>Ga0335072_10010720_pt1 | contig 13169 bp, 14 predicted proteins | sample Lox_Sample_21_FD_206725 | JGI IMG/M metagenome (GOLD analysis project Ga0335072, IMG submission 206725) | Soil microbial communities from Loxahatchee National Wildlife Refuge, Florida, United States - Lox_Sample_2.1 | ecosystem: Environmental > Terrestrial > Soil > Wetlands | place: USA...
GATGTCATTCATTTCAAAACATCCCAAATGGTATCTCACACAGCGTCACACACACACCAAGATCTATCTAGATCTTTCACAATGATCATCCCACTACGGATTCTTTTGTCGCCTCCAAGTCCCTCCTCGATGCCACGGCTTCAAACAAATCACTCTGATAGACGAGTCCCCGTGTTAGGCCTGATGGTTGTCTCCGATACTGGAATGGCCATATCATTCCGCAGTTTCCGAAGCCAGGTAGATGCGACGTAGAGTTTATCGCCTGGGTATTCCAGCCCATTTCGGAATTAGAGAGTTCCGAGCGGGGCATGTCTTGGCATTGGTCTTTTGGTGACCCAATAGTTTTCTCAACGCAAACTTTTTCCGGTGGCTTTGTTCAATTCAGACACCAGGTACAATTGCGGATCCAGCATACAGGGATCGGTCAACATCGATTCAAAGTCTGCTTCCTTGGTAATAAACGCAAATGCATACTTTTTTGAGACAGTAAGCTGACCCTGCCACAGACACAGACGGGGTGCTGCTCTGAACGGCTAGCTAGGACAGCTCTTAGATGTGGGCAGCATTCAGCCCAGATTTCAGAGCATGTCTCACAAATATTTTGGCTGCATTTGAAGGGATTGGTTTCGGCCCACTGACCATAGTTGCGCGAACCTCGAGATGGTGCTCTCCAGTTGGCGATAACAGTCGATCTCGAAAATCCTCACATCCATCGTCCAGCAAATCCTCTCCGTTATCGCCTGAAGTGCTTTTCAGATCATGTTTTACTCCTCCTCGGTTGCCTTCTGCTTCGCCTACCAACACTTCCCCATCTTCCATCGATCCTAATTTGACATTGGCCGATCGCCTAGTCCTCCATAATCTTCTACAAGACGCTTGTCCATTGGAGACAGGTCCGGAGCAGTCCAATCATGAGGCTGAAAATCTGACTTGCGACACACAGACCTTGGACCACTTGGCGGCGCTCTCGGACCCGACCAATGCAAGTTTTCAGCCCATCGTGTTCACCACTTGGGACCATTCCGACTTCCCATCCTGGATCAACGTATATGTACTTCAACCTTACATAGTCTGGGCCAGTAGTGTCGTACGACATCGGTCGGACGTTGTCTTTCTCACATACATTTTGGCACTCTTCGCAATTGGCATTCCGAATATGGTACTTCTCTTTCTACGTTTTAATTGGTTTCAAGCAATTCTTCAATGGGCGTTCGTCACCTACTTTGTAGGGCCTTACTCGATATTGTTGCACAATCACATCCATGGCCGGGGTGTCATGTCCAAGACGTGGGCCCTGGCTGATACACTGTTCCCTTACATTTTGGGTCCCATGATGGGTCAGACTTGGAATTCCTTCTACTATCATCACAAGCATCACCACGTCGAAGAAAACGGACCTGACGATCTCAGCTCCACACTTCGATATCAACGAGACTCTGGCTTCGATCTTACCTTGTACATCAGTCGATTTGTCTTCCTAATTTGGTTGGAACTACCCCTGTACTATGTCCGCAAGGGTAAGCCGGGCTTTGGGTTCAAGTTCTTTGCCTGGGAGGTCTCGTCATACGCTTTCATAATCCTGCTCGCTAGGGTCAACTTTGCCGCTGCCATGACGACGCTAGTCTTGCCTCTCATACAGTGGAGGGTTGCGATAATGGCCAACAATTGGGGTCAACACGCCTTCATTGACGAAGATGAGCCGAACTCCAACCTTCGGTGCAGCATTACATTGATTGACGTGGTGGTAAGCATGCAAAATCGGCACAAATCCGTGCTCAACACATCTTGCGTCCGCTGACCTGTCAAGGCAAATCGGCATGGTCTCAACGACGGCTATCACACTTCCCACCACCTTCTCCCTGCACGGCATTGGCGCGAACAGCCGCACGCCTTCCTCAAAGCCAAGCAGAAGTTCTCGGAGGGGCGGGCTCTGACTTTTCAGAACTTAGATTTCATCAAATTGACATATTTGCTCCTGAGGAAAGAGTACAGCTATATCGCCGAATGTCTGGTCCCGATGGGTGAACAGATTGGAAAGACGAACCAGGAGCTTGCCGACATGTTAAGAAGGAAGACTAAGAAGTTTTCTGAACAGTCTATCCGGCAGAAGTTTCAGTAGATATGGCCTTGGACGCAGCGTGCGTAAGTTCTCGAGGAAAGGGTGGCCTGATTGCCAGCGTTGAATGTGTAGCCTGCTTGTGCTGTCACAATTGTTGGACGTTATGTACATTACCATTTCACTGATCGTGCTAGGCGTGTTGGTTTCAACGTCAAGAATATGAGTTGAGCCGGGTCGACACGAGTCTGTGGATCGAACGTTGATTCTTCATCAACATTATGTATCGCAATGCTGGCATAGCTTCCCGCCGCAGGCGCTCTAGCCATCAACTCTTGCCCCTTCATCATTGGTCTCCGAGTGCCAATCGTTGATATTTCCCAACCTTCTCAAGTAAACCACAGCGCCAGTCCCTCCTCCGCAATAGCAACAAGCAAGCCGTGACTCAGCCACTCGCCCACTCACTTCCTCTCAATCGCGCCCACGAAACTCTCCTTTGTCGGAAACTGGCTCAACTCCAGCCGATTGACCGTACTATTCAGCGCCACGACCTGGAAATGGTACCGATTCGGCCCATGCCTTCTCACGGGCTGCGGCGAATTCTACACCTGATTCCGGCGCATGGGACAGTACTTGAAGCCGCCGCTGAGTTGCTGTCCAAACATGCCCTTCTCCGACCTCTCGAAGTCGCCTTCTGTGACGCTCGTCCGGCTCGCGGGGATCCCGTCGAAGGCGCCGAGCAGGAGGGTGCCGGCTAGCGGGACTTCGAGGTCCTCGACCACGATCAGGTATTCCTTGACGCGGCTGGGGGTGTTGGCGAGGTCCGGGGGCAGTTGCCAGGCTGGGACGTGACTCTATTCGTACTGGTGTGTTCTGGGTCATGTAGGCTAAATTCACACTGAGGTACCAAATCGTCACCTATATGACGACCCTGGCAAAAACAAGGCGAAACGTCAAACCAAGCCCTGGGATTTGGCATACATAGGAAAGCTTGCATGATAACTATGCATTGTCTCATCACGTTGTTGCCTTCTGGGCCTAACGTTAGAGCTTATCGGTGGCAAAGGCCCATCTAATCACTGGATCTAGTGATGAAACGGGTGAGAGGTTCGGCGAAGGGAAGAGTCTGAACCGAGAAGTGCGTGAATCAACAGTTAACTCGTACCAGTAACTCCCTTCGAGAAGTAGGTGCCGCTAGAGCCGCCGGGTAATGAGGGGGCCCATCCGTGCAGATAATTGTTCTACATCGATCAGTCGCCATGCTTCTCCCAGGCCATAATCCTGTGAGATGCTGCAAGTGAAGGACGTTGTAGAGGGTTGTAGGCTTTGACGATACAATTTCCTTCTTCGAGCTCTTTCAACTTTAGCATTGTATCCCGTCTACCGCTTTCTTCCGAGGCCTCCTTCAAGAATGCATTTCTAGCCTCTCTAGAAGCATTTCCATTGTGGGCAGGCTCGGGGGAACTCCGATCGTTTGGCTTGTCGTCTTCCATTCCCGTGCCGTCTTCGTGTCACACAACATGGCCGCAGATGGAGCGCCGGCAGAAATTCCAATTGACTAAAGTTGTAAGCCAAGAAAGAGACAATGGAAATTTGGCGATATTTGGTAGAGCCAGTTTAATTGCTGCCAATACCAAAGCGTTCTCGTATTCGTATATGGTCACTTGTTGATGCTCAAGATGGCACCGAGTGCAAGATATCCAACAACATTCCTCAAAACGCCTGACAGGCTTTACTCGAAAACAATGACACGGTCATGTAATCACTTCACAACCTCCAAACCCCATGCTAGATCGTCATGAAGCATGCCTCACCTTCTCCGGACTGCGACTTCTCGCCCTGTGTCGCTTGTTCGGATTTCCTAGATACTCGATACTCTGCTGGCCATCTTTCCACATGCTGTTGTTTGAGATCGACCAACTAAGTTGCCGCTGCTTATCATAACCCTCGCCCTCGTAGCCAATCCCGGGCATTGGTGCGTAATGAGCCATGCCGGGTGTCTGAGGAGGAACTGGATGCATATAGGAGCCTGAAGGGTGGAGGGGGGCTGGATGGAGGTGAACGTCTTGTGACCTTCGAACGAAAGCAGCTGTCGTGTTTGTGATAACGAGACTGAGGATAATTACTCCGCCGAAGAGTAGCTGCGAAAAGAGGCTAGTTAGCAAACTTCGTATCAATGTTTCATAAGTGCTTTCTTGTCAGTTCTTGTCGCAATCGACCATAGGACATGCAATGCAGGACTTCCCGTTCGCTCAGTCGTACTTAAGCCATGTGCCGGCAGGTTAGTAGTTGGGTGGGTGACCACCAGCGAATACCTGCTGTTGATTGTTTTGCCCTTTTTGCCGCCTGAAAACACGCAAAAGTCGGTGTAAAATCATCGCGAGTCTTTTCTTGGCACGACTCAAGATTCGCATTCCAAAAGCACATTGGATGGTACAAGCGGAGAAAAGAGATACATACCATAGTTTTTAGGCTGATTGGCTCCACAAAGCTGTTGATGATCTGGGCAAACGTATGCGCACTTACTTGCGCTCTTCTGATGCTATTGGGATCTCTGTTCATGCATAGCTCCCAATTACTGCATACTGTCTCGAGCGCAGGAAGTCGATTGTTGCCACCACATCTGTTGTCGACATAATTTTTTGCACATGCAGCCATTTCCGCCAGTATCTCTGCAGCAGAGTCTTCACTAGCTCGATCGACATCCGCTCGGATAGTCGACCAGACGGAGTAGACGACGTAGAAGGCAAATGTCAAGATGGCTGCGTTGGCGAAGGTTTGAACGTACTTCGTGATCAGAGCGGGAGCATTGGGGTATCGTTCGATGAAGCTGAAAAGACTAGCAAGTCGGCCCATTTCTTGCGGTGGCGGCACGTTTGGACGCTTATGTCCCGAGATATCTTCATCGCTTGAATCTTCGCTAGGCCGTCGAGCAAGCGCCAGCTGCTTCTCAAAGTTGTGTGCTCGCCTCCTCTTCTTGTGTACTCTCCTCACAATAGCATCACTGAATTTCGGCCGAGCTGCGTCTCCACGACCGGCGCTGGGTGCGAATCGTCCGTAGAAGTTGAATAGAGAATTTCGTTTCTTGCCGGGCTTTTCAATCTCAGTTGTGAAATCTGTAGTAGTTCGTGGAGCTTCAGGTGTGTCTTCATTGTCGGCCTGTTCAGGCGACGATATGTTTTCGGGGCCGGAGGAGAAGTCAGCGTCGAAGGGTTTGCGTGGAGTAGTGAACGACGGCGCTCTGTAGGGCGATGGCTGAGAGAAGAGGAAAGGCTGAGAATTGGGTTCGCGCAAGCTCGGGACGCTGCTCTTTTGCGGTGAGTCGAGAACGCTGTGCGATCCTGTCGTTGTGATAGGATCAGTTTCCCTTCGCAATCTAGCAGATTTGGTAGCCACGACATACGCTTCATGGTTGCGAGTTTGGAGAATGGTGAGGTTGGGTCGATTGGGCCATACTTGTTGTCCCAACTGAAGTCCATGGGACTTTCATTGGATCTAGCCATTTTGAATCCAAATGGTTCAAAAGCGCAATCTAAAGAAGTTCACTGGCGAACAAATTCATGCGGTGTTCCTGCAACAAATGGTTCCGTCATGTTGCCAAGGAAAAGTAAACAACAAAATCCAAGCTAATGCACGTCTCACTTAACAAAGCAGACCCCCAATTATGCTGACTTGAAGCGGCCCTTAGAAGCGACCCGGTCTTCTAGACGGTAGACTAGCATTGTCCTTGACTTTCGCGTTTTCAATTGGTCACAGTTTGTTGGTACTTTCACTTTTTCATGTTGGAGCAGATTGTGAGGTTCACTTCTATAAGCTACTCCTCGGCAGTTCAAGTTGCTTTACAAAACCAAAGTTCCCGCCTTACTCATTTACGCCACCCAACCTTCACCAGGATAGCCACGAATCCAGTGGCCTGTCATATCCTCAAGAAGCGCCGCCGTGGCTTCCCTAATGATGCCCTGGGTATAATGCAGAATCGAAGACATTGAAACTCCACTCCAGACAGGCTCACAGCCGCAGTCATGGCAACAAGTAAGAGACCGTAGAAAGAATCGCCGCTTGCCGTGTAGGATTCGAAAACTACGCATCACTCCAGGCTTGCATGGTCGACCATCTCGAAGTCATCTTCATCGGCGTCAGCATCAGCAGTGTAGCCATCTGCCAACTCTCTGCCATTATCGACAAGTTCGTACTCCTTGACCAATTTCTCGGTGACCTTTTCCTCGTAGTGCTGGACAGCCTTTGTGACAGCATGACTCAAAACGTCAGTGCCTCTGCCGGGTCCGTGTGCAGCATCATAGCTGTACATGATCTCAGCATCTGGGACCGGGGCTGGAGATGCGTCTCTGGCATCTTCCTCACTAGCGGATGAGTCAGATGACCCAACGCCGGTATCCAGAACTTCGTTACGGAAGACCTTGCGAGCAATAGTGGTCTTTTGGGCTGTGCTCTTTCTATTCTCGTTGTGCTTCAGGTTGGAGAAGTGGCGTCCATTACGACTGGACCAAAATCGTCAGCTTGGAAAACACGTTTGTAGGATATATTGAACATACCGGTCCTCGTCACGATGTTGAGGTCTTACGGCACATTCAGTGCACGTGTCGTAGCCGAAGCAATCCTTATGCGGGCATCTCTTGCCTGGGGCCGCAGCAAACCCACGTGCCCACTTGGCATTATGATTACGGTCTCGCTGGTATTCTTTGGCTGCACTGCGGAGATCGCCAGTGGAGATCTTGATGGAAGAGGCCATTAGACCTTGTTTCTCAGGTGGGAACAGCTCGTAGGTGCAAGGGACGGTAAGGTGTAGAGGGCGAGAGGGTCAGCAAACAGCTGAGGTAGGCTTGGAGGCTGATGGGTAAGACGGATGGGATGCTGGGTATTCGTGGAGCTTTGAGTAAACGCTGAGATGCTTGAGACAAAGAGACTAGCAGATAACGGGTGGAAAGTGGTGGAAGGATCGAGGGATGCGGAGAATTACGCGAGGGTTGGCTTTGTTAGCTGATGTCGGACAAAGCAGGTAGGAACGAGAACGTGATTGGAACCAAGTGGCGGCTACAGCCGGGGATCACCGTGGGATAGAGAACGAGGAAGTGAGGAGGTAAGGTGTAAGAGAGAGTGAGAGAGGTAAGAAACGTTACTTGTATGGTCGAGTGGGGGGCTACTTGTACTCATATCAGTCAGTCGCGGGCCGGCTGAATGTAAGACAGTCATGGCAAGGCGGGCGTGGACACGATCAGGCGCTCGGCTGGAAGTTGGAGGAGCTTGGAGCTCTGAGCTGGTTCGTGCTAGGCCACTTCCGGGAAGCGCCTCAACAACAATGAATGTGTGGCTGTCACAACGAAGCGTCCACTCTGACATGATTCGTTCCCAACACAATACCACCTTTTTACTGTTACGAGGAAGCCACCGGATACGGGAACTGTCATGGTTTGCACTGCACTTGAGGTACTCTTTGGGCATGAGAGTTATCTCTGCAAAGGAGCAGGTCGGCCGTGTTGCCCGATCCTGCTCATGTCCGCGGCAAGCCACATGACGTCGCTCTTCGACTCATCTCCGTGACCAAGCTGAGGCGTGACTCTTTGCACGTGGCTGAGCGACTCATGGGAAGTGAATCCTGCTGATAACCCCCCCTACAGCCGCAGTGATCATGATCTCGGCAGATTCCGCATTCTGAACTAAACTCCGGCCTGTAAATAGTACCTCCCAAAGCGCCATTAAATTTTGCCTCGGCGCTCAGCTTCAAGGTTTGGCGGTGTTGCTTAGAAGGTCAAACTCGTTGCGACCCAGAGTTTCCCTCTCAACCTTCCGCCAGACTATGATGTCAATTGTGCATGCTGAATTCCAATTGAGTAATGTGCCTCCTGCGCCTCAAGGAGCGAGGTGACAGGTTACATCAGGTCCATGCGTCTCCGTCCCCGTCTCCATCTTGACCTCGATCTCGATCGGGATCTCGAGCACAGAACAGCATCCATATCTGACTCACTCATCGTTCGTCGGTTTCTCCCCATTCTCGGAATCGCTTTCTTCCCCTGGCAAGTGTCGTGGAAACCACCCATACGTTGCCAAATCAACCCATGACTCATCTCCTGCCCTCCCATCGTGGACCTCAACTCCCTCGGCTCTAAGCTTGTTCACTTGTCTCGCTGCTCCAGCGCCGCCATCGCCCCTCGGACTAATCCCTCCTTTCGCATTCACTACCCTCTGCCACGGAACATTCTCGTCATGGAAGAAATGGCTTTGCGGCTCTTTTGGATCAAATCCAGGTAGGTGCTTTAGGCAAACACCCACTTGCCGCGCCCGCTTTGGATAACCTAACAGAGCAGCGATGTGGCCGTAGCTCGTGCATTGGCCGTGAGGTATCTGTTGGACTGCACTGTAGACTGCGTGGAACCACCATTGAGCTTCATCTGTTTGAGGCATTATGAAGCTAATTGGAATGCAATCAATTGGCAATGTGCAGGAGAGGCCCTAGATTTCGATGCACTCCACCTTCAGACTTAAAGCAATCACCTCAAAGAACTATTTCAAGCTCATCAGGTATTGAATGTCACCCGACTCTCTAATCCAGTAGACGCGTCAATTTGGGGGGACTTATGCCAAGAACGGTGCAAACATGCCAAAATGTTTGTTGGAACTATCTTCATGCTGAGCATTTCTTTAATGCTAAGGCAATACCCCAAACTCCTTTGTAGGTCTTCCGACAAGATACGCCAGTCATGTCATTATCCGCATATCTCGCCAAGAACTATCTCAACGCTTCCGCTTCGACCTCAGATCTCAGCACCCGCCCCAAAAAACGGCGCAAGAAAAACCCCTCAGCTTCCGATGGCAACTCAGGCCTTGTCATCGCCGACGATGACCTCCTCCTCTCCGTGAAAAGCTCTAACATTCTCAAGGAGGATGACGAAGATGGTCCGCTACTCGACTCCAACAGCCGCTCTGCAGAATTCCGGCGGTCGAAAAAGAACAACTGGAAAGTGGTGGGCGCAGCGGCGCCGACGGACTCAGAGCAAGTGGAAGCAGACAGAATACTAGCAGCCGCGGCTGAGGAAAGCACTAGAGCGAGGGCTGAGGTCGATGCGGAGGATGCGCCTGCTATCGTTGAAGATGCGGGCGCAGGCCGGATGTCGTCCGGAGTACGCGCCGGCCTGCAGACAGCAGCTGATACCGAGGCAATGGTCCTCGAAGCTCAGCGGCGGAAGGACATCGAGATGAAGGCTGCAAAGCTGAATAAGAAGAGAAATAAAGGCCAACCGGATCAAGCGGAGGAGACGGTCTACCGTGATGCAACGGGGCGTCGGATCGACGTGAGCATGAAGCGGGCGGAAGCGCGGGCGGCAGAATTGGAGAAGCTACGGCAAGAGCGGAAGGAGAAGGAGGATGCGATGGGGGAAGTGCAGAAGCGGGAGAAGGAAGAGAGAAAGGAGAAGCTGGAGGAGGCCAAGTTCTTGACCGTGGCGCGACATGCCGATGACGAGGAGATGAATGAGGAGCTTAAGGGAGTGATAAGGTGGGATGACCCGATGGCAGCATACATGATGAAGAAACAGGAGGAAGAGGGAGGAGGAGGAAGGGCAACAGGAAGGAGTGTTACTGAAGGTGGTGGTGGTGGGAGAGGCGCAAGGAGAAAGGTGTACCAAGGAGCTGCCCCACCGAATCGGTATGGGATCACACCTGGGTGGAGATGGGATGGCGTGGATAGGAGTAATGGATTCGAGAAAGAGTGGTTCCAAGCGAGAGGCAGGAAGGCTAGGAATGAGAACTTGGACTACCAGTGGCAGATGGACGAATGAGTCAAGGAAGTACCGCTGATCATTACAGTTCTGGCTCTAACATCTATCATATCCAAATACAACGCCTCCCAGTTTCGTGACCGCTCATGGTTTGCACGAGTTCAATTGCGAGCTAGGGAAGTCGCCCGACGTCTCTTTTTCTTCAGGTTTGAAGCTCAATATGCCGAACTATCGTCGCAGAGCCCTCAACAAGCGACGCCGATCAAAAGCCATGACCAGTGAGTGGGTGCGAAAAGTAGAGTCCAGGATGTCTATCGCCCTGCTCACCTAAAAGTGTTCTAACGTACTTTAGCAGGGCGCACCAGTGATGAGGTTTGCCTGCAGGTCACGAGTGTCAAACATGTCTTGCGAATCTTGTTCCTCTGAGGCCGAGGTATGTCCAATATGAGAAGGACCAAAGGAGCCAATGGCCAGCCGCTTTGCAGTAATTTCGAACTTTTCCTGGTCCGGAAGTCGGACATTCATTGGTGCAGGAGAAATTTCTTTCAAACTTTTCCTTTGCAACCTCGATGCCACCTATGACACTAAGTGTCTCACCGATAACAGTGGGTTTCTTGGCTCTTCCATGTCCCGGTGAGCGATATTGGACCTGGCAATGTAGTATGCAAGAGCTGCGTGTCACTTCCATTGACCCGGGGTTAATTGGATCTTCTCAGTCGCATCAGGCATTGGACTGCTGTCGTGACATTTAATGGAGATCAGCGGAAAAGTTTCATGTAGCTCGTAATACATGAGATATGAGAGAGATGGGCAGAGACCATGTCATAAAGTTCTGTTGCATTGGCGTCCAAGGAACCGTTGTATACACACTTTCGCGAGAAGACACTATTAGGGGCTGAGAAACGACTTTTTCGACGAGGCGGCTGAGACGGAAAACATTTCCCGACGAATGGACGTCGGATGTACACTCCCCTCCTTCCAGAGACTTGCTGTCCACAAACCTGCCCAAGCTCGACGGACTTTCTCCCCTGCGAAGGCCCTGCAGGAATGGGGACTTTCCAGACTTAATTCTCGACGGCAAGAGGACCGACACTCCCCCGCTTCGTCAGAAGATGACCTTCAAGGGGACCAGGATCGCCAGATGGTCTACCACATGATATGCAGTACGACTCATTCGAAAAGAAATGGGTTCCAATGATTCTCATTGACGAGGTGCATGGCTAGCGGGAATAACTGCAGCCATGGCGGGGGGGGCGGCCTGTAGATACCTGCCAACCTCAGGTGAATTTAAAAGAGAGTAGCGGTCCAACAAGTTCCCAGCCACTCACTTTGGTCAAGTCATGTTTAAGTTTACCTGTCATGGGTTGATTGGTTGAAGCACTCGGCTCAAGATCCTGTTGGGAAATATAGCTAGGGAAGTTTGTTGCTAATTTCCATGGTGATGATCACAAGGTTTCGATGAGGGGTATCCCGGTGTCACACTTCGCGTTTTCGCGTCCGAGGTCAGACATGTGGTGGAAAGGCGAGTGTCAGGTGCGAAAGTTTGAAGAAAATTGTAATGAGGGGAAAAAATGGTCGAAGCAGGGATTTTCTTTGAACCGCAACACTTTTTTGTTAGCAGAATTGCGAATAGGTGTCAGGCAAATGGGTTCAGGTGTAGGAGGTTCAAGTCGGGTTGTTGTTTGTTACACCCCAGAGCAGAGGGGAATACGGGGGGCATACTTGTACGAATTCCTTAGACACGTGTAAGAGCATTGAAGGGTATTATAAATTCGAGCTATGAGCGGTAGGACACCAAATTACAACATTCCATCTTTATTCGTAATTCACCTCCCTACAACTGCTGCCCATCTCTTCAACCGAAGCTCATGCCTCTTGTACGTGAGACATAGCGCGCTTCTCCATAGCAGCGATCTCAAGCTGGTCGTTGATGTCTCCAATCACGGTTCCACGGCGCTCATCATGATATCCAATCTTGGTCTCGCGGAAGCCGTCCAACTCGCGTGCCTTGATTGTATTGAGGTAGATTGGGTATAGGAAGGAGACGATGAAGCCGCTGAGAGGGACGCACATGGCGATGTGATAGCCTCTCTTGTCTGCAAGCAGACCTGTGAGGGAGGGGAAGAGCGCACCGCCGCAAACGGAAGCGACAATCCAGGAAGCACCTCGCTTGGTGTGACGGCCGAGACCGCGAAGCGTCAAGGTGAAAATGGTCGGGAAGATGCAGGATTCGAAGAAGAGGACAAGAGACAACACGGCAATACCGCCTTCGCCATGGACGTTGATCGCGCAGATAATGAAGATGATGATCATGGTCGAGAACAGAAGGAGCACCCATCGAGGCTTGACGAACATGAAGAGGCCGGCCGCAGCAAATCGGCCGAGGGCGAAGAGACCTTGGCCAATAGCGTAGCGGTTGGACGCATCAGATGCACTAATGCCAGCACTCTCCTCGCAGTACTTGATGAACTGCGACGCGACTGCAACTTGCGCGCCTACGTAACAGAATTGTGCTGCGACGCCGAAGAAGAGCTTGTACTGCTTTCCGAGTGGGATGTCTTCGTAACCAGTCAGATCAGAGCACTGCTCAGCCTGGAGCGCCATGTCTGCATCTGTGATTTCTGGAATTGGGGCGAAGAAGAAGACGACAGCGAGCAGGAAGACGAAAGCTGCAATACCAACGTATGTCCACTGGACTTTGGAGAGATCGTCGATGTTAGTGTGCGAGAAGAAGACATGGGATGCGAGGAGAGGGGCGACGACGGAGCCGACAGCTTGGATTGACTGCGAAAGCTCGAGACGAAACTCTGAGAGTCTCGGTGGTCCGCAAGTGGCGATGTAAGGGTTTGCTGACGTCTCGAGGGTGGAGAGGCCTGAGCCGACGATGAAGAGCGAGCCGCAGAAGCCGCCGAATGAGCGATAGACAGCTGAGGGCCAGAACATCAGCGCGCCAATGCCATAGATGATGAGACCAGTGATGAACGTCCAGCGATAGCCGAATTTCCGCACAATATAGCCGGAGAATGTGGTTGGTGCGAGGAAGTAGGCACCGAAGTAGGCGCCCTGAAGCCCGCCTGCCTTCGCGGCGGTAATATTTAGCGTTGTTTGGAACTTGGCGTTGAGGACATCGAGCAGAGCGTAGGCGAAGCCCCAGAGGAAGAAGAGAACCGTAACAAGGATGCAGGGCACGATGGATTGTTTGACAGTGAGGGCAGACGCGCCCGTCAAGCCCTTGTTCGAGGCACTCTTGCGGTGCATGTTCTCCATCGCCTCCACATTCGAGGGACGGCGTTGGTCCATGACCTCCTCGATTTCAGGCTCTTCCTTATCGCTCCAGAACATCTTTGCGACTGGGGGGCGGGGTTTAGAATTTGAAACGG
>Ga0335072_10010721_pt1 | contig 13169 bp, 11 predicted proteins | sample Lox_Sample_21_FD_206725 | JGI IMG/M metagenome (GOLD analysis project Ga0335072, IMG submission 206725) | Soil microbial communities from Loxahatchee National Wildlife Refuge, Florida, United States - Lox_Sample_2.1 | ecosystem: Environmental > Terrestrial > Soil > Wetlands | place: USA...
CTGCGCTAGCTGGCGAGCTTGCGGAAGGCATCGAGCACCGCCGGGCCGTTGAACGGCTTGACGATCCAGCCCTTGACGCCGGCCGCCTTGCCGCGCTCCTTCATGTTGGGGCTGCTCTCCGTGGTCAGCATGATGAGGTTCACGGTCTTGTTGTTCAGCTCGCCGCGGATCTTCTCCACCATGGTCAATCCGTCCATGTTGGGCATGTTCACGTCGCAGACCACCAGCTTGATGCCGGCGTCGGCGCGCAGCTTCGAGAGCCCGTCCTTGCCGTCGACGGCGGTCGCCACGTCCAGACCCGCGTTGCGCAGGAAGGCGGATACCTCGTCTCGCACGGTGCTCGAGTCGTCCACCACGAGTATTTGTGCCATTGCAGTAGTTCCTGTAAGTGATATCAAAAAAGCTCGAGCGCGCCGGAATCGACCAGCCCGGCGGTGTCCTGACGGACCTCGCGGAACTCCTCCGGTGTCCAGCTCAGATTGAACACAAAGCGCGCGTAGATGGTCACGGCGCCACCGTCGACCGGATCGAACAGATTGAATCTGAAGCACAGCTGCGGGTTCTCTGTGCCGAAGGAGATGTACTTGTGCAGGTGGTTGACGATCAGCGGCACCTGCACCTGCTTGGCGGCGCGCGTGCCGTCGTCGCTCATGTAGCGATTCTTGAATCCGCCCCAGATCAGGTTGGTGATCTCGCTCAGCAGATCGTTCACGTTGCGAAAGCCGATGCCGGTCGCCGCGCTGTGCTGCCGCGCGAGCAGCCGCAGGAACGGCCCCTCCTCGGTCTGCAGCATCATGTAGCCGCGGCACCACGCGCTCTCGAGCGGTATCAGCGAGAAGAGCTCGCCGAAGATAACCCGGTCGCGGACGATGTGGGGCGTGTCCATCGACACGACGAGCGGGCGGCATTGGCTGCGGAGGACCGATGCGGTGATCTCGGCGATGCCCCGCAGCAGGGCGTTCGGGTACAAGAGGCAGAAGATGTACTCGCCGATCACGGCGCGCAGCGCGCCGAGGTCGCTCGCCACGTAGGCGGCGCAACAGCTGCGGCGGACCGTCTCCGGAAGGTCGGCGAGGGTCGCCCGCCCGGTGCGCCTGAGGATGATCGGCAGCTCGGGTCGGGCCGCATGGATCTCCGCGGCGATGCTCGCGGTCTGCTCCGGCGTGGCGCCATAGTCCTCGGCGTACAGGATGCCGCCCAGGTCGATGTTGGTGCGCAGCACGCTCATCTCGGCGCCGCGGCGCACCTTGAGCGGCACCAGGTTGTGCTGCTCGCAGAAGCTCTTGATCTGTGGCAGGTGCTCGGCGCTGTTGTCGAGAACCAATACCTTGCTGACTGGGGCGTGCATGGGGTGCTCGTTTGCGATTGGAGTATTCACAGCAGCTCGAGCTCGCCGCCCGCCTGACCGGCTGCGACCACCGGCGGGTTGAACTCGACGGGCCGCTCGCAGCACAAGGCGAGCGTTGCCTTGACGCGTGCCGTGCCCTGGATGGTGATGTCATAGCTCGAGATCAGGCGCGGATTGAGCTCCTGCAGATGCCGCGCGCATTGCCATTCGAGCAGGTACGGGATCGACATGCCGACGTGCCGGAACTGCGCGAACAGCTCGCGCCCCAGCGCGCCACAACACATATTGGCGAACTCCGAGAAGGTCTCATCGAGAGACTTCGCCGAGCTGGCGGCGGTGTAGTAGTCGCGCGTCGGCTGGCCGTCAGCGAGCTGGAACAGCGCGAGCAGGCGAAACGTGAACGAGGAGATGGTCATCAGCAGGATCCCGCCGCCAGCCTTCGACTCCGTCCAGGCGGCGGTCGAGGGCACGATCGTGCATTGATCGCCCGCCTGGCGCACCAGGGTGGAATTCGCCGCCCGGAGGAAAGCGTCCGCGAGATTCCTGGCTGTGCGTTCGCTCAGCACGGCAGCCCCCGCTAGCGGGGCAGTCGGCTGACGGAGGCAGCGAGACCGCTCACCGCCGCCATCATCATCTTGCCGCCCGCCTGGATATCCTGGAACGTTGCGGCGGTCATGAGGTTGCTCTTGTGCAGACCGTCGCGCAGCTCCGCGGCCAGCTTCTGCGCCTGCACGGCGAGGTTACGCACCTCGGCTGCGACGACTACGAAGCCGCGCGCTGACTGGCCCGCATGCGCCGCCTCGATGGCGGCATTGAGCGAGACCATGATCAGGCTGCGCGCCACCGCGACCAGATCCTCGCCCTTGCCGTGCAGAGTGCGGTTGCAGCCGGTGAGGCCGATCATGTCCTGGTGCCAGCGCTCGAAGGTCTCCGCCAGGTTCTTCAGCTCGGCGACTTCCGCGGCCAGTGCCCCGGCCCGGGCCTGCAGGCCCCCCTGGCCGTCCGCGACGCTCGTCTCGGTGTCCATTGCACCACTGCGTCAGGCGGCGACCGCCCGGCTGTGGGCGCAGGCCGTTGCCGCGGCCTCGATCACGAACTCGAACGGCGCGTAGCCGAGCCCGGCCGTCTCGCCCTTGAGCTCGATGCGGATGGTCGCGCCCTGCTGCTTGAGGAACGTTCTGACCGCGTCCATGCCGACGCCGCGGCCGGAGACCTGGGTGACCGCGGCGGCGGTCGACAGGCCCGAACGGAAGATCAGCTCCGCCACTTCCTGCCGCCCGGGCTGACGTGCGGCCTCGAACACTCCGGCCGCCAGACCCTGCTCGTACAGCCTGTGCAGCGGCAGGCCGCGCCCGTCGTCGCTGATGCGCAGCTCCACCGTGCCACCGCGCTGCGCGCACGCGAACCGTACGCGGCCCTGCTCGGACTTACCGCGCGCGCGGCGCTCCTCGGGCATCTCGATGCCGTGATCGAGCGAGTTGCGCACGATGTGTACGAAGGAGCTCTTGAGCGCCTCGGCGAACTGATTGTTGAAACCGAAATCCCCATTGCTCACGTCCACCGCGGGCGTCGGCTTCTTCAGTTCCGCCGCCAGCGAGGCGAGCGCGTCCACCGCGCCTGAGACCAGCCGCTCGAGCGAGATCAGGCCGAGGGCGTCCACGGCCTGACGCAGCCGCGCCATGTCCGGCCCCGGGTGCGCGGCGGCGAGCGAGGCGGTCATGGCACGGAGCTTCGCGAGCTCGTCGTTGGCGACGAACGAGCCGCGCGCGGTCAGGAGTTCTCCGGCCCGGCCCTTGCGCCCGAGTTTCTCCTCGTTCACGGCGACGAATCGCCCGATGGCGGCCTCGACGGCGTCGAGTTCCGCCAGGAGCGGCTGCGGGTCCCAGCCCGCGTCCGGGTTCTTGCGCAGGCGGTCGTAGCTCTGCTCGGCGCAGTGCGCCGCGTCGGTGATCTGCGTGAACTCGAAGGTGCGCGCGTTACCCTTGATGGTGTGCATGTTGCGGAACAGCGCGTCGACGGTCTCGCTATCGCGGGCGTGCGCGTGCTGGATGAGCGAGCGGTTGCTGGCGATGAAGCCGCGCGCCGAGTCGATGAAGTCGTTGAACTTGCCGGCGGCGATGCGGATGATCTTCGCGATGATGTCGAGCTCCTGCTTCTGCTTGGCGGAGGCGGCCTCGAGCTCGCGCAGCTGTGTCACGTCCTGGGTAATCAGCAGTACTTTCTCAACGGTGCCGGTCTCCTGGTTGACGATCGGGCTCCAGTCGAGCTGCACGATCTTCTGCGTGCCATCGTCGCTGGTGAGATTCATCTCGCGCACCAGCAGGTGGCTGTTGAAGTCGAACATCAGCGGGTCTTCACCCAGGATCGCCGCGAGCGCCGCGTGCACCTGGTCCTTGGTGTCCACGCCGAGGCTCGAGCGGCCGAACAGGCTCGCGATCAGATCCTTGTTCGCCAGGTCGTCGATGCAGAAGATGGTGCGCAGGTGGTTGGAGTACTCCGGGTGAATGAGATTGCCCGGAATGACCGTCGAGACGCCGAGCTTCATGTTCTGCAGCATGGCGTTGATGTCGGAGGTCTTCTGGCTGAGCTGCGCGGTGCGTTCGGCAACCCGCTTCTCAAGGGTCGCGTTCTGCTCGGCAATGACGCCCATCATCGCCATGTTCCGCCGGATGAAGTACACCAGCACGGCCATGAAGCCGAGGTTCATCACCCCGAGCGCGAGCCCCATCCACAGACGCACCGTGGCGTCACGCTGCGAGCTCACGAGCGTCGCCACGAACTCGTCGTAGCTCGCCTTGCGGAATCCCGAGAGACCCGCGCGCAGCTGCTCGAGCGCAGCATTCATGTTCGCGGCCAGCGCCGCCGGGTCACCGCTCTGATCGAGGAAGGCGCTGGAAGCGGTGGCCGCGAGCTGCTGGTATTTCTTCAGCTGCGCACGCAGCGCGGCCACCGCGACGTCGCGGCCCGGGTAGAGCTTAGCCACTTCGTCGAAGGCCTGGTCGGCCTGGCCGCCCATCTCGGCCGCCTTGCCGATCAGATCGCGGTCGCCCGCGACGACCACCTGGATGTACAGCTCCTCCATCTTGTCGACGCGCACGATGTCGGCGTCGAGGCGCTGCAGCACCGGAAAGTACAGGTCGCGGATGGCCGCCAGCTGCGCCGTGCTCTGCAGCTCCTTGCGGATGCTGTAGGCGCTGAACGCCATGAACACGACGATGGCCACACCGACCAGCGCAAAGACCTTGGTGATCGACTGGGAATCCGCGCGCCGTACGGCGCCGGCGACCGTTGCTGTTGCCATGCTGCTTTCTCTTCCGTGAGTCACGCGCCGGAGCGCATCTCCGGCGCTCCCTTCAGTTGTCGTCCCGGCCCCCGCAGCCGCAAGCTGCGGGGCCGGACACCGGCCTGCCTGTGTCGGCAGCCGGCACGACTACTTGAGCTCGAGGACGACCTTGACCGAGCCGTCGACGGCCGACTTCTCGATGTAGCCGAGCGTCTTCGAGTCGGCCGCCACGGCCTTTTTGATGGCCGCGGAGTCCGGCAGCTCCTTCGGCGGCTGCGCCTTGCCGGTGAAGATCAGCCGCGACCACGTGGCCTTGACCTGCGAGAGGTCGTGCCCCGAGACCTGCTGATAGAAGGTGGCCTTGATGGGTGCCGAGGCCGGCTGGTCGACCAGCTTCATGCCCTGGCTCTTGCCGAGGTACAGGTCGGAGACCTGTTCCTTGGTGAGCGGCCCGGCGGCCGGATTGCCGATGACCACGACCGGATCGGCGTGGGCCGCGGCAGTGAGCAGCAGCTGGCCGATGGCGACGATGCACAGAGTCTTCTTCATGGTTGCCATACTCAGAAAATGAAGTCGACGGTAAGGCTGAACACGTTGACGGAGCCGCTCGGCGTTGCCGGCAGCAGGCCGAGGGGCGAGTTGATGAACGCGAAGCTCACGCCACCAGTGCCCTCGGGATTCACGTGCTCGACCTGGAACTTGATGTCGGCGGACTTGAAGGCGTCCCAGCGCACACCGATCGCGGCCGTGTTCTGGTCATCCGACAGCGTGCCCGCGGCCGTATAGCCGTCGCCATGGTCCTTGTCGGACTTGGCGTAGCTCACGTACGGTGCCAGCGTGCCGAAGCGATAGCCGGCGAGTAGGTACCAGCCCGTGGCGTTCACGGTGCCCGGATAGTTGTGGCTATAGCGCTTGACCCATTCCGCCTGGGCGATGATGTTGTCGTGATCCACCAGCGCGCCGAAGCCCTCGAAGCTGTAGACGTCCTCCACGTAGTAGTTGTAGGGAACATAGGCCGTCACCGGACCGAGCGGCGAGGGAATCGGACCCACCGGAATGTTCTCGATCACGATGTTGCCGTCGACGTGTGCCTGCGCCCAGCCGGCGCGCAGCGTCACCCACTGGGTGTCCCACTTGAGCTCGCCGCCGCGCGTGTCGTTGCCGGTCATCTGACCGTAACGCTGCGTCCAGATGACCGTGTCACCCGCGTAGCCGGTCAGCGTGAGGTGGGTGCCGCCCACCGGCAGCGAATAGCTGAACTCGCCGCCGTTGAGCTCCTTGAGGTTCGAGAGCGCATAGACCTCCTGCGGCGGCCGCAGCCAGACGTTGGCGTAGCCCACGTCGAGGGAGTCGGAGATGGCGAAGATCGGCATCTCGATGCGCCCGAGCTTGAACGACAGGTTGTCGATCGGGTCGATCTTGACGTACGCCCAGGGGACGGTGCCGGTGAGCGCATCCCTCGTGGCCTCGCCCTGAACCGTCACGGCGAGCCAGGAATTGAAGCGCGCCGTGGCCTGCACGCCGAGATTCGAATCGACGTTCTCGGCGAATGACGTGGTCGCTCCGCTCGACTCGTTGCCGCGGATGTAGACCGCGGAGTCGGTCGAGGTGACCGCCGTGCCGGCGGTACCGTAGCCGCTGAAGCTGAAATCGACGTTGGAGAGCAGACTATTCGCATCCTGTGCGTAAGCCGGCACGTGTGCCATGACTGACGCCAGGGCACCGATGGCGATGACCTTCCTCATTGGTTCCTCTTTCGCAGTTCCGTTGCCAGATGGCGCCGATCAGACTCCTGTCAGGCGGCGCCACAAACTGTCGCGCATTAGACCGAGCTTCCCTCACGGCGTGGCGTGACGACGATCAACATGTAGTGAACAGAAAATGTGAGAGCTCGCGCAGAACGGACTTATGCGGATTGCACGATAGAAACCTGTTCGAACGCTGCGGCGCAGCATCCGGACCCGTAATGAACTGTTGGATTGCGCGCGAAGCGCTTGATTGGACGGGTGTTTGACGAGCCGGATCGCCGCGCACGCACGGCGCGCAGCGCGCCGCTATGCGACGCGACCGGCGGTTTTTCGCGCGCCTAGCCGCCGCGCTCGATCAGCGCGATCCGTGAGCTCTCCTGCACGCGGTCGTAGAGGACCGCGCCACCGCCACGCGCGAGATCGAAATCGCGAATGACGACGTCGGGCGCGAGCTCGGTGAGTTGCCGCTCGGCGCCCGTGCGCAGGTCCACGCGCCAGAAGTTCTTGTGCCCCACGTCGCCGCGCAGCACCACGATGGAGCGCGCGTCGGGGCTGAACACGACCCGGCGGGCGCCGCGCGTCAGGATCAGCGGCGGAATCGCGTAGGGCCTGCCGTCCGCCGCCACCGCCCGCAGCGGAAAGATCGTGCCGACATCGGCGCCCGAATAGAGCAGAAAGCTGCCGTCGGGAGACCACACCGGGTCGATCGAGTATTCGGACACCAGGGGCCGCACCGGGCTGCCGTCGAGGAAGATGCTGGCCAGCTGCGGCTCGCCGCCGCGCAGCACGGCGGACACGATCGAACGCCCATCCGGCGCCCATGCCGGGTTGCCGCGCAGCGCCAGCGCAGTCGCCAGCGCCCTGACCGAGCCCCCGTCGCTGTCCATCGTATAAAGAGTCGTCTGCTCGCCGACGGCCACCGTAAAAGCGATGTGCCGCCCGTCCACTGAGATCGCCGGCGCACCGACGATGGTCGCGCGCGCGTCGCTCCAGAGCTCGCGGCTCTGGCCCCGCTGCGCCTTCCAGATGCCCTGGCGGCCGGCGCGCGTCGTGACATAGAGCAGATAGTCGGGCCCGGCGCGCGGCGAAAACCCGGTCGCCGAGACGAGGGCGACCGGCGGCAGCGAACCGGCGGCAGCGGCCTCAAGCGGCGCGCTCCAGATGCTGAAACTCGGCTCATCCACGGTCGCGAGCAGGCGCCCGCCATCGGCACTCGCTGCGAGCGATGAGTAGCGCTCGAGCCCGAAGCTGACGCGATGCGGCACGCCCTGCCCGGGATTCAGTGCGTAGAGCCAGGGCCCCGCGCCCTGCGCATCGCCGGCGAGGTAGAGGAGCGTGTGCGCATCGAGCAGCACCGGGTGACTCACGCGTGCGTCGTGGAAGGTGAGACGCTCGAGCCCGCTGCCGGTCGTTCGAATGCGCCACAGGTCCCAGTGATTCGGCGGCGTGCCGCGCGCGAAGTAGATGGTGCTGTCGTCGGCGGACCAGAGCGGAAAGTGGCAATGCACGCCCGCCGGCGCGATGTAGATCTGCCGTGTGACGGTGCCCTCGCGTATGAAGAGCGGGTCCCCGGGCGCGGTCGTGTGATAAACGGTGCGCCGGCCGTCGTGCGACCAGGCGACTTCGGCGACGCCGGGAAGGAAGTCCCGCAGCTCGCCGCCCGCAACCGGGGCGGCCATCAGCCCGATGTCCTCGGGCCGCGAACCATCGGCACTGCGGCTCCACACGGTGACCAGCGAGCCGTCGGCGGAAAAGCCGAGCGGGCGGATCGAGGGATTCACGAGCTCCGCGCGGGTACCGTGGGTCAGGTTGCGGTAGACGCCGCTGCCGATCTGCGTCAGCCACACGTCCATGTGGCCGTCGTGGTCGGCGAGGAATGCCGCCCAGCGCCCGTCGCGCGAGATCTCCGCCGCCTGCTCGATACCCGGCCAGTCCGTGAGACGCGTGAACCGGGCGGTGGCGAGCGGGTTGCGCCACGGCGGCTCGCTGGGCGCGAAGAACCTGAATGCCGCGTACGCCAGGGCGAGCACCACCACGGCGGCCGCCGCCACGGGCAACCAACGGCTGCGGGTCTGCGCGGAAGCGCCGCGCGCATCCGGCTCGGCCGCCGCGCCGGCACTCGCAGCGTCCGCGCAAGGCTCGGGCGTGCCGTCCCCGGCCTCCGGCAGCCGGCCGCGGCGCGTCTCCCACCAGGCGTCGAGCTCGGCGCGAAATGCGTACACCGATCCCTGCTTGTCGTGCAGGTGCCGGTGCACCGGCATGCCCTCGCGGCGCTCCCAGCGCTGTACCGTGGTCACGTCGCGCCGGAAGTGCGCGGCGATCTTCTTCCATGAGTCCAGCCGCGGCCCCGCCGCGGCCTGCGGCGCCGGGCGCGATGCATCGGTTGGAGGCTCGTTCATGAGGCGCGTCATTCTAAGGCAGGGCGCTTCGGGCACGGCAATGTGCGGCATTGGGCCGCACAGCGCGGCACTCCGTCTCTCGCCCTTTGAGAGTTGCGCCGGGACGCGCGTAAGTTCCGGGCGGATCAGCCAACCAACCGGAGATTCCACATGAAAAACACCGTCTCGAGATGCCGCGTCCCCGGCCGTACGGCGCTGGCGCTGGTCGCGCCGGCCGCGCTGGCGATCGCCGCCGGCACCGCCGGCCAGGTATTCGCCGCCGGTCCGCCCCCGCTGCCGGCGCATTTCAGCGGCATCTTCAACGACTACACGCCGCCGGCACCGACCGTGTCCGGCGGACCCTACGAGATGCACGGCAAGTGGTCGCTGAGCCTGTACGAGCGCGGCGGCGCGGCGTTCTCGGCGGAGATGACCATGCAGACGGCCGACTTCGCCAATACCGACCCGAACCACGACCCCACCAAGCTCGGCCCCCATACCCACCACATCACCGTAAGCGACGGCGTGGTGCACAACGACCCGACCGATCCGGTCAACTGGAAGGTCTCGTGCCCGACGTTCAAGCCTGCGGTCGCCGGCGGCTTCGTGGTCACCGGCACCGCCTACGTGACGGGCAACGGCGGCAACCCCCCGTTCGGTAACCCCTCGGCGGTGACGATCTGCATCCTGGGCGGCGCGCCCAACCCGAGCATCGCCACCACCCAGGCGGTCGTGCAGTTCTCGAACTTCACGCTGCAGTTCGCGTCGGGCTCGCCGGCGAGCACTCACTTCGGCACGCAGGCGATCAACGGGGTCGTTGCGCGCTGCGACAGCCTGTGGAGCCCTGACTCGAGCGACTGCCGGGTCGCGCTGGTGCAATGAACGCCCGTGTCGTGTAAGCGACGTGTATGTGGACGGCATGCCCAGGCGGTCTGCGCTGCGCCCATGCCCGCCACGCCACAGGCCGCGACACGCGTCCCGGGAGTCCGCCGTTGCACTGCGCTCATGGCGCTGGCGCTCCTCGGGGGGTGTGGCGGAGGCGGTGGGGGCTCTCCCCCTCCGCCGCCCCCGCCGCCCCCGCCGCCTGCGAATGCCTCACCCGGCGGGATCTGGGTGGGAAGGGATGCGACCGCCGGCGAGTCCGCGCTCGGCAACTCGGAAAGCTATGAATACCTCCTCATCGGCGCCGCCGACGCCCTCAGCGCGACCCGGTCCGCGCTGATGATCACCATCAACCGGATGTAGCCCGGGCTTCAGTCGCCGGTCGCGTTCGGGTTGCGCCAGGCGCGCTCGAAGGGCAGCCGCCAGGTGTGCGGCGCGATCAGCTGGTGAATCGCATTCGGCCCCCAGGATCCCGGCGCGTAGGGCCGCACCGGCGGCGGCGCCTCGAGCAGCGGCGTGGATACTTCCCACAGTCGCTCGATGCCTTCGGCGCTGGTGAACAGCGTGTGATCGCCGCGCATGGCATCGAGGATCAACCGCTCGTAGGCTTCGAGTACTTCACCGGCGAGCCCGGTGTCGTGCATGGCGAACTGCAGGCTCAGCTTGTCGAGCCGCATGCCCGGACCCGGGCGCTTGCCGTAGAACGACAGAGACATCTTGGAGGCATCCGCCAGGTCGAAGGTCAGGTGATCGGGACCCTGGGCGCCGACGCCCGAGTCCGCCGGGAACATGCTGCGCGGCGGCTCCCGAAAGGCAATCGAGATGATCCGCTGCCCTTCGGCGAGCCGTTTGCCGGTGCGCAGGTAGAACGGCACCCCCGCCCAGCGCCAGTTGTCGATGGAGCACTTGAGGGCGATGAAAGTCTCCGTCTCGGACTCGGGATCCACGCCCGGCTCCGCCCGGTAGCCGGTGTACTGCCCGCGCACCACGTCGGTCGGCTTGACCGGCAGCATGCTGCGGAAAACCTTGTTCTTCTCCTCGGTAATGGACGCCGGGCCGAGCGCCGTGGGCGGCTCCATGGCCATGAAGGCGAGTATCTGGAACAGGTGCGTGACCACCATGTCGCGGTAGGCGCCGATCGTCTCGTAGAAGCCGACGCGCTTGCCGAGATCGAGCGTCTCGGGCACGTCGATCTGCACATGGTCGATGAAGTTGCGGTTCCAGATCGGCTCGAAGAGTCCATTGGCGAAACGGAACGCCAGGATGTTCTGTGCGGGCTCCTTGCCGAGGAAGTGATCGATGCGGAAGATCTGCTGCTCGTCGAACACCTCGTGCAGGCGTGCGTTCAGCGCGACCGCACTCTTCAGATCGACGCCGAAAGGCTTCTCCATCACGATGCGCGCGCGCTCGACCAGGCCCGCCTCGCCGAGCATGCGCACCGCGGACAGCGCCGCGTTCGGCGGCACGCTCAAGTAGTGCAGGCGGCGCGTCTCGGCGCCATCGAAGGAGCTCTCGGCCTGCTCGACCGCCGCCTTGAGCGCGCCGGCGCCGGCGCTCAGGGAAACGTAGTCGAGGTTGGCGGCGAAGCGGCTCCAGGCCTCCTCGGTCACCTTGCGGGTCGCGTGCTCCTTGAGCGCCTGGCGCACGAAGTCCCGGAAGCTGTCCGCCGTCATCTCATCGAGCGACACGCCGACGATGCGGTAACCGGGAATGAAGCCGGCGCTCGACAGATGGAACAGCCCCGGCAGGAGCCGGCGCCGCGCCAGATCGCCGGTGGCGCCGATCAGCACGACCACGTGCGGATACTGCGGGCCGACGCCCGCGGGAATCTTCGCCATCGCGAGTCACCTCCGGGCAGATACCGGCGCCCAGGGTCAGGCGCGCCGCCGCGCGTCTCTAAGCTACGCGGCCCTCGCCCCCGGGATCAACACGAGCAGCGTGGCTGCCGTTGCCTCCCCGGGCGGGGTATTCTGCGAGGCAAATGCCACCCGAGCACCCGGCGAATCCCCCCTGCAGCCTGCGCCGCGCCCCCTGACCGCCGGGAAGTGTGAGGGGGTCCTCGCCATGCGCGTCGTCGGGAAACTCACGGTTTGCGGCCTGCTGGCGGCCGCACCCTTCGCGGGCGCGGCGGCCGCCGCCGGGGATGCGGCTCTGCGGCAGGTGATCGCGGACGAGTCCGCCATCGAGCTCGAGACCGATGCGCGGGACGGCCCGGGCTGGCCCGACGTGAGCCCGGCGGCGGATGAGCGGCGCACCGCCGCGTTGCGGGCCCTCGCGGCACGGCTCGCCGCGCTGCCGCCCTCGCCCGCGGGGAGCGAGCAGGCCCTGACGCGCCGGCTCCTCGAGTGGCGCCTCGGCGTGCGCATCGAGGCGGCGCGCTTCGATGAGGCGCGCATTCCCTTCGACAACGGCGACGGCTTCTTCAACACCGGCAACTACGCCGCCGAGACCACCGTCATCCACAGCGACGCGGATGCGGTCGCGTGGATTGCGCGGCTGCGCACGCTGCCGGCGTATCTCGATGCCGAGATCGGCAACCTCAGGCGCGGCATTGCCACACGGGTGGTGCAGCCGCAGCCGACAGCGAGCGCGGTGCTTGCGATTCTCAAGCTCGCCGCCGCGCAACCCGCCGCCGCGAGCCCGTTGCTCGCGCCGCTCGCACATCTGCCCGCGATCATCCCCGCCGGGCGCCAGGCGGCGCTGCGCGCCGAGGGCCTGGCGGCGATCGAGCAGTCGGTCAAGCCCGCGCAGGCGCGGCTCGCCGCCTTCTTCGAGCGCGACTACCTGCCGCACGCCCGTACGCAGCTCGGTGCCTCGACTCTCCCCGACGGCCGTGCCTGGTATGCCTTCGAGGTGCGCCGTTCGACGACCACGCAGATGACGCCCGATGAGGTGTTTGCGCTCGGCGAGCGCGAGGTGGCGCGGATCCACGGCGAGATGGAGGGCGCCATGCGCTCGAGCGGGTTCACCGGCTCGCTGCCCGAGTTCATCGCCATGCTGCGCACCGACCAGCGCTTCTACGCGCCCGATCTTGAGACCTACGTCGAGAAGGCGAGCGAGATCGGCAAGCGTATCGACGGGCTGCTGCCGCAGTGGTTCGGCCGGCTGCCGCGGCTCACCTGGACGATACGCGTGAAGCCGCCGGAGCTCGAGGCCTCATCGAGCGGCTACGATCCCGGCGACCCCGCGCGCGGCGCCCCGGGCACCGTCGTCGTCGGCGCGCACTCCTATCAGAGCCCGCTGTTCGGTCTGCCGGCGTGGATCCTGCACGAGGGCGTGCCGGGCCATCACCTGCAGATCGCACTCGCCCAGGAGCGCACCGACCTGCCGGCGTTCCGCCGCAAGGACGAGCCGACGGCCTTCGTCGAGGGCTGGGCGCTCTACGCCGAGCAGCTCGGCGAGGACATGGGCGTGTACCGCAACGCCTATGAGCGCTTCGGCCGGCTGTCCTTCGACATGTGGCGCGCCTGCCGCCTCGAGATGGACGTCGGCATCCACTGGAAGGGCTGGAGCCGGGAGCAGGCGGAGAG
>Ga0335072_10010722_pt1 | contig 13169 bp, 14 predicted proteins | sample Lox_Sample_21_FD_206725 | JGI IMG/M metagenome (GOLD analysis project Ga0335072, IMG submission 206725) | Soil microbial communities from Loxahatchee National Wildlife Refuge, Florida, United States - Lox_Sample_2.1 | ecosystem: Environmental > Terrestrial > Soil > Wetlands | place: USA...
ATTTGATGATATGCTTTCTCGCCTTCTTTTGTCTCGGTATGCTAGTGTCTCATAGGCGTCTGCTGCGGACTGCGGGCCTATAGACACAGATCGTGCGCGGCGTGGGTGACGAATCGATGTGATAAGAGAAGGAAGATCAGAGACCGATGGCATAACATTGTCGACCCGCAGATGTGAGGGAATCTTTTGGTACTGGGAAGCAGGCTTGAAGAACTTGCGGGGTAGAATCAGGCCAAACTTCTCAATGATCCGAAATAGATGAGGTAGGCATTTCAACAAGGTTGGTTTCATCAATCCACGCCATGCAAAAATCAACAAGACTCCCACTAGCACTCGTAGGATGACAATGAACCATCCCATATGTTCCAAGTCGAATGGAACAGTTGCCGGTACAGGGTGATCCCAAGCCCGTCCTGATACAGCATAATGCCAGCCACCTAGTTCAACCCCAATCATCACCCCCGCGAACGCAACGCTATCGTCAAAGCAAGGACAGTCATCCGCTGGCTCCGGATGAATCCGAACTAAAACAAGAATTACAAGAGCCACAATACATGGTACTTGCCAAGTACTGCTATAGAGATAATTATCCATTGCCGGACCATATACGCACTCAATTACAGATAGAAGTGCACCCACAATGCTCCCAATGATTACATCCACAAAGCCATGCATGCCACAATATAAACGTCCAAGTGTAATAGAAAATGCGTAACCGTATGTAAGTGTTTCCAGGATCAACTTAGTTGTCGGCTGTATCGTGGAATCAGGATAGTTCAATGAGAAGAGGGTATAAACAGCAACGGAGACAGCATTGGCAGAATGAGTCGAAGGAAAGCCATATTCCAGGGCTGCAGACCCTGACATGGTTATGCGATGAAGCGGTGGTGAGAGAGGACGGGGGAGCGAGAGCATATCCTTAATGAAGCCGGTAAAAAAGACCCCCGTCGCAAGAATATGAACAAGTCTGTAACAGATTAACATCACAACCGGTCTCTACAGCGAAAGAGGGTATTATACCCTCGGCCAAGAGATGTGTGTCCACACCAGAATAAAATGGGTAGAGCAGTCATGAAGAACGTGTGAGTCCCGAGGTTTGCCGTAATGGCAAAATATGAGTCGAGTGCTGGAGAGCGCATCTTATCCTGCATCCATGCCAGATACGGTGTCTCCCATCGAATCAATGGCAAGAGCCATTGCCTTATTTTGTATCGCCATTCTGGAAGCTTGCGCTTATCTACTCAAATACTTAGAACAGGAGTGTTTTGGCGTGAATAGGTGAGGAGTAGATGATATGGAGAAGATGGGCACAAACAATGGTCCAGACTCTTCATTCCCGCGTCAAGAGGGGAAGCATCTGCTATCGGCAGTGGCGCGTCAGCATCGGGGAACTTCTCGAGCTCGTCGCCAGAGCCATTGGGAGTGGGACACATCGATGCATTCGGTGCACCACTGGATAAGAAACGGCAGCGGCGACCCGAAGGTGTAAAGTAGCAAGGACTTTGAATAGAATGAATACAAGGAGAAGACGGTTGTTGGCAATCTTGATAGCGCTCCAAGCACTACCAAAAGCCTGTGATTTGAGGATCTTGGGGCTTGATTAAGCTTAATTCCATAGTTGCCGAAGGAAACAGTCGGTGCGGATTATTTAAATGCCGATTTACGTTATATTTTGCATGACAATAGAAAGGGATAAGATGATGGCTTAGAATGAAAGATGTCTATGGATATCTAAACTAAAAATTGTAGACAGACAATTGATATTCTTTCCGCAATTATGTGAGTCTTTACACGTGTTCGTTCACGGATCAATGACCTAGTTGTATCGTATCTGCGGTGGTGCCTGAAAATATATTCGTGATGGTTGCTTTGCCAACAGCCGCGAAGTGTTTACTTCTATGACGAAGTGCGACCGAGGACATCTCAGAACCTTCACTTGGTTTAAGATTGCATATTCTAAGTGCATACTTCCTTTTTGCATTATTTGAATATTTCATATTCCATTTGCTTATTACAAGTGGGACGAATTCAGAAAGGCCCTCTTTTTCAAGCGTTTGACAAGACCATGTCGGGCCTGGACTATCAGCAGAATCACTACTCGTACAACCAACCCTCCGCTATGGCAGAAAAGTACGAATACCCACAACGAAGACCCACTCGCCGCAATCAGAGCGCAAGATCCAGTGAAGGCACGGTCAGTACAATGACGAGTGTAAATTCGATGGGTCGAGAATCAGTCGCTACCCATATCACGCAAGGACCTTCGTATTCGAAGAAGATCGTTGTCGTTGGAGATGGTGGATGCGGCAAGACTTGCCTGCTCATCAGCTACAGTCAAGGGTATTTCCCAGAGGTGAGTTACCGTAATCAAGGCATCACGTATTGACACTAACAGAATATAAGAAATACGTCCCTACAGTCTTCGAGAACTATATTACATATCCTACCCATCAACCCAGTGGGAAGACAGTGGAGCTCGCCCTATGGGACACCGCTGGCCAGGAGGAATACGATCGCCTACGACCACTTTCATATCCTGAAACTGATCTCCTCTTTGTTTGCTTTGCAATAGACTGTCCCAACTCTCTTGAAAACGTCATGGACAAGGTGAGCACTATCCGTTCAGATGAACCTGCAAACAAAACTGACAAGGCAAACAGTGGTATCCCGAAGTCCTCCACTTCTGCCCCTACACACCTCTAGTCCTCATAGGCCTCAAATCCGACCTCCGCACAAAGCGAACCTGCATCGACCTCCTCAAGACGCAAGGCCTCACGCCCGTCACACATGAGCAAGGCCAAGAGGTCGCTAAAAAGATGGGCGCGCTCTACATGGAGTGCAGTAGCAAGGAGATGAGCGGCGTAGATGAGATCTTCGAACAAGCCATCCGTATCGTCGTCGCCAACGACGCAAGCAACTCACAGCGCTCCGGCTCAGCGCAATCCGTCCCGGGTGTACAGTTCGGCGTTACGAAGAAGAAGAAGCGGAACTGTAAGATCCTGTAAGGAAGTGAAACTTGTGCGATGTTACGGCATAATGAAACTACGATTTTCACTTGACATGACCTACGATTGCATACTCGGGTGTACACTGCATGCTGCTCAAGAACGGGCTGGATTTGGCTGAGTGCGGATGCGGCTTCTTGCGCAAGACTGTGGACCCCACACATCTATTCTGGTTCGGTTTCTTTTGTTCCTTCGAGTTGGTACTAGGGATATTCAATGTTCATTATCGGTCTTTCGGAAGTTCCGCGAAAATAATGAATCCATTACTTGTATTCGGTATGGTGCAGACAATGATTATGAAATGCTACCTCGAAGAATGCAGTTTGTCTGTGACCGCTCTAATCCCTAACGCCTTTTCTATCTTTGAAAAAGCTTTTCCCTTAACAGTCACCAGTATTAATCTAAGTCAAACCCAGAATCATCAACCTTCTTTTCCTCAGCTTGGTTCGCATCAGCTTCATAACCTTCAGTCTTCATATCTGTTAATCCCAACTCCTCCTCTTCTTCTTGCGTTCTCTCATAGTCTTCAATGGTAATCTGTGGATCCTCCTCAGGGGGGCACAAATTTTGTACATAACTGCTTGCCATCGGATCCGTCAGAATGAGAGTGAATTTTACTTCGCCCTTGATAGCTGTGTCGATGTTTTGGAAAAACTTTCTCCAGTTCTCTTTAACTTCTGATGGGAGAGAGTCACCACCAGCCCCAACTTCATCACCAACGTCGAAAATCTGGTGGTGGAGGTCATCACGCACTTGTTGCAGGAGGCCTTCGACTGTCGTGAAACGACCTCCTAGAGTTCCAGGGTTGACTGATAAGCGGATCTCCGGACATTCCAATGCACATGATTCTGATTTCAGGATATCTCTGCTCAGGTCCTCTGGTCGTTCAACTTTCAGGGTAATCTTTCTTCCTTTCTTTGGAACTTCGCCTCCGGTCTTAACCTCGTTCGACCGATAGCCACAACTATCGCATACTGTGCTCATGATCACCACTTGTTTGAAATTTGGAATCTCCACCATCTTCATGTGAGTGACACAATGGCGAGTACAACCAGGGCAGGTTGCTGGGAAAGAGTAGACTTCGTTCGGTACAATGTCATCGTCTAAAGCCAGATCGCCCCTCACAGAGTTCCCCTGGAGCTCCTCGGGAGAGTCCACATCACCAGTACCGTCTCCAAGGCCTAAAGCTTCGTTCTGTTCCAGTGTTCGTGCATACTCGACCTTGGACCACTTTCCAACACCGTCCCTCTGGTCTGGCTCAATCCAGGAATTCCCAGCTGGATCATCTAAAGACAACCGGAACGGGAAGCTCTCTCCAGCAAGCATCTTGCGGCCGTGAGCCAAGATTTCTTCTATCTTTTCATATACTTCGGGAATTTGTTCTTTCCGCGCCGGTTGTTCCATCTCCAGATCATCCAATATCATGCTCAAAAGTCCCTCCACATTAGTCAACTGTCCCCTCCCTGGTGGCACCTCGATATCAAGTTCGATGAATTTTACAATACACGTATCGGACTTGACTACCTGGCGGGCAAAGTCGGGCAAAGAGGTGAGTCGAAGTTCGTATCTGGAACCTTTCTGTTGAATCTCACCGGCTGATTGTATCTCTGAGTTTTTAAAGTCGCAATGTGGACAAGAGAAGGACATGATAATAATTTCTCGGAAGAAAGGGATTCGAGTGAGCAAAAGACGTGTGATCCCCTTCGTCAACACCATATTAGCAGTGTTCCACGGCCAAGGTAATCCCCAGGTAATTTACATTTTCGTGACAGTTCATACAAAGACTCTCTATCTCATCAACAACCTTTTGTCCATCGGCATCGTCAGTTGCAGAAGTCGCATCAATTGTAGACTCCTCGCCATTCCCAGTGGCGCTCGATTCTGTAGGCTCTGAAGCTTTGTCATTAAGTGTAAGTTGTTCAGCCTTCTTCCCGAGATTCTCGAAGAAGCTATCAAATGCAGTACCGTCAGGCCTATTGTCTTTCTTGAGGTCGGACATTATTTCGTTGAGTTGATGTTGGCATCAGAAAGTAAACCGAGAAAAGGTTGGGTTAAAGAATTTTGGAAGGCGAGGCTGATGACTCGGCTGCCCCGCGCTAGCGGGCCTAATTCCGCAACTGGAGAAGGCTGAGATGCGGAGATTTGAGCAATTTCAGAGCCGTGCGAGTTACTTGAAATACGGGGAGTCAACAGCAAAATGTGACTCTAAATATTTGTGAATTTTTTATTTTTATTCAAATATAGGCCTATGCTAATAAGCCGGTAATTGAACACACCCATAACTGAAGTGCTAACTCTGTCTGATGTTGCCCCACCCAATCTGCGTGAGTCGTAATACCAAAAATGGCACAGAAACCGCCACTGCTAAGAGGCCGGTAATTAGGATAGCTCCACCAACTATGATGGGAGTCAGTCGGTGAACAGCTCAGGCGCAGACAGCACTTACGCTAGGATTACTTTGACTGTACACGAGAGCGTCATCTTTAGCTTTGCGCCTCAGTACGGAGCGGAGGATCAACAGTCGGGCCGGACTTGAAAGTAGACTCGGGGGCCAATTTTACAAGCTAATTTCGGACCCGAAATTCAAACGGTGTTTCGAGGAGGACCTTTCGACAGTGAAATCCTAAACCCGGTGATACTATCAGGCCCATTGAAGGCTAGCAATTAGCATATATAATAACATTCTCCTAGGAACTGCCCCTAGCTGATGCTTTGTTGGAGCTCACGACAACGTTCTAGCCAGTGGTAATGGACGTGCACCAAACCCATGCCCTTTGAATGGATTTCAAATGCCTCACAGATTCATCTGATCTGCTCTCCTCAAGCCTTTTTCATTAGGTCCAAAAGGTCCAATCCAAAGCCCGTAGATCCACGAGTGTCTGTTTCCCTATTCTTTGCGAGTAAAGCTTGTAGACCTCCTTGCTTGCGGATTTTCGCCCTTTTCCTGCTGCTGGCATTCGCCGATGCTGAGCTGAGAGTTCTACTTGTGGAATGTGTGTCCAACGAAGTTGCCCTAAGAGGCGTAACAATTTGTGCAGCTTTGGAAGAATATGTAGTATCAAGAGTCTTCGAAGACCTAGGAATTGCTGTATTGATATTTTGTCGTGTCCGTCTACTGCAGCGTTCGCAAGTGTAAACGACCGTTTTGACCTTCGATGATTGTTGTAACGTGGACCCAGCACTGCGCCTTCCCTTTTGAGCTTTAAAAGATTCCAGCTGCCTTGTCCCTGTCCAACCTAATATCATGATATTACCACACGCGCCGCAGACACGCCGTTTATGCGCGTCGTTTTGATCGAGCTCATTGGCGAACATGATGCCGTTGCATCTTGACATGAGATAGGCTGATGTAGCTGGGGCAGCGGTTACTAGAAGATGCGCTGAATCATTCAGATACTTCAAGCACGCTGATATTGCTGGAGAAGCCATGTTGTATGTATTGGATTAAGCTTTAAAGCTAAAGAATTAAGGTCAATAGCCGCATTTTCAAGTGCAGCGCCGCAAGCGAACACAAGTGTGCTTTATCTCGACCAGGACTTCTCCTCTTCAACCAAACTGAGTAAACTCTGCGATGCTCAATTTTTAGGAGGTATTAGAAAGACGGCGTTCAGAAATGGCGATACTCCTAGAAATTAAACCGTAGGACTTGTACGTCAGGAAATCTCTGCTCATACCCCACCATGAGTTCTATGATGCAAGAAGCCGGCGGGCTTCGTATTGCAGTGGAAGGTTGCGTGAGTTGAATATAATCCCAGGAGTTCTTCCTTCAACTGCTAAACATAAGCAGGGTCATGGTACCTTAAACGCAATATACGCGGCCATAGAGAAGGCATGTGAAGCCAGGTCCTGGCCGGGCGTGGATCTACTCATCATCGGTGGGGATTTCCAGGTAAGTCAACACCGTCGAATGCAGCAATCAATTCGCACATACTTACAGTTTTAGGCAGTCCGCAATGCTTCTGACCTGAATGTTATGTCAGTACCAGCCAAGTTTCGCGAAATCGGGGACTTCCACGAATACTATAGCGGCAGTAGAAAAGCACCGTACCTGACAATCTTCGTTGGAGGAAATCATGAAGCTAGTAGCCATTTATGGGAGCTTTATTATGGAGGATGGGTGGCATCAAACATCTACTATATGGGGGTTGCGAACGTTGTCCGACTTGGACCGGTTCGAATAGCAGGAATGTCAGGCATCTGGAAAGGATACAATTTCAACAAAATCCACCATGAACGACTTCCCTATAATCAGGATGATATCAAATCAATATATCATGTTCGGGAGCCTGACGTTAGGAAGTTATTACAGATACGGACTCAAGTGGACATTGGCATTAGCCATGATTGGCCAAGGGCTATTGAAAAATACGGAGATGAGAGGGACCTTTTCCGGATGAAGCCTGACTTTGAACAAGAGTCAAAAAATGGAACTTTAGGAAACCTAGCTGCTACGTACGTGATGGATCGGCTGCGACCGCCATACTGGTTTGCCGCGCACATGCATTGTAGATTTGCAGCGACTAGGATTTATAGAGACGACATACGACCACAAGAGGCGGCACAAGCTTCACTTGCTTCAACAGGACTAGTTGATATTAGAGTGGAGGCTTTATCCGCTGTCGAGTCAAATGGAATGTCAGCAATGGCCCCAACACACAACGTGGATGAGATTGATCTTGACATGGAGGATGATGATCCTCCTGTTCCGATTGTCAAGAATGAAGAGCATTCAATAATCAATAGTATGAGCCATACAGGTACCAAAGGGATTTCCTTAAAAGCCTCGGATGTGCCTGAAGATCTTCGCGCGCAACTTCCTGCTGCATTTTTGAAACCTACAGCTCCTCCAAAACGGTTATCCCCAGGACAACCGTGCCCCCCCACTATCACGAATAAGACAGTACGGTTCTTGGCTTTGGACAAGTGCTTGCCGGGACGGAAGTTCCTCCAACTTCTTGACATCTTGCCGCCTAGCTTATCACAACCCTCTCCTTCATCTAGTGGACCTCGATATCATCTCGAGTATGATCCTGAATGGCTCGCCATAACACGAGTGTTTGCTCCAACACTAGTTTTGGGAGATCGTAATGCTAAACCCTCCCCTGACTTGGGCGAGGAGCATTACCGTCCTCTGATCGAGGCAGAAGAAGCTTGGGTAGACGAGCACATCGTCAAGGCAGGCAAACTCACAATACCAGAGAACTTCACAATTACTGCACCAGTACATATAATTGGTACTCCGGAAAGTGTACAGTTCGGCCCACAGGAGTATAACAATCCGCAGATGGCAGCATTTTGTGAACTTTTAGGAATTGAGAATAAGTTCTTTGCTACAGTAGAGGAGAAGGCGGCAAGGATGGCATCTGGGCCGGCGCCAATTGAGCCTAGAAAGGATCGTGGTTTCAGTGGTGGAGCAGGCAGAGGACGTGGACGAGACGGCGGAAGGGGAAGAGGTAGCAATAGGGGAAGAGGATTTGGGAAGGGTAGAGGCCCAAGGTGGTAGACCATCCTTGTGCTCAAAAGTCTTAGATACCCATAATGCACCAAAGCGTACAAGTTGATTGTAGAGCTGTTGCCAAGTAATGTTTCGCATGGAATAAAGCCATAACTCCATCTTAATACTGGGAACTAAGCTGAATAGTAGTGATGTCTCATTCTACCATCATCTATAGACGTTCAACCCATGGTAGAGAGACTGAGGAACGCATATGCTCAGATGGAACCACGAAGGGTTGTTTAGTCACTTGCACGGTATACAATGGAAAGATAGAAAGAGCAAACCTTACTTTACGGTTTCATCTATTCCACGTGTGTGTACAGCTATTTCATCAGGACTCCATTAGCCAGTTATAAGCCTCATCCTAAGTACCACGATCCGCCGTAGCCCTCCATAAAGTTGTGTTCGTGAATGAGGGTTAAGCTAAAAGAGCAGTCAGAAATCTAACCCTAAGTAATCCGCCGCCATCAAAAGCTCCAAGCACAGTTCAGGCGGAATATCCATATCTGGAACATCAATGGCGTCCCGGTTCCGCCAATAATAGTAGAAGTACTCTGCAACTTTCTCGAGAACTATGCCACTGTGATTCCCAAAGTCAGCACATTCACGGATGGTAAGGGCATTTGCAGCAAATTTGAGAAGCGTAAGTCTCAGATCAAGTGTATAAAAGTCGCCACGCAGTCCCTTGCTTAGTGAGAGGGTCTGTCGGATCAAATCGTGTTTGGTCATCACGGACTGCTCCCTCTCCATTCAAGCCGGCGAAATGAGGGCGAACGTACTTTATTTCCTTGAATGTACACCGCCCATCTACTGACTCAGCGAAATTGCCTAGGAAAGAAGGAGTCAGTCAGTCACGTAACATCTCCCATAGCAATCTTGGGGGCTTGTTTGAAGAAGCATACTTTTAGGATCCAGCATCCGCTTGATGACACCGCTGACACATGCTGCCTCGCGCAAGACAACGAACTCGAAATCATCGCTGGAGACCAGAGTCACGTATTTGCTGAGCTCTTGGCCGTTCGTCGCCATATTGTACACAGCACGAGTAATATTGAATATATCCAGGTCGAATATTTGACGCGAGGCAACGCGCAGGAATTCCGTGCCGGTGCAAACAGTGCAAACACAAGGTTTTGCCTCGTGAGACTTCAATCGTTAAGCTCAAGCTCATGACGATGCACTTCTTAGCCAAAGTACATTGTCAAGGCTTTTTGAAGCAATTCAAGAGAAAAAAGCCGAGAAAACTGGTGGAACGTAGTTAAATGATCATCTACTCGTTGAGGGGCTTCATAAAATTGAATGTCTTAATAAGGACTATCTTGCTAGGTTCGACCGATGCTATTTTGTCCTGGATACGGTGGGCGATAACGAGCTTACTGACACATCAACTTTTCGGAAAATCAAAATCAAATTTTGACTTTCCCAACTCAATTCCACTTGATTCTAATTCGTACTGCAACTATGCCTGCACACGAAATCAACCTAAATCCATTTAAGGATCATATAATTTCTTGGTTTAATAATGACATGTCTTCTAAAGAGATCGCAGAACGCCTTGCAAATGATCACAACATTGTTTGTACTAATCGTACGATTAAACGACGCCTTAAAATATGGGGAATTAAGAAGCGGTTTCGAGTAGTAGAAACTGCAGCTTTACGTCTAAAGATTGTAACTATGTTTTTTATGAATTTTCCTAATCCTATTATTATAGAATATGTCCAAGTACGTCGGTTTTGGCTGCTGAATCTGGGGGTTTAGTCGCTGTTTTATGCTGCCTCGACCGCTTGCTAAAACCACCAAGCTTACGTACCCTTACTCGCTTTGCAGGTTCAAAGACGCTGACACCCTACCCCTCTTTTAAAAACTGCTGCTTTTCATCTTGAATCATCATGCCGCACCAGGGCGAACCCAGATCCCACTTAGATCCTAAATCTAGGTGTTTGAGGTGAACTCCACTTCTCTGGTTGTGCCTTAACAGTTGTCTGCGATGTATAAGTTACTCGCAGTCCCCACCCACCGTCTATTATGCTGCAACAGTCGACTCTATTTTTAAACACTCTTTTTAGCACCGTTCTCTCTTTCGTTTACTCTCCTTCTTCCACTCTTTCTCGCACGCACACACATACATATACACGCATGCACGCACATACAAGCAAGAGGCCTTATTGTCTCGTGTCAACATCTTTCTTCGTCACAAATAGTCAACTGTCTCTATCTACTTCCTCCAACCGTCTATCGCGGCTCCTACAATCCAACCTCTATCGCAAGACACAATCAAAGCCCTTCAGAATGTTCTCAAACGACGTATTAATACCAATCGAATAATAAAGGAGTGGGAGAAGAAGATGCTTAGCAGGGAAGATTATCAAATGATGGAGGTTGTTTTAAATAATAAACAATTCTTGCAGCCGCTAGATGCTGATAATACTAAGGCTAGCATCTACTATATTAAACAAAAATTCATAAAGTATGCTTGCCACTTAGATATTTAATCAGGTTAAGCTAATAAGAGACAGATACTATGACTATCATAATATGTTACGGCTCTAACTACGGATGTATTTATAGGCAGTTGGCACTTGGCACTTTCGGGCCGACATTGATCCGTATTGACGTGTATATTAGACTTTGAGTACGATACTCATTTTCTTCTTCTTTTCTCTCTTCTTCAGCTTTAGATTCTTGTATTTAGGACTGCCAATCGTACAGGTTGTCGCCCATCTTATGCGTGATACATACCTCGATTGATTGAGTTCGTCACATAATATGTGTGACGAACTTAGTCAGCCAGGCTCGGGACAGTCCCACACACAGTCCCACCGGACTGTCCCGAGCCTGGCTGGAACTTAGTCAATAAGGGAACGGTGACGCGTCGAAGATAGAGCGAAAGCCCGTTCAATTGGTAGTTCTATAAACAAGAATCTAAAGCTAAGGAGAGAAAGAAGAAGGAGAGTAGCACTGGTGCTTGGAGATGTCTAATATACAGGTAAGTCACATGTCTGGCTACTAAGCAAGGCTAATCGACATTGCACATCGTGATATTATGTCGTTGATCATTTCCTATTCTATACTAGTATTAGTTATTAGTGCCCATTAAAATTACTACCTGTTTCGTAATTTTGAACCTCCTACCTAATATGGTGTATTTACCGTAAGCACTACCCCTTACAGCATACAGTAAATTTACGAGCCCAGCCCTAACCGTGTCACGATCAATAGCGGTCACGGTGAGATGCCTAGACTAGGTAAATAGAGATTTCCACATTTATCGCTTAGTAATCCATATTTTTTGCAGAGTACCCCGTGACATTTAAACGAGCCCCCACTAAAATATCACTTTTGTTTTATCATTACAACTCAGCATCGCCGCAATTAATTAAAACTTTGCGAATGCCAAATTATAGAAAAGAACCTAGAGAACAATCTGACATTCGCCAATAATTCATAAATGGTGGTCGTGGTTACTTATAATCGCTGGCGTAGATGGTAATTTTGATGATGGAACCACCTCGGTTAAAGATTTCCCAACCATAACCATCGTATATAAGTAAATAAGCAAAAGGTAGGCGACTGGGAACGTGGCCGAGTGGTTAAGGCGTGGGGTGGGTTCGCCTGCGTTTTAACAACATATATGCTAACAAATTCCGCTGCAGACTCAAGCTATGTGCTTAGCCGTCTAAAAGTCAGTGTGTATTCTCATGAGGCAACTCTCGAGGGTTCGAATCCCTCCGTTCTCATATTTTTTTCGGGGGGGTTTTTTTTCTCCCGTTTTCCTAATCGTGGGTAGGACTTCTGGGAAAAGCTCTAGATTGTGAATCTAACCCCGCTTAAGAAATACCCGTATCCACCTGGCAACCACCCAGGATCTTTGCAGACTATTATAGACGCTTAAAGTTCCCTAACAGGCCGTCTGTAAGCTGTTAAGCTAGGGTTTTTAAAAACTGCAACGAGCTGTAGGCGGTTTAGGGACTGTTCTTAAGATAGAAGGGTGGTCTGGGCTGCTAATTGGGCTTAGAGCTGTACAATTTCGGCTTGAGCTGCTGCTAGCTCCTCTTACAAGTTCATTGTGTTACTGTTAGAGGTGTTTGAGGGTCCTATAGCTGTCTTAGTACTACGTGTTAGACTTATAGTCATTTGTAAGTGGTTGGATTTCAGTTTGGAGATTTGGTTGGAAATTAATGTGGTATTTGGAGTTCTTAGTGCGATAATAACGGCTTTATAGCTTGGGTCTAATGGCGCTTAGTGTTCTAGTCTGTGCGCTAATTTTCAGGGTCAACTTAATGCCTTAAGGTTCTAATTCTACTGCTACTACTACTGCTAAGAGTTCTAGATATCGTCTGCCATATTCTGCTGCTAATCTGTCTGCTCTGCTGCTAATCAATATATTTTAGTTCCTTTACAGGAAGAAGAGGTTGGACGAGCTTTAGATAATATTACAATCTCAGTCAATTAAGGTTTAAGCGCGTACGAATACGGCGATATCTTGTACAATTAGTAGATCTAAATACAAGAATTTAAAGCTAAACAAGAAAAGAAGAAGTGTTACGGACCGCAAACCAGGCAACGGTCCGCAACGGCCCGAGCAGGGGCCCAAAGCTGCCCTTACAGATGGGGGTTTACGGGCGGTTAGCTATGGCCCGTTAGCACTTGGTTTACGGACGGTC
>Ga0335072_10010723_pt1 | contig 13168 bp, 9 predicted proteins | sample Lox_Sample_21_FD_206725 | JGI IMG/M metagenome (GOLD analysis project Ga0335072, IMG submission 206725) | Soil microbial communities from Loxahatchee National Wildlife Refuge, Florida, United States - Lox_Sample_2.1 | ecosystem: Environmental > Terrestrial > Soil > Wetlands | place: USA: Florida...
CGCCGGCCAGCCGCTGCATCATCTCCCGATCCACGACGTTCAGTGTCGGCTTGTTGATGAGCCCGACCTTGACGCCTTTTTCACCCAGCCCGATGACGGCATCGAGGGCGCGGTAGACCGTCTCGCCCATGGCAACGACATAACCGCCGCCCGGCGGCGCTTCCCGCACGAGGTAGTCCTTGCCGGGCTCGAAAAGCTTTCCCTGATAGAGGGGCTTGCCGTCCTTGTCGAGGATGTCCGGCACGGGCGCTCGGGTCGTGAAGACGAACCTCAGCCCGGGGTCATTGAAGATGCGCTTGATGCATGCGGCGAACTGGTGTTGGTCGACCGGAAAATAGAGCCGCGTCGTGTCCTCGCCGTGCACGGGCGTGAGGCCGCCGTCGGCGATCATGCTGTTGACGCCGAAGTGGCAGGTGTTGTCCGCCATGTCATCGACGCCGCTGTGGCTGAAATGCGCCAGCACGTTGGAGAAGTTGAGCCGGGCCATCGTGATCTCGCTCAGGGTCATCTCCAGGAAGGCGCTGAAGGTGGCGAAGATCCCCTGCCGGCCGGGCTCCGCGCCGAAGCCCGCGGCCGCGGAGTAATTGCCGCGCTCCATGATGCCGCCGCGAACGAACACTTCCGGATGCTTCTTGCGGATGTGGTGCAGCCCGCAGGAGCCCTCCAGGTCGTTGTCGAACACCTTGACGGCGGCGATGCGCTGCTGGTCGCTCATGCCGTCGAGGATCTCGTTGATGATCTTGCCGAAATCGTCGCGGTTCTTGCCGACGCCGGAGGAGCCGCGGTAGGTGAGCGGGCTCTTGTCGGGCTTCGCCGCCTTCAGCATGGCGATCGCCTGCTCGTAGCCGCCGCGCGACTCGAGGTAGGCGATCGCCGTTTCCGTCTTCAGCACTTCGTGAGCGTGCGGACTGCCTTCGGCTCCGGCAATTCCCGGCGCCATGGGGCGCTTGATGACGACGCCGTGCGGCAGCGCGTCGGAGAATACGCGCGCGAGATCCACGTAGAGCGCATCGAGATCCTCGCCCATCGTGGTCGCGATGTTCAGACCGTAACCTGCCAGCGTGCGGCTGAGATCGTAGCCGACCATGTACTCCTGCGGGTGCCCCGCGATCGTGACGTTGTTGTCATCGATCAGCACCTTGATGTTGAGCTCCTTCCCGACCGTCAGGCGCGCCGCTTCGGCGTTGTCGCCCTCCATCTGGCTGCCATCGGAGCCGAGGAGAATGACCGCCTTGCCCGGATTCGCCATCGCCACGCCGTTGCAGAAGGCCCAGAGATGCCCCAGCCGGCCGGAGCTGAACTCGACCCCGGGCGTCAGCATCTTCTCGGGATGTCCCGGCAGACCGCTCTCGAACTCGCGATAGTGCAGCAGGCGCTCCGCCGGCATCGCCCCGTTGAGGACGGAGAGGAGATATTGAGTCGCCACGCGGTGGCCGGCCTCGTCGTAGAAGACCGGTACGATCGGCGCCCCGTTGGCGATGAAGGCGCGGATGATCATCACTTCCGGCACGGTGTCGTACGCGCCGCCGGTGTGCCCGGAAAGGCCCTTGGCGCCTGCCAGCGCCGTGAAGAACACGATCGTGTCGCGGCAGAGCTGGATGTTGTGGCGCAGATCCGCCTTCTGCGCGTCGGTGAGCGTGCTCAGTTTCGGATCGAGCTTGAGCGGCCGCAGCTGTTTGAGGTCGATCGGGAAGGTTTCTGCGGCCATGTCGCTCTGCCTCGAATCCGGGGGTCCGACCCCCGATACTAGCGCATGAGCCGCACGAAAATGTATCGGGCCCATGACGACGGCAGCTTGACCTTCCAGCGGCGGGAAGGTCTATATAGATTCCAGTGAACTGGAAGGAGTGGCCGATGGTTGATCGCGGATCGAACGAAACGGGCGGTTCTCTCGTCCTGGTGGTCTCGGGCATGACCTGCAGCGGTTGCGCTGGAGCGGTCACGCGCGCATTGGCGGCGGTCCCGGGTGTGGTCGCGGCGCAGGTGGACCTGGCTGGAGGCCGCGCCACCGTGACGGGTAAGGCCCACGCGGCGGACCTGATCCGTGCCGTGCAGGACGCCGGCTTCAGCGGTGAGCTTGCGTGACCGACACGCACGCGCTCTCGATTTCCGGGATGACCTGCGCGACGTGTGCGTTGCGGGTCGAGCGGGCGCTCTCGGCCGTGCCCGGCGTGGCGCGCGTGGCGGTCAATCTCGCGAGCAATCGCGGCTCCGTGGAGGGCGCTGCCGGCCCGGTGCGGCCTGCCGACCTGGTCGCCGCGGTCAAGCGCGCCGGCTATGACGCACAGCTCCTGAGCGGCGACGCGGAGCGGGACCAAGAGATGGCCGCGAGAGAGGGTCGGCGGGCGAAGCTCGAGGGCCGGCGGCTGGCGGCTGCGGTCGCGCTGAGCGTTCCACTCCTTGCCCCCATGGCCGGCCTCGCCTTGCCGGGCTGGCTGCAGCTTGCCCTGGCCACACCCGTCCAGTTTCTCATCGGGGCGCGGTTCTATGCCGGCGCCTGGAAAGGGATGCGGGCGCGCATCGGGAACATGGATCTGCTGGTAGCGCTCGGTACCTCCGCAGCGTACTTCTACAGCCTCTATCTGCTGCTCGCGCGCTCGCCCGGGAGCGGGCTCTACTTCGATTCGGCGGCTGTGGTGATTGCGCTGGTCACCCTGGGCAAGTGGCTGGAAGCGCGCGCTAAGAGCGCGACGACACGACAGATCAAAGCGCTCATGTCGCTGCGGCCAGAGCGGGCGCGCGTCGCGCGTGGTGATGGGGAGGTCGAGGTTCCCGCGAGTGAGGTGTGCGTGGGTGATGTCGTGGCTGTGCGGCCCGGCGAGCGGATTCCGGTCGACGGCAGGGTCATCGGCGGGCGCAGCGAAGTCGACGAGAGCTTGCTGACCGGCGAGAGCCTGCCGGTTGCGAAGGCAGCCGGCGACAAGGTGACGGGCGGCTCCATCAACGGCAGCGGCCTCTTGCGCATCGAGACGACGGCGGTCGGCGGCCAGTCGACACTGTCGCGGATCATCGCGCTAGTCGAAGGCGCGCAGGCGGGTAAGGCTCCGGTCCAACGTCTCGTCGACAGCGTCGCCGCGGTGTTCGTGCCCGTGGTTTTGCTCGTCTCGCTGGCAACGTTTCTCGGTTGGTGGCTGATGGCCGGCGGGTTCACGGCGGGACTCATCGCAGCCGTGTCGGTGTTGGTGATCGCCTGTCCGTGCTCGCTCGGCCTCGCCACGCCAACCGCGCTCATGGTCGGTACGGGCGTGGCGGCGAAGGCCGGCATTCTGATCCGCGATGCGGAAGCCCTCGAGCGGGCGCATCGGCTCGATACGCTCGTGCTCGACAAGACCGGAACGGTGACCGAGGGTAAACCGGCGGTGACGGACGTCGTTCCGAACGGCGTTTCCGAGCATGAGCTGCTGCAGCTCAGTGCCGCCGCACAAGCGGGCAGTGAGCATCCGCTTGCACGGGCGGTGCTGGAGCGGGCGCGCGAGATCGGCGCGGAAGGCAACGGGTCTTCTCGCTTGCCGCTCGAGGAATTCCAGAGCCACGCGGGGATGGGCTTGACGGCTCGAGTGGGCGGAAGGCGTCTCGTCATCGGCAACCGCCGCCTGATGCAGAAATATGGCGTCCGCGTCGACGATGGCGAATCGCAGGCCGCGCGGCTGGAAGAGCATGGGCGCACCGTGATGTGGGTTGCGGCGCTCGACCCGCAGCCGACATGGCTGGGCCTGATCGGTGTCTCGGATCCGATCAAACCGGAGGCGGCCGCGGCGGTGAATCATCTCGATGCGATCGGTATCGAGACCGTGCTGCTGACTGGCGACAACGAGCGAACCGCCGCCGTGGTGGCCGCGCAGCTCGGCATTCGGCGCGTTCTCGCGGGCGTTATGCCGGAGGAGAAGGCGGCCGAGGTGCGGCGCATTCAGGGCCAAGGCCGGCAGGTGGGCATGGTGGGCGATGGCGTCAACGATGCACCCGCTCTCGCGGCCGCAGACATCGGCTTCGCGATGGGCACGGGAGCGGATGTCGCGATGCAGACTGCCGGCGTAACGCTGATGCGAGGCGATCCGCGTCTTCTCGGCGATGCCATTGCGGTGAGTCGGGCAACATACCGCAAGATCCGGCAGGGGCTTTTCTGGGCCTTCATCTACAACGTCATAGCGCTGCCGGCCGCGGCGTTCGGGCTGCTGAACCCCATGATTGCGGGCGCGGCCATGGCGCTGTCTTCGGTGAGCGTCGTTTTGAATGCCCTGCTGCTGCGCCGCTGGCGTCCGGCAGCCGGCTCGCAGGAGCATGACGAGAGCCCGACAAGAGCCTGACATGAAGAGCAGAGAAGTCATGACGATCGGGCAGGCTTCCGCAAGCTCGGGCGTACCCCCGAAGACGATCCGCTTCTACGAGCAGCTCGGCCTGATGAAGCCCACCCATCGCCTGGCCAACGGCTACCGGGCATACGACCCGGGCAACATTCAAACGCTGCGCTTCATTCGCAGGGCGCGCGATCTCGGCTTCTCACTGCCGGAGATAGACAAGCTTCTGGCCCTCTATCGCAACCGGCGGCGCGCGAGCGAGGACGTGAAGCGCCTGGCGCTGGCGCATGTCGCCGACCTCGATCAGAAGATCGCGGAGCTCACCCGAATCCGCGACACGCTGAGTGAGCTCGCCCGGCACTGCCACGGGGACCAGCGCCCGGAGTGCCCGATCCTGGAAGACCTCGAGCGCGCCGGCCCCTAGACGCGTAACTTTTGTCGCACTTCGGGGTTATCCGCACGGAGGGTGTCGCGACCGCCTGCCAGGGCGAAGCTGCGACATCGGTGCATTCTGCAACGCACGGGGATTTTCAGATGGTCTCTACCGTATCGAAACAATGGGTTGCGGCTTCTTTGGCCGCGCTGGTGCTGGTTGCCGGGTCGGGCGTCGTCCAGGCCAAGGGCTGCCTCAAGGGTGCCGCCGTAGGGGCGGTGGCGGGACATGTCGCGCACCATCACGCGGTGCTGGGTGCGGCGGCGGGCTGCATCGTCGGCCATCACCTCGCCAAGAAGAAGGAGCGCGAGGAGCGGGAGCAGCGCAAGGCGCAGCGGCGGCAGATGCAGCAGATGCAGCAGACCGGCACCTAGCTCCGGGTCATTACCGGCGATAGATGTCGGGGTCCAGGCGCTCCATGTGGCGCTCCGGCTGCGCGACCGGCGAGAAGCCGAACTGCCGGTAGAGGCCGTGCGCATCGGCGGTCGCGAGGCTCCAACGGCGCAGGCCTTGGAGCTTCGGGTGCTCCGTGGCCATTGCGAGCATGGCTTTCGACAACCCCTGTCCGCGATGGTCCTCGAGGACATAGACATCGCCGACATAGCAGAAGGTCGCATAGTCTGAGACGAGTCGGACGAGGCCGACTTGTGCGCCGGCGGCATCGTAGGCACCAATACAAAGCGAATAGCGGACGGCCCGCTCGACGATCTCGAACGGAATGCCTGGCGACCAATAGGCTCGAGTCAGGTACGCGTGTATCGCGCGTAGGTTGAGGCGGGCGGAGTCGTCAGAAATCGTGTAGGAGCCAACGTGACGGACAGACAAGGATGTGCCGTCGGGTCCAGACGTCGTTTGAGGCAAGTCCGCGCTCAGTTCTTGACGGCCTGCCACGCCTGCTGAGCGGCCGGCGAGAGCTTGTCCATGTGCTTCAGGAAGAGCGCCAGCGTCCACATCTGCTGATCCGACAGGGTCGCCTTCCAGGAAGGCATGCTGGTCCAACGGATGCCGTGAGCGATCTTCCAGTAGGTCACGCCCTCGGAATCATCCTCCACGCCGTCGGATGCGAGTTGCGGCGGCCTCGGGTACTCACCCTTGGCAATGGGACTGGCGGAGGCATCTCCGGCCGCAGTGCCGTGGCAGACGGCACAGTGTTCGCCGTACAGTTGGATCCCGGCGACGAGATTGGCGTCCGTCAGCGGCACCGGATTCGGGGTCGTCGGCGCCTGCTTCGCCAGAGTGGCATGCAGCGACATTCTCGACGCCCATCTCTCGAGCGGCAGGGGCCCGGAGTCGGCGCCTGCCGGAATCACGCCCTTCGCGAGCATCAGGTAGACGGCCGCCGCAAGCGCGAGAAGAGTGACGATCACACCGATGATGAACGCTCTGACCATGGGCCGATCCCCGCTGGAGTTACTTCTTGAAGGGCTGCCGAATCGCCACCCTAGCCAATCGACCTCCCGTGCGCAATCGCCCATTTGCAGCGCTCAAGCCGCAGTTCTCGACGCGTGGCGAGCAGCCATGCTACTATGCGCGGCCCGGCGCACGCTGGTCATCGCGCCCGGTATCCCGCGGCGCGCCCGTAGCTCAGTTGGATAGAGCGCATGGCTACGAACCATGAGGTCGGGAGTTCGAATCTCTCCGGGCGCGCCAATCTCTCCGGGCGCGCCAATTTCCTCAATTCTGTGCAGCTCTACATGAGGCCGCCGGGCTTCTGCAGTATCCTCGCGCCGATGGAAAGCGAGCCAATCAACCGGCTGCTGGTGGTCGACGACGAGCCGGCACAGGTCCAGGCGCTGTGTCACACGCTCGAGGATGAGGGCTACTCGGTCAAGGGGTTCACCGGCGCGGGGGCAGCGCTGGCCGTGCTGCGCGCCGGCTCTTTCGACATCGTGCTCACCGACCTGACCATGCCGGGCATGGATGGGGTCGCATTCCTCAATGCGGCGCGTGAGATCGATCCGGGGCTGGCGGGCATCGTCATGACCGGACACGGCACCATCGCAACCGCGGTGGAGGCGATGAAGGCCGGCGCGATCGATTACATCCTGAAACCGTTCGATCTGCGCGTGATCCTGCGCGTGCTGGCGCGGACCCAGGCCATGTTGCGGCTGCGCCGCGAGAATGCGGCTCTGCTCGAGCGGTTGTCGGCGCGGACGGTTGAGCTCGAGGCGGCCAATCGCGAGCTGAGCGTCGCCAACCGCGAGCTCGAAGCCTTCAGCGACTCGGTCTCGCACGACCTGCGCGCACCACTGCGCACGATCGATGGGCTGCTGCGGGTGGTACAGGAGGATTTCGGCAGCGGCATTCCGCCCGAAGCCCATCGGCACATCGACACCATCTGCGCCCAGGCCTCGCGCATGAGCGAGCTGATCGAGGACATGCTGCGTCTCTCGCGTCTCGGCCGGGAGCCGCTCGGCAAACGCCCGGTCGACATGCGCGCGCTGGTGCAGGAGGTCGTCGGCGAGCTGCAGGCCGCCGAGCCGGCGCGTCAGGCCGACATCAGGATCGGTGAGCTGCCCGACGCGCAAGCCGATCCGTCGCTGTTGCGCCAGGTCTGGGTGAACCTCGTGGCCAACGCGCTGAAGTTCACGCGCCGCCGCGAGCACGCACTCATCGAGATCGGCGGCGCCGCGCGGGCTGGGGACCAGGGTCGCGGGCGGGCAGGGGCGGAGCAGAAGCTCTATTCGATCCGGGACAACGGCGCGGGCTTCGATCCGCGCCGCGCCGAGCGGCTGTTCGGTATCTTCCAGCGGTTGCACGCCGCGAAAGAGTTCGAAGGGACGGGAGTGGGCCTGTCGATCGTGCGCCGCGTCATCGAGCGCCACGGCGGCAGCATCTGGGCGGAAAGCGAGCCCGACAAAGGCGCGGCGTTCCACTTCACGCTCCCGTGAGCTTCCGGGGAGGGAGCCGCGCGGGATATGGTAAGTTCCCGCTGATGCTCAATCGCCCATTCTCATCCCGCTCCTGGATGGTCTCCCTGCTCGTCTCCGCCGCCGCGTTCGCCGCGTTTCCGGCGCACGCGCAGTGGCGCGCGCTGCAGGCGCTCGAGCAGCGCGGAGCGCTCGTTTCGGCAGCCGCCATCGACCTCGATGACCATAACACCGTCATAGAGGAGCTCGATTCGACGCAGCGTCTCACGCCGGCCTCATTGACCAAGCTCGCCACCGCGGCGCTCGCGCTGCAGACCTGGCCGGCCGACAAGATGTTCGATACCCATCTGCTCGCCAACGCGCCCATCGTTCGCGGCCGGGTCACCGGCGATCTCATCCTGGAGGGGGCGGGCGATCCGTCGCTCGACGATCAGTCGCTCTGGCAGCTCGCCGCGCAGTTGCGCGGCGCGGGCGTCGGGCAGGTGAGCGGCGACCTCTTCGTCGATCCCGCGCCCTTCGGCGTGGTGACCTGCGAGACCCAGGACCGCTGCCACGCGCTCGAGAGCAGCGATTCGGCCTACAACGCGCCGCTCGCCGCGGTCGGTGTTGATTTCGGCAACTGGTGCGTGGTGGTCCGGCCGACGAGCCCCGGCGCCGCGGCGCTGGTACGCGGCTGTGGAGTCACGCGGCTGCCCATCGCCGTGCAGGGCGTCATCCGGACGGTGGGGCGCGGCCGCCGACAGACTCTGTGGATAGAGCGGCGCACCACCCCGAGCGGTGAGGACACGCTGCAGGTCGGCGGCGACGTGCCGGAGGGCGACGACCAGACCGTGTATCGCTCCATGTCCAATCCGTCGCTCGGAGTGGGCGAGCTGCTCAAGGAAACGCTGCACGAGATCGGCGTCGAGGTCGCCGGGCCGGTGGTCGTCCGCGCGGCCCGCCCGCCGGCAGGCAGCTACGCGCTGGGCGATATCGAGGGCCTCAGTCTGCGCGAGCAGCTCGGGCGCATGCTGCGGTTTTCCAACAACTACATCGCCGACGTGCTCACCATGGACATGGCCGCGAGCGTGGACGATCAGCCGCCGCAGGCGCTGGCGACAGCGGGACGGCTGTTGTCCGACTTCGTGCAGCGCGTGCAGGCGCGGGACCGCCCCGCCTCTCACGTGGCGCCGCCGCTCTACAGCGGCAGCGGCCTCACCACCGACAACCGCCTCTCCGCCAACGATCTCGTGCGCCTGCTCGCCTACCAGTATCACGATGCGCGCCGCTTCCCCGCGTTCTACGGCGGGCTGGTGGTGCCGCGCGATGCACCGTTCGTCTTCCTGCGCCAGGGCGGCGCGGCCTGGCTCGATCGCGTGGCGCTGAAGACCGGCACTCTGGACGAGCCCCGGTCGGTCTGCGGGATCGCCGGTTATCTGCGCAAGCGGGGCGGCGGCTGGATCGCCTTTGCGGCCATCGTCAACGGCGGCCCCAACTGGAAGCACGTGCCGCTCTTCCAGGCCATCGCGGCCGAGCGTACCGACATCGACTCGCTGCTGCAGAAGTACTGACCGGCCGCAGGCCTCCCATCGACAAGCCCGCGCAGAATCCGTCCGCCGATCGCTGGGGAGAGCGCATGCCGCGCTCTCTGGGCCCCTGGGGCGCGACGGCGGTCGTCGTCGGCGTCACGATCGGCAGCGGTATCTTTCGGGTGCCGGCCACGGTCGCGGCGCAACTGCATGCGCCCGGGCCCGCGATGCTCTGTTGGCTGCTCGGCGGGCTCATCAGCCTGTGCGGCGCGCTCTCGGTCGCGGAGCTCGGCGCTGCGCTGCCGCGCTCGGGCGGCATATTCGCCTACCTGCTCGAATGCTTCGGCCCCGTGCCCGCATTCCTGTATGGATGGGCCTGTCTCACGGTCATAACACCCGCCGCCCTCGGCGCGACCTCGACCATCTTCGCCGAGTATCTCGGCTATTTCCTGCCGATCTCACCGGCGGCGGTGCACTACGTTGCCGCGCTGACGATCGCCCTCATGGGCGTGATCAACTACGTCGGGCTGCGACGCGCCTCGGCCGTCATGAATGTCACGACCGCGGCCAAGTTCATCGCGGTCATCGTCCTCGGGCTGCTCGCGTTCACCGCGGTGCGCGGTCCGGCGACGCACTCCCTGCCGGCGGCAGCCACGACGCACGCCGTCACGCTGTCATTGATCGCGAGCGCGCTGATACCGGTCCTCTGGACCTACGACGGCTGGTCGAATCTCACGTCGGTGGGAGGGGAGATTTCGCGTCCGCAGACGACGCTGCCCCTCGGGCTGCTTCTCGGCACAGCCTGCGTGGTGCTGGTATACATGCTGTTGAACCTCGGCTTCTGGCATGCATTGTCCGCCGCGGAGATGGCCAGCTCGCCGTTGGTGGCGGCAACCGCCGCGGCACGCATCCCCCTGATCGGCAGCGCCGGCGCGGGTCTGGTCGCCGGCCTGGTGCTGGTGGCCAGCTTCAGCGGGCTCAACGGCTCGATGATGACCGATCCCAGGATCATTTACGGCATGGCCGACCGTGGGCTGTTCTTCGGTGCCGTGGCGCGTGTCTCACCGCGGTTCAAGAGCCCCTCGGTGGCGATCGCCCTGTCGGCGGCCTTCGGCTGCGTGTACGTGCTGCAGAACGATTTCGCACAGCTCGCCGACCGGTTCGTCCTCGGCGAGTGGCCGTTCTATGCGCTGAGCGTGGCGGGAGTGTACGTGTTGCGGCGCAAGCGGCCGGACCTGCCGCGCCCCTACCGGGTGTGGGCCTACCCGCTGCTGCCGGCGCTGTTCCTGCTCGCCTCGGTCGCCCTGATGGGCAACGCGCTCATCACCGATCCCCGGGATACCGGCTTCACGCTGCTCATCATCGCCATAGGCCTCCCCGCCTACGCGGTGTGGAAGTGGCGTATCTCCTCGCGTCGTGCGAAAGCAACTGAGTAAGCGGCCCACAAAATCGCCGGGAGCGATTTTGAACGACGCGCAGCGTCGGCCCCGAAGGGGCGAGGCCCCGGATGGGGCCGAGTTACGCCGCTCCCTGGGCCGCGAGATGAATCCCTGTCACAGGGCTGGCCGCGCCAATCGCCGGGAGCGATTGGCGCCAATAAACTAAGGGTTCTCGGCAGGCGCAGGGCTGATCTCGCTGCGGCCGGGCTCGTCCAGCACATCGCCCAGGATGCGGCGGATCGTCACGTAACACACCGGGATCAGCAGTACTCCGAGCACCACTGCGGTGAACATGCCGCCCACCACGCAGGTGCCGATGTCGTGTCGGCCATTCGCGCCGGCGCCGGTCGAAACGACCATCGGGAAGACGCCGAGGATGAAGGCGAACGACGTCATGATGATCGGGCGGAAGCGCAGCCTCGCCGCCTCCAGCACCGCGTTGTGCAGGCTGCGTCCGTTGCGCTGCTCCGTGACAGCGAACTCCACGATCAGGATCGCGTTCTTCGCGGTGAGTCCGATGATGGTGATGAGGCCGATCTTGAAGTAGACATCGTTCGGCAGACCCGCTGCGAGCGTCGCCAGAGTGCTGCCGATGATCCCCACGGGCACCGCGAACAGCACCGACGCCGGTATGCTCCAGCTCTCGTAGAGCGCCGCGAGCGCCAGGTAAACCACCAGGATCGAGAGCGTGAAGAGCGCCGGCGCCTGTGCGGCGGAGAGGAGCTCCTGCAGCGACTGTCCCGCCCAGTCATAACCGAAGCCGTTCGGCAGGTAGCTGTTGACCAGCCGCTGCATTTCCTTCATGGCCTGGCCGGAGCTGTACCCCGGCGCCGAGGACCCTATAATCTCCACCGCCGGGTAGCCGTTGTAACGGGTGAGCGACGGCGAGGCGACGATCCATTGCGTCTTCACGAAATCCGACAGCGGGATCATCGTGTTGTTGGCGCCCGCAAGGTAATAGTGCTGCAGGGCGCCGGCGTCCATGCGATACGGCGCGTCGGCCTGGAGCAGCACCTGCAGCACGCGGCCGTCATAGATGAAGTCGTTGGCGAAGACCGGCGCCAGCATGAGCTGCAGGGCCGTGTAGGCATCATTGACCGAGACACCCATCGACCGCGCCTGCACCCGATCGACGGTGAGCTGCAGCTGCGGCTGTGGCGCGAGGCCGTTTACCCGCACCTCCGACAGCACCGGGTCGTTGGCGGCGCGGGCGAGCAGCGTGTTCTGCGCTTGCGTGAGCGCCTCCCGGCTGAGGCCGCCGCGGTCCTCCAGATAGAAGTCGAAGCCGCCGAACTGGCCGAGTCCGCGGATCGCCGGGCGGTTGCTGATGACCACCTGCGCGTCGTGGATACGGCTCTGCACGGCCTGGTTGGCCCGAGTCACGAACTGGTCGGCCGTCTCGTTGCGCTGGTTCCAGTTGACCATGTGAATGTAGATGCTGCCGGCGTTCTCCGAATCGCCCGCGAAACCGGTGCCGGCGGCCTGGAAGACATCGTGCGCCGCGTGATCGCGCATGATGATGTGATACACCCGTTGCATCACGGCTTCGGTTCGCGCAAGCGTCGCGCCGGCCGGCAGCTCGACGCTGCCCATGACGTCGCTCTGATCCTCCTCCGGCACGAAGCTGCCCGGCAGCCTCATGAAGAGGAACACGCCGAGCGCGAGCACGACCGCGTACCCGATCAGCCAGCGCGGCAGGTGCGTCACGGATTGGAATACGCGCCTGACATAGGCGGTACGCGTGCCCTCGAACGCCCGGTTGAAGGCGCGGAATACGATGTTGGCCTTCATGTGCTCGGGCCTGAGGAGCGTGGCGCAGAGCGACGGCGTCCAGGAGAGCGCGAAGAACGCGGAGAACAGCATCGACAGGGCGATGGTGAGCGCGAACTGCCGATAGATCACACCGGTGCTACCGGTCTGCATGGCGCTCGGGATGAAGACGGCGGCGAGCACCAGTGTGATCGCCACGATGGCGCCGCTGATCTGGCGCATGGCCTTGCGCGCTGCCTCCTTGGGCGGCAGATGCTCCTCATGCATGATGCGGTCGACCGCCTCCACGACGACGATGGCATCGTCGACCACGATGCCGATGGCGAGGACCATCGCGAACAGCGTCAGCTGATTGATCGAGTAACCGAGCGCATAGACGCCGATGAGCGCGCCGAGGAGCGCCGTGGGGACCACGAGCAGCGGGATGAGGGTGGCGCGAAAGCTCTGCAGGAAGACCAGCATCACGACGAAGACCAGGCCGATCGCCTCGATGAGCGTGATCACCACGTCGTGGATCGCTGCCTTGATGAAGAGCGTCTGGTCCACCGGCGTAAACCAGGTGACGCCCGGCGGAAACGATTTCTGCAGCTGCGCCATCTCGGCGTTGACCGCCTTGATGACTTGCAGCGCGTTAGCGTCAGGCAGCGTCTGGATGCCGAAGGCGGCAACCACGGTCGAATTGACCTTGGTGGAGAAGGAATAGTTCTGCAGGCCCAGGCCGATCCGCGCCACGTCCCCCAGCCGTACCGAGGTGCCGTTTGAATTGGTGCGCAGCAGGATGTTCCTGAACTGGTCGACCGAGCTGAACTGCCCCTCGGTGGTGACCGTGGCGGTGGACTGCTGATCGGCGACC
>Ga0335072_10010724_pt1 | contig 13168 bp, 11 predicted proteins | sample Lox_Sample_21_FD_206725 | JGI IMG/M metagenome (GOLD analysis project Ga0335072, IMG submission 206725) | Soil microbial communities from Loxahatchee National Wildlife Refuge, Florida, United States - Lox_Sample_2.1 | ecosystem: Environmental > Terrestrial > Soil > Wetlands | place: USA...
GAAAGTTCACCAGCCCAGGTGGAACATGCACTCCTGCCCACTGCTGCAACACCTGTGGATTCACCACACAGCATGAGCACTCCTCGGAGACTGCTCTCTCCAGAAATTCCGCGTGTCTTACCGCGTCGTCCAGAGCGACCATCTCACACGAAATACCGAGAAAGTCGGCCAAGCGCATCAAGCGCTCATCAAGCTTCGTCAATCTTCCGATGTAGGGGACCGCCAGCTTCACTCGTATCTTCCTTAGGGAGTCTTGGCTCCGCTTTGTTCGCGGGAAGTCGATGTTTGACTCGCCCGACGCGACGACACCGGCCTCAGCCCCCTTGAAAACTCCTTCAACGAAGTATCAGGCCAGAGAGGCACAGTGTTCCGGGCGATTGGAACCGCGGGGTTGCCTTGAACAACTGTCATGGGCGGCACAGAGTTCGTCACCACGCTTCCGGCAGTGACCACGGCCCCATCACCAATCTCAACGTCGGGTAGCAGAATCGCACCTGGCCCCACAAATGCCCGCTTGCCAATCCGCACGCCCCTGCGCGTTTCTTTGAAGTGCGCGATCACAATCACTCCGAGTCCGATAAACGCGTCGTCGTCGATCGTGATCAGAAAAGGGTAGGACGTCTCGAGGACTACGTTATAGCTGATCCAAACATTCTTGCCGATTTTAACCCCTCGAAAGCGATGCAGCAGAACACGCAGATTCTGTCCACCCGGAAAGGTTGAAGCGAGCATTTGGAGAATTCGATTAGACAAACCCCGCAGCGGATTTTCCTTCATGCGTGTGCGAGTCCTTTTCGTTGCTCTATCGGCCAAAGGCGGAAAATCTCAGTAGGTGGCGTTATCTGAGCACAGAGATCGAGCACTATGTGCGTCACTTCGGCCACGACTGTACGTCGTGCACGATGGGCAGCATGGTTTCCACAGGGTCAGCGGCCCTGGCCGCCGTTACTGAAGCCGTCTGATCGGTAGGTAGTCGGGGTAGACGAACCATGGTCACACGCATGGGAGCCAACAATGCGTTAATGTCCGTGCACAGCACTTCTCCAGCAGCCTTGGCCATCGAGTATTCGGTCATCCCGCGCGGCCGCTCGTGAACTGCAACTGAAGACGGATAGAACATAGACAGCTTCGGCTGGCGAGCGTGAAGCGCCTGAGCTAATTGCCAAAACCCCTCAACATAGATCGCGAGAAACTCAGAAAATCGCTGTGGAGAAAAAGCTCCTGGCTGCTGGTGAAAGATCGCCGGGGTCGCGAAGTAGTAAGCATGCGTGGGAGAGCGTGCCAACGCGGCAAGCTGTTGATCGGCAGGACTCTGCGCATCGTATCGAATCGTTTCGCAGTCACCGCCCGCCAATCGAATCTCTTCTGCGACTCTCTCCGCGTCTTCTCTTCCATCACGCCAGGTAATCAAGACATGTCCACCGCCCGTAGCGACCAGTTTTGCGGTCAGCTCGCCTAATCCCCTCGACCCACCCACAATGAGAGCAACGCTCCCCGCGAAGGCACGTGGATCTACAACTCCGGCCAGGCTGCGCATAGTCGCCTGTTGTACCGGTGGTGTGCGCACAAAACTGGTGACAGTCCCCGTCAGGCTGCCGCCCGCGATCTGCTGCTTCACCAGGCGAAGGCTGGGATAAGTCTTGCTTACACGAAACGCCAGGAGCTCCACGGCCTCGGAATCCGGAAACCTCTCGATCGAGAGCTCACTGTAGAGAGAGTGTAGGCCAGGACACTCCATGCCCACTAGATAGGTGGTGGCCGCGAGAGCCTGGATACACGGCGCTCCGATCCATCTTGTCGCAAATGGAAACAGCGTAACCGCCTGTCGGGCTGTCATACAGAAAGCCAGATTGCCGGAGCCCTTTGAGATCTCCTCCAAACTAAGGTCTAATGCGCTCGCAACGCGAGTGCGAGACGGCAAAGTAACGTCTACCCACGGAGGCAGATGATCGTCCGGTTCGCCAAACTCGATCTTCACTTCTGACCGAACCAGATTGTCCGCCACAATATTCAAGCGACAACACACCGGCCCGTCTTCAACCAGCTTCACCTCGACACGCTCCCCGAGAAAGACAAACTTGCTGAACTTCGCGGCGAGGGCCCGTAATGGCTGCAGATCTGACTTTACCGAAGCGAGAGAATCGAGGGCCCATAAAAGGAGGTTGATTCCATGCACTACCTGGGCACCGCCTTGCGTCCGGCGGGCAAATAGAGGGTCGACGTGAAGGGGATTAGAGTCGCCAGAAACAGAAGCAAACAGGGTTTGATCAGTCGCGCTGAAAATTCGCTCTGCGATCGTCAATTCTGCCTCATGCACTGAAACGAACGTCGCCTAGACGGCCTTCAAGCGCCTCAAAAGTCTCTAGGTCCATGAGCTCGGTCACATCCATCTGCAATCCGAATTCATCGTCAAGGACAGCTAGTAGGGTTACGCCACGCAGTGAATCCCAGCCAGGCAGGTCCTCGAATTTCGAGGTCCTAATCTCTTCACGCGTAGCACCGGGAAAAACCGTGGCAAAGCAATCCATCAGACGATCATTATCGCTGCTCACAAACAGAAACCTCCTCAATACGGTGCGGCAATTCCGGAGCTTTTTCTAGAAAATAAGACTTGGTGATTCGTGGATTGCGTTCATCTGGCTCTGGCGTCAGTTGGTTAAGAAACTCAACGAGCACGCCATTGCGGCCGGTAGGCTTCAAATCGAGCGCAACCTCAGAAGCACCTAGTCTTTCGAAGATGTATTGCAGGCAATGGAATTCGATCCGGCGCGAAAACGCCCTGCAGCTCATCACCCATGTATCCACATCAATCGAGCGGCTCTTTTTCTTCCCCACAATCACGGCGATCGTTCCAAGAGGCCCATACTTATCTTTGTAAGACACAGAGAGCACAAACGCCGCGGGATCATCCGAGATTCTTCGCCACTCTGACTCCCCAATGCGCCTGCCATTCAGGTTGAACTGATTTGTCTTGTTGACCAGTTCGAAAGATCGCGCGTCGCCCTCTCGCGTCAGAGTAAAAATCAGCGAACCTTCCACACTGCGCAATAGCTCGTCTTCAGTGAAATTGCTGCCCGACTCGACCGAATCCTGACGCCACGCACTTGCGCTGCGTATGCTGTTCAGACGGAGCCGGTCATCTTCGCTAAGGATGGATTTTCCAAATAGATCACGCAGGCGCCACAAGAGACTTAGTATGCCTTCGTCGTTGCCTTTTGGGAACACCACGCATTCCATCGCTGGGAACGCCGCGTGTACTTCAGCAACTTCGATGGGGCTATCGTCGATAAAGACAACCGAGTCAGCCCCCACATTCCAAGTGTCCAGGATGCGCCGCACGGACTCGGACTTGCGTGACCAGTGTGTCTCGATAGGAAATACGTCCGACTCCGACAGCAACAGATCCTTTCTCTCAAAAGCACGAGCGACGGTTACTGCTTCATTTTTGCTCGCAACTCCAACGAGAACTCCACTACCGGCCAGGGATGCGAGAAACTGTTGATAAACGCCATGCATCTGCGTGTGGCGATCGAGATTCCAGGAAATTTCTTCCACTCCGTCCTCTCCCACGATTCCCGCCCAAAGCGTCTCATCTAGGTCGGTGATCAGCCCCTTCATCGGCGGTCGATTGCAGATCAATTCGGAGATCAATTCACCAAGAGCGGAGGCATGGCGAAGGGTGTACGGAAATCCCGACATCAAATCGGATTTCACGTCGTAGCGATCAGATGGCGATGACGCTTGCGCCAGCTTCTGCGAACTCAAGAGGCGAAAGCCGGGCAGCCTGGATAGAGATGAAGCCAATGCGGCCGTAGTGTGGTGCAACTCAGCCTCAAAGAAGCCTGCCTGCGCCGGTCGCGTGGAAAACATAGGCGGCAGCGGTAGGGTCGGCATTGAGAGTATAACGGTCGGAATCTGACCGCCTATTCTTGTCAATGTCTGCTCCAGCCGAGTCGCTGCGGTTCGTGCCGACTCGAGAATCCCTGCCGTTTCAGAGGGCCGCCAACCTCCCAGCATTCGAAGTCCAAGGCGAGGATCTATATCATTCCACTCAACCACAACTACGAGTAGATCAAAAGCCGAAGGGTCCAGACGCTCGATGTTTCCGCACAGATCGCCATAAAGCCCAGTGGTGAATTCAACCTGCGAGTCCATCTGCGGCTTGCGCAAATGGGCAGAGATAAAGGTTGGAAGATGGAGCGGGGTAAACCCGCACGCCAAGAAGGCCCTTGTCTTTGCAGTCTGCTCAGGGAGTGGACGCCCCGCGAGTTCTAGTGCTTCAAGCAGTTTCATTAAGTGCGCATCTTTACCAGTGAGGAAGTTGCATCCGATTCGGTACGACGACCTCTTGGCCGCCTGCGGCGCGGTTGCTAATTGAGCTGTTGATATAGCCCCGCCAGCGCGCATAACATGGTTGCTTGCCCCCAATGCAGCGTTGGCGTCTTATTGACAACGGACCGCGAATACCGGCGATAGTAAAAGTACCCGCTGCGGTCTTGCATATTCTCAATCGTCCACCTAGCAACTCGCAGCGCCAGAGGCACGCTATCCGGATCACGATCACGAAAGAAGACCAGCGTGTCGATTGCCTGCGACGAGCACTGAATGTCCAGTGGTAGAGTTTTGCGGTCATAGTACCGCGGAGTACCGTCCGGTAGAAAGAATGTCTCTTTCCAGAACTTGTAGCCATTCATCAGGTTGTCGTCAAAGCTGCTATCGCCAGTTGCCTCGCCATAGTGCTTGAAGCAGTCCAACACATAGGCGGTGTGAAAGTTGTCCACCCAGTGAAATTTCGTGGCCTCTGCGTAGTACCAAGATGCATCGGCTCTCTGGTAATGGGCTGTGTATTGCATCGCTCTTTTCGCCAGGTCGCGATACCGGTCATCTCGAGTGAAAGAGTACGTGCGCGCCAGAAGGCTTGCGCCCAGCGTGCTGGCATTGTGAACCTTGTCCGTGGTAGTGGGAAAATAGTGGATGCATACAGCATCTCCTTCCTCATGCCGTCCAAGATCAAGCCGTATGTGTTCACATGCGCTAACCGCGACTTCGAGATATTTTTCACTTTGGAAATGTTCATACGCGTCAAGAAAGGCGTGCCCAATTAGCGAGGTCCAAACAATCGATGGAACCATCTTGGCGACGTAAGAACCGCGCGACTGATAGTCAAAATGATTGCCCCAGCACGCGCCGCTATAACCCGGAGACTGATGCTCGATCAGCCACTGCAGCAGTTCCTCAGCCTTTTCTTTCCAGGTCGCCTCACCGGTCGTCTTATGAAGACGCATGAAGCCACGAGCCAGGAAACCCATTCCCTTTGTTGAATGGCTTTTCTTGATTCCAAGAAGAGGGCGAAGATTGAGAGGAAAGCGACGCACTCCCTGTTGTAAAACGATGCGAAGCGCCTTTGTCTCGAATGTCAGTGGACGCACGAACGCACTCAAGCCATCGAATGTGTCATACCCCTTGTAGTCATTTCGCTCCAACCACGCTGACAGCCGAGAAATCGACTCGAATACCTGCTCTTTGGTCAGAGCACCTTTCGGTTCGCGGCCAACAGCCTCACCAGCAAATGCCGTTGTATCCATCATTGCTCCTCTGATCGCTGATTCGCACAAAGTCTACGACCGATTGGCCAGGGCGCACTCGACTCGTCAGGCAGTTAAAATCTGGATCTTTGTTACCAATCACCACAGTGTCCGCATGCTCCAGAACGGCGTCGATACTATCCACCATGAGCCGCGACACGTGCGGAATCCGGTTCAGAATGAAATCACGGTTAGCGCCGACCAGTTTCGCTAGGTTCACGTTTTTATCAAAAATCTTTACTTCATACCCCTTGCCGAGCAGACGCTCGATGACCTCAATCATCGGGCTCTCGCGCAGATCGTCTGTCCCTTCTTTGAAGCTGAAGCCAAGGACGCCAATCCGCTGGCGGCCACGCTCCATGATAAGCCTGACTCCCCTAGCAACCTGCAGTTCATTACTGGGCAAGATGGAGTTCGTGATAGGCAACTCCAGGTCGCGCATCTTCGCAGCATAAGTTAGTGCGCGCAGATCCTTGGGAAGGCACGAACCGCCGAACGCAAATCCGGGCTTCAGGTATGCAGTGGAAATGTTGAGTTTTTTATCCTGGCAAAACGCCTTCATCACCTCGTGCGCGTCCACCGAGAACGACTTGCAGATATTGCCAATCTCGTTCGCAAAGCCAATCTTGAGCGCATGCCAACAGTTATCGACATACTTGATCATCTCGGCGACTTCAAGCTCCGTCCTGATTAGCGGCGCATCGAGTTTGGCGTAGAGCGATGCGAGTAAATCTCCGCTTTCACAATCGACTTCTCCAATTACGGTCTTAGGAGGAAAATGAAAATCATGCACGGCTGAGCCTTCCCGCAAAAATTCTGGATTGTTGCAGACGCCGAAATCTACTCCGGCCCTCTTCCCTGAGTGCTCTTCCAGCACCGGAATGATCAGTTGCCGCATCGTGCCTGGAAGAATAGTGCTGCGGATCACAATCGTGTGTCTATCAGCCTTGTTCCGGATCGCGTCGCCGATCAACTCACATACACGCCTGATGTAGGTAAAATCCAGATTTCCATTGGCTTGGCTCGGAGTGCCGACACAGACAAATGATAATTCCGTATCCCGAATCGCCTGGTCCTGGTCGCTGGTCGCGCGAAGCCGCCCATCCCTAACGGCCGCGCCAATGAGATCCTCGATCTCGGCCTCGATGATGGGAGACTTGCCACCGTTGATCAGATCTACTTTTGTTCGGACGGGATCTACGCCGATTACCTCGTGGCCGTTGTGTGCAAGACAGCCGGCAGAGACGGCCCCGACGTACCCCAAACCGAAGATACTGATTCTCACCTTCTGCTCCTTTGCTTTCTTCTGACTTTTCTCAAGGGAAGCTGCTATGACTTCGGATCCCTGAGAGGATCAGGGCCGGAAGACAATTACATTGGGCAGGGCCGGCAGTTCAAACTGCCGTGCTTCCACTACGCTGTACTCTCGCTTGATGAGTTCAATCTTCGAGGTCACACGCGGCTTTATCACACCCGGACGGTGATCGCCCACATAGAGCCGAACGATGAATACGCCAGTGCTTTTCAGGTACTGCGAGAACTTCTTGAGAACGGGCAAAACCTGTCCGTATGGAATGTGGTACATGGATTCGCGAAACAGGATGACATCGAACTTGCAGTTAGGCTCGAAGCTCAAGAAGTCCGAGTCGACGAAGCTATTCTTTTCTGTGCGGCCACACTCCCGCGTGCGCTTCACGGCCTTGGCCAACGCCGCCTCCGAAATATCCACGCCGATGTAGCTCTGATAGGCGTCCAATGCCAACTCGTTGGCGGTATTCCCTGGACCACAACCAAGATCGAGGATATTTCCTTGGTTTGCGTACTTCTCGAGGTATGGGTAGACGCAATCTCCCGCAGTGTCGTTGATGAAGTCCCATTTTGACCCGGAAAACTCCTTATCCCACAGTTTCTTTTTCACTGCAGACGGGCCATAGCTTAAGATTGCCCCGCGGACAAACGTCAGCGTTCTATTCACGATGTACATTCAGTGATCTCCAATCAGGGTTTGTCTGCGCTGACCTGCGCTCGAGTTTCCTTTTCTGTGGCCATCACCCGCAGGCGGTCCAGACGCTGAGGGTTCGAGTAAATAACTGCAATCGTATAAGTCGAAGTTAGATATCCCAAACACTAAGGTGACGGGCTTATATATTGTCATGCGATCGTAGCCATACGCGGCGCTACTCAGGCCAAAGGCTTATCAGCTTCAGCTGGCGCGAGTGCAGTCGCAATCAGGTAATCACGCCATCGAGGCACCACATGGAGCGGGTATCCCAGAATGGCAAGCGGCCGATGGAGCGGATTCGTCGGCATATGGTGAGCCTGGAAATACTCAACACTGTATTGCGTGAAACCAACCTTCTTGAACTGCCAATCAAGATGATCACGGCTATATTCGAGCACATGCCCGAGTGCAACGTCCTCGTCGGGATATTGAAAATTGTCGAAGATTGGTTTCCCTAGCGCCATGTACACAACGTTCCGGAGGCGATAGAGGTTGGGCGTGGTGCAGATCAACACTCCACCCGGCCGCAACACCTTACGAAGCCGTTCTAACGCGATGTACCCCGGCACCGGCAAATGCTCTATGACTTCTGAGAAAAAGACGAAATCAAATTTCGCGTCCGTTTCGAGATCTGTTTTACAGAGGTTCCAGAGCAGTGTCTTCACTCCATGCTCAGCCATGTAATCCAAATGGGGTCCCGGAAGATCTACCGCCACGCCTCGGTCGTTCCACAGCTTGGCGCACATGAGCGCCAGTTGTCCTCCACCTACATCCAGAACATCCAGAGGCTGTGGCGGCGCCAATTTCGCAAGACGCCGAATGCATTCCTTGTAACGCGAACGATAGCGCACATAGAACGATCTCCCGCCAAACTCCATCTCGTCCCGGCAGATGTAGCGGTCATAGAGAGAATCAAATTCGGCGGGCTTCCATGGACGTGTCATCAGAATAAATCTCCTTCTTAACGAGACTGCTCAATCAAGCATTGCTGCTGAAACGTTTTACCAATTTACTCAACCTTTTCTTTGACTTCGCAGAGCCTATCTCGTCTGCGACATAATAAATGCAACCCTACTTGCGTTCGCATCCCAGGCCGCAACTCAGGCAACACATCGGGCTTTTAACACATCCGGTCTCACCAAGAGCCGCTGTCGGCTGCGAGGACTTTCGGGGGCGGCATATCCGGCTTTGGTGCCCTGTGTGCTACCCATTCCAGGACTCGAGTCACGGCCTGCGCCTTCGCGTCCCAAGTCAGGCACTCCCGCGCGTATTCGATTCCCCGCTCTCGGAGCTGCTCCACCAGGCCTCGATTTTGCGCAAGTTCGGTCAATATTTTTTCAAGCTGCGCGACAACGTCATTCTCGTTGGTGAGAGCCGCCTTGCGCCCAACATTCTCATGAACAATGTCACCCGGCCCACCAAAATCCACAACCACCGGTACAGCGCCGCTGGCCAGCGCCTCAAAAACAACGCCCGCCCCATTGTCTCGCAGAGTTGGAAAGACAAACAGATCCGAAGAGCGCAAGCCCTTGAAGACCTCCTTATGATCGAGCCATCCGCTGAATGTGATCTCCTTGTCGATCCCCAGCGATCGCGCAAGTTCCTCAAGGCGGGTGCGCTCGGGACCATCTCCGATCACAGTGAAATGCGCGACCCCATCGCGCAACAGAGATGCAGACGCGCGCAGCGCGATGTCACATGCTTTGCGCGGAACTAAACCACCAACAAAGATCAACTCCAGTTTAGCGTCCGGATCAGCAATGCGCAGTGATTCCCCAAACGACGAGGAGCCAATGCCTGGCTCCGGAACAAAGAACAACTTATCGCGATACGATGCAAATTCGGAGTAGGTCTGCGAGGAAGCTGCAATGATCGCCGCCGCATGGCGATAGGTGGAGCGGGCGAAAGGCAGATAGCGATATAAGCCCCGAAGATTAGAAACCCACTCCTTCTGATTTTCGAGCGCAGTAAATCCTTGAGGCCAGGGCAATCCTCCATTGAGAGGGCCGAGGACGAATGGGATCGGCCCCTCGCGCAGGAAGAAAGAGAATGGGCTGGGCAGGACAGGGGACATCGGCATCACTCGCAGAACTACATCCCACTCGCCGGCAAAGATGCGTCGCCTCAACTGTCGCCAGGCGCACCATTCGAAGGCAAGAGACAACGGATAGTAGAAGACCGTCAGCATCTGCGTGTCAAAATTGCTCCGGAGAAATGTGCGAAAGCACCATGCGAAGATGCGCTCGAGTAATGGCATGCGGATCACTTCAATCCCCTTGAATGGCGCATTCGCACGCCGCACCGGCGCTTCAGATGGAGTTCCGATCACCAGTGTCACGTCATGGAGATGTGAGTGCGCTGCAGCATGCGAGTAGGTGACATATGGCATGCTCACAGCTTCCGGATTGCAATCTGGCGCAAGCAGCAGCACCCGCAATCTATTCATATGCGATCCTGTTTTCAGAGATTTTTCTCGGGTTCGGTCCGGAACCGAGCCTGAATTGCTTCGGAACATCATTGCTTGGGGCAGATTTGCTCTCTCGGTCCCGCGGTCGTGCACCAGGTAACAGATAGAGCCAGCACCGGGGACACCGTCAGGCAAAAATTGCTTTGTACCCGCGGTCAAATGTGTTCGATAGCCTTCGCAGGTAATCGACCAATTCGACCGAAGTCATGGTGAGAGCTACAGCCGCGACAAACGATGCAGCGAGAACAAAGTACCCATCCTCGACAAACATCAAGCTCCGTCTCAAGATCTGAAGAATGGCGATCTGCGCGATATAGCCAAAGAGCGAATATCTGCCGAGAAGTACAATCCGCGACCTTACCGGTCCCTTTTCCCCTGCCTTCGCGCCCGTCACATAGATGAGCGCTGTAGTGAGGCATGCGCCAGCCATCTGTGCGTAGAGCGACACTTCCCAGAATGTTATTGCGGCCAGGTAGGCGCAATATGCGCACACTATGATCCAAGGGTGATCAACCAATTTTTGAACCGCCCTCGGCGGGGCATATCCAAAGACTACGCCGAACAACCCTATGGTCACGAGTTCGAGATTAGCGCTCTGAGTGCCATGTGATCCCAGAGCAACCATCCAAGACAGGGCTGCAAGGGATACCACGAAGAAGATGTATTTGAAATATCGGCTCACCATCGACAGCAATGACGACACTATGAGCAGATAGCCGATCGGAATCAAGATTGTGAAAGCTGCGGCCTTCCCGGCCGGTCCGCTCGTGACGAGTCCGGTGACGAAAACCGCGCTAACGCTTGTCCATCCGGCGCTGCCCGAGAGCATATCTCTGACGAGTGACAACGGAAAGAGAAACCCGATGACTGCGTTCAAAGCAATGAAAACGGCTACAAGTTTGGCACCGCGCACGAACAAGCGTCCCGATAACTTTGGACTGCTCAACCCGTACTTGGCAAAGTGTACATACGAGATTAGGAATCCCGTAATAAAGATAAACGACGGTGTCAAAAATCTTAAGTAGGTATAGATAGCGCTGTACGGGCCATAAAAGTAGTTCAACCAGTGAAAGAGCACCATAAACAGTACCAGCGTTCCCTTGGTAAAGTCGAACGCGGGAATGCGTGAGGGATTGGCGCCCACTTTTATCTTCGCGGGTTCGGCGGTCGCAATGGATTGCGTAGTCATCCTAAGCTTAGTCTCGCAGTTTGGAAACCCTTACCCTGAGCCCCTCGGAAAATCTGTTCAGAATTGGCGGCGCTGCGCGATTTCTCTTTATCCTTTAAGCGGCATCCACAAAAAGCCGGTGCAGCAGTTCCAGGGAAAGAAGGCGATGAATCTCTGTCGTGTAGTTTCGATTTCCCTTTAAGTGACCGCTGACGACAGCCTCCACGGCGCTTCGATTCAGGTATGGCCGGCCCAGTGAGCGAGAATCAAGCAACATGTCGCGCACGTAATCTGAGAGGATAGTCCGATACCACCAACGGAAGTGGAACAGCTTGTGACGTCCCATCCACAGACGCTCGAGATGCAGAGGGGCCAGAGCGTGATCGACTTTAGCAACCCATTGGGGCATGCCGTAGTCATAGGCGTATTCGGCCTTGAACGTGAACTCCAGATATGCCCGATTGAATGCGGCAAGCAACGGACTCGTACCGGCTAGTCCGCGATCTGTGCGCAGCCGCGCGAGGGCCGGGCTGCCGTCTCGAATCAGGCGTAATCTCACATCCTCGCCGCTCTCCGTTCGTGGCGCCCGGAACACCGTTCGCACTACAGCGTTATCCAGATAAGGCGAGCGAATCGTAAGCTGCGTCTGCTCCATCATTAAGATGCCGAAGTGATACGCCGCTGGCTGACGGAAGGCCACCATGCTTGTCAGATGGCTGCGTCGTTGTTCGCGATACGTCTCTGCTGCGCGCGATACCTGGGCCAGAACTTCCGGCCGGAAGATATCCGCCGCAGGCGTAACAGCCTTGAACATCACCGCCCCGCGAATGATCTCGCTGCCGAAGGTACCAACCATGCGTACGGGAGCAATCTGTCGTGCCATCTGATTGTTATACAGGTCCGCAGCCCGGCTGATATCGACGCACCCATCCGACATGTAGAGAGTGCGTTCAGCATATTCCGGGAAACGCGCCATGCATGCCTTGTCGACCGTGACCACCTGATAGGGCTGCTCACAGATCTGTGCCACGCGGCGCGCAAGATAGACATCCTGGTTTTCTCGATACATGCTGCCAAACGTGTAACAAGGCAGCGATCCAGCAGGCGCCTTGGCCCAGGCCATAATGATGCGCGTGTCCAAGCCACCGGTGAGCGAGACGCCAATGGGCTCAGGTCCGCTGAAGTACCGCGGTAAGGTAGAAGAGAATGCGTCGCGCAACTGGCTGTAGTAGTCTTCGGCGTCGAGCGGCTCCTGTTCCTCCCACTCGCGCGGTTCGAAGTAGGTCGTCTTCTTCTCTAAGTCGCCGTTGCGGAAACTCCACGCCGACGCGGGCGGCAGGGCATAGATGCCCTGAAAAATTGTGCGATTTTCCAGTATGCAGCCACAGGCGATGTACTCGCCCAGCCCGCGGGTGTCCACACGGCGCAACTCGCTTCGAACCGTCAGGATCGATTTGGCCTCTGCAGAAAAATAAAACGCTTCCGCAGCTTCATGGACGTAGATACGCTGCAGGCCGAAGCGATCGTTGAACAGAGTGATTGTGCCGTCTCTGCGGTCGACCAGCAGACCCTGAAAGCGTCCATTCAGGTTCTTGAAGAAGTCAGAATCGTCCTCATAAAGGTGGACAAGGTAAGAAGGCCCGCTCTCTTCGCAGGCGTGGCCGCGCTCCTTCAAACGCCGAGCGGTGCCTGGCTCGGGATACTCCTCTCCCGAAAAAACGAGAACGACGTCGTCCCGCTCATTGCGGAGCGGCATGCAGGCAGCGAAGGAGTTCGCACGAGCCACCCAACCGACATAGACGCCCAGAGACTCATCGCTCCAGGTACCTTTCACATAGAATGGTTCGTGCAGAAGCGGGGCTATCATGTGGGCGAGCTGCTGCTCTGCCCACTGGCGTGGCTTCTTTGTAATCAGTCCTACTATCCCCGGCATTCGTTCTCCATTT
>Ga0335072_10010727_pt1 | contig 13166 bp, 4 predicted proteins | sample Lox_Sample_21_FD_206725 | JGI IMG/M metagenome (GOLD analysis project Ga0335072, IMG submission 206725) | Soil microbial communities from Loxahatchee National Wildlife Refuge, Florida, United States - Lox_Sample_2.1 | ecosystem: Environmental > Terrestrial > Soil > Wetlands | place: USA: Florida...
CTCCTGATTATCAGGTAGATCGAGATCGGAGCGATCAAAGCCTTCACCGGAGATGCCTTGCCGCTCGCCGAGCCCAAGGATCACCACGTCTGCTTGCTGGGCAATCGCAACTGCCGCAGAAATATTCTTGCCATCATTGAAGTTCACACTTGATTGCGGAAGGAGCCTGCGAATTCCATCCACGATGCTGATATGAACGCCATTCTCCTCTTTCTCATAGTCGCCGTAACGCGCTGCATTGCCATTTGGACCGATCACAGCGATGTGCTGCACAGATCGTGAAAGTGGGAGCAAATGGCCATCATTCTTAAGCAGAGTCATGGATTCGCGAGCAGACCGAAGCGAGATGGCAAGGTGCTCTGGCGAACGATACACGCGTGCGTTCAGAGCCGGGTCGATGAAGGGATTGTCAAAGAGACCGAGTTCAAATTTGACGCGAAGCACAGAACGCACCGCGCGATCGAGGTCGGCTTCCGGGAGAGTTCCATCATGAACGCAGTCGATGAGCCCCTGGTGGAAGATTTGGTGATCGAAGTCGTAGAACTGCATATCTACGCCCGAGCGAATCGCCATGCATACCGCCACCTTGGGTGAGTCGGCAACGTGATGCACATCGTAGAGGCGGCGGATTGCGCCCAGATCGGATAACACAAAGCCCTGAAAGCCCCATTCGTTGCGCAGCACTTGTTTGAGCACGAAGGGATCCTCAGTTATGGGGATTCCATCTATCTCATGATAGGCCGCCATAACGGACATGGCGTGGCCCTGACGAATCGCCGGTTCAAAGCCGCGCAGCATGACCATGCGCAGTTCGCGTTCGCCCATGTGCACGGGAGAAGTATTCGTGCCGCCCTCCGGTGAACCATGCGCGACAAAGTGCTTGGGCTCGGCAACGACCGTATGATCTGTGTTCAGGTTGTCTCCCTGAACGCCATGCACGTACGCCAGCCCCATCTGCCCGGTGAGATAGGTGTCTTCGCCAAAGTCTTCTTCGACGCGCCCCCAGCGCGGCTCACGGGCAAGGTCGAGCACCGGAGCCAGAATCATATCGACACCCGTAGCGCGAGCTTCTGCTGCGATCGCTGCGCCGGTTCGCTGGGCAAGATCACGGTCCCATGTGGCTGAGAGATTGAGTGGTGCAGGAAAGACAGTTCCCGTGTTAAAGCCGTGCAGTCCCTCTTCAATAAACATGACAGGAATACCGAGCCGGTTATGTGTTACAACCCAGCGCTGCACGGTGTTGGACTGCACAGGCGTGGGATAGAGATCGTGAATGCCCCCAACACCGAGGCCGCCGAAAAGCGCCTCTGCCTTTTGTGGTTCGAAGACCGCATCGGCGGTAGCATGAGTTTCGTCGCTGTGCTTGTCAACAAGCGATTTGGCGCCAGCGTACAGATCGAGTTGGCGGACCTTTTCCTCCAGCGTCATACGGCCGATCAGATCGTCAAGCCGTTGCTCGATCGGAGCATTGCGCTGCTTGTAGATTGCGTCTGCGGGTACACTCTGGCCGATGCCTCTGTTCGCCGTCAGAGCAAACGCGCATGAGAGGGTAATGTAACAAACACCATGTTGAAGATAGCGTTTCATGTGAATAAACCCTGCATCCATTCTTTTTGTTCTCCCAAGTGTTCAAAATCCTCGATAGCCTGAACAAATCGCGTTCCACGTCAATCAGGTCCTTGCAGGAACAGATCTTCTGTTGCCAATTGCGCCAGGAGAGCCCGAGGTTCCCTCGACTGACTCCTTGCAAGATGAGTTGAAATCTCTTCGATGGACCAAACTCTCTCCAGGTCGAAATTAATGCGCAGCGCTTGGTTCCTTATTATCACTGCTCATCGAAGGTGGGGCATCTTGTGGCGACGCACCCCAGCTGAAGTTCGGGTAATCTCCCATTTGAAGTACGAGCGTACCGCCGTGTGCGATATCAGACTGGCTGAACCATGGCTTGTCCAATGGCTTCCCGTTCAATTGTGCTGACTGGATGAATTTGTTTTGCGCAGAAACGTGATCGGCAAGGATCGTGAACTCCTTACCGGTCGCGAGCCGAATTACGGTCTTTTCAAAAATTGGGCTGCCAATCTCATAGACCGGGCTTCCTGGACAAACGGGATAAAATCCGATAGCACTCAGGACATACCACGAAGACGTTTCACCGCCGTCGTCGTCTCCCGGGATTCCTAGAGGGCCATCCCCATACCAGACGTCCATTAATTGGCGGACACGTCTCTGGGTTTTCCATGGCTGCCCTGAAAAATCGTAAAGATACGGAATGTGGAAACTGGGTTCGTTGCCCTGCGCGTAAAGGCCAACCAGACCGGTTGCGTCAGGAAACTGACCGAGAAATGTGTATTTCGGCGTTCCATACTGTTCGACGAACAGCCGATCCAATTTGTTGTTGAAAGCATCGCGGCCACCCATCAGATCGATGAGGCCCGCAATATCGTATTGCACATTGAATGTGTAAAGCCATGAGTCGACTTCAGTGAAATAATCGCGGCCACCCTGCCCGCCACCCAGTTTTGGGTCGAAAGGCTCGACCCAGTTGCCAGCCGCGTCTTTGGGAGCCATAAAGCCGATAGCCGGATTGAAAAGATTTCGATAATTATGCGCCAGTCGGCTGAAATACGATGCGTCTTCATGCTTGCCGAGCGCGTTGGCAATCTGGGCAATGGCCCAGTCGTCATATCCGTTTTCGAGAGTCACTGAAACTGCCTGGCGCCGCTCGCCGGTGACCTGTGGCACGGTTTCCGGCTGGCCCGGATCGAGGGCCGGGAAGAAGCCTCTATCGAAATACATCCTATCCAAAGATGTGAGCGAAGCGCGGCTCCATGGCAACATCGTAGCCTCAGTAGCGTTTTTGCGAATCGCCTGATAAGCTTCCTCAACGTTAAAGTCGCGATATCCTTTCGCGTATGCATCCGCGATCATAATCGCGGCGTGGTGGCCAATCATCACCGCCTGCTCGCCAGCGACCGACGGGAATGACGGCATCCACCCGCTCTGCTCATACATGCGTATGTACGAACGGATCATGTCTTCCTGCTGTCGAGGGTCAAGCAGCAGTTGCAAGGGATGCATTGAGCGGAATGTGTCCCACAATCCGTCATCAACGTAAAAATCGTGGCCATCCGCGCTGTGCACCGCATGATCGTACCCGCTGAAGTATCGCCCGTCTTCCGTGATGTCGGTCATGCGTCCAAGCGAGCGATATAACGCCGTATAAAAAATCGTCCTCTGGCGTTCTGTGCCGCCGATAGACTGAATGGCGGAGAGCGCGCTGTTCCAGGCGGCACGAGCCCTGGCCTTTGTCTGATCGAAGTCCCAACTCGGGATTTCGCGTTCCAGATTGCGGCGCGCCTGCTCTACGCTGATGTAAGAGATACCGACTTTGACCTCGATAGCTTCACCAGAAGCAGTCGGTGTGTTCGCCACAAATCCGACGCGATCGCCCGATTGCTTCTCTTGCTTCGACATTGTTCCGTCTAGCCAGGTCTCAAATCCGGGCATAGGCCGCGAGAACTCCGCGTAAAAATACTGCCGCGTCTCGCCGCTTATACCGACGGTTTGCGCAATGGGACCGTCGATCCGCTGGCTGCCTACGACAATCTTGTCGTTCAATACTTCGACTGCAGCGTGTTGACCTAGACTCAATGACAGATGCGCATCCCGGCTCGCCGGAAATGTGAACCTGTAATAGGCGGCTTCCGGCGTAGCCGTGAGCTCAGCATTGATACCCCAGCTCTGAAGATCCGCCTGGTAGTAATAGGGAGTTGAAGTCTCGAAGTCATGATCGAAATCCGTTGCATAAACGGCCTCTGCAGCGCCAACGTTGCCGGTGGAGGCCATCAGCACAGCAGGACCGGCAGGGAAACCGTAGATTTTATCGGCAAGGTAACGATCGGTGATTCCCGGAGTCGTGATCGGGAAGAGGCGCGCCATCCCATGCGGGTACTGGACATAAGGAATGGTTGCACTCAAAAGCTGCCCGATTCCACCGATATTGGGGGCAACATAGTCAACCGGCTCTTTTGCACTTTGTCCCGATGCGATGCACGAGCCAATCCCCAGAAGAACAAGCCAAAATGAAGTCCAGGTAGCAAATCGAAAAAGCCATTTTCTGGATGCAAGCGATCGAAATCCGGAGTTGTTCATTCTCTGTCCAATATTCTCCTTCGCTCGCATTTTGAGAACCGAGCGAATTATTTGGGTGCCTGTAGAGATCGCAACCAAGGTAGCTGACCCACCAAGCACATCGCAACGTTAAACACTCCTCTAACGCTGCCCAAATTCGTTGAAAACATGGCTATTTCCTTCACGCGCAGCAACTAACGGTAGTTACGTCGGGTCCGTAGCCACCGTTACACCGCCGCAGCGGCTTTATCGGCCTGATTTTCAAGAACATATTGGAGCGTTAGTGGGTGCGATTAACCTGTCGGATCCGCCGACCAATTGCTAGCATCGAGAAATGAAATTCGTTGCACCTACGTGTTCCCCGCAATGAAATTGCAGATGTCCATCGTCCCCGCGGGCTTTGGATCAAATGAAGTGAAGCAGGAAAGGATTCAGACAGTGACAGAAACATCGAGCGTACTGGTATACGATATTGGCGGCTCTCATGCGATAGCCGGAATCGTCGAACGAAATCAGCTCTCCATATCCTGTCAGCAATTTCGGGCGCTAGACTCGTCCGGAACATCGGAGTGTGTTCTGGATACTCTGCTGTCACTCGGGGCAAGTGTTTTTTCGCACGCAAAGCAAAATGGGAGCACGCTCGACGCGATTGCCATTGCCGCACCGGGTCCATTTGACTATGCAAATGGCATAAGCCTGCTGCGCCACAAATATTCTTCCTTATATGGAAGAAACCTGAGGCTCGATTTCGCCAGGAGGTTCGAGATTCCTGAAGAACATGTCCTTTTCCTCAATGATGCGGATGCATTCCTGCTTGGAGAATGCCATGCAGGAGCTGCAAAGCAGCTTAACAAATGTGTAGGCATCACTCTCGGAACCGGAATTGGCTCTGCCTTTGCAATCGATGGCAAGATCATTAATGTCGGAGGTGGGGTGCCTGAAGGCGGCGAAATCTATTGCCTTCCCTGGAAAGACCGAACTGTCGAAGACTTTGTTTCGAGCCGGGGGATCCAGGATCGGTATGAATGGATCACTGGACAACGTTTTTCCGTGCGTGAAATCTGCAGCGCCGCCAAAATCGACCAGTCCGCCGCGCAGGTAATGCGTGATTTCGGTTCGGTCCTGGGAGAAGTTCTGCGCGAAATTTGCATGCCATTCCACCCAGAAGCCATCATCCTGGGCGGAGCAATTTCCAAAAGCGGCCATCTATTCCTCCCGAGCGCAAACCAAGCGCTGGGAAGTGGCCAGGATCTTTTGCGCCTTGCGCAGCTTTTTGATGATGCACCGCTGATCGGCGCAGCGGTGCATAGCCGTCAATCCATCTCGAAGACAGCGGCTGAGCAGACTGCACAAGACTGTACCGAAGTCGGCTCCGCCTGAGAGGCAACGTCCTGTAGAAAAGAGTAAAAGTGTCGTTGCGTCAAGGCCACTGAACAAGTTATCTCGGATTAGCCCGGAAGAATATGGCAAGCAATTACTGAAATGTCATTGGGAGAGCCGGCCATCGAGTTTAACCTCAGCAACAACTCGAAATGCTGCAAAGGGCCCGAAGGTGAAAAGCCGCATGCACGCAGGACCGGGGTAAGCCGATCGGAATCGGTGGCAAGCTTTCCCGCAGCTTCGGTTCCTTCCCCGCTCGCTCCCGCAAGCAAGAGCACCTGACCATTCTGGTCAGGGTTGTGTACAAAGGCTAAAATCGCGAAGGTTTGGCCCGTTGCCCAGCCTGGCGCAGTCGGATAATATGCGGCCAGTTCATTCGGCTTTGGATGCATGTTTCGAATGAACTCCTGCTTTGAATCCTTATCGAAGGCGAAGACAAAGTCCAACTGATCGTTAAAGAGCGAGACCCATGGATCGGACCGGGGGCTTCCGAGAAAGACAAAGTTATCATCCGTCTTCATGTCCTCCAAACGAATGCTGCGTGCCGCATGAACATCGATGTTCCTCGCGTTGTTTCTCCCCAGTTCAACAATGCTCGCCGCGATTGGTGTGTCGACAGCAGCCGCGGAGGACGTGTCGCCCCCAAGAAGCATGTGACAGAACCGCAACTCGTCTGGTGTGAGGTCTTTAGGCTCAGGAATGTAGCGATGATTTGCATAGTCCGAGACGGAAAGTTCACCGCCGGTGATCTCCTGGACGTTAACGATGTTGGGATCGCTCGTAATCACATGCGTGGCGTGCGATGGCGTGAAAAGCGCTCTCCAGGGCAAAACGTTTGCAGGTGCATCTGCAGCGCGTCTTGTTTGCAACAGATAAGCACAGGCAAAGGCGAGGTTCCCGATCAAGAGTAACAACGCAAGGAACTGCCATCGTCTCACAGACCCACGCGGATTTGCATGCAGCTTTTCGGCCCGGGCATCTGTATCGGAAATCTTTACCGGCTCCAACGCAACAGCTATTGGCCCTTGAATCTGAGCTATATTCTCAAGCCCGCGTGTTGCCGCAACTGCTGCGACAGTTCCTGGCGAGTCGGCCGGCAGGTGGTCGTATGAGATCTCCGGGACATACGAACCGAGAGGCAAACTGATCCGAATCCCGGACGGTGTGCCGTAAGTGCCGTAATGCTGAAGCAGGCGCTTGCGCACATCGCTTGCGGTCACCCGTACGATCGCATCGTCGCCTGTGTAGTAAGAGGAAGACCGACCGAAAAGCTCTACGCCAATCACACGCTCTTTAAGAGATTCAAAATCGCCGGCTATAGCCTTCTCGACGACGTAGCGGATGAACTGGGCACAACGGTGACTGCCCTTGAATGCGGTCCCGTCAACAATCTCTTTGAGATGGTGGCGGAGAGACGCGACCGCGTCGTCGGATTCGGCAAGCCTCGCGATATCCGCCTCACGAGCACCGATTGGATTCAGTGTCGACATTCCAGCAGCAGACGACCTCAAACCGGCCAGGAATTTCAGCGGTTCGATTGTAGCACTTTGTTCCCCATGAGATTGGCGCAGGCGAAAAGAGCGAATCGATTTTTGGGTTGAAGCGTTATCTTCCAGCGGGCTCGAACAAAAAACTGCGGAGGATGAATCGAGCTCCGTCCAAGTCGCTACCGTTAATTACCAGACTATTCAGTTAACTTATTGATTTTCCAATGACATAAACGCGCGTTAGAGACGCGCTCTAACGTTGCGGTTACTGACAAAGTGAGGACTAAGATGTTGGGCAGTCGTCGGGAAGCATTTTCAGACATCCGAAAAATTCCATTGGAGAAATGGATGCATTTCCCGCAGTAACCGTGAATGGCGAATCGCGATTGCTGTCATTCGATATGCCAAAACGCATGAGGCCAAAATCGATCAGAAGACAACCAGAGATTCGAGATCGTGGGGACAAATTAACGCCGGGTTTCGATTCGACGGCAAGGCGGGAGCTTGCTTCCGTCACAGATCCACTCCCTACCACTGTCACGCACTAGGTGAGAACCCAAGGAGGGCATAGATGACGCAACAAAAGAAATTGCTCAGACAAAAGAAATTGCTCAGATTGATCAATCTGAGTCTATTGTTCATTACGCTCAGTTGCACGAGCATGCCGTGTTTGGCACAGACCGACCGCGGCAACATCTCAGGAACCGTTACCGATCCATCGGACTCGGCAGTATCGGGAGCAAAGGTAACCGTCACCAACATTGCAATGGGCACGCAAAACTCTACCATTACAACTGGAGCCGGAGCCTATACGGTCCCGCAGTTACCCGCAGGCACGTATTCGGTGACAGTCAGCGCCCCAGGCTTCAAGGAACTGATCCGCAACGGAGTTACGGTTTCGGTTGGAGAGACGGCGACTATCAATCTGCAACTGTCGGTAGGCCAAACCAACACGACGATTACGGTTACGGCAGATGCTCCTCTGCTCCAGACGGATAGCGCCCAGAACAACGTCGAAGTCACAACGAGAGACCTGAATGAACTTCCGTTTAACATTGCCGGTGTAGGAGCTGTGCGAGACCCAATGGGTTTTGCCGCCCTGCTGCCGGGCACCATCGCGGGTGGCTGGAACGACATCCACATTCAAGGCTCGCCGGCGACGACGTACCGCGTCTTTATGGACGGCCTGGATGACACCTCGGCGGTCAAAGGCGCCATCTCCGACGAGCAACAACCCTCGGTCGAATCGCTGGGTTCGGAATCCGTGATGATCAACGATTATTCCGCTCAATTTGGCGAGGCCGGAGGAGGTATCTTCAACTATACCTCGAAGTCTGGCACCAACAGACTGCATGGTGCTGCTTTCAACTACCTTGAGAACGAAGATCTGGACGCCGGACAGCCCTTTAACTACACTGCAAGCGGCCATAACTATCTCCCAGTGCAGCGGCAGTTGGATTTCGGCGCATCCCTTGGTGGACCGGTGGTGATCCCTCACTTCTACAACGGCCACAACAAGACCTTTTTCTACTTTGCGTATGAGGAGTACCACAACACGCAAACACTCAATAAGGGAACCATCACCGTTCCCACCATGGCCTATCGCAATGGCGACCTGAGCTCTAACCTGCTCGGTCCTATTCTCGATAACAATGGCAATCCGGTCCTGGATTGCCTGGGCCGGCCGATGATGAATGGCGCAGTATACGATCCAAAGACAACCAGAACGGCGACCTGCACGGATGGTTCGACAGCCGTGGTCCGCGACCCATTCCCAAATAACTTCATCGGCGCACCCAACACCTGGGATCCGGTGGCGCAGAAGGTTCTTTCCTACCTGCCCACCCCGTCGGGGTCAACCGCCAATGCGCTGACCAACAACTACCCAGATCTGGAACCGAACAACAAGTATCAATACCTCACGAGCATCAAGATCGATCACTCGATCGGCGAGAAGTGGCACTTCTCGGGCTATTACATCGCCGAGTATTCCGACAAGGACAATGCGACGAACGGAATTAACGGTGTGGCAGCGCAAACCCGCTGGAACCAGACACCCGCTCCACAGCTATATCTCAATGCGAACTATACGGCTACTCCGAATCTGGTGCTTCACGCCGGCTTCGACTTCACGCGCCATGACGCTTTGCAGGATTCGGCGGTGCAGAACTTCAAAGCCTCGACACTTGGACTGAACACCGCGGACAATATGCCGGGGGGTGCCGCAAACACCTTCCCGATCTTCAATGGGCTCACGACCAACCATCAGGGCGTTCCGCAGATGGGCATCAACAACGCGCCCTTTATCGACAACAACTGGTACAACACAGAATCCGCGATCTGGACCCACGGCCGTCACACTTTTGAATTTGGCGGCGATTTTCGGCATCAACTGTTCGGTACACACAACGACCTGTCAGCTGGGGTCTACGGGTTCGGGACCGCTCAGACCTCTCTTCCGTCCTCCAATGGCCAAAATCTTTATGGAGCCAGCCTCGGCGATGGCTTCGCCAGCTTCGCTCTTGGCCAATTAGGCGGGGCAAACATCGGAAACGACAACATTCAGTGGTTTCACCGTGTGGAGAGTTCAATTTACGCACTGGACACCTTCAGGCTGACCCGCAAACTCACAGTGAACTATGGACTGCGTTGGGATTTCGAACAGATGCAACACGAACAGCATCTCCGGGTAACCCAATTCAGCCCCAGTGTCGTGAATCCAACAGCCGGTGGCCTGATGGGTGGAACCGAGTACGAAGGATTTGGGAACGGGCGCTGCAACTGTCTCTTCGAGAGGTTTTATCCCTGGATGATTCAGCCTCGCGCCGGCCTCAGTTATCAACTGGATCCGAAGACAGTGATTCACGCAGCGACAGGGTTCTACTCCGGCCCTCAGCTCTTCATGAATGAAGAAGGCTACAACAATCAGGGATTCGGCTTTAACGTTGTGACTCTGAACAGTCCCTCGTATGGGCTTCCCGCCGGTCAGCTTTCCAACGGAATCCCATACTCTCCGGCCGCTCTGACGGCCACGAACTTCGACCCTGGAGCATTCCCGAATCCGGGTCAAACCAACTCGCCTCCAAATTTCATTGTTCCCAACAATGGTCGTCCGCCACGTTTTGTGCAATCAACCGTTGGCATCGAGCGTGAATTCGTCAACAATCTGTCGGTCAATATATCGTTCATCGACACCCGTGGCTTTTGGATGAATTCCGACGGGCTAACGAATGCTACAAATTACCTCAGTCCCACGGAGCTGTCACAGAAATACGGATTGAACGTCGCCGACCCGAACGATTTCAAGCTGCTCACAGAGCCCATTACCTCCACCGCCGTAACGGCGCAAGGCTTCGCGAAGCCGTATGCATCCTTCCCGGATGGAGCCAGCTTGGCTCAGGCATTAAGACCGTACCCGCAATTCGGCTACATCGGCGACTATTACGAGCACAATGGCAACTGGTGGTATGACGCGCTTCAAATCAAGGTGACAAAGCGCCTCAGCAATGGGTTGTCGGGTGGATTCGGTTACTCTTGGTCGAAGAATCTGGGAACAGCGTCCTCCACGAATCAGCCAACCTTCACTACAGCGATACCCATTCAGGATCCTTCGCTTTCGCCCAAGAGCCAGAAATCCTTTGAATCGATCGACCAACCGCAAATGGTCAACTTCTACTTTAATTACGAGGTGCCGCGATTCAGCTTCTCGCAGAATGGATGGAGGCGGGCCATACTTACGGGCTGGACATTCGACGGCATCTTCCATTACCAGAGCGGCTTTCCGATACAGACGCCGAATTCGACGAGCCCGCTGACTTCAGTGACCTTCGGCCAAGGTGTCTGGGCGAATCGCGTGCCGGGCCAGAAACTGTTCCTGCACAGCCTCAATGACCACAACGTCAACCCGAAGACCACTTTCTATTTGAATCCAGCCGCCTGGGCGAATCCGGCCTCGGGCGCCTATGCGAACTCGAAACCTTACTATGGGGATTACCGCGGCCCGCGATACCCCAACGAGCAACTGGGAGTCGGCAAGGTGGTCCCGCTGAAGGAGGGCGTCGTCTTCTCTCTCCGTGCGGACTTCTTCAATGTCTTTAACCGTTGGGCCTATCCCAACCTGAACAACACCAGCAACCCTTTTCAAGCTCCTCAGTGCAGCTCCAACGGTCAGTCGGTCTCTTGTACAGGATCATACGATCTGATCAACAACGGCTTCGGTTACCTGGGCGGGAGTATCTCCGGCGCAGGCGGCAATTTTGCTCCGAGGAGCGGCGAGATCGTCGCGAGGATCCAGTTCTGAACATCAACCCCGCTGAAAAGCCTCAACTGGCAGGCCAGATGAATTCATCTGGCCTGTTACTTTATTGAGAGTCATTCTTTGCAAACGGCAGGCAGTGCATTCGGCATCCGATGAAGTTGGCAACCACGCGGCGGGACTTTATCACAGGTTTAGCTGTACTTAGCGCAGGAACTTTGAACTCCCGTGCGTTATCACAGCTGCACGCTTCATCCCAGCGCCCCGAGGCCGACTGCGCGAAGCGCCCATGCGCCACGAATTTACCTGTCGATTCGCCGATTGTCTTCGAGAACACAATAGACACATCCAATATCCATTTCGTATTGAAGAACAGTGTCAGTCCACAGCGTTACTCAATAGAGACAATGACCGGTGGCGTCGCGCTCTTCGACTACGACAATGACGGGCTTCTGGACATCTTTTTCACCAATGGCGCGGAGATTCCGTCTCTGCAGAAGAGCAACGCCAGTTTCCACAACCGGCTCTTTCGCAATAATGGAGACGGAACTTATACCGATGTCACCGAAAAAGCCGGGCTGGCTGGCGTTGGATACTCGATGGGCGTAGCGGCCGGCGATTTTGACAATGACGGATTCGTGGATCTTTACGTCGCCGGATTCAACCGCAATCAGCTCTTCCATAACAACGGAGACGGAACCTTCACGGATGTGACTGAGAAAGCCGGAGTCAGCGGCGTGATTCCGGGACATGGCAAACCCTGGTCCGTCACGGCCGGGTGGATTGACTATAACAATGACGGACTGCTCGACCTTTTTGTCGTGAACTATCTGGACTACTCGATTGCCAATGCACACAGCTGTCAGACAGATAACATTGTCGACTATTGCTCTCCTAATGAGTATCGCGGGACACCGAATATGCTCTACCGAAATAACGGCGACGGAACCTTTACCGACGTTTCGCAACAGTCGCATATTTCCAGGTATGTGGGCAAGGGCATGGGCGTAGCTTTTGCCGATTACGACGACGATGGATTTACCGATATCTTTGTTTCCAACGACACATTCCCGAATTTTCTGCTGCACAACAACGGCGATGGGACATTTACGGATGTTGCGCTCACGGCGGGCGTTGCCTACAACGAATATGGCAAGACGGTCGCGGGCATGGGTGTGGATTTTCGCGATCTCGATAATGACAGCAGGCCTGATATTTTCCACACAGCGATGTTTGGCGATACCTTTCCTCTCTACCGCAATTTAGGGAGCGGACAATTTGAAGATGTCACGGATATGACCGGCCTGGCCGCAATGACCACGCGATTTACAGCATGGGGGACCGGGATCTTCGATTTCGATAATGACGGGAACAAGGATATCTTTACAGCCTGTGCGGCAATTCTGGATAACTCTATGGAAGTGAATCATAAGCCCTATCCGCTTCCGAACCGGCTCTATCGGAACATCGGCAATCTGGTTTTCAAAGACGTGAGCGTCGACGCGGGAGAAGGTTTTTCTGTCCCAGCTGCGCACCGCGGCGCCGCATTTGGCGATTTGAATAACGACGGGAAGATCGATATTGTCGTCACTGTTCTCAATGGAGACCCGCAATTACTCATGAACAGGTCTAAGGATCATAATCATTGGATCACTTTGAAGCTGGTGGGTGTAGCCGACAATCGAGACGGGTTGGGTACAAAGATAAAGATAACGACCGCGAACGGCACTCAGTACAATCACGCGACGACTGCCGTCGGCTACAACTCGTCCAGCGACAAGCGGGTTTACTTTGGATTGGGGAGCGCCGCTGTTGTGGAGAAAATAGAGCTGACCTGGCCGACAGGCGTGAAGCAGGTGCTCGATAACGTCCCAGCCGACCAGATCCTGACTATCGTTCAAACCGGGCACAAC
>Ga0335072_10010729_pt1 | contig 13166 bp, 7 predicted proteins | sample Lox_Sample_21_FD_206725 | JGI IMG/M metagenome (GOLD analysis project Ga0335072, IMG submission 206725) | Soil microbial communities from Loxahatchee National Wildlife Refuge, Florida, United States - Lox_Sample_2.1 | ecosystem: Environmental > Terrestrial > Soil > Wetlands | place: USA: Florida...
GATTCCATCGCCGTCGCTCCCTTGGCCGCCCGCGTTCTCTGCGTGGCGATGTCGCAGGGTCACCACAATACGGTTTTCGATCAGGTGATCGCGACAGCGAGGCAGTTCCTGCTTGAGCACCGGGAAAGCATCCGGCAAAGGGTCGCCAAACGCGGCCTCGCTTGGCTTCCGAACTGGGTCGATGGGAAAATCGCCGATGCTTGCGTCGCGGGACTGCTGGACACTCTCGCCGCGGCACGCGCTTTGGATGATCCCATGCGACTCCAGTATCAGGCCGCGTTAAACCGGCTGGTCAAACTCTTGGCGAATGATCCGGAGATGTTCGATCAAGGCGAAAGGCTCAAGGCCGAGGTCCTCGACAATAGCGTGGTTGACGGCTACCTTAACTGGCTGAGCAATGAGATCGAAGAAAAAATCCGGGCCGACTTGGTTGCTCCGAACGGGATCTTTACCAGGAGTCTCGAGCATGCGCTGGGCTCCCTGGGCAATTGGCTGGAGGGCGATGATCACATCCGTACGATGATCAACCTTTGGGCCCAGCAGCTTGTCTTGAACACCATCGTGCCGAACCGCGCCGAGATCGGCACATTCGTCGCCGAGGTGGTGGGCCGCTGGGACACCAAGACCCTGGTGGACAGGCTGGAGCTTCAGGTCGGCAAGGATCTGCAATACATCCGCATCAACGGGACCCTGGTGGGGGGATTGGTTGGGCTGACCATCTTTGTGGTGAGCAGGGCTTTCGGTTGAAAGTCAGCCCGCATCACAGCAATGCCCGGCGCCCATTGCCAAGCTCAGATCACGACTTGCCGGCCGATTTCGACGACGCTGTCGCGAGGAAGGTTGTAGAATTCGCTGACATGCGTGGCGTTTCGCTCCATCGCGGCGAAGAGCGTTTCCTCCCACTCAGCTAGCCCCCTTCCATCGGTCCTGTGCATGATCGTTTCACGGGCGACGTAATAGGTGACATCGTCGGGATCGAAGAAGCAGCCTTGAACATGCGCCTGTCTTAGCAGCGCGGGAATATCGGGCCTCTCCATGAACCCATAGCGCGCCGTCGCGCGCCAGAAATTGGGCGCCACCTCAATCGTCGCCAAGCGTTCGGACTCCTTGACCCATGGGACAGATTCCGTCACGACCCGGAGAGCGAACAAATGTTCGTGCAAGGCTTTGTTGTGCTTGACATGCCAGACCACGACCGGCGGCATGTCGGTGACTGTCCGAGTGAGGAAAACCGCGGTGCCGGGAACCCGCGGTACCTTACTGGCTTCGAGCGAACTCATGAATTCGCTGACCGGAATAGCCCGCGCGCTGAGAACTTCCGCAACTGCCGTTGTTCCACGATGCCAAATCCACATAATGCCATAGACGAGGCTCGCCAGAAGCAGCGGCACATAGCCGCCGTCGCTGACCTTCATGAGATTGGCGAGGAAGAAGCTCATATCGATGCAGAAAAAAGCGCCGGCGATCGCGCCGCTTGCGGCGAGGCTCCACCCCCAGACCTCGCGCATCGCAATGAACAAAAGCGCGGAGGTCATCACCATGGTCGCAGAAACAGCGATGCCATAGGCGGCGGCGAGATTGTCCGATTTGCCGAAGAACAGCGTCAGGCCGACCGTGACAGCCATGAGCAGCCAGTTGATGATCCCGACATAGATCTGTCCATAGCCTTTCTCGGAGGTTTGTTTGATGTAAAGACGCGGCAGCCAGCCGAGCTGGATCGCTTGCCTCGTCATCGAAAACGCGCCGGTGATGATCGATTGGCTGGCGATAATCGTTGCGGCCGTCGCCAGGATGACAAAGGGAATGAGCAAGGGCGCGGGGCACAGCCGGTAGAAAATATTGCCGGCGGTCGAGGCTCCTTCGAGGACGATCGCGCTCTGACCGGCATAATTCAGGATCAGACTGGGGAAAACAACGCCCGACCAAGCGAGCCGGATCGGGCGCGGACCGAAATGTCCCATGTCGGCATAGAGGGCCTCGGCGCCGGTCACGCAGAGGAAGACGCCGCCCAGAACGACAAAGCTCGCAAAGCCATTCGACAACAAATAGTGAAGCCCATAAAGGGGATTGAGGGCGGTGAGCACCGCCGGATGTCGCAGAATCCCCCATAGGCCAAGCGCCGCGATTGATAAAAACCAAAGACCCATGATCGGGCCAAACGCCTTGCCGATGCGCGATGTGCCGAGCGGCTGGATCGCAAAAAGTGCGATAAGAATCGCGACCGCGGCAGGCAGGACATAGGATGTCAGGGCCGGTGTCGCGATATTGAGGCCTTCGAGAGCGGAAAGAACCGAGATGGCGGGAGTGATCGCCCCATCGCCATAGATCAGCGCGGCGCCAAACAGTCCGACGGCGACGATCGCCGGCCGTTGATGTTTCTTGATGCCAAGCAGCGACATGAGGGCGAGAATGCCGCCTTCGCCGTCATTGTCGATGCTCATGGCGAAGATCACATATTTGACCGACGTGATGATGATCAGCGTCCATAGAATGAGCGAGAGGACACCGAGGACAACGTCAGGCGTTGGCGAGCCGCCGGTCAAATCGAGAACGGTCTTGAGTGTATAAAGCGGGCTCGTGCCGATGTCGCCGAAAACAATACCCAGCGCGGAAAGCCCAAGTGCGGCAATGGAGGGCCGGCCGGTCGAACTGGCGTGACCAGAGCCCGCATCCTGCCGGAAGTCCTGTCCCATGAGTGCTCCGAATGATTGGCCGCGGAAGGCTTATCTCTTGCGCTTCGCGTGAGCAATATCCGGCATGCATGTGGACGCCGAGCGAACCCAAAGTCATGGCTCGATATTCCCGGATAGGGATAAGTGGCGCAAATGCAACATTCCCAAAAATTTCTTTGTTCGGTTCTCCCAAAATTACGCTCATTCTTGTGCGATGAGCCGAATTAGAATTATAAAAATACACGAAGTTACAAGGCTATTATTTTCGTTGGCGTCGTGGCGTTGGATTTAACGAGCACTGCCGTAGTAGTCAGACCAGCGGGGTAAGAAATGACGGATTATAAAATGAAGTCAAAGTGCCTGATCCTGGGGCTCAGCACGGTCTTCTCAGCCGCGGCTCTTGCCGCCGATTTGACACCTGCTCCGCCCGTCTTGGCGAGCAGTTCTTGGGAGGGCTTTTACTTTGGCGGCCATGTCGGTTCTGCCTTTGGGAGACGGTGCGCTACCGGGGAAACCATTTTGCTCCCAAGATCGCGGGTGATCGTCGCAGACAAAGCGTTTTGCCTACTCCGCTTTGGCGGCCAGTCCGGCTAGCGTTGGCGCCAGACTTCCCTCTTGATCATGAATCATGGGTCTTTTGAGGCGCAGCCAATCCAAATTTGAAGTCAAAGAAACTCAAGACAACATCGTTTGACTTTAATCGAGATGTAGCCTATGCTACAAATTGATACATGAGGAACCGCGGGAGTTAGCGGTATTCGGTCTACCCGAGCGCGCTACGATGGGGAGGCCTTCCCGCAAGGGACCTCTTGAGTTTCATCACCTCAAACATGTAGTTTGAAATACAAGATGAAATGATGGTTTTTTGTTTAAATTCGTAGGACAACATTAAAAATTCCAAGCTTTTCCGAAATTGAAGACGCTACGTTACTTTGCAAAGGATGAGGCATCGGCGACAGAAACTTGGCAAGCGGAGAAGGCCATTCCATGAAGTTCACCATTCTCATAGTGTCGGCTTGCGCCACTTTAACGGCCCCCGTTTATGCCGCCGACGTGGCGCCCGGCCCACCCGTATTTGCGAGCAATTCTTGGAAGGGCTTTTACTTTGGCGGCCATGTCGGTTATGCCTTTGGGACGTCCTCCTATCTGAGCAATCCATTAGGTTTGCCCGCTTCAGGCTCGATTGGTCTTTACGGCATGGATGGCCAATTTGGTCCGCTCTACGGCGGCCTTCAGGCCGGCTACAATCATGTGATGCCTTCGGGTCTCATGTTCGGGTTTGCTGCCGATTTTTCCTTCCCCGATGTGATGAAAAGCAATCTGCCGGTTGCGTTTCCGGTGGCCGGCCCATCCGAGGTCAACGACCATATCGAAATCTTCGGCTCCCTGCGCGGCCGCGTCGGCTATGCGTTCGGCGATTACCTTGTCTACGCCGCCGGCGGCTTTGCCTATGCCCGGGATTTGGTGACGAGCACGGATAGTTTTGGCAATGTCGACAGCGTCTATTTCTGGCGTCCCGGCTGGACAGCGGGGGGCGGCATCGAAGTCCTTTTAACGCCCAATTGGAGCAGCAGTCTCGAATATGCCTTTTCGGATTTTGCCCGCGCCGGTGTCGCTTTTCCGGCGGCCGGAGAACATTACAATTCCAATCTGACCTTGCAGACCGTCCAACTTGGTTTGAATTATCGATTTGCCGCTGATCCTGGCGCCTCGGTACCTAATGCCGGCATTCTCCCCAGCCTCAACGATTGGAGCATTCATGGCCAATCGACGATCATCGGGCAGGGGAATGCGCCATTCCCCGCGGCCTATTCCGGAGCCAATAGCCTGTTCCCCGGCTATCAAGTTCGCGACACGTTCAGCTTGGACGGCTATTTGGGATATAAAGCTTTTGAGGGCACCGAATTCTATTTCAATCCAGAGCCGTTCCAAGGGTTCGGTCTCAGCAGCACCCGTGGCCTCGCGGATTTTCCGAACAATGAAGCACAAAAGGCCGGCTTCGATTATCCCCATTACAACACGGCACGCTTGTTCCTGCGCCAGATCTTTGGCCTCGGCGGTGAGCAGGAGGATATTCCGGACGGCCCCGATCAGGTCGCCGAAAAGGCCGATATTTCGCGGCTGACCCTCACATTCGGCAAGCTGTCCATAGGCGATATTTTCGACAACAACAGCTATGCGCATGATGGGCGAGTGAGCTTCATGAACTGGGCGCTCGTCGATGCCGGCGCCTTCGATTATGCTGCCGACCAGAAAGGCTATACTTGGGGTTCGGTGGTCGAGCTCAATCAGAAGGAATGGGCTTTCCGTGCCGGTTATTTTCTGTTGCCTGATGTTCCCAACGGCAATGACTTTGATACGAGAATTTTCCAGCGCGGCCAATATATTCTCGAATTTGAAGATCGATTCACGCTGTTTGGCATGCCCGGAAAATTCCGGCTGACCGGCTGGGACAGCCAGTGCTATTGTGGCAGCTTCGCCGCGACGCTCGCCAATCCCTATCTCAGCAATCCCGCTCTCGATCCAAACGCGCCGGACATCGCGGCGACGCGCCAGACCCGTTCGGAATTTGGCTTCATTGCCAATCTCGAGCAAACCGTCACCGATGATCTCGGCCTCTTCACGCGCCTGAGCTGGCAGAGCGGCCAGACCGAAATCATGTCCTGGACCGATATCGACGAGAGCGCCTCCTTCGGCGCCGTATACAAGGGAACGTCCTGGGGCCGCCCCAATGACAGAGTAGGCTTGGCCGGCATCATCAGCGGGCTTTCCAATAATTATCAGGCTTTCCTGGCCGCCGGCGGCCTCGGCATCCTCATCGGCGACGGCGCGCTCAGCTACCGGCCCGAGGAAACCGTTGAAGCCTATTATTCGGTCGGCCTCACCGATTGGGCCGCGATGACCTTCGACTATCAATTTGTCGCCAATCCCGGCGACAATTATGTGCGCGGACCGGTCTCGGTCGGCGCGGTTCGGCTGCATGTGCAATTTTGAAAGCCATCCGCTGGTCGGGTTTTGGCGGCTTTGGACCAGTCCGGTGCCGCCGGTTTGATGGGCGCTTGCCAGCGGCTCCAGGATCGCCGAAACCGTGTTGCTCATCCTCTTTGTCCGATTTGCGATCCGGTCATAAAAGCGACGCTTTGATCTCTCTATACCCCCTGCCGCAGCCCCCTCTAAACCTGATCACTTGAGAAGCGCCCATGGAACGCGACGGACCCGCCATGGAACCCGAGCCGCCGACCGCGCCGGATAGGACGTCCGCTACGTCCGCAAGGCGGCGCGTGATCGCCCTCTTCCTCCTCGCCGCCGTCGCTCTGGCCGCCTACTGGACCGGTCCCGCTCTCTATCGCGCCATTATGTCGAACCCTCCCGCAAACACGGGGACAGCGCAATCCGGCGCAGCGCCTCCCGAGCTTGCGGCCCAAAGCGTCAAATTGTCGGAAAAACAGCTCTCGGCGATCAAGGTCGCGCCAATCGGGTCTCGTGATTTTCAGATTGAGAAAACCGCAACGGGGAGTATCGATTTCAATCAGGATAAGTCGGTTCAGGTGTTTCCGCCCTATCAAGGCAAGATCATCGCGGTGTTCGCGATTGAAGGGCAGCCGGAGAAGGCGGGCCAGATCCTTTTTACGATTGACAGTCCCGATCTCCTTCAAGCCGAATCGACACTGATCCAAACCGCCGGGGTGTTGCAGTTGACGAACCGTATCTTGACGCGGGCGCAGAAGCTCGTGAAGGCAGGCGGTGGGGCGGAGAAGGATTTCGAGCAGGCGATCTCCGATCAGCAAACCGCCGAAGGCAATCTTAAAGCCGCGCGTGATGCCGTGCGCATCTTCGGCAAGGATGAGATGGAAATTGATCGCATCATCGCCTCCCGACAGGTGGACGCGTCATTGATCGTGCCATGCCCGATTACAGGCGTGATTACCAATCGCAATGCTGCTCCAGGGCAGTTTGTGCAGCCGGGTACCGCGCCAGCGCCATTTTCGGTTGCCGACATCTCGACCATGTGGCTAAACGCCTATGTGGTGGAGAGCGAAATTCCCTCGCTTGCGCTTGGTCAGAGCGTCGAGGCGAAAGTTTTATCCTATCCCGATCGCACCTTCGAAGGAAAAGTCACAATCCTTGGCGCCGCCGTCGATCCGGCCACCCGCCGCCTCCTGGTCCGCTCCGAGATCAAAGATCCGGACCATCTGTTGCGGCCTGGGATGTTCGCGAGATTCGTGATCCGTACCGGCCAATCGTTCCATTCGCCGGCCATTCCGCTCAGTGGAATCGTGCGGGAGGGTGATGGGACGATGTCGGCTTGGATCGCCACCGGTGGCAATGTCTTCACCCGGCGCACGGTCCGCATCGGGCTGCAACAGGATGGTTACCACCAGATCCTCGAGGGCGTGCAAGCCGGCGAAATGGCCGTGACCGATGGGGCCATATTTCTGAGCAACATGCTGGCGACGGGAGGCGCCACCGACTGATCCGTTTCACAGCATCTCACATCAAAGCAGTGTTCTAAGAGAAAGCGCCCTTGATCAAGACCCTCCTCAAATTCGTTCTGACCCGCCGCGCCATTATCGTGATCGGCACCCTGGTCTTTGTAGCCGGAGGATTGGTGGCATTCTTGAACCTCAACATCGAAGCCTATCCCAATCCTGCACCGGTGATCCTCGAAATCACCGCTCAAGCACCGGGCCTGTCCGCCGAGGAAATGGAAAAATATTACACCATTCCGATGGAGGTCGGCCTCTACCCGACGCCTGGCATCGAAACGATACGATCCACGTCATTCTATGGCTTGTCGTTCGTTCGGGTTACTTTCAAATATGGGATCGACTATTACTTCGCCTACACACAAGCGGCGCTGAGCCTCCAGCAGAATGTCAGTCTCCCCGGATCTCTCGTTCCGACAATTCAGCAATCGAGTCTGGTCGGTGAGGTTTATCGTTATCAGATGGTCGGCCCGCCGCATTTTGGCTTGACCAATCTTCGAACGATTCAGGACTGGGTTGTCACGCGTCGCTTGATGGCGATCCCAGGGGTCGTGCAAATCAACAGCTGGGGAGGCACGACAAAGCAATTCAACGTCGATGCCGACCTCCAAAAGCTAGAAGCTTTTAATATCACCGTGCCTCAGCTGGTCACTACCATAGGAAATGCGAATATCAACGTAGGCGCCCGCGAGATCACCATCGGGCAGCAGTCCGTGAACATCCGCGGCATTGGCTTGATCAACGATGGCGGGGATGAAGTCATCACCGACGGCTATAAGGTCGGTGACATCGAAAATATCGTCCTGACGCAAGCCAACGGCATTCCCGTTCTGGTCAAGGACATCGCCAATGTGTCGGTCGGCTACGTTCCGCGCCTCGGCATCGCGGGGCGGGATCATGACGACGATGTCGCCGCCGCGATCGTCGTCATGAGCCGGACAGAGCATACGAACGCGATCCTTCCCCTTATCCAGGCCGAAGTCGACAAAATAAATTCGGATGGGACGCTGCCGCCGGGAGTCAAGGTCGTTCCCTTTTATGACCGCCGCACGCTGGTATCCGTCACCACGCATACCGTCCTGCATAATCTTGTTTTCGGCTGCCTCCTCGTGTTCTTCATCCAATGGCTTTTCCTGGGTGATTTGCGCAGCGCCATCATTGTCAGCGCGAATATTCCATTTGCGCTGTTTTTCGCCATCATCCTGCTCGTGATCCGGGGTGAGGATGCAAATCTTCTGTCGCTCGGCGCGGTCGACTTCGGGATCATCGTCGATTCGGCGGTGATCCTGGTTGAGAATATTTTTCGGAATTTTCAGGCGAAAAAGTCCGAGAGGCGGACGCTTCTGGACCATCTCATCCATGGATATTGGGGGCCTGATCCAACAAGTTCGACGGGCTCTAATGGAACTGGCAGGAGATGGAGCAAGAGGCTTCGTCTCATCTTCATAAGCGGGCTGCAAGTCAATCAGGCCGTTCTTTTCACCACGACGATCACCGTGACGGCATTCGTTCCCTTGTTCACGATGCAAGGTGTCGAAGGCCAGATATTCGGGCCCATGGCGCGAACCTACGGCTATGCTCTCGCGGGGGCGCTTTTAGCGACGTTTACGGTGACGCCGGTTCTCGCCTCGTTTATGATTCCAAGAAAGGTCAAAAAGACCGAGACGATCGTTGTTCGCACGCTGCGCACCGTTTATACCCCGCTCCTGGAATGGAGCCTTGGCCGCCGCGCGGCCTCCATTGGAATAGGGCTGGCATTTCTCGCTGTCAGCGGGCTTGTGGCGACGCGGCTTGGCAGCGAGTTCCTGCCTGCGCTGGAGGAAGGAAACTACTGGCTCCACGCGAATATGCCGCCAACAATGTCGCTCGAGGCCGGCACGCCCGCCGTTGCGAAAATGCGGGACATCCTTCTCCGCCACCCTGAAGTCATCACGGTCGTCTCGCAGCATGGCCGTCCGGACAATGGCAGCGACGCCTCGCCTTTTTCCAATGTCGAGATTTTTGCGCCGCTCAAGCCCTTCGATGAATGGCCGGCCGGGCTAACCAAGGACAAACTGACCGAAGAGCTTCAGAAGGAGTTTGCGGAAGAACTGCCAGGCATTGGCTTTAATTTCTCGCAATACATCCAGGACAATGTCGAGGAGGCTCTTTCCGGAGTTAAGGGCGCGAACTCGATCAAGATCGTCGGGCCAGATCTGGCGACCGCCGAATCGTTGGCGGCGCAAGTGGTAGAACAAGTCAAGACTGTCCGGGGAGTGGAAGATCTCGGAATCTTCCATGTCCTTGGCCAGCCCAATCTAAATATCAAAATCGATCGCGCCAAAGCGGCCAGATACGGTCTGAACACCGGGGATGTGAACACGGTTATTCAAACAGCGATGGGGGGCACGGTCGCCACCACGGTCCTTGAAGGGGATCGCCAATTCGGCGTGGCTGTCCGCTTGGAACCGCAATTCCGCGACACGCTGAGCGAGATTGGCAAGATCAAAGTCGCCTATCAGACCGCCGGCGGTTCCAACGCCTACATCCCATTAAGTGAACTTGCCAGCATCTCTCTCGATACGGGGGCGGCCTTCATCTACCGGGAACGGGCCAATCGTTATATTCCAATCAAGTTCAGCGTGCGCGGCCGCGATCTCGGAAGCACCGTCGCCGAAGCGCAGGCGCTGATCGCCAAAAATGTGAAATTGCCGACTGGATACCGGATCCTCTGGTCGGGGGAGTTTGAGGATCTTCAGCGCGCCAATGCCCGTCTGGCGATAATCATCCCAATCACATTCCTCCTCATTATGGTGCTTCTCTATGCACTGTTCAATTCCTTGCGCGACAGTCTTCTGTCGATTATCGGCATACCCTTTTCTGTCGCGGGCGGCATTCTAGCCCTTTATATTTCTGGTCAGCCTTTCAGTGTGTCCGCCGCGATTGGGTTCATTTCGCTCCTTGGCGTGGCTGTCATGGATGGCATCTTGAACCTCACCTATTATCACGAGTTGAGGACCCGCGGCATGGCGGTCGCCGAAGCTGTGTTCCGGGGTGCCGAGCAGCGGATGCGGCCCTTGTTGATGACGGCGCTTTCCGCGGCGGTCGGTCTCTTCCCGGCGGCGATCTCACATGGCATCGGCAGTCAGGTGCAGCGGCCGCTTGCCACGGTCGTCGTTGGCGGGATGACGATCGGGCCCTTTATGCTGCTCATCGTCGCGCCCGCGCTTCGCCTGCTGTTCCTGAGGCGCGAAGAAAGGGGCAGGCAAGAGGGAATCGATGTTCCGCTTACGCAAGATTTCGACGAAGTGGACGAGACATGAGCCGGGAACCGTCCGCCGCGAAGCCGGTCCGCCTTCCTGCAGATGCAAGGAAGATGCAGCCGCGCCTTGGGCTCATGTCAGGCCGTATCGGAACCAACAGCAAATACGGTGCGATGGTTTTCACCAAAATGGCGGTGGCCCTGGCCAGCACCTTACTGGCGGCTTGCGCGCCCGGCCCGGATTTTCAGAAGCCCCCCGCGCCGAACGTGACAGGTTATACAAAGGAAGCGCTCAAGCCTTCGTCGGCCTCCGCTGGTTATGGCAAGGGACAGGGACAGCGTTTCGCGGGGAACCTCGATATCGCAGGCCAATGGTGGGAGGTCTTTCGTTCACGCCAGCTGAACGATCTGATCGAGGATGCTCTGAAACACAATCCCGATATCCAGGCGGCGCAGGCGGGCTTGCGGGTCGCCCGGGAGACGACCGAGGCACAAAAGGGCGCCTATGCGCCGACAATCAGCCCCGGCTACAACAGCTATACTCAAAAAGCCTCGAGCATAGTTTCACCGCCCTCATCAAACGCCGCCACCCCCTATCTCACCTTGCACACCGTCGAGGTGGATGTGTCCTATACGCCAGATGTCTTTGGGCTCGTCCGCCGCGAGGTGGAAACGGACGAGGCGCTGGCCGCCGTGCAGCAGTTTTCAGTCGAGGCAACCTATCTCACGCTTACATCCAATGTGGTTGCGGCGGCTATCGAAGAGGCTTCGCTGCGGGGTCAAATCGCTGCCACAAAAAAAATCATAGCGATCGAAACAGATCTCCTCCGCTTGCTCCGTGTTCAGAAGAAATTGGGGCAAGTCGCGGAGGCTGATGTGGCCCTGCAAGAGGCGGCGCTCGCGCAATCGGAAGAAACTTTGCCGCCGCTCGATCAGGCGTTGGCGCAACAACGCGATTTGCTGACCGCCTTGGCCGGACGTTTCCCAAGCGAGGAAGTGGCGGAAAAATTCACCCTTGAGTCGTTGAAGCTTCCGCATGAGCTGCCGGTCAGCCTGCCGTCGAAACTGGTGGAACAGCGCCCGGATGTGCAGGCCGCTTCGGCCACTCTGCATTCGGCGAGCGCCGCTATCGGCGTGGCCATCGCCAACCGTTTGCCGGTGATCAATTTGACCGCCAATTTGTCCACCAGCTACGACAATCTGGCCTTACTGTTCACGCCGGGCGCCAATGCCTATCTGCTAACCGCGGCGGCGACGGCGCCACTCTTCGATGGTTTCACACTCTATCACAAACAAAAGGCGGCCGAAGCGGCTTATGACCAGGCCGAGGCGCAATATCGCAGCACGGTGATCACCGCGTTCCAAAATGTTGCCGACACCTTGCGTGCCATCCAGGCCGACGCGCGGGCGCTCCAGACATCGGTCAAGGCTGAGGGCGCCGCCGCCAAAAGCCTCAATATTGTGCGAAAACAGCTTGAGTTAGGCCAAGTCTCGACCCTCGCTGTTCTCAACACGCAGCAGACCTATTTGCAAGCGATTTTGACGCGCGTGCAGGCGCAAGCCAATCGCTATGCCGACACAGCGGCGCTTTTCCAAGCGCTCGGCGGCGGCTGGTGGAACAGAATGGACATTCCAGCGCAAGAGCCGTTCGACATCTCCGATGTTCTGCGGTTTACAGCGCCGCCGCCAAAGCAATGATGCCATGATGGAAAACAGCCGTCCGTTGCCTCCATAAATGAACGGGAAATGCCCAGCACTGGCAGGGACACCGCCGAAGGCAAGACGGTATTGCGCATCAGGTGTCTGGCAGGCTAGATCTTGTCACATTCGACTCTCGATTTCGAAAGCGGCAGGAGGACGAAGATGCGCCTATTGCCCTTGGTGTTTGGGTTCGCTGTGGCGGTTGTGCTCGTGGCGATGAGCGATGCGGCCGCTTTCAGCGCAAGCTTTTCATGGTCGGGGATCGCCGCTTGCGGCAAAACTTCCCCGGCCTTCACGATCCGTGATGCGCCAATAGGAACCGCAAGCCTGCGCTTCATGATGAGCGACCGGGACGCGCCAAGCTTCCAGCACGGCGGCGGCACTGTCCCCTACGATAGCAATGGACGTGTGCCCGAGGGCGCGATTGATTACATCGGGCCTTGCCCGCCAGCCGGCGAGACCCATCGCTATGTCTGGCGAATCGAGGCTTTGGACAAGAGCGGCAAGGTCATGGCACGCACGGCCGCCGAGCGCCGCTTCCAGGCACGTTGAGAGGCGAATCGCCGGCGGAAGGAGATGGGGTGTTGTCCGGCGAAAGCCAGTGGCTTCCGCAGCCCTTCTTCTCATGCCGCTCCTGGCGCCATCACGCGCGCGCTGTCCAGCCCTCGGAAGATGGCACATCGTTGGAACACGCCGAGGTCGGGCAGCGCTTGTTTCTGATGGCAGAATTTTGCCACGAGCTTCGCGAGGCCCTTGATGTCGCGGCCTGTCGCGGCCGGGAAGGTCGCGACCAGATCATTGATGAGGGTGTCGGTGAGATCCAACTCGAATTGCTCGGCCATCACGCGCCAGATCCGGCGCCTCGCTTCGTCGTCCGGCGGGTAATATTTGATGAGCGCGATACAGCGCGAGACAATGGCTTCATCGATGTCGTCGACGCGATTGGTCGTGAGGAACAAAAGCCCGTTGAAATATTCAAGCACTCGCAGGAAGACGCCGACGACGGCGTTCATGGCGATATTGTCATCCCGCCTTTTGATATAGACATCCGCTTCGTCAATGAGC
>Ga0335072_10010731_pt1 | contig 13165 bp, 10 predicted proteins | sample Lox_Sample_21_FD_206725 | JGI IMG/M metagenome (GOLD analysis project Ga0335072, IMG submission 206725) | Soil microbial communities from Loxahatchee National Wildlife Refuge, Florida, United States - Lox_Sample_2.1 | ecosystem: Environmental > Terrestrial > Soil > Wetlands | place: USA...
GGCCAGTATGCGAGAGGCCAAAATCGGGGTCATTTCGCATTGATCGCCGTCAGCGTATTGGTGCCCTCGAGGTAGAGGACACCGTCACTGGATAGCGCCAGGTTGCCGGACGTGGGATAGCTCCAAACCGCCTTGTGGGTGGTGAGGTCAACGGCATAGGTAGAGAGGTTCGTGCTCACAAAGACCAGGTTATTGGTCAACAGCACTTCACTCTTGAATGCCACATCGCCCGCCGCCGGAGGCGACCAGCTCCACAACAATGACCCATCCGTTTCCGAGCGCGCCTCCAGTTGCACCGGGTCGTCGTTGACCGCGTAGACGACGCCGGCGTTGTACGCTGGCGTTTCCGGATAATCCCCTCTGACGTTCCAGTCGATCGTCAGCGAGGCCGTATTGAAGTGAAGCAGGTAATTGCCGGCGCCAATTACGAAGCTATTATCGTATGCCGCCGCAAACGCCGAGTGTGATGCCCCCAGGACCACCGCGCCGCCAATGACGTAGATGTAGTTCGTGAAAGTTGGGTCGATGATCGTCGCCGTAATGCGCCCGGACACCGGATCGATCAGGGTCAGCGAGTCACCCGTGTAGGCGTAGACAGTGGTCGAATCGACCGCCGGGGTCCAGGCGGACTGCTGCGCCAAGCCCGTGAAAAACAGCTGGTTGCCGGCGACGGAGAACCCGTAGATCCCCCCGTACGTTCCCGCGTTCGTGTATACGCCGTCCGGGCCGATGGTCGGGGCGAGATAATTCTCCCACTGCGATGACATCGGAGCTTTGAAAATGAGCGCGCCAGTCGCCGCGTCGAAGGCAAACATGTAGGTGGAGGACTGCTGACCGGCTGCAATGTACACAACACCATTCGAGACCGCCGGGGGATTGACCGATGGAAATTGTAGTCCACTGAAGTCGTAGCTCCATACCAGGCCAGCATCGGACTCTCGCCTTGCCTGCAATTGGTTGCCGCCGGCAATGTAAAATAGGCCATCGCTGGTCGTGACCGTGGCCAGATTCACGGTCCCGTTGAAGTAAACATTCATCGCGACGCCCTGCTGCCAGCGTGTCACCAGCTGATCGGGTGATATCGTTGCCGGAACGAAGCCGGTGTGCGCGGAATTGCCCTGGAACGTCTGCCAATCCGCCACGCCGCTCCAGGGAGTCAGCGTCGTCAAATGATTGCCGGGCCAGTTCGGATCGGGGCCCAGGACCTGGATGCTGTAGTTCGCCGACACACTGGCTACAGGCTGCGGCGTGGCGCAGCTCGAGTCGCCGCACAACAGCAGCGTCGCCGTTCCCGTATACAGTCCGGCCGTCGCCGTGTTCGAGGTGGCAAACTCGAGGGTGAATGAGCCATCGGCGTTGCTCGTCACGGATACAGGCTCCGCAAAAACGCCGTTTGGATCACTTGCCTCGGAATATAGGGTGCCCGTAAAACTCATATAGCGTGGCTCGATCACGACATCGACATAAATCGAGGTGCCGGCCACTACCGTGCGGTTGATGTTCGACTCGGACAGAACGTCAACGGTTCCGACCGCAAATTGGATGGTATAGGTTGTCGAGCCGCGCGAGTTCATTGCCTGCACCACGTAGCTGGTGCTGGGAGTCGCCGCTGTCGGTGTGCCCGATATGACGCCGGTAGTGGTATTCAGCGTGAGTCCGGGCGGCATCGCGGGCGAGACGCTGTAGCTGGTGACGGTTCCGCTGACCGACGGCCTAAGCGGGGTAATGTCTGTCCCCACCGTCATCGTGCCCGGGCTGGGATAGGCCAAACCGCTCGGAGCGGGCATCGGCGGCGTCGAAGTCGGCGTTGGCGCAGCGCTCCCGCCGCCCCCGCCGCACGCGGCCAGGCACAGAGCGGCTCCGGCGACCAGCGTGGCGCGCCAGTTCATTCCAGTCCGTGCCATAGTTTGGGCGGCGGTCCGGCCGAAATCGAAGGATCGTGTATCCATGGCAACCCCCACGAGCGCGACTGTTCCTCGAAGGTCAGCCGTTGTTCTTAGATCGCCCGCAGTGTACCGGATTTCGCGTGAAAGTCCCAAGCGGGTGATGGGAATCCAACCCACGACTGCGCTGGGCCGAGAGCTCCGCTTCAGCGTCTTCAGGGTCGATAGCGCCCCTACGTACTCAAACAGCAACGCCGCATATGTGAAATCTACCGCGCCGTAAAACAGCGACTCTGATTGCGCATCGGCGCAAACCAGTTCGAGGCCCAGTAACCGCTGCGCGTACCGAGCGCGGGTTTGCTCGATGTAGTCCGGATTCACGTCCACCGCGACGACGCGCTCAACCGTTCTTCCCGCGACTTTATCGAGTCCATTCCCTCCAGCGCATCCGATGACTGCAATACTCGTCGTGGCCCATCGGTTTAACGCACCATCAAGCTGTTCCGCGATCATTTTCGCCTGCCCAACCCCTGGCAGCGGTCCGTGGCGCTGGAGGTACCGCCTCTGCCCGATGAGCCGCGGCACCCGAGCGCAATTGCCGGATCATCAAGGGCCCTCTTCTACGAGGCCTAATGCTTGGCCAACGGCACCAGGCTCAACTGGCGGTCCACCGCCTGGATGACATCCTGCGACAGCGGCAGGTTGGAACGCTCCTGCCGCCACAGCCCCTGGAAACCCTGTACGGTCTCTTTCGCGGCTTCCAGGACCAGATGCTCGGGAAGGTTTGCCCGATCAGCCATATGCGCGAGCTCATCGAGCGTGAGGTCTTTGTAGTACCTGCTGCGGCTGAACTTGAGGGCTGAACCTTCATCCGGGATGTAGGCGGTCGTGGCGACGAAGTCATAAGCCGGAGACAACCGGGCACTTCTGCGGTCAGGGTAGATCAGGGACCAGTTCTTGACGTGCATGTCGGAGTTTCCAATCAGAGCGTTGAACACCAGCCGACGGATGAACTCTCGCACATCCTCCTGGGAACTCTCGATCCCGAGCACCTGCGCGATATTCATGGAGCTGGCCTTCTTGTACTTGCTGGTTGGATACAGTTCGAACACTTGTGCAAAGTCTTCCATGTGCACGCGGGTGCCGTCCGAGAGGTGATCGAAACGCTCGATCGCAAGGGCTTCGTGATCGCGCAGTTGTCCCAGGCCAGTGGGGAGGTTTTCAATCTCCCGGATGTCTACCAGCTTGACCCGCGGCACATTCATGCCGAGCTTTGAAGCCAAGGTCATCATGCTGTATTCGTTGCGCGGCAGGCCGTCATGGCGCTCGGAAGGCAGCTTGACAATCCAGGATCCACCCACGCCTCTGGCCGGAATCGTCAGACTCCCAGAGCTCTTGATGATGGCGGAGAACTTCAGCTGTACGCCTGCGAGGGAGAACCGCAGCGCATTGCCGGCATTACGGTTGGCACGTGCTCCGTCGGTTTCGGCGGCAGCCTGCCGGGCATACGCTGGCGGCAGTACGTCACCTTCCGCGGGCATGACGCGCAGCGCGCCTGGCAGGTCCTCGCCTAAAAGCCAGAGCAGGAAGAACTCGCGATCCGGATGAACCTCGCCCCGCTCGGCGAGATACTGCCGCAGATGCCCCTCTGGCAGCAGGTTCGAGAAGAAGGGCATCAGACGCACGCTGTAGGGCCGCAGCTGCGTACGCAGCACGCCTTCCTGTGTCTTGAATGACAAGCCTAACGTCGGGCGCGTCTCGTCGTCGATGTAGCGACTGTTGAAGGCAAAGAGGGTCCTATCCCCCGCCGTCCGCGTCAGCGTGCCGACTCGTTCCTCGTGCAAAAGCACTTCCAGAACTGACACACCATCGTTCACGAGGTCTCATCCTCGAGGCTATAGGCGGCCCGTTGAACTTGGGACGCCTGTTGTTCGAGGTGAGCCATTGCGGGGAGCGTCTGATACAACTCCTGCAGCTGCGCGGCAGCTTTGGCCAGAGGTTGTTCGGCCTGCGCAAGGTTCGCTCTGGCGAGCGCAAGCCAGTGAACGCTGCGACGCAGCGGCTGCAGAGTGGAGAGCCCGAGGTTCGGCCCCACCTCGATCAGTGCCTGGACGGCTTTCTTTACTTTCGGGAGCTCCTCGCTCGAGAGGCGCGCGCGCTCGAGCGCAGTGATGTGCTGCTGGATGCGGCGCAGTACACGTATCGGCGTTCCTCGTACTGAGCGGAGCTCTCGCCACCGATCAGCCTGGTTCCCGGTGAGGGCTTGCACGGCCGGCAGTACGCGACGAGGTGTCAGGACCAGCTCCAGATCCAGGGCCCGGGCCAGTTGAATCAGCGTCGAGGTGCGAAGATCGACCTGTCCCGCTTCGATCAGCGCGAGGCGGTTCTGCCCAAAGCCGGCACGCTCCGCGAGCTCCCGCTGCGTAAAACCCCGTGCAACGCGGGCCTCCTTTAAGGCTTGCGCCAGCTGCCGAACGGCATACGGGTGAGAGCTCATGGGGATACTCTAATGTATATATTAAATCCGTTTAGATATTGTATAGAGTATCAAACTGGGATGAGACGTCCAACTAGTTGATACCTTATACGCAATTATTTTGATGATTTGATCCTTAATAAGGGATTATTACACAAATGCCGGGGGCGGGAACTACCGCTTCCGAGCAGGTACTTTGGTCCCGGCTATTTGGAGCGGACGCTCGCCGCGATGCGCGGTCACGTGCCTTGCGGATGGCCTGCTCCGCCTCATCGAGCCGGTTGTCTGCGGATAAGTACGTGGTGAGCCCGGTCCAACGGCTTCAATTCGTGCGGCGGAAGTCGAGAGCGAAGACTCCTCCGCTGGCCATCGCGAAGCCGGTCACTCTGCCCGCGGAATCCGCGATGAAGCGAACGACGAACTGAGAGTCGTCCCCGCTGGCTTGGAATGACTGCGAGACGAGTGGAGTCAGGAGAAGTGCGGCATCACGGCGGCCGACGGGCGTTGCGACGAGGTGGTTCTCATCCAGCGTGACGCGATAAGTCGCGAGCGCCTCCGGGCTCCAATAGGTCCCGGCATACTGCTGCAGTTGTGCGACCGATGGGCTCCATGGTCGCGCCCTGACGTAAGGCACGGGACCGCTGCCGCCGTTGGTCGCGATGAAATGATCGTCGTCCGTGAATCGGATCGAGTCGAACCCGGATCCGAATTCATTCCTGGATACCGCGGGAATGGCTGGACCGCCCGAAATACTGAGGCCATCGCCCGCAACGGTGAGGTGAACCGGCAAGCCTCGCAGCTCATCGATGTAGAGGCCCTCGTGGCGCGCCAATTGACCGGGCTCGACCTTGACGGCGGCCGGCGGGGGCGCATTCGGCAGGAAGAGGTCGGCGACAGAGTGCGCCAACGGAGGGGTGACTATCCCGCTGGAGTTGCAGAGCATCGCTATCGACAGGTGTGCGGCTGGAAACCGTCCCAACCAGGTCCTGTAGCCGGCCGTGGCGCCATCGTGAAAGACCGCGCGCTGTCCTTTGTAGGTTCCGATGAATAGACCTCGCGCGTAGACGATCGGCTGGCCGTCATTGAGACGCGTCTGCCGCTGCAATTCCCGTGTCACGTAGGGGCCGAGCGTGCCGTTGGTGAGAGCTTGGTTCCAGAGCAGCAGGTCGCCCACCGTCGTCAGCAACGCAGCGTGACCGTATGTGTCTTCAAAGGGCATCAACTGACGAAAACCGTGCTCGCCCGGCTCGTAGGCGATTGCGCGGTTCTTCACCACCCGCCGGAAATCGTCCCGCCATTGGCTGTGCGTCATGCCCAACGGTATGAACAGATGCTTCCGGGTGAACTCGGGCAGCAGCTCGCCGCTGACTCTGCCCACGATGATCGCCAGCAGGTTGTAATCCGTGTTGATGTACTGATAGAACGTGCCAGGGGTGTAGTTCAGCTTCTTTTGTGCGGCGGCGATATCCAGCACGTCGTCCATCGTGTACGTGCGCGTCGTCCGAGGCCACCCCGCCATCGCTTCGACCGTTCCCCAATCGCGCAGCCCGCTGGTGTGGCCCAGCAGTTCGTTTAGGGTGATCGGCGCCCCGTAGTTGGGTAGCTCGGGGATGTACTTCCTGACATCGTCCGTGAGCGCAAGCTTGCCCTGCTGAGCCAGCAGCAGGATCGATGCGGCGGTGAACTGCTTGGAGACCGATCCGGCCTCGAAGACCGTCGCAGCAGTGATGGGTGTGTCGTGCTCGAGATCGGCAGTCCCATAACCCCGGGTCAGAACTACGTGCGCACCCTTCTCGATTCCGACGGCGCATCCCGGAGCGCCAGGCCGGGTCACCGGTTGAAATACGCGATCAACGCTGTGTTCGATTTCCGAGGGGGAGGCGGCCTGTGCTCGTCCGGGGATGGTGTTCGCAAGCACGGTGAGCGCAATAAGCGCCAGCGGCCGCGCGGGATACTTTCGTCCTTCTGAGCGCATGAAGCCACGAATATGCATTGAAGAGCCGAAAATGCAGGCTTTTCGGCATTTTAATGCCGGGCGCTCGGAACTGCCCGGGCGGCAGCATGCCGCCCGGGTTCGGTTGCATCAGGGCGGATTGCGCGGCTGATCCTCGCTCTTCTTGTGCTCACTGCCGCCATGCTGGGTTCCTTTGGAGCTCGACGGCCGCTGCTCGTGTCCGCCCTTTGGCGGGCCTCTTCCCGCCGGCGCGGAGTGTCCCTCTGTCGCGTGTCCCTGCGGGGCGGCGTGTTCCTGCGGCGCAGCGTGTTTCGCCGGCGACGTATGTCTCTCCGGCGCAGCGTGTCCCTGGGTCATTGCGTGGCCACGCATTTCGCCTCCCGAGCGGGCCGGGGCAGGCGCCCGGGAATGCGACATCGGGCGCGAACCACCCATCGCGTGCGGACCATGCGGCGGGGATCCCGAGGGTCTCGCGAGTCTCGCAGGCGGAGCAAAATGGCGATGCGCCCACTGCTCGCGTTGTCCGTACCACGGGCGGCCCTGGTAGTACTGGCCCCAGTAGGTGTCGACGGAGAACGTGACGATCGGCACACCTACCTGCGGTCCGTAGGAATAGAGCCAGACGTCGTTGCCGTTTTCCTCGAAATAAATGCCGCCCCCGTACATCCACCCTCTATTGCCCTCGACGGAGACGTCGCACCAGCTCCAGCCGTCCAGGCAACCATGTACGTCGAGGGGCGTTCCCTCATCCAACTGGGCAACCACCGGGTAATCCCGATCCGGTCCCGCGCGAAGATTCATGGGTCTGGCGGTATAGGCGCTCTGCGCGCTCGCGATGCCGCATACGACGAGCAGCAGTGCTCCGAACGAAGGGATAAGAAAACGATTGCGATGCATGGCCAAAGCTCCGGTTGTTATGCGTTGGCATTTCAGGACTGGCTCTCAAAATAATCCATAACGCCCCGGTGGTGTTCCCGATGAGGTCATCGAGACCGATCTGCGGCAGCGCTCGAAACCTCGTCTCGTTTTGGTCCATTGAAATGGCATTTAAATCATTTAATGCCCCTTTCGAAGGCGCAAAATTGCAATCCGGTTCAATTCATGGCACCTTAAAAGGTGCCTTATCAAAGTTAATGCCCCTTTCAATACACAAGAACCATGCCACGCCCGCTCATGTTCGCCGCCACGGCCCCAGCTGCTGTCGAAGAAGCTGCGCGAACTCTTGGAGCGCGCATTCGTCTTGCCCGCGTTCGCCGGCGCATTTCGCTTCGAGAGCTGGCCAAGCGAGCAGGCATGAATCACAAGACCGCCGCCGCGGTCGAGGCGGGCAGCCTCTTGACCGGGATCGGAGCCTACATCGCGCTTATCTGGGCTCTCGGCCTGGAGCGGGATCTGGCTAAACTCATCGATCCGGACTACGACCAGGAGGGCAAGCAACTCGAGCTTGCCCGAACCCCCAAGCGTGCGCGCGCGAAGAAGAGCTCGATAGATGTCGACTTCTGATCGCGTTTACGTTTACCTGCAACTGCCAGGGTCACACGAGGTCGTCACTGCCGGTTCTTTTGAGCAGGTGGTGCGCGAGGGCGTATCTCTGGGGGTGTTTGTGTACAACCCCGCTTATCTCGATCGGGAAGATGCGGTTCCGCTTGATCCCTTCGAGCTGCCCCTGCGCCCGGGCCGTTTCGAGACGGTAAAGTTAAAGGGCATCTTCGGGGCCCTGCGCGATGCCTCCCCGGACGCCTGGGGGCGCCGCATCATCGAACGACATCTGGCCAACGTCGCACTGTCGGAGGTCGACTACCTGTTGAATTCTCCCGAGGATCGCGTGGGCGCACTGGCATTTGGCCGTGGGAAGGCTCCGCCCGCGCCGACGACCCGCTTCAACCAGGTAGTTGCACTCGAAAAACTCCTGAGATTCGCCCAAGCCATGCAGGCTGATGCCACGGCATCGTTGCCTCAACAGGTTGCCGAGCTCATACAGCCAGGTACCTCCCTCGGAGGTGCGCGTCCTAAAAGTGTCGTAGAGACCGGGACCGGACTCTGGATAGCCAAGTTTCCGGAAAAAGGCGATCGCTGGAACAACACCCGTGTGGAAGCCTCGATGCTCGCTCTCGCGCGTGAATGCGGGCTTCGCGCCTGCGATGCCCATCTGGTGGAGGTGGCCGGCGCCGACGTCCTCCTCGTGCGTCGCTTCGACCGGGTTAAGACGCCGGAGGGCTATCTGCGGCATCGTTTTGTGAGCGCCCTTACCGTGCTCGACGCCGGGGAGTCGATCGCCGATCGGGGCCGCTGGAGTTATCTCCTGTTGGCCGATGAGCTGCGCCGGCGCAGCCATCGAGTCGACGCCGATCTGCGCGAGCTCTTTGGTCGCATGGTCTTCAACGCGTTGATCTCCAACACAGACGATCACCCGAGAAACCACGGATTGATTGCGCCAGGGAAGGACTTCGAACTGGCTCCCGCTTATGATTTGACGCCGAACCCATTGGTGAGTGTCGAGCGGCGGGATCTGGCGCTCACCATCGGCCATTTCAATCGCTATGCAAATCGTGAGAATCTTCTGAGCGACTGCCAGCGCTTCCGGCTCGACAAGCCTCGGGCCGGGGCCTTGATCGATCAGATGAAGCGGACCGTTGAGAGCCGGTGGCACGCTGTCATGCGCAGCCACGGCGTGACCGAGCAAGACTGCGCACTGCTCGCGCGCGCGTTCGTCCATCCGGGTTTCGAACTGCCAGCTGCGACGTCCCCACCCTAAGTCACTTCCAACCGAGCGACCGCCAGAACCGGCGCTCTTTCCCGTTCGGATCCGCGGCTACGCGACACCGGCTGTTGAGGAGCATGACTTCGCGTGTAGCCGTGTCGTAAGGCGGCCACTCAGGCTGTCCTCTCGCAGTCGGAACGCCATTGCGGGCGAAACTGGCGAAATAGCCACTCATGGCCCTGGAGACGGCCGCGAGTCCGGGCCCGTGGCCCTGCAGGTCCGTCATTTCATAGTTGTAGAAAACGATCGCGATGTCGCTGGCATGACACGCGCGCAGCGTCCAATCCGTGCCGGCGATCGGTACGCTCGAGCGAAAATCGTCACGGTACCGGTAAACAGGCGCGGCTTGCAGCGACTTGCGATCCGCCACCAGCGCCGTATTGTTGCCCATGAAGGTGGCAGTCTCGATCGCGATGGCCCGCTCGACCGGTGACGCGTTCGGCATGAGCTTGCCGTAGAAGGCAAAAATGTGGCCCGCTTCGTCGCCCACTTTGTTGCGTAATCGCGCAATCAACTCCGCCGGGCTGGCGTAGAAATACTTGGGATCATCGCGGTAAAAGAAGACAGCCTCATCGTGCGTGTTGCCGATGAGGAGAGGTATGCCTGCCGCGAGCGGCGATGCGCTCGGCTCGAAGGGATCCCGCGGCAGATAGGTGCCGTCCACGACCGGAGCCCAATCGCCGGGGTGTTTTGCGCGCATGGCCGCGATGCTCGGCGGCCTATCCGGGTGGGCGGCGAGATATCCCCTGGTGGGCAACGACAACGGGCCGTCGCCCGCCAGCTGGATAGCGATCAGCTTCTCCGCCGGCACGTCGGCGAGCTTGTCCACCTCATGCGGCGCGAGGCCAAGACCCGCCAGCAGCCGGCGAGCGGTCTCGGTTGCGATGTCCCTTGGCAGGCCCCGCGGCATGGCGCCGCTCTGAATCCCCGCTCTTTGAAAGAGTCCCTGTGCGGTTGGCATCGCCATGAGCGTGCCGGTCTTTTCCCCGCCTCCCGACTCGCCGAACACCATCACGTTGCTCGGATCGCCGCCAAGCGTTGCGATGTTCCGCTTCACCCAATGCAGTGCGGCAATAATGTCGAGCATGCCCTGGTTGCCCGACGTGGCGTATTCGCTGCCACCCAGCTCGGCGAGATACAGATACCCGAAGATCCCCAACCGGTGATTGCTCGCCACCACCACCACATCGTAGGTCGCCGCGAGGTGCGCTCCGTCCTGGATGTTCTGACCGCCTGACCCGGTGGTGAATCCGCCGCCGTGACAGTAGAACATCACCGGCCGCTTGCGGTTGTCGTTCACCGCCGGCGTCCAGACATTGAGCACCAGGCAATCCTCGCTGTACGCGGGCTCATGCTCGCCGTAGGTCGTGCCGGGTCCCTGCATCGCGGGTGGCCCCAGGCGAGTGGCGTCGCGCACCCCCGCCCACGGCGTCACAGCAGGCGCCTCCTTGAATCGGTTCCTGCCCGACACCGGTCCCGCATACGGAATCCCCTTGAAGGCGAGTGCGCCGCGGCTGTGACCACCGCGGATACGCCCGCTGTCGATCTCGACCTCGATGAAGGGACCCACTGTCTGGGTAGGCCACGCGGGCTGCGCGGCGCTTGCCCGCCGCCACAGGGAAGGCGCCGCGATCATCGCCGCGCCAGCTTTCAACACACTCCGCCGGTCGAGAGGCCGTGCCATGCCGAAGCTCCACTGGTACCGCTACCACTTTAGCACAGCCGTTTCCGCGGCGGCACCGGCCGAGAGGCTCCGATACCCTCAGCTGCGGCCGAACACCTCGCGCAGCTCCTGCTTCGCTTCGTTCAGCACCCGGCGTCGCTCCGGGCTGAGGCTCCTGCCCGCTCGATTGATGTGAAAGCTGAGCATCGACATCGCCGATCGGTACGGCTCCGACTTGCGCCGCGCGCTCGCCTCAGCAGAGCGTTTGAGCGAAAGCGCGATCGCGCGCGGACTGCGTTTGGTAAAGACTCCCGACTCGAGATCGAGCGCGTCGCTCTTCTCCATCACGCGCTTCGACCAGCGGGCGGCACCTTTGGCAGGCGCGCGCCTGGACTTGGCGCTGTGGTTGCTGCCGGAACGTGGCCGGCGCCGTGAGACTCTGGTTGCCATGCGGAAAAGAATCCCGTCGCCTGGGCAGAGTTCCGTGCGTGTCCCTCAGGACGAGGAAAGCACGAACTGATTACCGTCCGGGTCCCTGAATATCGTGAACTCACCCCACGGCTGCTTTTCAGGCCCCTTCACGAACTCGACCCCGCGCTCCTTCAGCTGCCGCCAGCGAAGGCCACAGCGACGTGCCCGACGGCGTTCAGGACAGGGTTCATTGCGTAGCTCGCTCCGCCAGGTGCGTGCTCATCCACCCGACCCACCGCCGAAACACATCACTCATCCGCACAACATCCCCCGGAAAGTGAGTATCAGCCGGATACGCAAAAAACTGCACCTCCACCCCGTTATCCCGCAACGCGTGATACCACTCATAGCTGTTGACCAGCGGCACATTAGGATCCCCCACATCCCCCATGATCAACGTCGGTGCCTTCACGTTCTGCGCATGAGCAATCGGCGATTGCTCCCGCCATATCTGGTAGTCCCGCGCCGTCCACGGCGACCCCCCGAAGAAATACGTGTCGCCCTGTTGATAATAGGCAACGGTGTAATCCATCACCCAATCATTCAGCGCCGCTCCCGACACGGCCGCCTTCCACGCCCTCGGATACCGGCTGGACAGCCAGTCCGTCATGTACCCGCCGTAAGACCATCCGCTCACCCCGATACGGTCGCGATCGACGATCCCCATCTTCTCGACCGCCGCCAGCCCGGCCATCACGTCCTTGCCCGGCCCTTCGCCCGTGTCGCGATAGATCGCGTGCTGATAAGCATCGCCAAGATCATTACTGCCGCGATAGTTGGGCTCGAACACCAGAAACCCCGCCGCCGCGAGCAGCTGCGACAGCGGTGAGAATCGCACCGTCGATGACCCCTCCGGCCCGCCATGAATCTCCAGCACCAGAGGGTACTTCCGTCCCCGCTCGTAACCCGGTGGATAGGTCAGTACACCGTCCTCCCGGAATCCGTCCGGTCCGTGCCACTCGATCGTCGTCGTACGCCCGAGCGAGAGAGAATCCAGGAATCCGTTGAGGTCCGTCAGGCGGCGGGCTGCCGCGCCGGGCGAAGTCATCACATACAGCTCATCCCCGTGGCCAGCCGTGGCACCGACGAACGCAACCACCCCATTCGGGGAAACGCTCGGCCGGTCCGCGATCTCGACCCCGCCGAGATCGACCCTCTTCGCGCCGCCATCCACCGCCTGTTCCCACATCGCGGAATGCGTACCGTCTGCTGCAACGACCAGCAGGGTCTTACCGTCCGGCAGCCAGACATAAAATCCGACATCGCGCGAAAGCGCCCGTGTAACGTCGAACGTCCTGTCGCCATCGCTCACATACACCGCGGTGCCATTGTTTTCGTCGCCGTTACGAGGCCGCGTGAATGCGAAGGCATCCCCCGAAGGCGCATAGGTCAATGTCGTGGCACCCTGCAAAGCGACAAGAGTCGACGGAGTCCCCCCGTCCGCCGCGACGGTGTCGACGACCGATTTGTAGGAGAGCGCCCAATAAGGATCGGGGAACCGGCTGAAAGCAATCGTGCGGCCATCCGGACTCCAGGCCGGCTCCGGTGCGGAATCCTGCTGATCCGTATAGAGACTGAACGCACCCTCCGTCAGCCGCTTCGCCTTGCCGCCGGCGCTCGGCACGACCCAGAGGTGCGAAGGCGTAAGTGCCGCGCGGACCAGGAAATTGTTCTCCGTGACCCTGAAGGCATCGTCATGCGCCTTGATCGCCTTCTCGTTCGCCGGCACATCCGCCGCGACGTAGGCGATCGTCTTGCCATCCGGACTCCAGGAGAAAGAAACTACGTCCCGGCTCGCATCTGTCACACGTTCCGCATCGCCGCCATCCATCGGCAACACAAACACCTGGTCATACTTCGCGTTCGTGTCGGCGGCGGGCGGGGCCTTGCCGTCGGCCGGCGGGGGGAGCGCCGGTGTCGTGTCCGCGGTAATGAAGGCGAGCCGCTTTCCGTCCGG
>Ga0335072_10010732_pt1 | contig 13165 bp, 15 predicted proteins | sample Lox_Sample_21_FD_206725 | JGI IMG/M metagenome (GOLD analysis project Ga0335072, IMG submission 206725) | Soil microbial communities from Loxahatchee National Wildlife Refuge, Florida, United States - Lox_Sample_2.1 | ecosystem: Environmental > Terrestrial > Soil > Wetlands | place: USA...
GCATGGTCCAGGGTCTATCGATCCGCGAAGCGGCGGTCGAAGCATCGCGTTCACGGTTCCGGCCGATTCTGATGACCTCGTTCGCGTTTGGTCTGGGCGTTGTACCCTTGGTCCTCGCCACCGGGGCTGGGGCCAACGGCCGGATCTCGCTGGGTCTCAGCGTCTTCAGCGGCATCATCGCCTCGACCTGCCTCGCGGTGTTGTTTGTCCCGTCATTCTTTACGGTGTTGCAGCGCTTCGATGAGTCGCGAAGGACGCGGAAGCAGCCGAAAGTGCTCGAACCGGTCGGCACCGGAACCGCGGAGTAGCCGAAGCCGAGGCCGGCGGACCAGCCCGTAGCGGCTCAACGCTGTGGTCTGAGCAACCGGTCTCTCGTCATGCCGACGGCCGCTTCACGCGGTCTCGGGCGAGAGCTGTTGCGCGTTGCGCCATTCAACTGCCGTGGTGGCTGGTGTCATTCCACAGCCGGATCACCGGCTCGGTCAAGTCGTGCTCGTAGCCCAGGATGCTGAGGCTTGCGGTATTCAGCACGACATAGCGCCCATCCTGCGCCGGCAGACCGAGCCAGCGCGCAGCGAGCACCCGGGATATGTGCGCGCTCGAGATCACCAGCACATTACCGGCCATCGCTCGGATGCGAGCGACGACACGATCGGCACGGGCGCCGATCTGCTCGGGTGCTTCGCCGCCGGGCGCACCATCGCGGAACAATTGCCAGTCAGGGCGTTCGATCAGGATGTCGGCGGTGCGGCGTCCTTCATAGGCGCCGTAATCCCACTCGGCCAGGTCGGGATCGACTTCTGCGTTGGCGCCAAAACCGGCGAGTTGGCAGGTCCGCACCGCGCGCTGCGACGGGCTGGTGAGCACCTTGGCAAACACCTGCCCGCGCAGGCGCTCACCGAGTGCGCGGCCTTGACGTTCGCCGTTTTCGGTCAGCGGCAGATCGGTGCGGCCGGTATGCTGGCCCGAAAGGCTCCACGCCGTCTCGCCATGACGCCCGAGAAAAAGCAGGGGAAACGGATCGGTCATGATTTGCTCCTGTCGAGGACCTCGTCGGATCTGCGACTCAGAACGGGCATGTCAACACCGGATTTGCGCCGGCGCCAGACCCGTCCGGCTTCGATGAATTGCCAGACACCAAGAGCCGGCAACCCTATCGCCAGATCACGCGCGCGCTTTACCAGCGACACCACGAGCGCCGTTTCCGGCGCAAGGCCGAACCCGGCGCCAATCAGAACATAGGCGCCCTCCTGCAATCCAACCGCGTTCGGAATGACGACAGCGAAGGTGCGAACCGCGTAGAGCAGGCTTTCCAACACGAGCACGGTCTTGAACGGAAGCTGGTTCCCGAGCAGCTGCAACGCAACCCAGGCCTCGAGCGTCGCCGCAATCCAGCAGAACAGATGCAGGTAGAAACCGACCCACAATCTTTGTCTGCGCTGATAGCCACGCCGCAGGGCATCGGCCAACGCCGCCGTACCCGCCGCCGTCCGCTCCGCCCAGCCACGCCCAAGTACGCGGGCAATCCGATCAACCAGGTTGAGCCCGCGACGTTGCGCCGCGACAAATCCGACCGCGGCCAGGCTCGCCGCCGCAAGCCCTGCGGTCAACGGCGCGGCGATCGCCGAATGTGGCCGCAGGCTGACCAGGAGCACCAAGCCGAGCGCGGTGTAGCCAAGCTTTGCAAAAAACTCCAGGGTCAGATCCACGATCGTACTGGCGGCGGCGATGGCGCCCTGGATGCCGCTCAGTATCAGCACTCGAGCCCCGAGCACACAGCCGCCGATCGGCGACAGCGGCAACACCTCCGAACCGGCCTCTCGGACGATGCGCGCCGCCAAGAATGCACAGACCGGTGATCCCGGGACGAGGCTGCGCCAAGCGATGCCCATCACTGCGATGAGGCAGAGATGAATGAGGCAGATCAGGAGGAATCCCTTCCAGCCGATGGCGAGGAACGAGTGGAACACCGCGCCGGCCCCGAGGACCGCCACCAACGCCGCGGTCACCACCATTCCGGCGAGCAGAGCGAGGATCGAGACCGCCTTCATGCGCCTGTTGTTACCTGCTCCAAATCGCGCTGACATCTCGGGCAGGGCGCGGCGTAACCACGCTCCGGCCGCAACTCAAACACCTAAAAACCACGTTTACTTTATCTGGCGAAGGCGAAAACGTGATTTCGCGAAGGCGAAAATCGCGCCGACACCCCGACAGCAGGCCCCCGACAGCAGGCCGGCGAAACCCCTTGTAGTGAGCGCCGAGAACCCGCCAATCTCGTGCGAAATCGTGGGTCTGGGCTCGCGATAGGCGATTAAACCCATTATAACCCACGCGAAAGAGCCATTTTAACCCACGCGAAAGAGTTTGTGAGAGTAATCCATGGGCGTTATTCGCGAATGTGCGCACATCCGCCCGGCTGGAACAAACCCGCAAAAATAGGTGAGACGCAGCTTGCCAGCCTGACCCTCCGGACATTTCGGCAGGGTCCCGGTCACTATTTCGGGCAGGCGAGACGGCTCAGCCGCTCACATCGGATAGACAGTAATCCTGCGTGCGGTCAGCAGCATTGACCCGGGTCAGGGCTCTCCGTGACGGGCCAGCACGTGAAATGCCGCAGCTCCAGGGTGAGCCGTTGCGGACGAGATTTACGCTTTTGTGACGAGATGTTCGCGCGACGGATCGACCGTGCTCGCCGCGGTGGCGGTCGTGGCCGCGGGTGCCGGGGGCGGCACCTGTGCCGTCGGCGTCGTCGCGGTTTGCGGCTCGTCATCCTCGGCCATGCCGGCTTTAAAGGCCTTGATGCCTTTGGCAAAATCGCCCATCACCCGGGGTAGCTTTCCGGCGCCAAACAAGATCAGGACAATGGCCAGGACCACGATCCAGTGCATCAGGCTGAACGAACCCATATCGACGACCTTTAAAGGCTGACGAGGTACCGCTTCTAGCAGGCCCGTCCGCCAGATTGCAAGCCGGCCACGGCGCTGCCGCCGCAACTCCTGTTCCACGAGGTCGTACGAACCGTCTCGAAAATCAAGTCCGGCAATCGCGCCGGAACCCCGCCGTCAGCCATCTTCCTTCCCGCCTTCCGATCCCGACCGGTGACCATTCGACGGCCGCCGGAGCCAGCGTCGATCCTGTCGACGCCCACCGCCGCCGGCCATGCGACCTGCTCGGGACACCGAGAAAGCGCGATCTTGCCGAGATGCGCCGAGCGTTTCAGCGAGCCTCCGCCAGAGAATGAAACTTTGGGTTCTAGGCCGGCAGCGCGCCGAACGGCCTCGTTCCGAGCGGCGGTGACATTGTTTTTCCAAGTGGGGCGATAGGACGCAGGCCGCGGCAGAGTTTCACGCCGAGCGCCGTCATCCCCAAGCTTTGGTCCACGCCGGGGTGTGTGCGCGCAAGCGACCTGGGGTGTGGGCTCGAGGCCTTCAATTCCGGATCTGGCACTCGATCTATCAGCGATAGTTGAGGTGTCGCCGCCTCGCAAACCAGGATGATCCAAGATGATCGAACGCAGACCCTTCGCCAAACTCGGCGGAGCCAATCACGGCTGGCTTTCGACCCGTCATCATTTTTCGTTTGCCGATTACCAGGACCCCGAGCGGATGAATTGGGGCCGGCTGCGGGTGTGGAACGATGACGAGATCGCGCCCGACACCGGCTTTCCGCCGCATCCGCATGCCGACATGGAGATCATCACCTATGTCACCGAAGGGGCGATCACCCACCAGGACAGCCTCGGCAATCGCGGCCGTACCGAGGCGGGCGACGTACAGGTGATGAGCGCCGGCACCGGCATCCGCCATTCGGAATACAATCTCGAACCGCAGACGACGAAACTATTCCAGATCTGGATCCTGCCGACCCGGCGTGGGGCTCCGCCGAGCTGGGGGACACGCCCATTCCCCAAGGGCGAGCGGTCCGGCCGATTTGTGGCGCTGGCGAGCGGCCTTGACGGCGATGCCGAGGCGTTGCCGATCCGCACCGATGCGCGGGTGCTGGGTGCCACACTCAATTCCGGCGAGAGCATCGATTATCCGCTGGGGCAAGGGCGTCACGGCTACCTGGTGCCGGCCAAGGGCTCGGTCGAGGTCAACGGCGTCAGGCTCGACACGCACGACGGGGCGGCGATCCGCGACGAAACCGGCTTGCATATCCGCGCGCTCGACGATGCCGAACTGGTGCTGGTGGACGCCGCCTGAGCCCATCGCAACAGCCGGAGGGCAGGTGCGTCGGATGCCCTCCGACGCTCGGGTGGACCCGGCGGAAATTTGGCAAATCGCGGCATAAGATTGCTGCATGATGCTTTTGCACGGATTGGCTGGTCGTTGGCCGCGGCGCGCATCTGTGAGACAATCTCGATGATTTTTTTGGTGAACCGGAGTTCGGCGGCCGGGCCGCCCATGCCCAACACGCTGATTCGGGCGCCAGCCGATGCACAAATGCCATCTGACAAATGCCTCTGACAGAGCAGGTCAATTGAGAACATTCAAGCGCGATCGCAGCTGTGCCCGATCCGAAGAGAGGAACCCTGCAGCATGACCGAAGCCCCTTCCTACCGCGAGATCGGCGTCAGCCGCGACGGGCCTGTTGCGACCGTCGAGATGCGGCGGCCGCCGCATAATTTCTTTGACTCGGCTCTGGTCGGCGAGATTGGCGACGCGTTTGAATGGCTTGACGCCGATCCCGATTGCCGCGCCGTCGTCTTTGCCGCCGAGGGCCGCTCATTCTGCGCCGGCGCCGATTTCTCGAAACGGATGGATACCGGCACGGTCACCGAGGGCAGCCGCAGCGCCGCGGGCCGCCACCTGTACAAAGAGGCAATCCGCCTGTTTCGTACCCGAAAGCCGATTGTCGCGGCGGTGCAGGGTGCCGCGGTCGGCGGCGGGCTTGGGCTCGCCCTCGTCGCCGATTTCCGTGTGACCTGTCAGGAAGCGCGGTTCAGCGCCAATTTCAACCGCCTGGGCTTTCACCCCGGCTTTGGTCTTACCGCGACCCTGCCGCGGCTCGTTGGCGTCCAGCAGGCGGCGTTGCTGTTCTACACCGGCCGGCGCATTCCCGGCGATGAAGCGGTCCGCATCGGCCTTGCCGATCTGCTCGTGCCGCAAGCCGAAATTCGCCAGGCGGCGCAGAAGCTGGCGCTTGAAATTGCGCAATCCGCGCCGCTGGCGGTCATGGCGACACGCGAGACGGTGCGCCGCGGTCTTGTCGACCAGATCGAGGCGGCAACCGAACGCGAACTCGTCGAGCAGGACTGGCTGCGCCGCACGCAAGATTTCCAGGAGGGCATCAAGGCGATGGCGGATCGCCGCCTGCCCGATTTCCGCGGCCGCTGAGGTTTTCTGTTCGCCGCAACGAGCCATTGTCGCCACTCCCGGAGAGACGCGCGTGAGTATGGCCGAACGGCTGGCGCTTGGGAGCCGCAACCGGCTGAAGCTTGGCCTCTTTGGCGCCAATTGCTCCTCCGGTCGTGCCGTGACCAAGGTGCCGGAGCGGTGGAGCGGCAGCTGGCCCGACTGTCTGCGGCTGGCGCAGATGGCGGATCAGGCCGGCATCGAATTCATGCTGCCGATCGGGCGCTGGAAGGGCTATGGCGGAGACACCGACTATCAGGGCGGAACCTTTGAGACCGTTACCTGGGCCGCCGGCCTGCTCGCCGCCACTCGCCATCTGACGGTGTTCGGCACGGTGCATGCGCCGCTGATCCATCCGGTGATCGCGGCCAAGGAGTTTGTCACCGCCGACCACATCGGCGAGGGACGGTTTGGCCTCAATGTCGTCTGTGGCTGGAACGAGGACGAGTTCGAGATGTTCGGCGCCGCGATGCGCGAGCACGACCAGCGCTACGATTACGCGCAGGAATGGCTCGACACGATCAAGCGCGCCTGGACCGAAGAGAGCGAGTTTGATGTCGATGGCCGTTTCCTGCAGTTGAAGCAGGTGCGCGCCAGGCCAAAGCCGTTTGGCGGCAGCCGGCCGATCATCATGAACGCCGCGGTATCGCCGGCCGGTCAGGCCTTTGCGATCCGTAACTGCGATGCGCTGTTTTCAAACGCGCCGCTCGGCAAGCTCGACGCGTTTGCCGGCCATGTCAGCAATGTGCAAGCTCAGGCGCGCGCGCATCACCGCGAACTCGATGTCTACACCGTCGCAGTGATCACCTGCCGCCGGTCCCGGCGCGAGGCTGAGGCCTATTACCGCCACTGCATCATCGACCATGCCGACTGGGCGGCGGTCGATCACATCCTGGCGATGAAAGGAGTGACGCGGGAAGCGTATCCGGACGATTTCGAGGAACGCCGCGCGTTTCAGGCGAACGGCATGGGTGGGCTGCCGATCATCGGCAGTCCCGACGAGGTCGCCGGCGAGATGTTGAAGATCAGCAGCACCGGCGCCCGCGGCATTGCGCTGTCATTTGTCAACTACCTCGAAGAGCTGCCGTATTTTTGCGCCGAGGTTCTGCCGCGGCTGACGCGAATGGGTCTGCGCCAACCTAATTGAAACGTGCAATCGGCGGTGACGCGTAACCTATAATGATGATAGTTGCTTTGGCGACAGGCGTTTTGGCCGTTTCACACCGGGGTCACGCTAGTATTCACCGGAGCACCAGCCGAGTTCAGCTTCACATTGGCTGCTTGGCTAGGCTCGACCCGGCCATCCACGGCTGCGACTGCTGCCAAAAGACCTGGGTGCCCGGATCAAGTCCGGGCGCGGGTCAGTGATGTTGATGGTTCGGGTCAGATGTCCTGCGCCTGCGCAGTGGGGCTTTCGGCACGCCCACCGCGCTGCGCCATGAACTCGTCGAATTCAGCCTTGTCCTTGGCGTGCCGCAACCGATCGAGAAATTCCATGAACTCGCGCTGTTCTTCTTCGAGCCGGCGCAGAGTCTCGGCGCGATATTCGTCAAAGGCGCGGTTGCCGGTCGCTTCGCGGTAGCTCGATCGCGCCCCGCCGCGGCCCCAACCTTCGGCCGCCGCCTGCATCCGTTGCATCCGCCGCTGCATGCGTTCCATCCGCCGCTGCCAGCGCGGCCCGGCCGCTTGCGTCCAACACGCCATTCTCCCACTCCCTATCAAATAGCCGAGCACTACGAGCCCGAGCGGCCACCAGACGATGAAGCTCAGCACCGTCAACCCGATCCATGCCGGTTTGCCGATCTCGTCCAAACGCTCCGACCACAGCGTGAAGCTCATGATTGCCAGTCCGATTGCGGGTATGCCGATACCGTGCAGATGCGTCGCAAGATGATGATGCATGACCGCACCATGTGAATGTATCTTACATTTACATAGATCGCCGGCCCGGCCCTGTCAAGCGCGGCTCATACACTCTTCGAACCGGCACTCTTCGAACCGGCACTCTCCGAACCGGCACTCTCCGAACCGGCTGGAGCGGCGATGACTCCGAGCCCGCGCAGATAGATCAGCATCCCCGCTTCAAGCAGTTCCTCGGGGGCCATCGGCAGGCGCCGCCGCCCGCCGTCGCCGCGCGAAAACAACGATGCGATGCCGTGCGACAACGCCCAGACATGAAGGCTCATCATCAGCGCCGGTGGGCGCTTCTCCGGCGGCAGGCGCGCACACAGCACTTCCGAGGCGTGCCGCAACACGGCAAAGCTGCGATCGGCGGCCTGACGCAGCGCCGCATCGCTGTCAAACGACAGCCCGGCCTCAAACATCGCCGAGTAATAGGCGGGTTCGTCGCGGGCAAAGGCGAGATAGGCGCGGCCGACATTCTCAAAGGCGGTGAACGGATCGGGCCGACCGTCATCCCAGGCACGCACCAAGTGATCGGCAAACAGCTCGAAGCCGCGCCGCGCGACGTCGGCGAGCAGCGCGTCGCGGTCGCGAAAATGCCGGTAGGGCGCGGCCGAACTGACCCCAGCCGAACGCGCCGCATCGGCGAAGGTAAAGCCGGCCGGGCCCTTTTCGGCGATCAGGGCGAGGGCGGCCTGGATCAACGCCTCGCGCAAATTGCCGTGGTGATAGCCACGCCGCCCATCCGGCCCGCGTCCCGACCAGCTCATTCCTGCGACCAGCTCATCGATCCACACCGTTGGTCCGGTTCCGATGTAAATGGCACTTACATCGGGTCGCGGCAAACCCGAACCGAATGCCGCTTACGCAAATGTGGCATCCGAAACTCCGGGTTCGACTGTCAAAACTTTTCAAGCGTCGCCACCTTTCGGTCTGCGCTTAGACACACTGGAGCGCGGAAATATGGCGCTGACCTCCCCTCGCGCGGATTGTCGAGCACCACACCGGAGACAGGCGAACGCGCCGTCCAGGTAGTAGTAGTCCGGACCTGGGAAGGTACGAGGCTCAGACAGCTTCGAGAGCTCGGTGGGTATCAGCCGACGACTGGCGGGGTGGTCGCCCGAGCCCGTCGACGGCAACGTGGATACCGGGCAGATCTGGCAGGGTGCTGAAAAATTGGCAAAGTTTCGGACCTGGCGCAGTCAGTTGTGATCAATCGCCGGTTTGAAACGTGCTGAGCGCACCAGGTCGTTATCGCCAACCCGCAAGATGTGGCCGCAAGGTTCAAGGTTGCGGTCACGGCCCGGTTTGGGCGAGCGGTTTGGCCAGTCGAACGCTTCTGTGCGGATGCCGACGGATGGAAGCCCCGGATTTCCAGCGCTCATGGATGAGCCGGGGCAATGACTGTGCGCGTTTTCCCGATACGAAAAGCGCCCCCAAGTCAGAGTGTCGGGGCCGGCGGCGATCGCTTGCATCGCGTCGGCGCCGGCATCGGCTGGCATCGCGACCGCCCTGTCTTCGGGCATATCCTCGGGGTGTCGCTCGGCGCGCCGGCGACCATATGCTTCCGTGGTCGCCAGCCGGACGGGTTCGTCCGCGTCGCTGTCGACCTCCCGCCGCGTTCGATCTACCACATGACCGGAGAGGTGCGGCACGCTTGGGAGCGCAGCATCGCGCCCATGGACGAGGCGTGCTGGTCGGTGACATTGCGCACGCCTGCCGATCAACCTGCCACCTCTCTCCGGGGGACTGAGAACAACGCACCGCCCGATCGAACCACGCGGCCGTCCTGATCTTCGACGACCGCGACGCTGATTGAGGTAACGACGTGCTGGGAAAGAATCCGCGTGGTCGTTATATCTCGGCGATGTCGATCAGGTAGGGCGCTTGAACCGGGATCGGGCAGCGGAACAAAACCTCGGCTGGTGGCCGGGTCCATCCCGGTGTTCCGTAGTGGAAGAAGATGCCGACCGGCTCGATCACGTAGGCCTCGGCCATCGTGGCTTTGGTGGAAAATGATGATGGACGCTCGCGCTCTCGATGCCGATCTCGGCCGCAAGGTGGCGAAAGCTGAAGCCGCCATATCCCGCGTTGCGCATATGGCCTTCCGCCAAGTCCATCAGTCTCTCGACTGTTTCGCTCAAGTCTATCTATCACGTCGAGACGGCCGAACCCGTCGAGTGCCGGCTTGACAAGCGCCTCACCGGTTGCGGGCAGCGAGATGTCGCGGGTATGGCTTTGGGTGAGATGACGGGAAATCGGCCGCTCACTGACGGCCGGCCATGACCCCGCCATCGATGGGCAGCACGACGTCGGTGATGAAGTTCGCCTGGTCAGAGGCGAGAAACGGGAGCGCTTCTGCCGCATCCGCCACCTGGCCGTTGCGGCCGAGCGGATGGAACGCGTTGAAGGTCGGCAGCACTTCCTTGACCTGCTTCGGCGTCAGGAAAGTGTCGTAGACCGGCGTCTTGATCACCGCCGGGGCGATCGCATTCACGCGGATCTTGTCGGCCGCCAGTTCGATGGCGAGGTTCTTGACCGGTGCGTGGGCGTCGGCCTTCGCTGCGGAATAGGCCGACCAGGGCGTGGCTCCGATCGCCTGGAGCGCCCACATGGACCCAGGCTGCACAATGGCACCGCCGCGGTCGACCGCCTTCATGGCCTTCGCGGCGCCTGCGCCGTGAAGAACGAGCCCTTCAGGATGTTGTCGAGCATAGCGACATGGAGCCGCGCCGGCGGAACCACGGCGTAGCCCCGTCCCAAGGAGAATCGCGATGGCTCGCACCTCGCTATTCACCCCTGCCCAGATGGGCGCTATCACGCTCAAGCATCGCGTTGTGATGCCCCCGTTGAGCCGCCTTCGCGCCCAATGGCCGAGCGGCGTGCCAAGTGCTCTGAACCTCGAATACTATAGTCAGCGCGCCTCGGACGGGGGCTGATCTTCACAGAGGCGACGGCGATCTTCCCGACCGGTCGCGGCTACAGGGGCGTGCCTGGAATCTACAGTGACGAACAGGTCGAGGGCTGGAAGCGCGTCACGGACGCGGTCCATGCCAAGGGCGGGCGCATGTTCGCTTTGGCACGCCAGCCGCTCGACCACGTCGCGATCACCGGCGAGACGCCCGTCACGGCTTCCGTCGACCCGACCCACTGAGCCAACCCCGAGATGCTGGTGGTGACGCCGGACGGCTTTGCGCAACCGTCACCGCACCGGGCACTCGAGACCGAGGAGATCGCCGAACTGATCGAGCAATACCGTGCCGCCGCCGGAGCACCTTCTATGGCTTCGATGCTCGCGGGTACACCGACTATCCGACCTATGAAGCGGTCGAAGCCGATCAGGCCGAGGTCGCCTGAGCAAACGGGAGAAGGTCCTGGCCAGAGCGTCATCCGCGGCCAGTACTTCCTCGTACACGTCGAGGCCTTCACGAACGGAATGAACAAAAGACCCATGTATTACCAAACGATCACGCAATGCGTGCAGGCCGTGAAGAACGTCGAGACCCGGCTCGACAAGGCGGAGGAGCATGCCGGGGCGAAGCACTTCGACCTTGGCGTGCTGATGATCGGCCGCCTCGCGCCCGATATGAAGCCTTTCATTGAAGCGGCCCCCTAAAACACCGGACAGGGCCTACCCCTTGGTTAGGAACCAGGAGTGTGCCTATGGCGATGCCTATGACTGGGAGCATCGACCGGGTTGAGGTGATCACGTCGGTTCAGCGGCGACGGCGTTGGTCGGCGGAAGAGAAGGCGCAGATCGTTCAGCAGACCTACGCGCCAGGAATGTCGGTATCGCTGGTAGCGCGGCAGCACGGGATCGCTCCGAACCAGGTGTTCACTTGGCGGCGGCTCTACGCCGAGGGCGCGCTGTCGGCGGTCGGGGCCGGCGAGGAGGTGGTGCCCGCCTCCGAGTACCGGGCCTTGCAGCACCAGGTGCGCGAGTTGCAGCGCCTACTTGGCAAGAAGACCTTGGAGAACGAGGTGCTGCGCGACGCGCTCGAATTGGCGCAGCCAAAAAAACGGCTGTTGCGGTCGCCCTTGCCGGCGCAGGACGACATGCCGTGAAGGCGATCTCTGATACTCTCGGTGTGGTCCGCTCCAATCTTACCGAGCAGGCGGCGGCGCAGCGGACCCTACAGCGTCGCGGTCGACGACCGCAGCCCGAGCCGGAGCTTGTCGCCGAGATCAAGGTGCTGATCGCCGGTCAGCCGACCTACGGCTACCGGCGCATCCATGCGCTGCTGCGGCGCCAACGGGCCGCGAACGGGGTGGCGCGCCGGTCAACGTGAAGCGGGTCTATCGGGTCATGAAGGCGCACCGTCTGTTGCTCGAACGCCATACCGGAAGCGGCGAGGAACGGCGGCACGATGGCCGAGCCGCGGTCGACCGGCCCGATACCCGCTGGTGCTCGGACGGGTTCGAGATCGGCTGCGACAACGGTGAGAAAGTCCGTATCGCCTTCACCCTCGATTGCTGCGACCGTGAAGCGCGTCACGCTGCAGGTCGAGGTTCTGGTCCTCGGTCGATACCCGGGCTTAGCCGATGACAGTGGTCGGCATTGCGGCAGGAAATCCGTTCAGGCTCCAGGTTTGCAGACGTTGAAACCTTTACCAGTTTCCTACCCATTGAGAACCAGCAAACGCGTTCTACCGGCTGGCGCCGGCTATCGGGCTGGAAACCCCTCGTTTTCCTGCCCAGGCGCGCCCTGCCGATCCGTCTCATAAAGCGTGAGCCCGGTGCCGATGAGTGCAAGTCCGTCTCAATTATCGTGAACCCGGGATCACCGAGCGTGAGCCAGACGCGCCCGATAATCTCATCGAACGTGAGCCCAAATCCGCGATGATTGCGAGTTCGCCGTCGGATGATTGCAAGCCGCTACAGCTAGGACATGGTCGGTCTGGTGGATGCGATGAGCGATGCGGGATTTGCGCACCATGGCCACAGCCGCTGACTCCATCACCCAGGATGGCAGTGGCAACCCGGTCACCGTCGCGAGTTCGGCGTGCGCCTCTGGACGCTGCAGGAGGGTCGCCCGGGCGCGGTTTACCGCCACCCTCGACGGCGGCGCCCAAAGCGATTTCACCATGCGTAAGGTCCTTGGTGATCATCGAGGTCACGCAACAGGTGGTCGATATTATCGTCGAGCCAAGCCAAATCCTCGGCCGGGTAATCCGCTACAATGATCCGGGCCTGACGTGTCAATCAGCGCCGAAGCGCAACCCGGGATCAGCGTCCAATTGCGACCCCCACCAACGGTTGAGGAGCGGTCGTCCCCGGAGTCCATGGAGGGGACCCGCGCGCGTCGCGCCGTGCCCTCACGAGCGACGCGCGTGGGGAGGCGCTGTGGGCCCCCGGGGGCGATCCGCGGGCCACCGGCCTCAGGTTCGGTTTTTGAAGCGCCAGCTCTCGTTGCCGGTTTCGAGAATGTCGCAGTGGTGCGTGAGGCGGTCGAGCAGCGCCGTCGTCATCTTAGCATCGGCGAAGACGCTCGGCCATTCGGCAAAGGCGAGATTGGTCGACAGGACGATCGAAGTGCGCTCGTAAAGCCGGCTGATCAGATGAAACAGCATCTGGCCGCCGCTGACCGGGAACGGCAGATATCCCAGCTCGTCGAGAATGACAAGATCGACGCGGACAAGCTGGTCGGCCAACCTTCCGGCCTTGCCGGCGCGGGCCTCGGCCTCGAGCTGGTTGACCAGATCGACCACGGTGAAGAAGCGCACGCGGGCGCCATTGCGCACGCAATTGGCGCCAATCGCTATAGCAATATGGCTCTTGCCGGTGCCGGTGCCGCCGATCAGCACAGCGTTGCGCTGGGTGGCGAGAAAGCCGCCCTCGTGCAGCTCGCGCACCAGCCCCTGATTGACCGGCGACACGGCGAAGTCGAATTCGGCGAAGTTTTTCATCAC
>Ga0335072_10010733_pt1 | contig 13164 bp, 10 predicted proteins | sample Lox_Sample_21_FD_206725 | JGI IMG/M metagenome (GOLD analysis project Ga0335072, IMG submission 206725) | Soil microbial communities from Loxahatchee National Wildlife Refuge, Florida, United States - Lox_Sample_2.1 | ecosystem: Environmental > Terrestrial > Soil > Wetlands | place: USA...
CTTCGCTGGCGCGCGCAAAACGCGAAGACATCGAGCGCGCCGCCCACGCCGTAGAGAAAGCGGCCCGGCCGCGGATTCACGTCTTCCTCGCCAGCTCCGACATTCATCTGCAATACAAGCTGAAGATCACGCGCAGCGAAGCGCTTGAGCAGGCGGCAAAGATGGTCGCTCTCGCCCGCACGTATGTCGACGACGTTGAGTTTTCGCCCGAGGACTCGACGCGCACCGACCATGACTTCCTCTGCGAGTTCGTGGGCGCCGCCATCGCCGCAGGCGCCACCACCATCAATCTGCCGGACACCGTCGGCTACGCCACGCCGGAAGACTACGGGGCGATGTTCCGGATGATCCGCGAGCGCGTTCCCGGCGCCGACAAGGTGATTCTCTCCACGCATTGCCACGACGACCTCGGTCTCGCTGTCGCCAACACGCTCGCAGCCATCAATGCCGGAGCCCGGCAGGTGGAATGCACCATCAACGGCATCGGCGAGCGCGCCGGCAACGCAGCGCTGGAAGAGATTGCAGCTTCCCTTCACGTTCGCGCCGACCGGTATCCCTATAAAGACGGCATCCGTCTCGAGCACCTGTATCCGGTAAGCCAGCAGCTTTCGAAGACCATCAGCTTCGGCGCGGCACCCAACAAGGCGATCGTGGGAGCGAACGCTTTTGCGCACGAAGCCGGCATTCACCAGCACGGCGTGCTGTCGAATCCGCTCACCTACGAGATCATGACGCCCAATTCCGTCGGCGTTCCCAACAACCGCATGGTCCTCGGCAAGCACTCCGGGAGGGCGATGCTGCGGACGAGGTTGTACGAGCTGGGTTATCGCCTGTCGACATCCGATCTCGACATCGCCTATCGTGCGTTCACCGAGTTGGCCGATCGCAAGAAGGCCATTTACGACCAGGACCTCATCAATCTGGTCGCGCATCATCAGCGCCATGAGGATCTGATCTCGACCGAAGAGGCAGCGGCGAGCTAAGCACGGCAGCGAACAGGCCGGCTGCGTCAATGGCAGTCCCGTCGCCTCAAACCGTAAAGGGCGTGCATGACGAAAAAGCTGAACATCCTTGTTGTCGCCGGTGACGGCATCGGCCCTGAAGTCACTGCCGAAGCGGTGCGCATTCTCGAGTCGGTCGCCGAGATGGGCTATCACGAGTTCCATTTCCGCCACGAGCTGATCGGGGGCGTGGCCATCGACGCGCATGGATCGCCGCTGCCCCAGGCGACGCTTGACGCCGCGCTGAAAAGCGATGCGGTCCTGCTGGGTGCGGTGGGCCACAACAAATTCAACGCACTGCCGCCAAGCGAGCGCCCCGAAGCCGGGCTGCTGCAGATTCGCGCCGCGCTGGGTGGATTTGCCAACCTGCGGCCCTCGTTCGCGTGGCCGGGCCTGGCTGTCAATTCTCCGCTGCGCCCCGAAATTGTCGAGGGGGCGGACATTCTCTTTGTTCGCGAGCTGCTCGGCGGCCTGTATTTTGGCGAGCCGCGGCACTGGGACAAAACCACCGGGTCCGCCTGGAACACGATGCGCTATACCCGCGACGAAGTCGTTCGCGTGGCGAAGGTGGCGTTTGAGCTGGCACAGAAGCGGCGGAAGAAGGTCACGTCGGTCGACAAGGCCAACGTGCTCGAAGTTTCGCAACTGTGGCGCGCGACGGTGACGGAAGTCGCGAAAGATTATCCTGGCGTCACGCTCGAGCATCAATACGTGGACGCCATGGCCATGCACATCATGAACTCGCCGCGCAGCTATGACGTGGTGCTGACCGAGAATCTCTTCGGCGACATTCTGTCGGACGAGGCCGGCGTCATCACGGGCTCGCTGGGCATGCTGCCTTCGGCGACCATCGGCGGCAAGGTCGATCTGTATGAACCCGTCCACGGCTCCGCGCCCGACATCGCAGGCAAAGGCATCGCCAACCCCATCGGAGCGATTCTCACCGCGGCGATGCTGCTGCGCCACTCAGGAGGACTCGAACAGGATGCCGAGGCCATCGAAGCGGCCGTGAAGAAAGTCCTCGATCAGGGTTATCGGACGGCCGACCTCGGGCGCGGAGACAAGAGCGCGAGCGTTTTATCGACGCAGGAAATGGGAAGGCGCGTGCACGAGGCGCTGAACGAAATTCTTTCGCGCCGCCAGGCCATGCATGCCGTGTAGGACTGGCCGTCCCGGCACACGCGCCCTTGGCGCATAACGAATTCGCGGAGACGAGAAGTCACTATGGCAGGAAATCCGAAAACGCTCTTCGAGAAAGTCTGGACATCGCACATTGTCGCCGAGCCGCAAGGTGAGCCGGCGTTGCTCTACATCGATCTGCACCTCATTCACGAGGTCACGTCGCCGCAGGCTTTCGACGGCCTGCGGATGACCGGCCGCAAAGTGCGCCGCCCCGACCGCTCCATCGCGACCGTCGACCACAACGTGCCGACGACGGCGAATCGTCTTGTCATCGAGGACCCCATCGCGGCCAAGCAGATTGAGACGCTGCGCAAAAACTGCGCTGACTTCGGCATCACGCTGTACGACGTTGAGTCGCCGCGCCAGGGCATTGTGCACGTCATCGGGCCGGAACTGGGACTCACGAAACCCGGCATGACGATAGTTTGCGGCGATTCGCACACGTCGACGCATGGCGCGCTCGGCGCGCTGGCCTTTGGCATCGGCACTTCCGAAGTCGAGCACGTGATGGCCACTCAGTGCCTCCCGCAGTCGAAGCCGAAGACCTTCCGCATTTCTGTCGAGGGCGAGCTGCCGGAGGGAGTCGGCGCGAAAGACATCGTGCTCGCCATTATCGGCCGCATCGGCACCGACGGCGCCACCGGTTACGTGATCGAGTACGCCGGTTCCGCCATTCGCTCGCTCTCAATGGAAGGCCGCATGACGGTCTGCAACATGAGCATTGAAGCGGGCGCGCGCGCGGGCATGATCGCTGCGGACGAAACGACATTCTCCTGGCTGAAGGGTCGTCCGTTCTCGCCGCAGGGCGCTGCGTGGGACGTCGCCGTGACCGAGTGGCGCAAGCTGGCTTCCGATCCCGGCGCGACCTTCGACCGCGAGCTGACCATCCCTGCCATCGAGATCGAGCCGTGCGTCACCTGGGGCACCAACCCTGGCATGGTCGTATCTGTAACCGCCGCAGTGCCTGATCCCGCGGCCGCGAAAGACGAGGCTGATCGCCGCGCCTTCACTCGCGCGCTCGAGTACATGGATCTGAAGGCGGGCACGCCGATCGAGGAGATTGCGATCGACCGCGTCTTCATCGGATCCTGCACCAACTCGCGCATCGAAGACCTGCGCGCTGCGGCCAAGGTCGTGGCGGGCCATCGCGTCCACGCGAACGTGCGCGCCATGGTCGTGCCTGGATCGCAACTGGTGAAAGCGCAGGCCGAGAAGGAAGGACTTGACGCAATCTTCCGCGAGGCTGGATTCGAGTGGCGTGAGCCAGGCTGCTCCATGTGCCTTGGCATGAACCCTGACATTCTGCAGCCCGGCGAACGCTGCGCCTCCACCAGTAATCGCAACTTCGAAGGCCGCCAGGGGCGCGGCGGACGCACGCATCTTGTGAGCCCGATGATGGCCGCCGCAGCCGCGATCAAGGGCCACTTCACCGATGTGCGCACGTGGGAATTCAGGAGAGCCGAGGTGCTGGCCTAATGGAAAGATTTCGCAATCTGACCGCGCAGGTGATGCCGCTCGACCGCGTCAACGTCGACACGGATCAGATCATTCCCAAGCAGTTCCTTAAGCGCATCGAGCGCACCGGCTACGGCGAATTCCTTTTCTTCGACTGGCGCCAGGACCCCGCCTTCGAGCTGAACAATCCCCGTTACAAGGGCGCGCAGATTCTCGTCGCCGCGCGCAATTTCGGCTGCGGATCGTCGCGCGAGCACGCCGCGTGGGCGCTCGGCGATTACGGCTTCCGCTGTGTCATCGCGCCCAGCTTTGCCGACATCTTCCATTCGAACGCCGGGAAGAACGGCATCCTGCTCATCACGCTGCCCGAAGATCAGGTGCAAACCCTGCTCGATCGCGCCGCCAAAACCGGCAACTACAAGCTGACTGTCTCGCTCGAAGAGAATACCGTGCGCGACGAGCACGGATTCTCCACCACCTTCAGTATCGATCCCTTCCGCCGCTACTGCCTGCTCGAAGGCCTCGACGACATCGGCCTGACGCTGCGCTACGCTGCGGATTTGGACGCATTTGAGAAGAAGCACGACGCCGAATTCTGGGTCACCCCTCGCACACCGGAGACGATGAACGCATGAGCAGTAAAGGTTCCAACGGCAAAACTCCCGGCAAGCTCTATTCCATAGCAGTTACCGAAGGACCGAGCCGCGCCGGCGCGCGCGCCATGTTTCGCGCCGTCGGCTTCTCGCGCGAAGATCTCGCCAAGCCCATCATCGGCGTCGCCAACACCTGGACCGAGATTGGTCCCTGCAACTACCACCTGCGCCAGATCGCCGAAGCCGTGAAGCAGGGCATCCGCGAGGCCGGCGGCACGCCGATGGAGTTCAACACCGTCACCATCTCCGACGGCATCACCATGGGCACTGAGGGCATGAAGGCATCGCTCATCAGCCGGGAAGTCATCGCAGACTCCGTGGAGCTGGTCGCGCGCGGCAATCAGTTCGACGGCCTCGTGGCCATCGCCGGATGCGACAAGAACATGCCCGGCACCGTGATGGCCCTCGCTCGCCTCGACATTCCGTCGCTCATGCTGTACGGCGGCTCCATCGCGCCCGGCCATCTCAACGGCAAAGACCTCACCATCCAGGACGTCTACGAAGCCATCGGCTCGCACTCCGCCGGCCGCATCGACGACGCGCAGCTGGAGGCCATCGAAGACACGGCGTGCCCCGGCATCGGCGCCTGCGGCGGTCAGTTCACCGCGAACACCATGGCGATGGCCTGCGAATTCCTGGGCATCTCGCCGATCGGCCTCTCCGGCGTGCCCGCGTTCCTCGGCGACAAGCTGGTGGCCGCGCGCGAAGCCGGCCGCATGGTGATGGAGCTGGCGCGCAAGGGCATCAAGCCGAGCCAGATCATCACGCCGAAAGCGATGGAGAACGCCATCACCAGCGTCGCCGCCAGCGGCGGATCCACGAATGCCGTTCTGCATCTGCTCGCCATCGCGCACGAAAAGGAAATCCCGCTCTCCATCGACGACTTCGATCGCATCAGCTCGAAGACGCCGCTGCTCTGCGATCTGAAGCCCGGCGGCCGCTACGTCGCCGTCGACTACCAGGCCGCGGGCGGCAGCCGTTTGCTCGCGCAACGATTGATAGCTTCAGGCCATCTGGACGGAGGGTGCCTCAACGTCACCGGCAAAACCCTGGCCGAAGAAGCCAAAGCCGCGCACGAGACGCCGGGGCAGGACGTGATCCGCGCGAGCGACAAGCCCATCAAGCCCACCGGCGGCCTCGTCATCCTCAAGGGCAATCTCGCGCCCGAAGGCTGCGTGATCAAAGTCGCCGGCCACAAGCGCCTCGAACATCGCGGACCGGCGCGCGTCTTCGATTCCGAGCACGCGGCGTTTCAGGCCGTTGAATCCGGCAAGATCAAAGCCAACGACGTCATCGTCATCCGCTACGAAGGGCCGAAGGGCGGCCCGGGCATGCAGGAAATGCTCGGCGTCACCGCTGCCATCGCCGGCATCCCCGAGTTGAGCGAGACGGTCGCGCTGCTCACCGACGGACGCTTCTCTGGCGCTACGCGCGGGCTGATGGCGGGCCACGTCGCGCCCGAAGCCGCTGTGCGCGGCCCCATCGCCGCGGTGCGCGAAGGCGACATTATCACTTTTGACATCCCCAACCGCAAGCTGAACGTCGAGATCTCCGATGCGGAGCTCTCGGCGCGACTCGAAGCATGGAAGGCGCCCGCGCCAAAATATGCGCGCGGCGTCTTTCGCAAATACGCCGACTCGGTTTCGTCGGCGGCCAGAGGTGCGGTCACAAACTAGGCCGGACCAAAAGAGCAAGGCTCAGAGCGCAGAGCTCAGGGCCCAGCAAGGAACAGGGGACACCATGGGTTCAGCAAAGAAACACGATCACCACAAAGCGGCGTCGCATGCCACGCGGCTCACCGGCTCTGAGATTCTGTGGGCCACGCTTGAGGGCGAAGGCGTCAACACGGTCTTCGGCTATCCCGGTGGCGCCATTCTGCCGGCCTACGACGCGCTGCGGAAGTTTCCCATCCGCCACGTGCTGGTGCGCCACGAACAGGGCGCGGCGCACATGGCCGACGGCTACGCGCGCGCTTCGGGCAAAGTGGGCGTGTGCATCGCGACCTCCGGCCCGGGCGCGACGAACCTCGTGACGGGCATCGCCACCGCCATGCTGGATTCGGTGCCGATGGTCTGCATCACCGGCCAAGTTTCCAGCAAAGTGCTCGGCACTGATGCCTTCCAGGAAGTTGACATCACCGGCATCACGCTGCCCATCACGAAGCACAACTATGTCGCCACGCGCGCTGAAGACATCGCTCCAATGATTCGCGAAGCGTTCCTCGTCGCGAAATCCGGCCGTCCTGGCCCGGTGCTCATCGATATCACCAAAGACGCGCAGCAGGGCGTGGCGGAGTTTGACTTCGACGGGGCCGCACCGAAGCCGCATCGTCCGCATCCAATGCTGAAGACGGAGTCGGCGTCGATCCTGCAGGCCGCGGAGCTGATCCGCAACGCGAAGAAGCCCGTGATTCTCGCCGGACACGGCATTCTGCAGTCGGGCGCCGGCGCGCAGGTGCGCACGCTCGCCGAGCGCATGCACATCCCGGTAGCCTGCACGCTGCTCGGCCTCGGCTCGTTCCCGGCATCGCATCCGCTGTCGATGGGCATGATGGGCATGCACGGCGAGGCGTGGGTGAATCACGCCATCCAGTCGTCTGACTTGCTGATCGCCTGCGGCATGCGCTTCGACGATCGCGTGACGGGTACGCTCGCGACTTACGCGCCGAACGCGAAGAAGATTCACATCGAGATCGATCCCGCTGAGATCAACAAGAACGTGAGGGCTGACGTTGCGCTCATCGGCGATCTGAAAGAGGCGCTTGAAGCACTGCTGCCGCATCTCGCTCCGCGCGATGGCAAGCAGGAATCGGCATGGCTGCGCGAAATCGAAGCGGGCAAGGGTGAAGTCGCCGTGCGCGATATCAAAAACCTGCCCGACAGCGGCCATCTCTACGCCGCGCACGTCATGCACGACTTGTGGAAGGCCACCGACGGCAAGGCCATCGTCGTCACCGACGTGGGCCAGCACCAGATGTGGGAAGCGCAGTACTACCGGCACGACGAGCCGCGCACGCTCATCACTTCCGGCGGCCTCGGGACGATGGGCTTCGCACTGCCCGCAGCCATCGGCGCGAAGATCGCCTGCCCCGACAAGGAGGTGTGGGTTATCGCCGGCGACGGCGGCTTCCAGATGACTGCAGCTGAGCTGTCGACCGCCGCGCAGGAAGACCTCGACCTCAACATCGCCGTCGTGAACAACGGATACCTGGGCATGGTACGGCAGTGGCAGGAGTTCTTCTACGAGAAAAACTATCAGTCGTCGCCGCTGCGCAGCCCCGATTTCGTGAAGCTGGCCGATGCGCACGGCATTCGCGGCACAGCGGTCGGCAAGCGTTCTGATGTACAGCCGGCCATCGCTGAAGCGCGCGCACACAAGGGACCGTACCTGATTAATTTCCAGGTCGAGAAGGAAGACTCGGTGTACCCGATGATTCCGGCGGGTTCGGCGCTCCACGAGATGATTCGCAGACCGAAAAATCCGTTGGTGGAAACGGCGACCGACAAGTAGCTCCGTGAACGATATTTGGGTCGGCCTGACCGACGTTTCGAAGAACGATGACTGTGAGTTGAACCTTGATGGAGCGGGAGCTTTTGTTTGGTGGGCAACACAAGCCAGTTCCGAAGAAGAGTTTCTCCGAAAGCTCACAAAAGGGCTCGAGCACTACAAACTGGCATTGATCGAGGTTGAGCGAATTCGAAGCTTTGACGAGTCGGACGAGGTATCTGAGGACTTTTACGAGATGGTCGAACGAGCCAGACAGAATCCGGAGTGGGTTTGCTTCGGTACGTTTAATACTTACCCGCACCACACCGCCTGAGGGGTGGCGAAAGATGCTTCATACCTTTGTTGCACTCGTTGAAGACAGGCCTGGCGTGCTGACGCGCGTTGCGTCGCTGTTTCGCCGGTTGAACATTAATATCGTGTCGCTCACCGTGGGACACTCCGAGCGCGTGGGCGTATCGCGCATGACCATCGTCTGCGAGGCCTCGCCGACCGCGGGACATCGCATCGCCGCCAGCCTCTACAAGCTCGAGAACGTGCTCCAGGTCGACGACATCGGCCAGCTCTCGCACGTGGCCCGCGAACTGGCGCTCATCAAGGTATCCGCGACGCCGCAGACGCGCTCCCAGGTCTTCGAGCTGGCCGAAGTATTCCGCGCACGCATTGTCGATCTCGCGCCCGAGTCGCTCATGATCGAGATCACCGGCGTCGAGAGCAAGATTGAGGGGCTCATCCAGGTGCTGAACGAGAACGGCGACCGCATCCTCGAGATTTCGCGCACCGGCCGCATGGTGATGCGCCGCGGCCAGCACACCAGCAAAGTGCTCGAAGCTATGCGCGTGCCGGGCATGGAATCGCCCGATGAAATTCGCGCCGAAGAGGAAGACTCCGCCCCCAGCGACGCTCTGATGGCGGAGGAAACAGGGTTCGGAGACTAAGAGTGGAGCATGGATCAGGGAATGGACAAGACGCAGCGTCCCAATCGGTAAATCCCTAATCCCAAAAACCTAATCCCTCGTATCCCTTTACGATCCGCTGAAGCGGGGCACGGGCCCCGGCCTTTACACTGAAACTGAGAAGGAAAAACAATGGCAAAGACTTACCACGATCACGACGCCGACCTCGCCCTCATCCAGCAAAAGAAAGTCGCCGTCATCGGCTACGGCTCGCAGGGCCACGCCCACGCTCTTAACCTCCGGGACTCCGGCGTCGAAGTCCGCGTCGGCCTGCCGGCCACCAGCAAATCGGTCGATAAGGCGAAGAAGGCCGGCCTCGAAGTCAGCTCCGTAAGCGAAGCAGCCGCGTGGGCCGACGTCATCATGATCCTCACGCCGGACCACTCGCAGGGCGACACGTACACCAAAGACATCGCCCGGCATATGAAGAAGGGCAAGACGATCATGTTCGGCCACGGCTTTAACATTCGCTTCGGCGCTATCGTGCCGCCGGCGGAAGTCGACGTTTCCATGGTCGCGCCGAAAGGTCCGGGTCATCGCGTGCGCGAAGTCTTCACCGAAGGCGGTGGCGTGCCCTGCCTCATCGCCGTGCATCAGAACGCATCCGGCAAGGCAAAAGAGCTGGCGCTCAGCTACGCCAAAGCCATCGGTGGCACGCGCGGCGGCGTTCTCGAAACCACCTTTGCCGAGGAAACCGAAACCGACCTCTTCGGCGAGCAGGCTGTCCTTTGCGGAGGCGCATCGGCGCTGGTCAAGGCCGGCTTTCAGACCCTCGTCGACGCCGGCTATCAACCGGAGATCGCCTACTTTGAGTGCCTGCACGAGCTGAAGCTGATCGTCGACCTCATGTACCGGGGGGGCCTCGCCTACATGCGCTACTCTATCTCCGACACCGCCGAATACGGCGACTACACCGCGGGTCCGCGCATCGTGACCGACGCAACGCGCGCCGAGATGAAGAAACTGCTCACCGAAATCCAGAACGGCACCTTCGCCAGGAACTGGATCGAGGAAAACAAGACAGGCCGCCACAAATTCACTGAGATGCGGAAGAACGAAGCCGGTCTCCAGGTCGAGAAGGTCGGCGCGGAACTCCGCGCCGCCATGCCTTTCCTAGATCCTGTCGAGGTGAAAGACGGCACGCCGCAACCTGCATCCGCGCCCAAGGAGCCGGTGAACGCGTAACCCAGAGCCTCAAATCGGCTAAAATCAACACTGGGGATGCTGCTTCGCGCAGCATCCCCTTTTCATCCTCGAACCGTCAGGCGGCCCTGAAACCATGCGACCCCGGTGCCTTCATCTCGCGACTCTGCCGCTCCTGTTGTGCCCCATGCTCCGGGCGCAGGCGGGGCCGCAGTGTCAGGTGGTGCCCAGGTCAATCGTGGCGATGCGCGGCTGCTTTCGGCCGCTGCTGGTCTTCAGCCCCGCGCCCAATAATGCATTGCTGCGCCGCCAGGTCGCGTTGCTCGACCGCGATGCCGACGACATGATGGATCGCTTTGTGCTCTATACCCCGGTTGTACCCGGAGCGCGCCAGCTCGGAACGCCCCTCGACGCGCCTTACACGATTCTCGACGCGCAGCAGAGGTCGGAAATCCGCGCGCGCTTCCGTATCCCCGAGCCGGAATTCGCCGTTCTTTTGCTGGATGAAGACGGAAGCGTCTTGCTGCGCAGCACTAACCCCGTCAACCCCGCGCGACTGGATGCTTTGATCGACCGCACGCCCGAGCGCCAGGTGGAAATGCAGCGTCCGCATGCAAATTAAAAGTGTCGAAGCTACTAATGCGATTTAGGGCTATCCAACCCTCACCTGTGTCAGGACGATTCACAGAAGTCTCTGGCGCGGCTCGTTTACCATCCCTTTAAGGGGGGATTATGGGACTGCTTACCCCAGCTGGCTCATCGGTCCAAATTTCGATCGTATCCCCGAAAACTCCGCTGCCGGAGATTGTCGACGCGCTGCGCCGCGTGGCTGCGCTCAACGGCCTCGCCGACGACGAATACGAGTGGATCGCAACTCACTTCGACGAAATTGCGTCTCCCGCGGGCGCGCAACTGTTTCGTGAGGGTGACCCGGCCACGAAAATGTCGATCATCCTCCGCGGCGAGATCCATGTGCGACGCCAGCAGGGAGGCCTCGCGCTCTTCATCGGCCGCGCCGGGCAAATCACCGGGCTGCTGCCGTTCTCGCGCATGAAGACCCACGGCGGCCAGGGCTTCGCTTCCACCGACGTGTGGGGACTGCAGCTCGATCGCGAGCGTTTCCCCGAGATGCTCAGCGCTATCCCCTCCATGGCCCAGCGCTGCGTCAATGTGCTGCTTGACCGTGTGCGCGAGATGACGCGCCTCGAGCAGCAGACCGAAAAGCTCAACGCTCTCGGCAAGCTGGCTGGCAACCTCGCCCACGAGCTAAACAATCCCGCGTCCGCCGCGCAGCGCGCCGCCTCCGGCCTGATGGAAGAGCTGCGCACTTACGGCCACCAGAAGTTTCTGCTCGGCGCGCTCGCCCTCGATGACCAAAGCCTCTCCGGGATCCGAGCGTGGCGCGATCGCATGGAAGAGCGCTCGCGGACTCAGGCAGCCGATCTCATCACCCAGAGCGCGCGCGAAGATCAGTTGCAGCGCTGGCTTCGTTCTCACGGCGTCGATCAGGCCTGGCAGATGATCCCCGATCTCGCCGAATTGGGCGTCTCCGATCAGGACCTTGATGAGCTGGCTGCGATCCTCGGGGGCCAGCATCTCGAAATCGTCCTCTCGCAGTTTGCCTCTTCCGTGCGCACCGAGCGCATGGCGCAGGCCATGCTCGATTCCGCCACGCGCATCTTCGACATCATCGCCGCCGTCAAGGATTACTCGTGGATGGATCAGGCGCCCATCCAGGAAGTCGACATTCCGCAGTCGCTGGAAACGACGCTCGCCATGTTGCAGTCGCGGCTCGAGCATGTGACCGTCGAGCGCCGCTTCGCCACGGATCTGCCGCGCATTTCGGCCTACGCCAGCGAGCTGAACCAGGTGTGGATGGCGCTGCTTGAAAATGCGCTCGACGCGATGAACGATCGCGGGCACATCGTGCTCAGCTCCCACTGCGCCGGCGAATACGTCATCACCGAAATCTGGGACGACGGCCCCGGTATTCCCGAAGAGCTCCAGGCGCGCATCTTCGAGCCGTTCTTCACCACCAAGGCGCCGGGCCACGGCCTCGGCCTCGGGCTCGACACCGCACAACGCATCGTGCGCCAGCATCGCGGCTACATCAATGTGGAATCGAAGCCGGGCGCAACCTGCTTCCAGGTGCGCCTGCCCATCGAACCCCTGCAGATGTATTAGCGAGCGATCGCGGGGGCGGGCGGCGCTATCCCTGAAGCGAGTCCCGCCCCGTGCGCCACGACTCCAGCATAGCCGCGCCGATCTCCGCAAACCCGTCGCGTTCGCGCATGAATTGCTCCGCGTCCGGAAGCGTGTCGGTGACCGCCTGCGCCACGCGTTCGAGAATCGCGCGAATTCTCGCCGCGCCTCCGCCAACGCGCGTCTCTCCCAGGCGCCGCAACTCCTTCCCCGACGGCCATTCCGTCGACCCGTTCAGCGTCAGCGCCAGGCGATCGGCGGGCAGATACACCGTCGTCGTCACCACGTCATACACCGGAGCAGGGCGCGCCTCGCCGAGCACGTCATCGTAGACGATGCCGAAATTCTTCAGGTGCGCGTCGCCGTTGCGCAGCGCGCAGTTCAGCACAATCAGCGTGAACAGCTTTTCCAGGTCCTCGTAGACATGTGGCGAGTTGGCGAACTGCTGAAAGCGCTTCAGCACCGCGGATTCGTAACTGCCACGGTACTTTTCTGCGGTGCGGCGCGCGTTGAGCACGCAGAAGTCCTCAAACCCGCGATACGTGCCATCGGGACGAAGATCGAACCGGTCGACCACCAGCGCCAGTCCGTCCTCTGCCAGCCGGTGCGGTGGAACCGCGAGCCCACATCGTGCCGCGGCCCGCAGGCAAAGATACTCGTTCGCGGCGAGGTGCGGGAATTCGTTCGGCTCCCAGAACTTCACAATATGCGTCGCGCCGCGCCAGCTCTCCGCGAGGCGCGTTTTTGCCGGAGCATCTGTCGCAAACGCTCGCTCGTCGCGCACCATCAGCTTCGGCTGCACTCCGCTCACGCCCGATGCAGTGGCAAATCGGTCGAGCAGCTGGCGAAAAAGATCGCCGCCCCGCCGGTTGTGCAGGATTTCGTCGACTGATTGGAACGGGACTCCTTCGTCGAGCGTGTCGTCTTCTCCGGTGATCCGCACGCGTCCCACCTGCGACCGCCCGACAATGGCCAGCAGATCGTAATCGTCGAAGACACCGGTCGCCTTGGCGAAGGCCAGCCGCAGCCGCTCGCGCAGCGCGCCTTCCGGCAGATTCATCTCGAAGA
>Ga0335072_10010734_pt1 | contig 13163 bp, 7 predicted proteins | sample Lox_Sample_21_FD_206725 | JGI IMG/M metagenome (GOLD analysis project Ga0335072, IMG submission 206725) | Soil microbial communities from Loxahatchee National Wildlife Refuge, Florida, United States - Lox_Sample_2.1 | ecosystem: Environmental > Terrestrial > Soil > Wetlands | place: USA: Florida...
CATGCAACAGCCTGCTCGGCCCAGGTAATGTTGCGCGTGTAGTCCTGACCGTAGGGCCCGAGGGTCATTCCGGGCTTGTGCGCGTCGTCGACAAAAGGCTGAAGGTCGCTGGTATGGAAGACGATGCGATTGATCCCGGCGGCGAACGTCTGGTCGGCAAGCCCCTTGAGGTAAAACGGGCTTTGGCCCCAGGGTGTAACGTTGGGCCGAGTCGTAAATGACTCGGTGGCCGCCAGCGGCTTGCCGTAGATGTGCGCTGCGGACGAAGCCTCGCGCACGTCGGCATCGTAGACCGGGAGATACTTCTGGTTCGGCAGCGGTGTCCAGAATTCGCCCATGGGGATGCTGACGTTTCCCTTGTTGAGCAGGCCATCGCCGGTTGTGGGCATGCCCACGCCCATGGCCTCGGCATAGAGGCCCACGCCGAACTTGGAGAAGTATTTGGTCGCGACCCCGTAGTGATTCTCAGCCAGCATGTCGGCCTGTGTCCGCCGGAAATCCCACAAAAACGCCTCAGACTGTGCGCGGCTGCCGACGATGCGCCCGGTGAGCACGGGCAGGTATTTCGTCATCGCGTAGCCGCGGCGATGCTGGAATTCCTGCATCATCTGCTCGGTCCAGTTCTCCTGGCCGGCTTCCCAGCTATCCATGAGGAAGTAGCGGAAGCTCTTGCCGAAGTAGGGCCCGGCGGTGGACGAGATCATCTGGACATACTTCTCGACGTAGTCCTGGACGTCTTTCTTGCTCAGCTTGTCCACTTCGAGGCCGGTGGCGGCGGGCGTTGCGGGGTGATTGACCTCGCCGGTGATGCCGTAGCCGAGGCGGAGGACGATCCATTTGCCGGCGGGCGGATCCCAGTCGAGCGTCCCGTCGGGCTGCATCTTCGAGGTGAGGTCGATCACCTGGGACGGGTCGATGGCCTCGCCGGACTGCACCTCGGCACCCTCCGGCACACTGCCCGGCGTGTAGAGGCCGAAGCTCGCCTTGTCTTCCCAGTGCTGAACGCGTGGTGCGGCGTAAAACCGGATCTCAGAGATCCGAAGCGGCGGCATTACAAAGCCGGGCGGAAGATTGATCGCCGGCGGTAGCGTGGGCTGCTGAAAGACAAGCCGGTAAAAGCGCGCTTTGATCGGAGAAATAGAAAACGTGCGCACAGCGATGTTAACGGAACCGGCCGGGCGTGCGCCGGGAAGCTCGACGAGCGTGCGCCATTGCTGGCCGTCGTCGCTGGCTTCAATGCGGCCGGTGGGAATGGCTGGGCCGCTAAAGGCCGCACCGGGCCCCCCGCCGAAGAGGATCGACTGCACCGGCTGCGGTTCCTGATAAGCGAACTCGACCCAGGCGGTCTTGTCTTTCGAGTACGGGACCTCGACCCAGCGGGCAAATGAACCATCCTGCAGGATCGAACCATCGATCTCACCGCAGCTGCATGTGATGGTCGGCTTCTGCGCCGTCGTTTCCGCCTCCTCTTCGGGCTGCGGGAACGCGACGACGGCTGCGTCGGCGTAGACCTCAGGCGTAGGCGTGCGCTGGGGCAGCGGCGGCTGCGCATGCGCGCCCGGCAGCGTCAGGTCGGGATGATTTTCACGCGGCGGCGGCAGCGGAAGATCCTGGAATTTGCCCACTGTGGCCGGCGGCTTGGCCAGCACGCCGCTGAAATGCGAGCCGCCTTCGACCAGAGTCTCGCTCCACACATATTTCTTCATGCCCTGGAGCGGGTTCACCCAGGGGCCAGCGGTCTCGCTCCAGCCGCCGGAGGCCGCCATGGCCATCTCCATGTGCAGGCGATCTGCTTCAGCAGCTGCATGGTGCCATGCGGACCGCCAGTCCTCCGTCATCCAGATCACGGGCTTCTTGACGAACAGCGGCGCGCCCATGTCGCCGTCGAACATCTGCATGCCGGCGATGCCGACACGATGCATCCATTCGAGATCGGCGGTGATGCCTTCCTGAGTCACGTTGCCGCTCATCCAGTGCCACCAGGCGCGCGGCTTGGCGCTATCCGGCGGATGGCGGAACGCTTCCTCCATTGCGGCGATGGTAGCCGATGCACTTGGCTTGGCTTGGGGCTGCGCTGCTGCGGATCGTGCCGCCTGGGCAACCGGCTGCCCCCCGGCTGGCGCAGCCTGCTGGGCCTGAAGCCAAACTTGATTGGAACATGCCAGAATCGCAGCGATCGCTGCGTTCACGACCGTATCGCCGGTCCTCATCGCAACACCTCCGCAGACCGTTCATCGGCCAGGAAATTCCATTTGGATTTCCCCAAATGAAATTATTTCCAGACGGAAGAACGTTACGCAACCGAGACTAGGTTTGTCAAAAGCGATTCGTCTGATTCAAAGGTACTTCCTGCACGGGAATTGGCAAGACACAGAGGTAATGGGAGGGGCCAGGGCCAGGGTCCAGGGCCAAGGGCGAAGTGCCAAAGGGCGAAGGGCCAAGGGCGAAGTGCCGAGGGAACAGGGGTCAGGGGTCAGGGATGAGATTCGCCGACAGAATGACTCTTGTCGATCGAGCGCGCGATTTGGGCAAAAACCCACTTGTAGTCGGTCTGCCTATGTGCCGTCGAAATGCATGGTTTCCAGGGAGATCCCGCATTGGGCAGCGAGTAGAAAAGGCCTGGCGCTGAGGCGATGGCTTTCATCGCTTGACACGCGGTAATGCCGGTAAAGTCGCCTGAGGTATCGGTAGGACACTTGCCTGCTTGGGAGTCGAGGGCGACTGAATAGACCTTTGTTCCGGCTGCCGCAGCCTCCCTGGCAGCGCGAATCGCCTGCCCGCATTCATCGATTGAAGACGGATAGTCGCCGGACGGATTGCCCAAGCCGCCGAGTCTGTTCGCGCTCGAAGCTGCCCAACCGTCCGAGGCGAAGATCAACACATTCTGCGACCCGGGGCGTGCCGTCTGCTCCGCCACGAGCGAGGCTTGCGCCGCATAAATCGCTCCAGCGAAGTAGGATCCGACTCCTCCCGGGGCCTTCATCCCACAGCCTGGTTTTCCCCCGGCGGCCCTTACCAGGCTGGAGTCTTCGTTCAACGACTTGGTCCGGTTCGAGATGCGGTAGTTGTTCGTGTAATCGACTATTTGATAAGTCGACAATATAGGGGGGTCGCCGCCGGGAGGTATGAGCGGCGAATAACTGGAGGCGCCTGGCGGAGGAAACGTGTAGGACGCTCGTATCGGAGCCGCAGGGTCGTCGCAGGCGTAATCAAGAGCAGCGGTCGAAACCGTCACGTTGGGAAAAACGAAAAGACTCACTACATCGGCTGCGCCGGCAGCATCATTGCATGGCGCTGCAGTCCGGCACGGCCGCAGGTTCCTGAGAAACACCTGCACACCCTCCAGCAGGCAATTCAAACGGGTATCGCCGCAACTTTGGTCGCGGTTATTCATCTGGTAGGTCGCATCGAGGACAAGGGCAATGTTGTGCTCGCGGGGGCCCCTTTGCGGCATCTTGGCATGAGGTTTCTCTGAGGCGCCTGCAAGTGCGGAGCACGGTTGAGGAAAGGTTAGGACAGGGCAGATTGCGGTAATAAACAGCACCCGCGAGATAACTTGCATGCACTCGAGTCTCAGTCAGATTGAATGCGCAGTCAATGGGATTCGTTTTCCCCTAGAAGGTAATGACTCGCACGCCTAAGAGGGCGCTAGGCGCCGGTCGCTCCCGGCAGATGCGCCACCGGCGGCGCGACACCGGCAGGCGACGCCGGCAATCCCGGCGTGAACGGCACGTGATCCGCATTGCAGATGGCCTGGATCGCCGGCCGGGCCGTCATGGGACCCGAGGGCAATCCTCCGCCGGGCAGCACCCACTGGCCCACCATCATGAATCGCCGCAGCCCCGGCAGCGTATTCGGCAATGGCCTGAAGCCGCTGCCCGGCGCTATCCACCAGCCTTCCATGCTGCCCTTCCAGTTGCCGGTATAGCGAATGACGCTGGCCGGAGAAGAAACGTCCGTGACTTCGACCGCCGAGCGGAGCCCCGGCGTGCGCTTCTCCAGGATGGCCATCACCTGCTCGGCGATACGGTGCTTTTCCGCGTAATAGATGGCCGGCTTGTCGCGATGGAGACTCACCCAGTAGGAGAAGTTGCGCGTAGGAAGAAAGCAGGTGACGGCGGTCTTTCCTTTGGGTGCGAATGTGGGATCGAAGTGGAAGAACCGGAAGGAAACCTGCTTGAGTTCGGTGCCGGGATCGACTGTGAAAGGCTCCTCGAGAAGCCGCGTTACCTGCGCCGGCTCATGGGAAAGATCCAGCCCGACGCCCAGCGAGACTTGAAGGTACGAGGGAAAGGTTTCCCGCGACGAGTAAACCTGGTCGATCTTCCTGCTCGTATAGTTACCGCCGAGCAACTCGTAGATCGTCGAGTGTCCATCGGCAGCCGAGATCACCCAGTCACCGGGGAACGTGTCCCCGTTGGCCAGGCGTACGCCGACGGCGGCGTCGCGGTCAACCAGAATCCGCTCAACCTTTGCGCCGAAGTGTACGCGCCCACCGAGGCTCGCAAGCCTCTCCTCGATGAGCCGGATCAGCGCCTGCGATCCGCCGATGGGGTATCTCGCGTCGTCCTGGTTCATCCACGCCAGGGAGAACAGGATAGCCAGAGCGGAGATCTGCGCCATATCGCCTTCACCGAAGAAGCTGCGCACCAGCGGATCGGAGAACTGTTTCCCATATTCGTGAGCGCTGATCTGGATGAGCTTGCGCAGAAGAGGCATGCGCGGAATGTTGCCCAGCATGGCGCGCACGTTCGCGGCCCAGCCGGCGTAGGGGCCGGGCAAGCGAAACTGGCCCAGGCTGCGAATGGCTGCGGTCAGGCGGCGGATGGCGGCCGCGTCGTGGGGCGCGCAACTCAGCAGTTCCGCTTCGAGGCGGTCGCAATCGGTAAAGATGTTCAGCATCTCGCCGCTGCCATTCTCGACCGTTGCGAAACGATCTCCGGTGACGAATTGGAGCCGATCGAGATCGCAGACCTCGAGCCATTGCCGATGCATCGGTGCGGCAGGGTTCGAGCCCCACAGCCAGTGCATGCAGGTCTCGAAGGTGTAATCGCCGCGGCGCCAGTTAGTGGCCAGACCGCCGGCCATGTCATGCATTTCAAACACTTCAGCCTGATATCCGGACTCCTGCGCGTAAACGGCGGCACATAACCCGGCGATGCCACCCCCGACAATGGCGATCTTTCTCCCATTCGGTTGCATAGGCGCGAACCTCCGCGTCGCGGACCAAACTCCAGGGTTACGCCCCTTCCAGGCGTTTTGGCTTAAATTCAGGGGCACATTTTATGCAGGCCAAAGGGTTCATGCAGTGATGGCCGGCACCCCTCGCGGTTCCCTGGGCGCAAGGGCATGCGACGGCAAATCGGGAATCGCTAGCGCGAGTGGGCGATGGCTGTATGCGCCGCCAACAGAGAGAACCGCGATTCGCTGCGCGGGGTCAAAGGGTGATTCTCATCCGCGTCGCGCCCTTCCGGCAGGGTGAATACTTCAAGCCGACCATCCGTCCGCGCGGAGAAGCTACTGAGTTGCGAAGATGCATGCGCTGCCTGCTGGACAGACGCCGCTGATGCCTGCATGTGCTGCACCACGACGTGCAGGCTGCGGTTTAGCTCCTCGGTGGTGGCCGCCTGCTGTGTCGTTGCCGCTGCAATTTGTCCCGTCATCGCCTGCACTTCGCTCGCCGAATGGCAAATGCGCCGGAAGGCGTTGCCCGCAACGCGAGTCAGGCCCACGCCTGCTTCGACGTGCTCTCGTTCCGCCCGCGTGCCATCGAGGGCCGAAACCGTCTTTTGACGCACTGCGGCAACAATGACGTTGATCTCACGCGTGGCCATGGTCGTACGATCCGCCAGCCGGCGCACCTCGCCGGCTACCACCGAAAATCCGCGCCCGTGCGTGCCGGCACGTGCGGCTTCGATGGCGGCGTTCAAGGCAAGCAGGTTCGTCTGTTCCGCAATTTCCGCGATAAGCCCGGCCGTGCGCGCTATATCATCAGAGTTCTTCATCATTCTCAATGGACGCAAAAACCGCGCCGGCGCGGGAAGAGATCTCCTCCATCTTGGCAACAACTGCAGCGACAGCGCCCTCCCCGGCCACTGCGTCCTCGCCGGCGGCGGTGGATGCGGCGCAAACATGAGTGGAATACTCTGCGATTTGTGCAACTGTTGCCACCATCTCCTGCATGGCGGTGGAGATCTGTTCGACGCGCCGAGTCTGCTCATCGGCTCCAGCGGCCGCAAGTTGCGATGACTGGGAAAGCTCGGTTGCGGCGGAGGCTACCTGACATCCGATGCTGCGAAGTTCGGTAACCAGGCACCCGAGGCGTTCACGCATCCGGTTTACCGCCAGCAGGGCGCTGCCCAGCGCATCCTGCGTATGGACTTCGATCGGGGCACCGGAGAGGTCGCCTTTTGCAATCTCGTCCACGGCTTCTCTTGCCTGCTGCGCCCGTCCGCCTACAGCGTGGACGGTGAAAGCCGCCGCCGCCGCGGCAAGGAGGAATCCCAGCGCGAGGATCGAAACCGACCTCCAAATCGCCCGATTCGACTCCGTCTCCTGATCGGCCATACGATTTTGCGATGCAAGAACCACATAGTCCCGGAAATCATCGAGCGACTTGCGGATTCGCTTGCTCAGCTCGACGGATTTGCCGAGTTCCTGGCGCACATCGTCGAGACGGCCGTCGCGCGCCATCCCGAGCATGAGGGCAGTTTCCTCATTGCCTTCGTCGCTCGCGGCCTTCGCCATGTCGAGCAGGCGGTTCGTTTGTCCATCGCCGGCAAGCGCCCGAAGCTCGCGGTAAGTCGTGCTAAATCCGCTCAGCGCCTCGTGGTAGCGCTGCAGGGCCGCATCTGAGGGTTGCAGGAAATAGGCGCGCGAGGTGACCTGTTCGCGCTGCTGCAACATCTCGAGATGTTCGGCGAGTAGAGCACGCCGGCTGTCCTGGGTGGCGAGCAAATCGCTGCGCTTCACCGCTAGATCGCCGGCAATGGACATGGTCCCGATCGCGGTTGCGATAGCGAGCACCAGGCCGAAGCCGGCGATGAGGATATGACGCAGGGCAAGCGCTCGCAGGGTCACTGTAAGTTCCGCCTATAGCAGATTGATCGGCAGCGGCGAAAAAAGCGTGAGGCCTGCACGAGGCCGGCGAGCCGCAGAGGGGCGTTTACACTCGTTCCATGGCCCAGCGCCTTTACGCCGCCACTACCAGCGCGGGCAAACTGCGTGACTTCCGAACCGCGGCAATCAGCCACTCGGTCGCGATTGAACCCCTGCCGGGCCTCAAGACGATCCCCGCGCCGGAAGAGAACGGTGCAACGTTCGAGGCCAATGCGGCGTTGAAGGCGATCTACTATTCCCGATTTGCTCCGGGGGAGCTTGTGATGGCCGATGACTCGGGACTCGAGGTGGATGCGCTGGGTGGCGCGCCGGGAGTGCGCTCGGCGCGGTTTGCCGCCGACGCGGGGCTGGTGGACTCTCCCGACGCCAATGACAACACCGATGTGTGGAACAATATGGTGCTGCTGCAGCGGATGGCCGGCGTGCCCGCCGCGCAACGCACTGCCCGCTATCGTTGTGTGCTGGTGGTCGCGCGGGACAGCGATCGGCTGCATACCGCGGTGGGTTCGGTGGAGGGACTGATTCTCGATGCGCCGCGTGGGACCGGCGGGTTCGGCTACGATCCGCTGTTTTACCTGCCGGAGCGGGACCAGACAATGGCCGAGATCGGCCTCGAAGTGAAGCTCTCGCTAAGCCATCGCGGCCGCGCGCTGCGGGCGCTGCTCGAGCTGCTGCGAAACTGATCCCGGACCTGCGCTCTTCCGGCGGCCGGTTTTCCGCGCCGGTGTCCGCTTTCGGGCGGTCCCGTTCGCAAGCGGACAACAGGACGCGGCCGTGCAGGCACCCGGCGCCTTTCTTATCAGCAGGCTAGTGACGAAATTCGTTGGATTCCAAGTTGCTGCGCACTGAGCTGGATCCTGCACGGGCGATTCCAGCTTCTCCAACCAACTCACAGCACGCGGCGACACACGGCGTGGGCCCCATCCGGAGGTCGAAGATGACAACATTGCTTCAGGATTTGCGGTTTGCGTTTCGCCAGATGCTGAAGAGGCCAGGCTTCACGATTGTCGTGGTACTGACGCTGGCATTCGGCATCGGCGCCAATACGGCGATCTTTAGCGTGCTGGACGCAGTCTTGCTGCGCCCATTGCCCTATGAAGAGCCGGAAAGACTGGTCAAGCTATGGACGCGGTTCACCGGTATCGGCCTGCCGGGCGACCAGAACTGGGTATCGGCTCCGGAATGGCGCGACATCCAGCAATTGAGCAGGAGTTTTTTCGAGGTGTCGGTGATCGACACCGGCTCTTTCAATCTGGGCGTGAAAGGCAGCCCGCGGCGGGTGGTGGGCGCGGCCGTCTCACCCGGTCTTTTCACGATGCTTGGTGTGCAGCCGATGCTGGGCCGCACCTTTTTGCCCGAAGAAGCGCAACCGGGACGCGAGAATGAGCTCATTCTCAGCTTTGGGCTCTGGCAGCGGATCTACGGTGGGAACCCGGGCGCGGTGGGTTCAACACTGCATATCGACGGCGTGCCCTATACGGTGATCGGCGTAATGCCGAAGGGATTCGCCTATCCGGCCGAGGCCGAAGTGTGGGGCCCTCGCGCCTTTGCACCGGACGAACTGAGCGAGAACAAGCGCGGCAGCCACGGGTTGGAGTTGCTGGCCCGCGTCAAGCCAGGGCTTTCGATGGTGCAGGTGCAGCAGGACATGGATCGCGTGGCGCGGACCATGATCGAGCAGCACAGGAACTACCCGTATGAGAAATACGGTTTCGGCATCCTCGTGCATCCGTTGCTCGAGGAAACGGTGGGCGATGTGAAAACGTCGCTTTGGGTGCTGATGGCGGCTGTGGGCCTGGTGCTGGTGATTGCCTGCGCCAACGTGGCCAACCTTTTGCTGGTGCGCTCTTCAGAGCGCCAGCAGGAGATGAGCGTGCGTATGGCTATGGGCGCGAGCCCATGGCGGATTGCGCGCCAGGTGCTCACCGAGTCAGTGCTTTTGGCCGTCGCCGGCGGCCTGGGCGGCGTGGCGATTGCACCGTGGGCGCTGAGCGGGCTGATCGCGATCGCTTCAAAAGCATTGCCCCGTGCGGTGAGCACGCAACTCGATCTTCGCGCGCTGGCAGTGATGGCTGCCGTCTCCCTGTCCACGGGCATTCTCTTCGGGCTGGCGCCGGCGCTCCAATCGCGGCAAACGCGGAACTGGGCAGCCCTGAAGAGCACGCGCAGCACTGAAGGCGCGCAATCGAAGCGGCTGCGCGGCGCACTGGTGATGGCCGAGACTGCGCTCTCGCTGATTCTGCTGGCCGGCGCCGGCCTGCTGATGCGCAGCTTCGCCGCGGTGCTGAAAGTCGACCCGGGATTCAATCCGGAAGGCGTGCTCACGATGCGTGTAGCCCTGCCTGACGCCGTCTACAACAAGCCGGAACAGGTGCGGGGCTTCTATGACACCCTGCTCAGCCGACTCCAACAGCTTCCGGGTGTCCAGTCCGCCGGCGCCACCTCGCTCATCCCGCTGGGCGGGCAAAACGCTTCAGGGACCATCGTGGTCGACTCACAGTCGGTGCCCAAAGAAGACACCACGCCGGAGGCCGACCAGCGGATCGTCACTCCCGGCTTCTTCAATGCGATGGGTATCACGCTGGTCCGCGGCCGCTACTTCGACGGCCGGGACTCGGACAGCGCTCCACTGGTGGCCATCGTAGACGAGTCCCTCGCGCAGATTTACTGGCCGAACCAGGACGCGGTTGGGAAACGGATCCACCGCGGAACCCTGCCATCTCCCGATTCGCCATGGTGTACGGTCGTCGGAGTTGTGCGCCATGTGCGCAACCGCACACTGGAAGCCCGGTCGCGCGTCGAAACCTACTTTCCCGCAAGCCAGATTCCTTACCGAAGCATGACGCTGGCGGTTCGCACGGCGGGTCATCCGATGAGCTTTGCACCGACCATCGAGCGCCTCGTCACTTCCATGGATCCGGACCTGCCGGTGTATCGCGTCCGCACCATGACCGAGTTGATGGGAGAATCGCTGGCGCGCCGACGGCTGGCGCTGATCCTGCTCGGGATCTTCGCGGCGCTGGCCCTGGCGCTGGCGTCGGTGGGAATCTACGGCGTGACGTCGTATGTGGTCGAGCAGAGCCGGCAGGAGATCGGATTGCGCATGGCCCTGGGAGCGGATCGCGCCGACGTGCTGCGGTTGATGATACGGCGGGGAATGGGTGTGATCTTCGCGGGGCTGGCGATCGGACTGGCGGGATCGCTGTTCCTGACGCGCTGGATCGGCGGCATGCTGTTCGAAGTGAAGCCGGCCGATCCCCTGGCGCTGAGCGCGGCGGTTGCCATGCTGGTGGCCGTGGCGATGCTTGCGGTCTTCATCCCCGCGCGGCGCGCGTCGAGCGTGAACCCGGTGGATGCGCTGCGCTACGAGTGAGCGGCGGCGCGGAGCTGCTGCCCGGCGCGCCTTGGGAGGTTGGGAATGCGGATTGTGACCTACGGCGGAGCGGTCAGCCTGGACGGATTTCTGGCCGCGGCGGACGGGGCCATCGACTGGATTCATCCGAGCAAGAATTCGTATGAGGGAATGGCCGAGCAATGGAAGACGATCGACACAATGCTTGTGGGGCGCAGGACCTATGAGTTTGCGGTAGAGATGACCCGCGGGAAGTCGTCGCCCTGGAACCCGGCGATGAAGAACTACGTCTTCTCGCGCACTTTGAAGGAGATCGCCGATCCGCATTTGCAGCTCATCGCCGGCGATGCGGTGCCGTTCGTCCGGGATCTAAAGCAGCGGACGGGCAGCGGGATCTGGCTGATGGGCGGTGGTGCACTGGCAACATCATTGTTGGCTGCCGGCCTAGTCGACCGCATTCGTCTTAATGTTCATCCCATCTTGCTGGGGTCCGGAGTGCCGACGTTTCGCGACGCAGGCATGCTCGTGGAGCTCAAGAGGACCGAATGCCGGCCGATGGACGGCGGCTGCATTCTGGCGCAGTACGACGTTGTTAGGCCGATGAGCGCGTAGGGCGCTGCATCTCGTCCATTTATTCGTAGCGCAGTGCGGTGGTGGGGTCGACGTGTGTGGCACGCCGCGCAGGAATATAGCAGGCGACCATGGTGGCCGCCGCGAGCCCGAAGATCACGCAGACAATGGTCGCCGGATCGTCGGGGCCGACGCCATAGAGCAATGCGGTAAGAAGCCGCGCGGCGGCGAGAGCGCAGCCGACCCCGATCACGAGCCCGATTGCGGTGACGACGAGGCCCTGGCGAAGAATGAGCTTGAGAACGCTGGCTTGGGTGGCGCCGAGGGCCATGCGCACGCCGATTTCGCGCGTGCGCTGCGCAACCGACGCGGAGATCACCCCAAAAAGGCCGATCCACGTGAGCACAAGGGCGAGCACGCCCGCGGCGCCGAGCAGCAGACCCGTAGTGCGCGCAGGAAAGAGCGGGAATGACATGAAGTCGGCGACGGTTTCAAGCTGCGTGGCCGCCATGTTGGGATCGACGGCCTGCGTTTCGCGGCGGATGGCGTCGAGCGCGAGGGCGGGCTGGGCGAGGGTGCGCACTACGATCACGCGGTGAGGCGGAAGAGTGAGGCGGAAAAGAGCGGGCAGGGGCTGCTCGCCGATGGTGCGATATTTGCCGGTAGGAACCACGCCGACGACTTCGCTCAGGAACTTGTCGTCGCCGAGTGTGAGCTTGCGGCCGACCGGATCCTGGCCGGGCCACAACTTGGCGGCGAGCGTGTCGTTGACGACCACTGTGGCTGTGTTGCAATCGAATTCGTTCTGGGTGAAATCGCGGCCGCGCAGCAGAGGAATGCCCATGGTGGCGAAGTAGGCGGACGCGACGCGGAAGACTTCGACAGAGAGCGCGGACTCCTTGGTCACGGTCGAGCCTTGAGGAATCACTGAGGTTGCCTCACGCGAAGCACTAAGGGGTAAATGGCTCACGTAGCTGACCGACGCCACGCCGGGGACAGCGCGCAAGCGGGCCGTGAGGCTGCGGTAGAAAGCGTCGACCTTCCCGCTGGAATAGCCCAGGCTGCCGGGATCGAGTTCGGCGGTGGCAATGTTGCGGGTCTCAAATCCGGGGTTGATGGAGTTGGCGTTGAGCAGGCTGCGCACGCAGAGAACCGCGCCGAACAAGAGGAGCGCGCAGACCGCGACTTGGGCGGTGATCATGGTCATGCGCAACCGGGAACGCCGATAGCCGCCGGATTGCATCTCCTCCTTGAGGACATGCATCGGGTCGATGTGCGTTCCGCGCAGCGCCGGCAGAGCCCCAAAGGCGATCCCGGTAACGAGCGCGACTGCGAACGTGAACAAGAGCACGCGGAAATCGACGGGCAGGCTGAGCACGATAGGCAGATTGGCCGGGACGAGCTGGAGCAAGGCGCGTGAGGCTGCGGCGGCAAAAGCGATTGCGGCGCAACCGGCGACGAGGGAGAGCAGCACGCTTTCGATGGTCAACTGGCGGATGAGGCGGCCGCGGCCGGCGCCGAGAGCAGAACGGATAGCCATTTCACGGGCTCGGCCGGTGGCCTTGATCATCATGAGGCCGGCGGCATTGGCGCAGGCAATGACCAGCACGAGCATGAAAACGGTCATGAGCAGGCCGGTGAAGGCAGTAACATACCCGCGCACCGGGCCGGGCAGCGGCGCTACGGTAAAGAGGGCAGCGTAGATGAAATCCTTGTTCGAGTCACGATGTGCCATCGCGATCTCGCGCGTAAGCACCGTGGCTTCGGCCAAAGCGCTGCGCGTGGTTGCGCCAGGCGCAAGGCGGCCATACGCAATGAGCCAGTAGCTGTTGCGGTTGTTCAAGCGGCCGGGATCGTGGAGGGTGCGCTCAACCATGGAAAGAGGCACCCAGAAATCGGCGACGTCGCCGGTAATCAGGCCGCCGAATCCCGCAGGGGCGACACCGACCACGGTGAAAGGGATGCCATTGAGTTGGATGGTCTTGCCGATGATGGCCGCGTCGCCGGCGAGCCGCGTGCGCCAGAACTCGTGATTGAGAACGACCAGCGGCTGCGGATTCCCGGGTTGATCCTCCTGCTGGGTGAAACCCCGGCCGAGCGGAATGTGCACGCCGGCGGTAGC
>Ga0335072_10010737_pt1 | contig 13162 bp, 12 predicted proteins | sample Lox_Sample_21_FD_206725 | JGI IMG/M metagenome (GOLD analysis project Ga0335072, IMG submission 206725) | Soil microbial communities from Loxahatchee National Wildlife Refuge, Florida, United States - Lox_Sample_2.1 | ecosystem: Environmental > Terrestrial > Soil > Wetlands | place: USA...
TGAAATCGTCCGTCGTGGGCTCGCCGTCGTCCGAGCCATCTGAGCTAAACGGATCAACCACGCCCAGGCCGACGACCAACGACCAACGACCGCCGGCTGGGTCCGTTCATGCCGCCGACGCGCTCTCGAGCATCGTCGACCTCGGCGACGCGCCCACCTGCAGCTTCTGCGGATCGATCATGACCCGCAATGGCAGCTGCTACAGATGCATGAGCTGCGGGAGCACCAGCGGGTGCTCGTAAGTGCAAGCACGCGACCGCAATGTATCACTGGGTATATATACCCAGTGATATATTGCATGCTCCTCAATATCTAACCGGAAAATCAGGCCTGTACTGAACAATATATTCATTCGCAATAAGGTATATATACCTTATTGCGTCCGGGGTTGTGTCAAGCGGGGTATAATACCGCAAGCTGGTAGAGATTGGTATATATACCAATCTCTACTACGGTGTATTCTATGCCTCGAGCCCTTTCACGAATAGAGATCGCCAAACCGGACATTATCAAATTGTTCGATGAAGGCCCCAAGCGTGTATACACGAGAGCGGAACTGGCAAGCATTCTTCAGCACAACCGCGCGTTTTGGCGCCTCGCTCAAGGGACTAGGGTCGAGTACTTCATCGACTTCCTCATGGAGAAATCGAGATTGCGCGCGATTGATCTAAAATCTACCAATTACCAGGGATTCACCCGGTATGCGTGGGGCGATGTTTCTCCATACCAGGTTGCCCTTTCCGTTCGCCCCAGATCATACCTATCCCACGGAACCGCCGTCCTCCTACATGGGCTCACTGATGTCCTTCCCAAAGTCATCTATGTCAACCAAGAGCAGAGCCCCAAGGGGAGCCCCCCCGGCGGCCTGAAGCAAGAGTCTATCGATCGAGCCTTTTCAAACCAGCAGCGGCAATCCGCGTACAGCCTTGAATATGATAGGTGGCGAATAGTTCTGCTGAGCGGAAAGAATACCGGGAACTTGGGCGTTGTCCAGATCGCCGGCCCCCTGCAGGAGCCCCTCGGCGTTACCGGTATAGAGAGAACTCTGATTGATATCGCAGTTCGTCCCATCTACGCTGGGGGTGTTTTTCAGGTGCTTCAAGCTTACAGGTCCGCCAAAGACAGAGTATCAGTCAATTCCTTGATGGCCATTCTGAAGAAGCTCGACTATGTATATCCCTATCATCAAGTGATCGGCTTTTACATGCAGCGTGCGGGGTACGACGAAAAGAGATACGGGCGGCTTAGAAGCCTTGGGCTAAATTTCGATTTCTATTTATCGTATGGGATGAAGGACTCAGATTTCGATCCTAGTTGGCGGTTGCACTACCCAAAGGGGTTCTAGCTTCTTACCGTTGGTGACAACGAAATTCACGTAGAAATCGAACGGCTCAAGCTCCTCCCTCACAGAATTCTTCACGGATGCCCAGTCTTGCTCGTGGAAACCTTGGTAGCGTGGAATCAGGTCAATGAGATTCAGTGGAACAGATTTAGCCGCAAAAATATTCTTCGCAAGATCAAGGCATGAGTCACTCGCCCAGTCCACTTTTCCCTCGGTTAGCACCACATAGATGTCGTAGAAATCTCGCGCCCGCGGACTACGATTTCTTTGCATAGAGTATTCTTTCATCTGCTGGCAGATCGCGCGCAGCTTCTCAAGGCTAAGCATCTCAGGTGTGTAGACGTAGATCGCGTAGTCGTTGAGTTCATCCTGCCGCTTTGGGGTACAGAATTCGTGTTTGCTGAAATCAATCCGAAACGTCCTTTGATGGCCGGGTCCAGTTTCAGTAGCCGCGCGTCGCAACTTCTCAAGATCGCCGCCCGATCGCTCAAAATGCCCGCGCTGGATGATTTTGAATTCGGCCGTATATCCTCCCCATCGATCGGTCATTCCAACTCTCTGGACCAGCGGTCTCGGCTCCAGACTGAAATCGAACACTTCAAGGTCTGACTCGCGAAATTTCGTCTGAAGACTGTGAAAGAGCAAGCGCCTTATCTCATCGAGATCAGTGAAATCACCGTCGATCGAACAATCAATGTCCAGGGAACTGCGCGAGCCGTAGCCGTAAATTAGGTTTATTGCATTGCCACCCTTTAGCACAAGCTGATCGAGTAAGCGGTCCTCGGCAAACAACGCAACTATCACGAGAGAACGGATGTCTGCAAAATCCACACGAAAACTGTAACACCAACAATGAACCTAGCCACCGGCGAAGCCCCGAGCGCCTGAGCGGCTTCCAGGCCTCAACGACGACCGGATACTGTGCGGACCGACCGCGTTCACAGATCTCTGCCCTCAGGGGCTGCAGGCCCAGTCTATCGAGGAGCCCTGACGCGGCTCTGCTACGCTCTGCGCCAACATCCACCTACACCTTCGCAACCAGCGGCCCGAATTGCTCATCTAACTTAGGCCAGCGAACCCGCACGGGAATCCCGCTTCGGGCCGGTATGCGCGCACTTGAACAAACTTTACTCTTCGTCACCACTCTTTACGTCGGCGCGCGCGACCTGCTTCATCCTTAATGATGAAAACTTGATCATGAAAGCTTGGGGGCGCAAGAGGCCTTGAACAGAAAGACCCGGTCCGTGAAACTCGTAGCCTGTGCCTGCGCGATGACCGCGCTGATTGTTATCGCCGGATGCACCCGTCACAAGACGCCCGCACCAGTCGACGGCGCTGCCCTGTTCGAGAAGAAGTGCGCGACATGTCATCGTCCGGATAGCGGTTCGAAGGCTCCGCTACCCGACGGCCTGCGACAAATGTCGCGCGAGTCGATTCTGGCCGCGCTCGAAACCGGCAAAATGAAGTGGGAAGGCCGATGGCTTTCGAAAGCCCAGAGAGCCGCTGTCGCTGACTATCTGGGATCTCCCGCGCTCTCGGCTGCGGTGACGATGAGTGGCACTTGTCGCGCCGATCTCGATCCGCCGGCCAACCCTCCGATCTGGAATGGCTGGGGCGTGGATGCGCACAACACGCGCTTTCAATCGTCCGACGCCGCAGGTCTGACGGTCGAACAAGTCAAGAATCTGAAGTTGAAGTGGGCCTTCGGTTTTCCCGGCGCGTCGGCCACCTACGGGCAGCCAACGTCGTACGCGGGCAAGCTGTTTGTCGGCAGCGAGGATGGCACGGTTTATGCTCTCGATGCCGCAACCGGATGCGTGTGGTGGACCTTCAAGGCGGCGGCTACGGTGAAAACGGCGGTCTCGATCGGTAATCACGGAGGCACAGTATTTTTTGGCGACACAAACGGGAATGTGTACGCGCTTTCGTCCGCGAATGGTTCGGTGGTCTGGAAGGTGCGTCCGGAGCCACACGTCGCGGCGCGCATTACGGGATCGCCTCTGCTGGTGGGCTCGCGTCTCTACGTCCCGGTTTCCTCGGGAGAGGAAGGAGCGGCCGCCGATCCGAAATATCCGTGCTGCACGTTCCGCGGCAGCGTGGTCGCGCTGGATGCGCGTTCCGGAAAAACAATTTGGCACTCCTACACTATCGATCGCGTCGCGCAGCCCACGCGCAAGACCGCGACCGGCGTCCAGTTTTATGGACCGTCCGGCGCGGCGGTGTGGTCTTCGCCGACCGCGGACGTGAAGCGGCGCGTCATCTACGTGGCCACGGGCAATAATTATTCCGACCCTCCCAGCCGGACCTCCGATGCCGTCCTCGCCCTGAACATGGATACGGGGAAGATTCTGTGGTCGCGCCAGTTCACGCCGAACGATTTGTGGAACATCGGCTGCGTGGCGGAGCAGAAAGATAATTGTCCGGAAAGCCGCGGCGATGATTTCGACTTCGGCGCGCCGCCCATGCTGCGAAGATCGCCGAATGGACGCGACGTGCTCCTGTTGGCGCAGAAATCGGGCGCGGTCTATGCGCTCGATCCGGATCAGAAGGGAAAAGTGCTCTGGGAACGAACTCTCGGCCATGGCGGGCCGCTGGGCGGCATTCAGTGGGGCGGAGCTTCCGACAACAAGAATGCGTATTTTCCGTTATCCGATTGGGATGACGCGAAGGCAGATGCGGGCGGCGGCTTATTCGCGCTCGAACTCGCGACGGGCAAGCAGGCATGGTATGCGGCTCCGGTGAAACCGGCGTGCATCGGCCAGTTTGGATGCAGCGCCGCGCAAATGGCACCGCCGACGGTGATACCGGGGGTTGTCCTGGCTGGATCCCTGGATGGACATCTCCGCGCCTATAACACGGCGGACGGAACCGTGATCTGGGATTTCGACGCGGTACGCGCTTTCCAGACGGTGAATGGCGTTCCTGCCCGTGGCGGCTCGTTCAATGGCGCCGGACCCACTGCACTTGCAGGAATGGTTTATGTGAATGCCGGGTACAACAATGCGATCGGCGGCAACGTTTTGCTGGCGTTCGCTCCGGAAGGGCAGTAGCTCTCGGCAATTTCGAGCCAGCCGCAGACCACAACGTCGCACAAAAACGACGGCTTCTTGCCGTTGACCCCGGTAGCGCTTATCTTGGATCGAGTCCAACAGAAAATCGAGTCGAGACAGAAGAAAGACCTGCGATGAACGTTCTGGTTCTGAACTCCGGTAGCTCCAGCCTGAAATTCCAAGTCATCGCCACCGATCTGGAGCGAATCAAAGAGTACAAAGACGAGCGCATCTGTCGTGGCGAGGTTGAGGATATCGGCGGCGAGGCGATCATCCGCATTCAGCATCGCGACGAGCCCGGCAAACGATTCACAGCTTCGCTCCGCGATCTCACGGCAACGCTCGATTATCTCGTCCGTTATATCGCGTCAGAGAATTCCGGTATTTCCGAGATTAAAAGCACTGCCGACTTGCACGCGGTGGGAAATCGCGTGGTGCATGGCGGCGAGCAGTTCAAGGAATCTGCGCTGATTGATGACAAAGTTCTGCAGGGCATTGAAAATTGCATCGATCTGGCACCGCTGCACAATCCCAACAATATCAAGTGCATCACGGCGGCTCGCGAAATCCTCGGCAAAGACGTTCCGCAAGTTGCGGTGTTCGACACGGCGTTTCATCACACCATTCCGGAGCAGGCCTATCTGTATGCGGTTCCGTACCATCTTTATCGCCGCTATCGCGTGCGCCGTTACGGATTTCATGGAACCTCTCACCGTTATGTCGCGTTTCGCTATCGCGCATTGCGCGGCCTCACGCGAGCGCAGACGAACATCATCACGTTTCATTTGGGAAATGGATGCTCGGCGTGCGCGATCAAAGCCGGCTCTTCGCTCGATACCTCGATGGGCATGACGCCGCTTGAGGGCCTCGTGATGGGCACGCGCTCCGGCGATCTCGACCCGGCGATTGTCGGTGTGATTGGGCGGAAAGAGGGAATGTCATCGTCGGAAGTGGAAACGCTCTTGAATACGCAATCGGGGCTACTAGGAATTTCGGGTCTGACCAATGATATGCGCGAATTGCAGGCGGAGTTGAAAGAGCACGACGACCGCCGCGTGCGGCTCGCAATTGAGATTTTCTGCTACCGGGCGAAAAAATATATCGGATCATATCTGGCAGCGATGGGTGGAGCGGACGCGATCGTCTTCACCGGTGGTATCGGCGAAAATTCTCCCGACGTGCGGGTGCGAATTTGCGAAGGAATGGACTGGGCTGGACTTCGGATCGATGAAAAAAAGAATTCTGAAACGATCGGGCGCGAAGGGCTGATTTCGACCGAAGATTCAAAATTGCCCGCCTATGCGATCCCGACTGACGAAGAACTGTTGATCGCCCGCGACACGGTGCGCGTGATTATGGGCGTACCGCATCCCTCGTAAGCGGAGTTATTTTCCCGTCAATTCGCGCTTAACGATCTCGCTAACCATTTTGCCGTCGACGCGCATGTCGGCGCCCTGGAAGCGTGCCATGGCATTTTTCATGACCGAACCCATGTCCTTCATGGTCGGCGTATTCATTTCTGCGATGACGGCGCGAACTCCGGCAACAATCTCGGATTCCGTGGCGGCTTGAGGCAGGTAGGATTCGATCAGACTCATCTCGGCGGCTTCCTTGTCAGCCATTTCCTGGCGCCCGCCTTTGGTGAATTGCTCGACCGCTTCTTTGCGCTGTTTGATCAGGGTAGCCAAAACCGCCTGGGATTCCTTTTCGTCGAGAGGAGCCATCTTTTCGACCTTGCGATTCTGCAAAGCGCTCTTGACCATGCGGAGAGCGGAGAGTCGGGGCTCGTCTTTGGCCTTCATGGCGGCGACGATGTCTTGCTGGATCCTGTCGACGAGTGTCATGAAGAAATTATAGACGGCAAAGACCCGCGCCTGGCAAAAGAAGCGAGACAGCAACAAGCTTCTTACGTGGCAGATCTTCGATATTGCTCGCAAGATCCTCTTGCACTCGGTTCTGCCATATTCTTTGCTCCGCAACAGTGGCTCCCTGAGGATGAGAGACGCTCGCCGCTTGCTATCACGGCTAAGCTCCGGCATAATAAGAGTTTGTCTTGACCTCGCCGGACTCTTCCGGAAATAAGGACATACGTGTGTTAATGATTCGTCTGGCGCGCGTGGGTGCGCGCAAACAACCGCATTATCGGATCGTGGTGATCGAGAAGGCGCGAGCGCGCAACGGGCGTCCGGTGGAAATTGTGGGGACGTACAATCCCCGCACCAATCCCGCCTCGATCGAACTGAAGCGCGATCGCGTGGACTACTGGGTTTCGAAGGGTGCGCAAATGTCGGAGCGTGTGAACAAGCTGTGCGCGAAGGCTCCGGCGGTGGCTGCTCCCGAGCCCACGGGCTCGGCCGCCTAAGCAGGCTTCGATTCGAGCGCTGAAGTTCGAACGCTAAGAAGAGACTTCCCTAGCGAGAAATTGCGACTATGCCCGAGTCTTCTCCGGATGTTTGTGCGCTGATTGAGCGCGTTGCGAAATCGCTGGTCGACACGCCCGATGAGGTTTTTGTCGAGCTGTTCGACGACGGCGTGATCGAGCTGGAAGTCGCGGAAAGCGACGTGGGCAAGGTCATCGGACGGCAGGGACGCACGGCCCGCGCGCTGCGCACTCTGCTGAACGCAGCCGGATATCGCGCCCGCAAGCGCTACCAGCTCGAGATCCTCGAATAGCCGGCGACCGTGAGTCCTGAATCGAATGCCTTTGTCACGCTGGCTCGCGTGGTCAAAACGCAAGGACGGAGAGGCGAGGTTGCGGCCGAAGTTCATAGCGACGTTCCGGATCGCTTCGCCTCAGGCATGAAGTTGTATGCTCTCGGTGAATCCGGCGCGCGGCGCGAGTTGGAAGTCGAAGACCTGTGGCCGCACAAGGGACTGCTGGTTCTGAAGTTTGCCGGCATCGATTCGATTTCCGACGCCGAAAAATTGCTTGGAACGGAGTTGCAGGTCCCGCGCAGCGAGCGCTCCCAGCTTGATCCGGGTTGGACATACGTCAGTGATCTGGTCGGATGTACGTTGCTTGATCATGGACGCGAAATTGGGCGCATTGAGGATATACAGTTTGGAGCGGGCGAGGCGCCGCTGCTGGTCGTGACGCCCGCGGCGACGCGCGGAGAAGCGGGCGCGCGCAACACAAGTTTCGAGATTCCATTTGCGGCGGCATATCTGGAAAGCGTCGACCTTCAGCGTCGGGAAGTGCGCATGGAACTTCCCGAAGGCATGCTGGAGATCAATGCGCCGATGACCGGGGAAGAGAAGAGGGAACAGGCTGGGTTGGAAAGGGCGCGGATCAAGCCGCGCCGTAAGGGCTTCGATAAATGAGCGCAACGGGCACGACGTAAAGCCGCTCCCTTTCAGGTCATTCAGGTTCGCAAAAATGAAGGCCGACATTGTCACGATTTTTCCGGACTTCTTTCGCGGGCCGCTCGATTACGGCATCACCCGCCGAGCGCAGGAAATGGGCCTGGCGAAGATTGAAGTCCACGATCTGCGGCAGTTTACGCAAGACCGGCACCGCACCGTGGATGACCGCCCATTTGGCGGCGGCGAAGGCATGGTCCTGAAGCCAGGGCCGATCTTTGAGTGTTTGGAATCGCTGGGGTTGGCTTCTCGTGAGGCGCGGTTGAACGGAAGCGCCGCCGAGAGCGTGATTCTGCTCTCGGCGCAGGGCGAGCGCTTCACGCAGAAGATGGCGGCAGATCTTGCGAAGCTGGATCGCATCGTGCTGATCTGCGGACGCTACGAAGGCGTCGACGAGCGAGTCGCAGATTTTCTCGCCGACCGCGAGCTTTCGATCGGGGATTATGTGCTGAGCGGTGGAGAACTCGCTGCGGCGGTGGTGATCGAAGCGGTCACGCGTTTACTGCCCGGAGCGGTCGGAAATGAAGCCTCGACGCGGCAGGAATCGTTCACGGTGCCTTCGACTGGAGCCGAGGTTGGGCAAGGTGACGAGTTTATAGGAAATGCCTCGACTTGCGGTTCCAACGGATTGCTGGATTATCCGCACTACACGCGGCCGGCGGAATTTCGCGGCATGAGCGTCCCGGAGGTGCTGATCAACGGCAATCATCAGGAAATTCGACGGTGGCGGCGCGAGCAGGCTCTGAAAAAGACACTGCGGAATCGGCCGGATTTGCTGGAGAGCACGGAGCTGAGCGCCGATGACAGAGAAGCTTTGGAACGCATCAAGTAGCGTCGAGCTGGCATCCTAGCGTAGCGAAGCACCGGTGCATTCCGCGCGAACCGGCGTAGAAGTGCATAGATTCTTCGCTTCGCTCAGCACGACAATCGCATAAGAATTAGGACTCATGAAGAAGGAAAACGAACATGTCAAACCTCATCATTGAAAAACTGCTGGCTAAAACGAAACGCACGGACCTGCCGGATTTTCATCCCGGCGACACGGTACGCGTGCATGTGAAAATCAAAGAAGGCGACAAGGAACGGGTGCAGGCGTTTGAGGGGGTGGTGATCAAGCGCGACCGTGGTCCGCAGGCCAGCTTCACCGTCCGGAAGATCAGCTTTGGACAAGGCGTAGAGCGTATCTTCCCGGTCAGTTCGAAGGTGGTCGACAAAGTCGATCTGGTGCGTTCGTCGAAGGTTCGGCGCGCGAAGCTCTATTACCTGCGCAATCTGCGGGGCAAAGCCGCCCGGCTGCGCGACGTCGAAAAGGCGTAGGCTGAGGTGCTCGCAAGCAGGAGTGCCGGCGTCTCACGGTTCCGGACACCGCCGTCCCTGCCGCTGGAACGTGCCTTTATCCATTTCTGCGGGTTGCGTGACCCACTCTTGTAATTCGCCCCTTCGACCCCGGGGCAGGCGGGAATTCGTGGGGAGATCGTGCGCGCGAAAAGGTCTCGTCGGTAACCTGTCCAATAATGACTTGTGATTACTCCCCTTCCGTAACGAAAAATGGCCTTCTCTCGCGTTGACAGGGGGAATCGAGTTTGTTACCGTTAGCCAGTCATTCACACAAGTTTGGTTGAGCCTATCTGCTGCAAGTGCATAGGATTTGCGGTGAGAGAGTAGCCTCAGGCTCCGGTAGGTAGGGCGGCGAGAGCATTCCATTCCCAAGATGGGACGCAGCCCGAAGCGATGTCAGGCAGTCCGAACAGGCGCTCTGCAACGTCAAGAACTTCGCCTGCAAATTCCGGACCTGATGAATTCACAACACGAGGAGTGATTTGCAGAAGCGCTTTTACATACTCTTTGTCGCGCGCGGAGACGACGGGCAACTCCGCAAGATCTCGATTCCATTGCATTATCTCTATATTTTTGTGGTTGGCGCGGCGATCGGATTCCTCAGCCTGACCGGAATTGCCAGCTCTTATACCCGCATGTTGTTGAAGGTTTCGCGCTATAACGAACTGCGCCAGGAAAAAGATCAGCTCAAAACCAATTACTCGCGCCTCGAAGAAGTGGCCAAAGAACGCGACGTGCAGGTGGCGTCGCTGGGATCGATCGCTGGAGAAGTCTCGGCGCTTTACGGACTGAAGACGCAGCCCACGCTGGTGACAGCCTCAGCCGATCATGTGGACGATTCGGAAGTAACATCGTCGCTGGATCAGTTGCACGTACTGCGAACCTCGGCATTGAGCGGAGCGACCATGGTCGGCTTGACGCTCGGCCTCACGCGCAATGCCACCACGGCGGACTGGTTCCGGGCGAATTCGGCTCCGAATCTGTGGCCGGTAGACGGCCAAGTTACGGCAAGCTTTGGCGAGCGCATCGATCCGTTCAACGGGGAAGGCGCATTTCACAGCGGCGTGGATATCAGCAGCGCTTACGGCACCCCGATCGTGGCACCAGCCGATGGAGTAGTGACCTTTAGCGACCTGCTGGGCGGATATGGTAAAGCGATCATGATCGACCACGGAAACGGAATCAGCACTCGCTATGGTCACCTTTCCGGTTTTGCCGTGACCGTGGGGCAACATGTGCATCGCGGCGACGTGATCGGATACATCGGCACAAGCGGGCGCTCGACCGGCCCACATCTGCATTACGAAGTTCGCATCAACGACACGCCGGTTAATCCCTACAAGTACCTGCGTATGACCGTCGCGGCCAGCGGCGGGTTCGTGCCGGGAAGCTGACGCCACTCACAGTTGGCGGTTTCCAGTTCGAAGTAAAATCAGCCTTCTAACTTCAAAGCTTCAGACCTTTTATGACTGTTAGGGCGCCGGAAGTCGCGCCCCGCAAAGCAAGTTTCCCCGATCCTATAGGCCCGTATATTCCCATCCGGTTAGTCATCCTGCAGCCGTTACCGCGGTAACGGTGCACTGCGCGGCACATGCGGGAACTCGGCGTCCACAGCGATAAGATTGAGGGACTCCCCTTTAGGAACGGCGCGCCAGCATCGTGCCCGCCGCTCGTGAACGCTTGCTTTCGCGGCTCTGCCGTTAACTCCCTCCGTTTCAGAGGGCAATCGGTCCCGCGCCGGAATCCTGCGATGGAACAACCCGCGACAAAACGTTTTGGACGCTACGAAGTGGTTGGCGAGTTAGGGCGCGGCGCCATGGGAGTGGTGTACAAGGCGCGCGATCCGCAGATAGACCGTCTGGTTGCGGTAAAAACCGTTTCGCTGAGCGGCCACGATGCCGAGGCAGAAAAAGAATATCGCATGCGTTTTCTCAATGAGGCGCAGGCCGCGGGACGGCTGCATCATCCCGGGATCGTTTCGGTGTTCGATGTCGGGGAGGATGAGGAAAGCGGCGATCCTTACATTGTGCTTGAGTATGTTGCGGGCGAGGCGCTCAACCGGATCCTGGCGCGCGAGCGAAAGCTGGCACTGCCCCGGGCGCTGCAGATTGCCGAAGAGGTGGCGCGGGCGCTGGACTACGCGCATGAACAGGGCGTCACGCATCGCGACATTAAGCCCGGCAATATCATGGTCACCGAGGACGGGCGGGCGAAGATTGCCGACTTCGGAATCGCAAAGCTGAACCTGGCGCATTTCACTCTGCCCGGCCGATTGCTGGGCACGCCGGCATATATGGCTCCGGAGCAGTTGAGCGGCGAAGGCGTGGATGGCCGGTCGGATTTATTTTCGCTGGGCGTGATTCTGTATGCGATGGCGACCGGGCATTCGCCGTTTCAGGGCGATAGCGCGACGACAGTTTGTTTCAAAGTGGCGAATCGCGAACCGGTTCCGGCCAGCGTACTCGATCTGGATCTACCGCGCGGCTTGGATGCGGTGATTGCTCGAGCCATGGCAAAGGATCCGGAGCAGCGCTATCAACGGGGCGCGGAATTTGCCGACGACCTGGCGGAGCTGCGCTCCCTAAAGCTGCCCGGAACTACGGCATCATTGACGGGTGTGCGGACTCGTACGGCGACCGCGTTTTCGCCAGCGGGCGGGCGGGTAGCGGCAGGAACGGCCTCTGCAGGCAAGACGATCGGGTCGCGACTATTAGGTGGTCGGGGCAAAGATATAGCGCTCGCACTGGCCAGTGTTGTGGTGCTGTTGGGGATTGGAGTGCAGTCGAAGTTGCTGGTGCTTTCGCATGCCGGCAGCGCTGCCACGGGACCAACTGTCGCCACGCACGCCGACGAGGCGGAAAATGCAAAGGCACAGGAGAACCCGACCATACCAGTGAGGCCGGCGTCGGGAACAGATTCAGTTGCGCCGGTAGTGATCGCGAAGGCCCCTGCGATCCATACGACGTCGGCGAAGACTGTCGCGCGAAGTGAAGTTTCGCGGCGATCCACGGCGACGGTCCCGCCTTCCACCGTGGAACTGGAAATTCGCCATCAATTCAAGCAGGCGATGCTCTCGGTCTGGCTCGACGGAAAGCTGCTGTTGACGCGTCCGCTGCACGGTGGAACACAGAAGCGGCTGGTGGTTTTTAATGACGTACGCGGTGTGGAGTCCGAAACGATTAAAGTCCCCGAGGGCAAGCATGAACTGCGCTTCCGGGCGCAAACGGACGATCACACCGTCGATCTATCGAAAACCGTATTCGGCGATTTCGCGAGCGGTGAAGATAAGACGCTGCAAATCTCCTTTGATAAGCACAATACGGCGATGCGGCTGGACTGGCAGTGAAGGCGGGCCTCCCGGCTGTGGGAGCTTCGCCGTGCCGGGAGAGTCGAGGGTGCTTTCCCCAGATAACCATGCCGGGACGAGCGCCTTGGGCCTGCTGCTCCGCCGCCAGCGCGAAGTTCCATATCCGAGATTGGTTCGCAGGTAACTCTTTCGTAACCTTCCGAGATGCACTATTTTTGTTGCACATTCATCTGACTGAAATATCTTGCATGTAACCTAAACTTGTGAGGAGGCGCTCACGGATGGGATCACCTCGGGGTTCGAAATCGCTGCCCTTGCAGGTCGCGGCGGTCTGTTATCGCAGGCGCGGCAGTGCGATCGAGTTTCTGTTGGTCAACACCAACGGCGGAAGTAAGTGGACGTTTCCCAAGGGATCGACCGACCCGCGGCTTTCGCATAGCCAGGCCGCGGAGCGCGAAGCGGCGGAAGAAGCGGGCGCCATCGGCACGATCGAGCCGCGGCATTTCCATTTGTACATACATTCGAAAGGAGTGTTCTGGCAGCCCGGCGGCGTGCAGGAATTCGTTGTCAAAGCGTTTCTGATGGAAGTACATCAGATGCGCAAGCCCGACGAAGCAAATCGCAAGCCCACCTGGGTTAGCGCGGCGGAAGCCAAGCGGCGGCTGGCCAAGGGGCGCGAAGTGAAATATTCGCACGAACTCGAAGCCGTGATCGACCGCGCCTTGGAGCGCATTCAATTTCACAACGAACTGTGGGGAGCATATC
>Ga0335072_10010738_pt1 | contig 13162 bp, 8 predicted proteins | sample Lox_Sample_21_FD_206725 | JGI IMG/M metagenome (GOLD analysis project Ga0335072, IMG submission 206725) | Soil microbial communities from Loxahatchee National Wildlife Refuge, Florida, United States - Lox_Sample_2.1 | ecosystem: Environmental > Terrestrial > Soil > Wetlands | place: USA: Florida...
ACCACCCTGGAGAGAACAGCGCTACCCCGAAGCCTCAGGACCAGAAGCCTCCGCAGTAGGGACACAGGCCGCCCGCTCTCGATCGCGAAGTTGCGCAGCCGCCCGCAGGCTATCGATGGTTATCTCCGCGCTCCGATCATCGTGAGGATTCCTCTTCCTGAACCGCTATCCTGAAGGGACCGTGTCCTCGTCCCAGTCGACAACCGCCAGTCTTCCCTCGCTGCACGACTTCTTCGCGCCGGGGGGCGTGCTGTCGCGGTCGCCTCTACCCTATGAGTTTCGCCGCGGCCAACTGGAGATGGCCCAGGCCGTGGAGCGCGCCCTGCAGGACGAGCGGCACCTCATCGTTGAAGCCGGAACCGGTACAGGGAAGACGTTGGCCTATCTGCTTCCCGCTCTCCGCCGCTGCGCGGCGACCGGCCAGCGAGTCATCATCTCGACGGGGACGAAGAACCTGCAGGAGCAGTTGTTCTTTAAGGATGTGCCGTTTCTGGAATCGCTGCTGGGACCTGTGCGCGTCTGCTACATGAAGGGACGCGCAAACTACCTGTGCCGTCACAAACTCTTCGCGCTCCGCAATCAGCCGATTTTGTCGGGCTTCGAAGAGATTGCTCAGTACCAGGCCATCGCGGACTGGGAGAAGACGACCGAGACCGGCGATCGCGCCGAGATCGACGATCTCCCCGAAGCCAGCGCCCTCTGGTCGAAGCTCGATGCCCGCAGTGAGGCGTGCCTCGGGCAGACCTGTCCCGACTACGGCCGCTGCTTCATCACCGAAATGCGCCGGCGCGCGATGGAGAGCGATGTGGTGATCGTGAACCACCACCTCTTCTTTGCCGATATGGCGATCCGCCAACAGGCGGGCGGGGCCCCCGATGCAGGCGTGTTGCCCGAAGCCGGCGTGGTGATCTTCGACGAAGCGCATGAACTGGAGGATGTGGCCTCGAGCTATTTCGGGATCAGCCTGAGCAATTTGCGATTCGAGGATCTGGCACGGGACATCGAAACGCTGCTCCGTGCCCAGCGCGAATTGAAGGCTGAGGTCGTTACCGCGGCGCAAATGATTCGGGAACGCGCACGGTTGTTCTTTGCGGCTCTGCCCCTGCGCAATGGCCGTGGATCCGGGCCCGAATACCGCGGCGGCGAGGGCCGCATGCCGTTCACCAATCGCGAGGAGTTTCTCGAGCAGCAGGGCGACGTCTATCTGGGCCTGCTCAACGCGCTCCACCGCATGGAAAGCGAACTGGATCGCCTGAAGGGCGCCGAAGAAGCGCAGCCCCTGCGCAAGCGCACCGGCATGGTGCGCGAGCAGCTGAAGTTCCTGATGGAGTCGCAGGACCGGAACACCGTCTTCTGGCTCGAGCGCCGGAGCGGTCGGCAGATGAGCACCCATCTCCAGGCGACGCCCATCGATGTTTCGGAACTGCTGCGCGAGCTGCTGTTCAGTACTTATTCGAGTATCGTGCTCACCTCAGCGACGCTCACCGTACAGGGCGGGTTCGCGCACATCCGCAAACGGCTGGGACTGGAGAGTGCGCGCGAGCTGGTCGTGCCGTCCCACTTCCAGTACGCGCGGCAGGCGCTCCTCTATCTGCCGCCGGCGATGCCCGACCCGCGCGAGCCCAACTTCCAGGACGAAGCGGCGCGGCGCATGCGTCGCATGCTGGAGATCACGCAGGGACGCGCCTTCTGTCTCTTCACCAGCTATCAGCAGATGCGCGACCTCTACGAGCGCCTGATCGTCGAGGTCGGCTTTCCGCTCCTGCTGCAGGGAACGGCACCGAAGAAAGCGCTGCTGGAGGAGTTCCGGACGACGCCGAATGCCGTGCTCTTCGGAACTGCGAGCTTTTGGCAGGGGGTGGATGTGCAGGGCGAGGCACTGAGCTGCGTCATCGTGGACCGGCTGCCCTTCGCGGTGCCAACCGATCCCGTTGTGCAGGCGCGGATGCGCGCCATTGAAGAAGCCGGCGGCAGCCCCTTCTTTGAGTACCAGGTTCCATCGGCGGTAATCACCCTGAAGCAGGGCTTTGGCCGGCTGATCCGGTCGCTGGACGACCGCGGCGTGCTCATGCTGCTCGACCCGCGTTTGCAGCGGCAGCGCTATGGCCGGATCTTCCTCGAGAGCCTTCCGCCCTACCGAATCACACAGAACATCAGCGACGTGGAAGCCTTCTTCAGCCGCTAAGCATGGATCCCGTAGTCAGGAGCTGCTGCTGCGGCGCGCAATTGCGCCATATCACGCATCTCCCCAGGCTGTGTGACGCAGCGCACAATCCTGAGCGCACTTTGTCGCGCAGGTGATGCCAGGCACGAAGACTCGTGATTTCAATCACATGTCTCTGCGCTGAAGTTTGGCATGGCTCGTGCAATATCTCCGGGCATCAAGCTACTCCCCAGGAGATACGACAATGGAACGCAATCAGGGATGTCTGGACTGCCCGGCCCGCGGTAAGCACATGTTCTGCAGCATGGACAATTCGGCGATCGACAAGTTCGATACCATCGGGACGCCGGTTCGCTTCAGCAGCGGCGCGGTGATCTTCCGCGAAGGCGACAACTGCGGATCGGTGCATGTTCTGTGCTCCGGCCGCGTGAAGCTCTCCGCCACCAGCCGCGAAGGCCGCACCCTGATTCTGAAGATTGCCCGCGCCGGCGAGGTCCTGGGACTCTCCGCCGCGCTGGCCGGTCAGCCGTTCGAAGTGACAGCGGAAACCGTCGAGCCCTGCCAGCTGAAAACCATCCGCCGCCAGGCTCTGCTCGACTTTCTCGATCGCAATCCCGATGCCAGCATGCGTGCTGCCCGCTGCGTCGCCCAGGAATACAAAGCAGCCTTCAGTGAAGTCCGCCGGTTAGCCCTCCCCGCCACTGCCTCGGGTCGCGTCGCGAATCTGCTTCTCGACTGGAGCCGTGAGCAGTCCACCGATCACGCCCCTAACGGGCGCTGCATGATGCCCCTCACTCACGAAGAGATTGCTTCGATGACGGCAACTACGCGGGAAACCGTCACCCGGGTCCTCGGTCAGCTCAAGCGCGATCAACTGATTTCTATCCGCGGCGCCTCGCTCACCGTTCTGCAACCACAGGCGCTGGAACGGCTCGCGGTGTAAGAAAGCAAATGCCCTCCCCCTGGAACTGTGAATCTTTGTTGCTGTAATTGCAGTCGTGTTTTCCGAGGCAGCCTCCAGGGCTGCCTCTTTTATTTCTCGGACAACTACTCCTGGTACCAGGGGATGTTGATGACGACAATGCGTTGCTTGCCGCGGACCAGCAGCAGCAACTTCAGCAGGCTGGACCGCTGGTTGTGGAGCAGGTTATCCCACCAGTGCCGTACCACCAGTTCCGGAACCAGGACTGCGATGTGCCGGTTCTCGTGCACCCGCTCCTCCGACAGGACGTAGTCCAGCACCGGCTGAATCACGGTCCGGTATGGCGATCGCAGGCGCACGAATTTCGGCTCGGGAAGGCCCGCCTCGCGGAACGGAATCAGGATCTTGTCCATCCAGACCGCAGCCAGTTCGTCCTTCCCATGATCCACGTCGGGTGTGTCCACGTGCACGATCTGCAGCTCATTCGAGATCGACATCGCGAAGCGCAGGGCCTTCGCGGCGAGACGGTTCCATCCATCCATGGGGATGATCACGATCGGTGGATGGATGTTCCTGGTCTGCAGCGGTTCGGGACAAGCTGTTTCCAGGGCCACATGATGATAGTGGCGATGCACCGCGATCATCGCCAGGATCAGAATCGGGATCAGCAGAGCAGTGACCCAGGCGCCTTCAGCGAACTTCGTTACCAGCACTACCAGCGTGGTGATGCCGGTGGCCACCGCCCCCAGCCCGTTCACGAACATCCGCAGGCGCGATCGGCGTTCCTTGCGTCGACGCATCCAGTGCACGACCATGCCGGCTTGCGAAAGCGTGAACGCCATGAAGGCGCCGATGGCGTAGAGCGGGATAAGCCGGTCGGTCACGCCGCGGAAATAGATCAGCAGGGAAGCAGTGAGAAAGACGAGAACGTAGATTCCCCATGAGTACAGCAGGCGGCGGCCACGCAGGGTGAAGACCCGAGGTGCGTAACCTTTGAGCGCGATGGCGCGGGTGAGACGAGGAAAATCGGCGAAGGCGGTGTTGGCCGAAAGCGCGAGCACCAGCAGGATCGACCCAATGGTGATGTCATAGAACCAGTTGCGTCCGGCGACGGCGAGGGTCAGCTGGGAGAGCACGCTCTGATAGCCCGGGCTGTTGGGATCGGTGGCGCCCACCGTGTAGAAGTGGCAGAGCGCCGCGATACCGGCCAGAAGAACAATCAGCAGCGCGATGATCACCGTCAGCGACCGACGCGCGTTTTTCGTCGTCGGTTCGCGGAAGGCCATCACCCCGTTGCTGACGGCCTCGACGCCGGTCATCGCCGTGCAGCCGCTGGAGAAGACCCGCAGCAGCAGGAACCAGCTCGCTGCGCCGATTGCGGCCGGCGGCAGTTTCGGTGGAGCGACCACCGGTATGGGATGGCCGCCACTGGTGAGGGTGCGAATCAGTCCGATGCCGATCACCATCAGCAGCGTCGCGAGAAAAAGATACGTGGGGATCAGGAAAACCACACCAGTGTCACGAACCCCCCGCATGTTGACCAGGGTCAGGAGCAGGAGCACCACGAGGCAGAGCTCCAGCGTGTGCGGCTGCAACGAGGGCACTGCGGAGATCAGCGCTCCAATGCCCGCCGAAATCCCAACCGCAGCCGTAAGGACGTAATCGATCATGAGCGCGGCGGCGGCCAGCAGCCCTGCGCGATCGCCCAGGTTCTCGCCTGCGACCGTGAACGAGCCGCCGCCTCGCGGATAGGCCTCGATGGTTTGCGAATAGGAGAAGTAAAGAATGACCAGCAGGATGAGGATCGCCAGCGTGATGGGCCCAATGTAGTGAATGCCCGCAACACCGAGTGGCAGGAGCAGGGTCAGGGCGGCTTCCGGGCCATAAGCCGCAGAACTGAGCGCGTCCAGGCCGAAGACCGGGATGCCCGCAGCAGGCCCGATGTGCTCTGCGCGTTCTTCTGTGGTCGCCAGGGGCCGGCCAAACAGCAGATCCGTAATTTGCATGCGAGGTCGGGAACCTCTCTCCGCGGATTTGTGACCGTTACGGTTTCAGATGCTCCATAAAAAAATGCGACATGATGCGGTCGGCCTCTTTCGACTCAGGAAGATTGGGATCGTTCCAGAATGCGTGGGGGAGTCCTTCGAAGACCACCAGCTGCGCAGAGTCGTTGCCGGCGCGCAAAAAGGCGCGATGCAGGATGGTGGTGCCGCTGAGGAGCACGTCGCGCCCGCTGGTGATGAACAGCGTCGGGGGCATCTTGTGCAGATCGGCGAACAGCGGCGACAGCACCGGATCACGAGGATCGAGGGATCCGAAGTAGTAAGGATCGTGCGAGTTGGGATTGGGAGGGTCGTGGTGCCCGGAGAGGCCATTGAGGCTGTACATCGACTCAGAGTCGCCTTCCCGAGAGAAGTCGCCCATTCCGGAGAAGATGCCAAGCGCGCCGGGAAGAGGCAGGCCGAGCTGTTTCAGCCTGACCGCAACTTCGCCGGTCATGATGGCTCCCGCCGAGGTCCCGTAAATCGCAATGTGCTGCGGGGTGTAGGTCTTCAGCAGTTCCTTGTATACGGCGATCCCGTCATCGATGCCGGCAGGAAAGGGATGTTCCGGCGCGAGGCGATACAGCACTGCAATCACCTTCATCCTGGTCAGGTTCGCGATTGGGATGGTTTCCGTCCACGAGCCGGAATCGGAGTTGAAGCCACCGCCATGCAGGTTGAGCAGGACCCGGTCAGGAACCATGTCACTGACCGGCGTAATCATGCGAACCGGCACGCCGGCGATGGTGCCCTCCGAACGATGGACGGGGTAGATCTGCGCGGCAATGTCGCCAGCGTGGTTCTGCCAGATGTCTGTGCTGCTACGGCGCTGCTCGAGGGTTTGCGGGTGCGCAGCGTCAGACAGCGGGCGGGAGACCGACTTCTTCGCTTCGGGGCTCAGATCGGCAGGCACGGGGATGACCCGGGTGATGTGCGCAGTTCCGTCGGCGTCGATGTAGCTCGTGTCGGTATTGGGTGCCTCGGTGGCGGTCGTGCTTTGCTGAGAGAAGAGGAGAGACGGAGATAAAAGAAGAACGAAGGCGAGAGCTTTCATGGGAATTCCTGCGGGAAGCCTTGGCCGACGCAGAATACCAGACAGCCTGTGCCCAAAAGCGAAAGGCCCGCTTTCCAGCGGGCCCGCTTCAGAGGCTGAAGGAGGGGATGACAGTGGACAGTTGAGGGTCCTGCGAATTGCTCCGCAGGCAGCTACAGGAAGAGACTCATACAACCAGGTAGGTTGGAAACGTCTGAAGTAGCCTCTGGTGTTGTTGGTATAGATGCAGAGCAGAGGCTCAGGTTGCCCGACTGCCCAGAAAAATCGCAGGATTAATAAAGCGCCTGAAATCAGCAGGTTCAGTCACTATTGGTGGTACTCCACCTCGTACAATCCTGCTCCATGCGGTGGCAGAGTTGCCTCGATGTGGTCGAGTCGCCCCACGTCCTTGCGCTGCCAGAGGTCCCGCACCTCGAACTTCCCAAACTGGAGGCCAAGATCATGCCAGGAGTAGTTCACCGGCTGCGGGACATCAGACAAATTGAAGATCGCAATGTAGTCGCCGACCTGCTCGGGAGCTGAGGCCATCCACACGATCGAGTCCCCCTTCTCGATCACCGGGCGGTTGTTTTCGCCATACTGATCCACGGCGATCAACTCCGGACTGGTCAGCACCGACTCGGTGAAGGCGTCCATTTTCAGCAAGTTGGTTCCGATAAACAGCGGCGACTTCGCGATACACCACAGCGTCATCATGGTGCGCACTTCATCCCGCGTGAGCCGTGTTTGTCGGGGCTGGCCCCAGCCGGGCTTTGGTCCAAGATAGCCGATGGGCAGCATGTCGGCGTCGGGCCAGTGCCCAGGACCCTCGTCAGCATTCCATTTCGAGATAAGCGCGAACTGGTTCTTCAGGCTCTGGGGAAAGGCCGGCGCATTCTCTGGCTTCGACCAGAGATCCCACATGTCGTCGGAGATCCGCCACAGCTGCGCATTGCGCACCACATCGTCCGCATCCTCTTTGGGCGTGGGTCCAGGCGAGAGACTCAGCACGATCGGACGGCCGGTGTGCAGCAGTGCGTCATGCATCATGTGGATTTCGTCTGCTTTGTACGGGCGCGAGATGCAGTCCACCTTGAGGTAGTCAACGCCCCATTTCGCGTAGAGATCGGCGACGGAATCGTAATACGCCTGCGCCGCTTTGTTGTTCTTCAATCCGTAGTTGTCCGAGTTCCACGAGCAGGTATCGGAGGTGTCGGCGGCCTCATCCGCGGTAAAGTGCGAGCCGGCAATCCTCAATTTGCGCTCCACCGCCTCGCGAGGGATCCCGCGGACGATGTGGATTCCGAATTTCAGACCCAGCGAGTGCACCCAGTCCGCCAGCGGGCGAAAGCCTTTCCCCCCTTCAGCGGAAGGGAAGCGATTCACCGCGGGTATGTAACGGCCGTCGTCGGAAATCGTGTAGTCCATATGGCCGACGGCACTGTCGGGGTGCTGCGCGAACCAGCCCTCATCGATCACGACATACTGCCAGCTGAATCGTTGCAGGTTGTTATGGAACCACGTCACGCTGTCGCGGAAGTTCTGTTCGTCGATGGTCAGACCCCAGGAGTCCCAGCTGTTCCATCCCATGGGCGGCGTCTGCGCCATGATGATCCGATCGTCGCGGGTGGAGCGGGCTGACGAGCCCGGAAGCGAGACAGCCAGCAAGGCGAGAAAGACAGGCAGGAAGAATTTCGCTGCGCTGCTGCGCATGGAAACGACCTCGGCGACCATGATTGTTGCTGCTTCTACCCTACACCGAGGAATATGAGGCTGCTGTATACTCCTCTTTCTATGCGTGTATCTGTCATTCTGCCTGCAGCCGGTGTGGGCACGCGAATGGCGCCGGGGCACTCGACGCAGGCCGCGCCAAAGCAGTTTCTGGAACTCGCCGGAACGCCGATCCTGATCCGCACGCTTCAGGCCTTTGCTGAGATTCCTGAAGTTACTGCGCTGGTCGTCGCCGTGCGCACCACCGAGATGGAGCGGCTCACGGCCCATATCTTCGAGCACGGTTTCTCGGAGCGCGTTCGGGTTGTCGAAGGCGGTGACTCACGCCAGGAAAGCGTCTGCAATGCTCTGAAGGCGCTCGACTGCACTGAGGACGATATCGTTCTGGTGCACGACGCTGTGCGGCCTCTCATCGAGCCGGCGGTGATCCGCCGCGTCATCGAAGCCGTCCAGAAGCATCAGGCCGCGATTGTCGGATTGCCGGCCGTAGATACCATCAAGCAGGTGGAGCGCACGGCGGATGGCGCCATCGTTACGGCCACCATTCCGCGCGAGTACATCGTCCAGGCGCAGACTCCCCAGGGGTTTCGCTGCGGTCTCCTGCGCCGTGCCTTTGCCGAAGCCGAAGCCGATGGATTTGTTGGGACCGATGAGGCGAGTCTGGTGGAGCGCGCCGGGAATCCCGTTTTCGTCGTGCTGGGATCGGCGTCGAACCTCAAGATCACGGCGCCGGGCGACCTGGAACTGGCAGAGTTTTATCTCGCGCACCGCGGAAACACACATTAAGGGTTGGGGCGAGTGGCAAACGGAAAAGGCTGATATACCCTGAAAAGGTTGCAGGGGACCGCGCATGGATATTCGCATCGGTTACGGCTGGGACTCGCACGCATTCAAACCGGGCGTGCCGCTGAAGATTGGCGGTCTCAGCATTGAGCACCCCGAGGGCCTCGCCGGCCACTCGGACGGTGACGTGCTGCTCCACGCGCTCACCGATGCCCTGCTCGGCGCCGTCTCGGCCGGCGATATCGGCAGCTTCTTCCCGCCCGGCGATCCGCGCTGGAAAGATGCCGATTCGAAGATCTTCCTCGACCTTGCGAAAGAAGAAGTCAGCAACGCCGGCTACAAAATCGTCAACGTGGATACGACGCTCGTCCTGAATGCACCGAAGATCGGCCCCATTGCCAGCGATATGCGGGAGCGCGTGGCAGAACTGCTCGAAATCAGGCCGGCCAATGTTGGCATCAAGGCGAAGACCCCTGAGGGGCTGGACGCCGATCATGTCGCGCAGGCCCATGCGGTCGTGCTGCTCGAACGCATGGAGGAGCGTGGCAATCTGCAAACCATGAGCGCCGTAATTCAGAGCCAGCGTGAGCTCGAAGATGTTGTGCGCGACCTGGTGAGCCAGGTCCATGGCGTGGCAGTGAAGGCTCCGTTTGACACCGACGACATCACCTAGGCAGGGTCCGGAACTGGATTCGAGAACCCGGACTGTTGTAAGTGCGAAATTCCCCCTGATCTAAAACAACAGCGGCATGGTTTCCCGAAGTGGCGACTCGAAGGCCGATTGAGGTTCTCCCGCGAAGCTGTTCGCAATGGAGCCTGTTCGACCGGGGTTCGGATGCATGCCGCTATGGATGGATTGACCTGGAGGGTCGAATGACAGTTCGCCGTCTTTTCTTCTGCGTGGCAGCAGGTTGTTGTGTGTCCGTTTCGTTGCTGGCGCAGCAAGCCGCCCCCTCTGCACCGGATGCCTCTTCGATTTACAGCGAGCTGCGCTACCGGTTCATTGGCCCTCCCGGCAACCGCGTCACCTCGGTGGTTGGTGTGCCGGGCGATCCGAACGTTTACTACGCGGGCGCCGCCTCAGGCGGAGTCTGGAAGTCGTTCGACGGCGGAGACGAGTGGTACCCCATGTTCGACAAGGAAGACGCGCAATCCATCGGCTCCATCGCGCTGGCTCCATCGAACCCCAATATCGTTTGGGTGGGAACCGGCGAGCCGTTCATTCGCAGCAACGTGTCGCTGGGCAACGGGATCTACAAGTCGGTCGACGGGGGAAAGACGTGGAAGCACATGGGTCTGGAGAAAACCGGCCGTATCGGTCGGATCCTGATCGATCCGTCCAACCCGGATATCGTCTACGCGGCGGCACTGGGGACCTGTTACGGGCCGCAGCAGGAGCGTGGCGTCTACCGCACGACCGATGGCGGCGCGACCTGGAAGCGCGTGCTCTTCGTGGATGAGAACACCGGCGTCTATGACCTGACCATGGATCCCGGTGATGCGCAGAGGATCATCGCCGCGAGCTGGCAGATCGACATCAAGACCTGGGGGCGGAACAGCGGCGGGCCGGGTAGCGGCCTGTTCGTGACGAACGATGGAGGCGAAACGTGGACGCGCCTGACGGGCCATGGACTGCCACCTTCGCCATTGGGCAAGATCGCCGTCAGCTTTGCACCGAGCGACGGACGCCGTGTGTACGCGCTCATCGAGACCGGTCAGGGGGGGACGCTGTGGCGCTCCGACGACGGCGGGGAGAACTGGAAGGTGGTGAACTACAGCCGTCTGCTGAATGAGCGCCCGCACTACTACACGCGAATGCTGGTGATGCCGGACAATCCCAACGAAGTCTACTTTCCGTCGAATGGGATCAGCGCAACCTTCGATGGCGGCGAAACCAGCGATCACATGCACTGTCCGGGTGACAACCCGGCTGGCGCCGGTGGCAGCGGGCGCGGGGGGTGTGGCGGCGATAACCACGACATGTGGTCCGACCCGAAGAATCCCGCGCGGATGATGATCGGGAGCGATGGCGGCGTGCTGATCAGCACCGAGCGCGGACGTTCCTGGCATCTGATTCGTCTGCCGATCGCGCAGATGTATCACGTGGCCACCGACAATCGCGTTCCGTACAGGGTCTATGGCCAGATGCAGGATGGCATGCCGTTGCACGGACCCAGCAATGTTCCCGGCGGCGGAGAGATTGGCCCCGGTGAGTGGACCACCACCGCAGGCTGCGAGACCGGCTGGAACATTCCCGATCCCGTCGACAACAACATCGTCTGGGGCGGCTGCTACGCGGGCGTCACAGAACGCTTCGACGGCAAATCCGGATTTGCGCGCTCTGTGAGTGTGTGGCCGGACCGAACCATGGGCGCCAATGCGGGCCAGGTGAAGATCCGCATGAACTGGACCTATCCCATCGCCATCTCGCCGCATGACCACAACACGGTCTATGTGGGCAGCCAGTATGTGCACCGCACTACCGACGGCGGCCAGACCTGGGAGCGCATCAGCCCTGACCTGACGCTGAACGATCCTTCGATGCATGGCGATTCCGGCGGCCTGACCGTCGACAACCTCAGCGTCGAATACGCGGGCGTGGTCTACGCCATCGCCGAATCACCGGTCGAGAAAGGACAGATCTGGGCGGGCACGAACGATGGCCAGCTGCAGATGACGCGCGATGACGGCAGGCACTGGACCAATCTCACAGCCAATCTCCCCGGGTTGTTTCCGAAGATGACGGTGGACAGCATCGAGCCTTCGAAATACGCGGCCGGCACCTGCTACGTGGCTTTCGATGGACATCAGGTGGATAATCGCGATCCCTGGCTCTACAAAACCACCGACTACGGCAAGACCTGGACCAGGATCACCGACGGCATCCCCGTCTCGCAGCTCAGCTACACCCACGTGGTGCGCGAGGATCCGGTGCGCCGCGGACTGCTCTACGCCGGCACCGAGAACGGCCTCTATCTCTCGTTCGACGATGGTGCGAAATGGATGCCATTCCAGCAGAACCTGCCGCATGCGCCGGTGTACTGGCTGACGATTCAGCCGGAGTTTAACGATCTGGTGGTTGGCACCTATGGGCGCGGCTTCTGGATCCTGGATGACATTTCACCGTTGCAGACGATGAAGCCGGAGTTGCGAGACGAGCCGGGCCATCTGTTCCCCGTGCGGCGTGCGTATCGGCTGCGGGCAGGCAGCCGCAGAGAACTCGCTCCGGAGGGAGCAGCGGTGGGACAGAACCCTCCGCCAGGCGTACCGATCGACTATCTGCTCAAGTCAGAGAAATCAAAGGTTACGCTGGACATCGCCGACAGCCAGGGCAAACTTGTTCGCCATCTCAAACCCACAACGCACGTCGGGATCAATCGAGTCTGGTGGAGTTTGCGCTACGAGAACACGGTCCCGGTCGCTCTGCGGACGACGCCGCCGGGCAATCCGCATATCTGGTCGGAGAAGCGCTTCGCCGGCAAAGAGACGCGCCCCGTGTTCTATTACGGAGTCGGCGGGCAGGCGACGGCGGGCCCTTTGGTTGTGCCGGGGACGTACTCAGCCACGCTCACGATCGACGGCAAGGCACAGACGCAGAAGGTGGTCGTGGTCAAGGATCCCAGAACCACGGCGACTTTGCAGGAGGCGATCGCGGGGTCGGCCTTGTCGTATAAGGTCTACGAGGATGCGAACCGCTCGGCGCGCCTGATCAACCAAATCGAGTGGAGCCGGAGGCAGCTGGAAGACACGCGGAAACTGCTGGTAGCGAAACAGACGGGCAAAGAGCTCCTTGATGCGACGGATGCGCTGAACCGCAAGTATCTCGACCAGGAAGATCAGCTGCTGCACCCGACGATTGCCGAAGGCGACGAGAAGTCTTTCCGCGGACCCCTGGGGCTGTATCTCAAGTTCATCTGGCTCGGCGCCGAAGTCGGTTCCGGCGGCGGCGATGTTTCGGGGAACTCCGATTTCGCGCCCACGGAACCGGAACAGGAAGTCTTCAGTCTGCTCGACAAGCAGCTCGATGCGGTGGCTGCTGCCGTGAGGCAGATCGACGACCACGATATCTCCGAATACAACGCAGCCCTGGCGAAAGCGGGCGTCAACCGCATCACAACAGTCGTTCAGGAAGGCCCGCCGCCGGAGAAAGATGCGGAGGATGAAGAGGCGACGGGCGGCGACGGCAACTGATCCAACCCCGCCGTGCGATGCCCTCCCGCTGAGGACACTTTCAGTTGGGGGATGAAGGCGCCGGTTTGTATTGATACACAACAAGGGTCGGGAAGTCATGGAGCCTGGAGAAGCGAGGGTCTGCGTCGAGGAGGCTAAGCCGCGGTTCTACCGGAACGTTCTCGCCATTGTCGTTGACTTTATAGGCGATCAGAACGCCGTCCGCGGGAAAATGCTGGAGCGCGTCATATAACCTCGGGCCCGCTGCCGGCAAAGCCTCCACCGTCATTCCGGTGTACCAGGCAAAGTCAGGGTAG
>Ga0335072_10010739_pt1 | contig 13160 bp, 15 predicted proteins | sample Lox_Sample_21_FD_206725 | JGI IMG/M metagenome (GOLD analysis project Ga0335072, IMG submission 206725) | Soil microbial communities from Loxahatchee National Wildlife Refuge, Florida, United States - Lox_Sample_2.1 | ecosystem: Environmental > Terrestrial > Soil > Wetlands | place: USA...
GCGGTAGCGGACGACGAATCGCTGGGCGCTGCATGGTTCACGCTCGAGGAGATGGCCGATCTTCCGCTGCGCTCGGCCGAAGTGCACAACCTCGCTCGCGAAGTGTTGAACGGCGCATTGATTCACCCGATGTCACTTTTCGCGAGCTAGTGCTCAGCGGGAGTCGCGGCGGATCCCTTCGATGAGGTAGTCGATGTGCGCGGCGAACAGTTCGTCCACTTCCTCAGCCGTCACGCCGGCCGGGTCGCTGCCGGCCGGTCGGCCGCGCCGGCGGGTCGACTTGGTAGCCGGAGGATGGTCCATGGCGACGAAACCCACTGTCGCCCAGGTCAAGAGCCGACAGGCGCGCACCGACATGTCGGTCGACAGTCCGTCGCGGCGCATGCATTTCAGCAGCGGGCGGGACGCTTTCAGATAGGCGGGACGCTTCACCTGCAGGAAAAGCCTGCAGTCGGCGGCATCGGTCAGGCGTCCGCGAAGTTGGCAGGTCCACCGGCGCGCGTAGTCCGGCCAGGTCTCGTCGCGGCCCAGCGCCGGCGCAAGGTCATCGAGTAAGTGGTCGGCCACCGCGTCGATGAGCGCGTCCTTATTGCCAATCCGGGAGTACACGGGCGGAGGAGTGACGCCAAGCCGGGTCGCGACGCTACGCATGCTGATTGCGTCCAATCCGCTTTCACGCATGATTTCCACAGCGGCAGTGACGATCTGGTCAGCGTCGAGTTCGAGTTCACTGGGCACGCTTCAGCCTCCCCGTGGGTTCACGGGATCGTGAGGGCGATCTTGCCGACATGTTCGCCGGCCCGCATGACCAGCAGTGCCTCGTCGAGGCTTTGCCAGTCGAAGACATGACTGATATGAGGTTTGATGCCCGACGTCGATATCACCTCGCAGAGTTCCCGGTGGGCCCGCACACTGCCGACGGTGATCCCGATGATGCGCAGGTTGTTGAGCATCACCTCGGCGACCGCGATCGGCGTCATATCGAATCCGCTGAGCACACCGATTACCGTGATCGTGCCGCCCATCCGCGCCGAATGCAGCGACTGCGCCAGCGTGGCGGGGCCACCGACATCGACGACCAGGTCGGCGCCTCGGCCGTCGGTGCGTCGCTTAACCTCCGCGTCCCAGCCACGGGTGGTTCGGTAGTTGATGAGATGCGTTGCCCCCAAATCGGACCCGACTTTGAGCTTGTCGTCCGAGGATGACGTCAAGATTGTGCTGGCACCCAACGTTTGGGCCAACTGCACTGCGAACAGCGACACCCCGCCGGTTCCCAGTGCCACCACGACGTCGCCTGCGCCGATGTGGGCTTCCTGGAGGGCACTCCACGCCGTCACGCCGGCACACGGGATCGTCGCGGCTTCGACATCGCTGAGGTGATCGGGTGTGCGGACGAGGGCGGCGACGTCGGCGACCCGGTATTGCTGCAGCCATCCGTCGCAGCTGTCGCCGGGCAGCTCCCGCTTGACTTCTGGTGTCGGCGGCCCGTCGAGCCAGCCCGGGTGAAACGCTCCCATGACGCGCTGGCCCACCTGCCACGCATCGGCATCCGGCCCGACCGCCACGACCTCGCCCGCGCCGTCGCTCATCGGTACCCGTGGCCACGGCCCGGGGAGAAGACCCATCAGGTTGATGCTGTCGTGAAAGTTCAGGCTCGACGCGTTGACCTTGACCAGCACCTGCCCTGGGCCGGGCTCGGCTACCGGCCTTTCTACGACCTGCACCGGCTCGCCGGGCCCGGTCATGATGATTGCCTGCTGACGGTCCGGAATAGTCATGCGGCACCTGTCTCCTCGCGTAGCGCCTGCCATTTGCGTTCGGCTGCCGCGCGCCGAGACGGAAGGTGCTCGGTGGGCCATCCCTCCACTGAGCTGTACTTCTTGAGCACATGTCGAGCCAGCACCGACTTGTGCAGCTCATCGGGCCCGTCGCCGATCGACCCGAACCGGGTCATCCGATACCAGCCTTCCACCGGCAGATCCCCCGAATAGCCCAGTGCGCCACAGACTTGGATGGTGCGGTCGAGGACGGCCAGCACCACCTTGGACACGTGGGCCTTGACCATCCCCAACTCGGCGCGGACCTCCGCGGCGCCCAAACGGTCCATCTTCCAGGCGGTCTGGAAGGTCAGCAATCGAGCGGCCTGAATCTCCATGTGGGACAGCGCAATATAGTCCTGCACCATTTGGTGCTCGCCCAGCAGCCGGCCATGCGAGCGGCGTGACACCGCCCGCTCACCCATAATGTCCAGCGCCCGCTGCGCCTGGCCAAGCCAGCGCATCGCATGGTGTATGCGGCCGCCGCCCAGGCGCTGCTGCGCAAGCCTGAAACCGCCACCACGGGGACCGACAAGATGGTCTCCCGGCACTCGGCAGTCGGTGAACACGATCTCGGCGTGGTTGCCCCGGCGCCCAAGCTCCGGGTCGGGGTGAGCCATCGTGGGGATATCGCGAACTATCTGCATACCAGGCGTGCCCGCCGGGACCACGAAAATCGATGCGTGACGGTGTGGCCGGCCGGCAGGATCTGTTTCGGCGACGACCAGGACAATGTCGGCGCAGGAGGCGTTGGTGGTAAACCATTTGTGGCCGTTGATAACCCAGTCGTCGCCGTCGAGTGCCGCGGTGGTGGCGATGACGGTCGGGTCGGCACCGGCCAGGAACGGTTCGGTCAGCGCGAAGGCACTCGATATCTCCCCGCGCAGGTTCGGATACAGCCAGCGCTGTTTTTGGCCGTCGGTGGCACCGTGCGCAAGCAGTTCCATGTTGCCGCTGTCGGGGGCCTGAACGCCGAAGAGCTCCATCGACACCATGCATCGGCCGATGATCTCCGACATCTGAGCGAGCTTGAGCTGGCCGAGTCCTTCACCGCCCAGGCTGGGATCGAGGAACAGGCCCCATAGCCCCTGCGCCTTGACCTTGTCCTGCAGATGCCGCTTCACCGGCTGCCATTCCGCCGGCGGGATTTCGTCGAGAATGGGTTCCAGCGGGATCACTTCCGAATCGATGAAATCGCGCATCCACGAAAGCTTCTCGGCGAATTCCGGTTCGGCTTCAAAGTCCCAGGCCATCCCTCACCTCACAACACGAAAATCAGCACTTCCTTACAAGGTGATCACAGTGTAATCATGATGTGATGCATCGCCGCAAGTCCCGGAGGTAGCGCCATGCTCGCACTCACTTACCAGGGTCCACAGACGGTTGAGGTGTCCGAGTTGCCGACGCCACGGCTGCCCGACGAGGACGCGGTCCTGGTCCAGATCACCGCCTCGGGAATCTGCGGCAGTGATCTGCACACCTACAGCGGCCAGACCTTCGTCCCCGAAGTGGGTTTCAGCCTGGGCCACGAGGCTGTCGGTCGGATCATCGAGGCAGGTGCGAACGTCCACACCCTGCGTGTCGGTGACCGGGTGCAGATCGCGGCGTCGTCGGGATGCCTGCGCTGCTCCCGCTCGTCGAGAACCGGCGTCTGGCGCCGGAAGACCTTGTGACCCATCATTTCTCGCTGCGTGAGGGTGCCGCCGCCTACCGAACCTTCGCCGACCGCGCACCCGGAACGGGCAAAGTCGTGCTCCACACTGACGACCTGAGGGACGCATCGGCGATCTAAGTGACGCAAGGATTTCGCAAGTGATCTGCGCGAAACTAACGGGGCGCTACCAGATGTGAGGACTGAAAGGCACCACCATGAACACCCTCCGCACCCTGAACCGGATCATTGCCGGGACGCTACTGGCGGGCGGCGTCGCGGCGACCGGTATCGGTCTGGCCGCGGGCACCGCTGGGGCCTATCCCCCCGGCTGCACACAACCCAGCTGTTGGTGTCCGGGGCAACCCCTACCCGGACGCGTCGTCGGAAATTGGGATATGAATGCGTGCCACGACTGGCACAATCCCCGGATCGACGACCCGAGTTTGCCGATCGGCGAGGTGGCACAAGGACCTATGGACTGCAGTTACGGGCCTAGCTGGCCCCCGAAACCCCAGTGCAAAATCTGATGCCAGGTAGCCGCCTGGATGGTGCCGGTCCGCATCAGCTGGATTAGTCGTCTTGGCTCGTCGTTGGGCCCCGGCACGCACATGACGCCCGAATCGGGACGTCGGCACGCGCCGCGGCGAGCGCCAGCTCCTGGCCGATGATCGTGGCTTCAGCGGTCCGGCCGAGCCGCTGCAAACACTCGTGATATCCGTGCAGGCTCCACACGTTCCCGGGGTGCTGGCAGGGCCTGGCCAAGGCGGGGTCCAGGCCGAGGTCGGCGGCATACACGGCGGCCGCCTCCGCCACGTGGCCCTGCTCGAGCAACAGTGCTCCATACGCATGCCGCGTGGGCTGCATCCAGCCCCAGGGTTCGTCGTAGGGCAGCCCGTCGTCCAGGTCGATCGCGCGCCGCAAATGCCCGAATGCCTCGTCGAAATATCCTTCGCGGTAGGCGATTTCACCGTCGAACATGGCGGCGGCCACGGCCAGGATGTCTCGGCTGGTGTTGTTGAACAGGAACCGCGAATCCGGAATCCGCTCATATGCCTGCGTGAACGCCGCGCGCTCGGTGTGCGCCTCGCCGAGTCGACCGGTAGCCGCCAGCGCGATGCCGCGACCGTAGTGCATGGTCGCCGCGGTGGTGCAATACAGGTCGCGGTCCTCCGGCAGCGGCTGGGCGATCAGCTCATCCCAACGCCCGAACCGCACCAGCACATGGGTCCTCAGCGGCACGAACGCCTCGAGCCAGTCGGCCATTGGTGGAGACGTGATCGACAGCAGGTCGGCGGACAGCTGGCCCGCCAGCTCGTCGGCGGCCTGCAATGCGATTTGCGACTGTCCCTCGAACATCGCCGAATACACGATGAAGTGCAGATCGTGGGCGCGGTAGAGCGAATAGAAGTTCAACGGCCCCTCGCGGCTGACGAAACATCGATCCGCCTGCACCGCAAGTTGATTCGCTACCACCGAGCTACGATAGTCGCCGCATAGCACGTCGATGTGGCTCGGCATGTGCTGCAGATGACCGGCGTCGGGCACCAAGCCGCGCAGCAGGTCCGCGGCCGGCAGGGCATCTTCTGGACTCGCCGACATCTCCATGGTGTGCAGATACAGATGCAGGATCCCCGGATGTCCGCGACCCGCAGGCCCACCGAGCGCATCCTCGAGAATCCGCTTGGCCTCGAGCACCCGTGAGCCCGCCGCTGGCTCACCGGTGCGCGCGTCCCACAGCGCCCACGCCGTCACGTTGAGCTGCGCGTCAGCGGCCAGCGCTTGCACGTCAATGTCTTCCGGGTAGGCAGCGGCCAGCGCCGTCATCGCATCGGCGTAGCCGGCGAGTCCCGAGTGCAGGGCAGCGGTGTCCGCCGGGTCGTCGGTCGGGAAGCGCCACCCAAGCGCGGCGATCAGACCTTGCTCGACGGGACTGGCCCGGCACCGCGCGGCCAGTTCCAATTCCGTGCGCGCACGGGCCAGCGACGACCTCAAATCGATCGGGTCGAACGCCTCCCAGGCCTTGTTGTAGTTGGGGCCGACCGAATATGCGATTCCCCAATGCGCAACGGCCAGAGCATGATCGAGTCGCAGAGCCCGCTCAAAGCAGCGGATCGCCTCTTCATGGTTGAACGCATACGCCCACACCAGGCCGCGGTCGAACCAGACCTGTGCTTGCGCGGAAGAGGTTTCGACCGGCCGGTGAAAGGAGCCGAGGTCGAAATACCGCTCGCCGGCAGTCATGCTCGCACACTACTCAGGACAACCTGTTTCGCCGAACTTGGTTGAACGGCACGCCGCGGTCGGCGGCGTACTCGCGGGGCAGGTTCAACACCCGCTCGGCGATCACGTTGCGTGCCATTTCGGAGGTGCCGCCACCGATGCTGGCGATCTGACGGCCAAGATAGCGCTTGCCGACGTCGAGCAGTTGCGCGCCGTCCTCGACCACGGCGGCCGAACCCGCGACGGCCAGGCCGGTATCGGTTTCGACATGGTGGACCGCGGCCATGTACAACCTGATGATCGATCCCGCCGCGGGCGGCAGGGCCCCGTTGGCCACCGCGTGGAAGACATGCTCACTAAGCTGCCCCTGAACCGCCCGATGGACCAGGGCTCGGCCGACCAGCTCGCGGGCGCGTTCGCTGTCGACTTGATTCGCGCTTTGCAGCACCGCGACCAGATCGATCGAGACATCTTCTGCCTCAGCGATTCCGGGCCCGCTGGTGTATTCCGAGCCGTCGCCCATGGCGCGGCGCTCGTGATACATCTGCCGCGACGCCACCTCCCAACCCTTGCCTGGTCCGCCGACCACGGCGTCGTCACCGACCTCGACGTCGTCAAAGAACTCCTCACAAAATTCGGTCGAGCCGTTGACCTGCTGGACGCGGTTGATCGTTATCCCCGGATGGCCGAGCGGCACCAGGAACATCGTCAGCCCGTCGTGTTTGGGAACCTCCCAGTCGGTCCGGGCCAGGCATAGGCCGTAGTCCGCGGCGAATGCCCAGGTGCTCCACGTCTTGGCGCCGTTGATGACCCATCGTCCGTCCCGGTGGTCGGCGCGGGTGATGACACCGGCGAGGTCCGAGCCACCGCTGGGTTCCGACAGCAGCTGGACCAGCACCTCCTCGCCGCGCAGCGCAGCCGGGATGTGAGCGCGCTTCTGTTCCTCGCTACCCATGTCGAGGATCGTTGCGCAGCAAATGGCGAACGACGGGACGTTGAGAATCAGCGGTGTCTCGTAGGCGAGGCACTCGGCGTCGAAGGCCTTCTTGTACTCGTAGCCCAGTCCAAGCCCACCGTACTCGCGGGGAAAGCAGATGCCCGCAAAGCCTCCGTCCCACAAGGCTTTTTGCAGTTCACGCGCCCGTGCCCAGGCCTCTTCTCCGTCACGCGAGCCGAGCGCCGGGTTGTCGGGATCGAGGAGCGGCAGGTTGGCCGCCAACCAGGACCTGGCCCGGCTGCGAAATTCCTCGACCGACTCAGCAACCACGGCTTTGAATCCGTCTGCGCGTCATCGCCGATGGCCTCCCGCCGCGACGGTGCTGAGCGATCGCCCAACAGTGCGTAAGACTGTACCGCACCCGCCCGGGCTATTCCGGTGACTCATCCGGGTCTGGTTCGGGTTCGGGCTCGGCAGCGGACTGCTCATCTTGGATGTTCGCCGCGGCAAGGAACCCGGCGATCGTACCGAACAACGTGAAGCCGGCCGCCTTGACGGCGGCGTCAGCGTCCGACCAGGCCAATAACAGGGCAAAGCCGGCCACGCTCAAGAGTCCATAGAGCTTGACCAGGGAAGACGATATTCCGCGACGTTCCCGGTTCCTCGTCACCAGGCGCATGATGATCACGCCCGCCAGGACGAGCACGACGATGACGCCGGTAATGATCACCTTGGCCATTGCGGTAGCTTAGTGGTTTACAGTTTCAGCGTTAAATGTCACGCTTCGCGCACCGTCGGGAAGCACTGATCGCCAAGAAACGAGCCGACAATGACGGAGCCCGCGCAGCAGCTGAGCGTCAACGACGACGCCACCACACTGCTGGCCATCGAGTCCATCAAGCAGCTCAAAGCCCGCTACTGCCGATACCTCGACACCAAGGACTGGGCCGCCTGGCGGACGATCTTCACCGACGACTTCGTCAGCGACACCGCGGAGGCCGGCGGCAAGTTGATCGTCGGGGCCGACGACTTCGTGGCCTTCACCCGAAAGAACATCGGACGGCGGTCGCAGGCCACCGCGCATCAGGTGCATGCCCCGGAGATCGAGCTGACGTCGGCGACGACGGCGCGCGGGGTGTGGGCACTGCAAGACGTCGTCCGGTTCGGAGCCGGCGTGAGTCTGGTTGGTTACGGCCACTACCACGAGACCTACGAGAAGACCGACGGGCAGTGGCTTATCAAGAGCTCCAAGCTAACTCGGCTGCGGGAAGACATCGTCACTCCCCTGTTCTCGTGCTACGTCTCGGAGCGTATCCGCAACGCAACCGCCAAACTCGCCAGCCGCCTCACCGAGAAATAGCACCCGCATGACTGCAGATACCATCCTGGTCACCGGCGCGTTCGGACAGATCGGTAGGCGCTGCGCCCAGATCCTGCTCAGTCGGGGACGAACCGTCATCGCGACGGACCTGCGAACTGACGGCACCGCCGCCGTTGCGAAAAAGCTGTCGGCCGGCGAGCACGCCGGGCGGCTGATCCCGGCCTACATCGACCTGCAGGACGCAGCCGCAGTGCGCGAGCTGGTCCTGACTCATCAACCCGCAGCGATCATCCACCTTGCCGCGATCGTCTCGCCGCCGTCGTACCGCAATCCCACGCTGGCGCGGAAGGTCAATGTGGGCGGTACCGAGAACCTGCTCGCGGCCGCGGGGTCGCTGCGCGATGCGCCGCTGTTTGTGATGGCCTCCAGCGCCGCGGTGTACGGATCGCGCAACCCCTATCGCCATCCCGAGCGGATCACCCCGGACACCCCGGTGGACCCCATCGACCAGTACGGGGAGGACAAGGTGCTCGCCGAGGCCGCGATCCGGGCCAGCGGCCTGCCGCACGCGCTGCTTCGGCTGGGCGGCGTCGTGTCGCCGGACGCCCACGTCGACGGCGATTATCTGCTGCTGATCCGCGCGACGCCGGGCGACAACCGCATGCACATGGTGGACGCGCGCGATGCGGCGCTGGCGTTCGCCAATGCCGTGGACCGCGGGGCCGCGGTCGCGGGCAAGGTGCTGCTCATCGGCGGTAACGAGTCGTACGTGAAGCTGCAACGCGACCTCGAGGACGACATCATGGCCGCGGTTGGGCTGGGCCGCCTGGGACCGTCGGCCAGCTTGCCGGGCGACCCCCAGGATGACCGCGGTTGGAGTTTCACCGGCTGGTACGACACCACCGAATCGCAGGCGCTGCTGGACTTCCAGCAGCACGAATGGAAGCAGTCGGTGGCGTTGGTAGCCGAGTCCCAGGCCCGGCTGCGCATGGTGTTGCGCCTGCTGGGCCCCCTCTTGCGCCCAGCGCTGCGCACGGCCCTGAAGCTTCAGCGCCGCGCCGAAGGACGCGGCCCGTATGCCGACCCGTGGACGCTGATCGTGAAGAAATACGGCACCGCTGCGCTGGCCCGCGCGGGAAGCTCGGCTGATCAATAGGTGAGCTCGTAGTGGTCGTCGTCCACCCACTCGCCGCGAACCAGCGCGGAACGTTCGGTGCGGCCGAGGTAGCTGAAGCCCAGGCGATCGAGCAACCGGATCGAGCCGGCATTGGCCGGATCCACGGAGGCCCGATACGTCGAGATCCCGGTCCCGCGCAGGCGCTCGAGCACCGCCGACACCGCCTCGGTGGCGAAGCCCTGGCCCCGCGACGTCGGCGACAGGGTGTAGCCGATCTGGGCCGACGCGCCATCCTCCGCGACCCGAACGGCAACGTCGCCCACGAGTGACCCGTCGTGCTCGATCGCAAGCTGGATCCACTCCCCCGGCACCGGCCAGCCGTCGGCATCTTGCCGGCCGATCATCCGGAGCGCGTCGTGCACCGAATACGGCAGGTCCCAGTCCTGGTAGCGCGCGGTCTCCGGATCGTCGCGATAGGCGGCGAACACCGCAGCGTCACCCGGGGTCATCGGGCGCATCAGCAGCCGCGAGGTCCGGATCGGCGGGAAGGGCACCCCGTCATTCTCGCGGGCCCGATCGCCGGGCGTAAAGCGTTGTCGTCGAACGCGTTCCCGTAGCAGCTCGGTCGCTCTCACGACGTAAAACCTGTGTACAAAGCGATGCTGCTATTCGTAATCCTTGGCGGCTACGGGCTACCCTGTACCGGCGCAGTCGACAGATCCCCTGCTCAAAGGAGGTGCCGATGGGGGGGTCCACGAAAACCATCGAGGCCGATTACCTCGTGATCGGCGCCGGTGCCATGGGAATGGCTTTCACCGACACGCTGATCGCCGAGTCCGAGGCACGCGTGGTCATTGTCGACCGTGCCCATCAACCGGGTGGGCACTGGAACGCCGCCTACCCGTTTGTCCGGCTGCACCAACCGTCGGCGTATTACGGCGTCAACTCAAGAGCATTGGGCAACAACACTATTGACTCCTTCGGCTGGAACCAGGGACTGGGCGAACTGGCCCCCGTCGGGGAGATAACCGCCTACTTCGACGCGGTCATGCAGCAGCAGTTTCTGCCCACTGGCCGGGTTGAGTACTTTCCGATGAGCGAGTACCTCGGCGACGGGCGGATCCGGACCATGGCAGGTACCGAATATGTCGTCACTGTCAATAAACGGATCGTCGACTCAACCTATTTACAAGCGATCGTGCCGTCGATGCGACCCGCGCCGTACTCGGTCGCACCGGGCATCGACTGCATCCCCCCGAGCGAGCTGGCGAGATACGCCCCACGAGAGCGGTACGTGATCGTCGGTGCCGGCAAGACCGGGATGGACATCTGTCTGTGGCTGCTGCGCAACGACGTCAGCCCGGAGCAGCTGACTTGGATCATGCCCCGCGATTCCTGGATCATGGACCGCGCAACGCTGCAGCCCGGGCCGACGTTCATCAAGCAATTCCGGGCCGGCTACGGCGCGACGCTGGATGCGATCGGGGCAGCCACATCGACAGACGACCTGTTCGATCGGCTGGAGAGCGCCGGAACCTTGCTGCGCCTCGACCCCTCGATACGTCCGACCATGTATCGGTGCGCAATTCTGTCGCAGCTGGAATTCGAACAACTGCGCCGGATCGAGGACGTCGTCAGGATGGGCCACGTCCAGCGCATCGAGCCCACCGCGATCGTGCTGGACGGCGAATCGATCACGTCCTCTCCGTCGGCCCTCTACATCGACTGCACGGCTGACGGAGCGCCACAACGTCCGGCCCGGCCGATCTTCGACGGCGACCACCTGACCCTGCAGGCGGTGCGCGGGTGCCAACAGGTGTTCAGCGCAGCGTTCGTCGCCCACGTCGAATTGGCCTATGACGGCGACGAGCTGAAAAACGAGCTGTGCAAACCGATTCCACACCCGGACCGCGATCTGGACTGGATGCGCTTGACGCATTCCGATCTGTGTAATCAACGTCGCTGGCTCGACGACGACGAGCTGACCGACTGGCTCAGCACCGCACGGTTGAACCTGCTCGCCGAACTGCTCCCACCGCTGTCGCACAAGCCGCGGGTGCGCGCCCGGGTGGTGTCGATGTTCCAGAAGAAGCAGGACACCGCCATCGAGCATCTCGAAAAGCTGCTCAGCGAGCTCAGTTTCGACGTTATCGACGAGCCACGCTAGAGGAGAGACGTGTCGCACAATCCCGAACGGGACCTGCCACTGGTCGGCCTACCCGACTCGGGTTACGTCTACCAAACAGGCTGGCGGCTGGCCACATCGGACATCGACGAGCACAAACGACTGCGTCTCGACGGCATCGCACGCTACATCCAGGAAGTCGGCGCCGAGCATCTCGGCGACGCCAACCTGGCCGACGTCCATCCCCATTGGATCGTTCTGCGCACCGTCATCGACGTCCTCAAGCCCATCGAGATACCGAGCGAAATCACCTTCCGTCGTTGGTGTGCAGCGCTTTCCACCCGCTGGTGCAACATGCGTGTGCAGCTCGAGGGTTCCGACGGCGGACGGATCGAAACCGAGGGTTTCTGGATCTGCATGAACAAGGACACCCTGACGCCCTCGCGCTTCACCGACGACTGCATCGCGCTTTTCGGCAGCACCACCGACAACCACCGGCTCAAGTGGCGTCCCTGGCTCACCGACCAGGCCGACAACGACCACGATGGCCACGACGGCACCGTGACGCCATTTCCGCTGCGCCGCACAGATATCGACCTCTTCGAGCACGTCAACAACACCATCTACTGGCACGGTGTGCACGAGATACTGGGCCAGGTACCCGAATTGGAGACCGCGCCGTATCGCGCCGTGCTGGAATACCGCAACCCCATCAAGTTCGGTGAATCGGTAACCATCCGTTCCGAGCGTCAGGACGACGCGGTGCGCATGCAATTCGTCGTCGGCGATGACGTGCGCGCCGCCGCCCTGGTGCGCAAGATCTAGTACCGGACTCGCCGCGCAACGTAGGTCACGGATAGGCGGCAACGCAGGCGTCGTTGGACAAGCCGGCGGCGAGCTCCTCGAGATCGAACGGCCGGCCCAGACGCGCCCGCAGCCCGGCGGTGTCGACGAGCAGGCTGATCTCGGCGGTTTGGCGCGCAAACATGCGCCCGATGAGCGGGTAGAGCCGACGCATCAATGCGCGCTCCGCCGCGGTACACCGGGCTGCGCAATACCCCACGTGACCGATCTCGTCGGTGAGAATGTCGCTGTAGAGCCGTTCGATTCGCGCTGCCACGTCCGGCTCGTCGGCGAACAGATCGACGCCGACCCGTCGCAGCTCGTCGAACATCACACAGCCGGCCATCTCGGCCGCGCCCACAAACGCGAAGCTGAGGCGTTCGGGAAGGAACACGTTGAGCTTGACGAACTGGCGCATCACCAGCGGCGGCGGGCTCACCTGGAACGGCAGACGGAAGATGTCCAGCACGTAGGCAAGCAGGCGGGTGTGGTAGTGCTCCTCGAGCTCCATGTACACCCGCTCCGGGAGTGTGTCATCGCCGCTGTTGCGCCCATAGGTCTCGCCCAGTCCCACGCCGAATCGCTCCGCCTGGTTCAGCTTGGCGGTAGCCAGCAGAAACAGCATCTCGCGATCGAGGCCGGGCTCGGGCCGGCGCCGACGAAGATTGCGCGCGAACACATTCCGGTCAATGTGACGCGCTGAGCGGACCGGGTCCGCCTCCAGTGCGGCGAAGAATTCCTCGCGGTTGGTCAGCCGGCGATTCAGCAGGTCCGCCTCGCCGTCGCGTTGCGCCAGGTAAACCCGGTAGCCGTCAATACCCGTAGCGATCATCGCTCCTCCATTCCCCTAACAACCGTTGTCACATAGCGATCCAGAAGTGCGGTCCGCGCCCGGGACGCGGGTACACCCGTGGCCAGCAACGCGAATAGTCCGGTAAGAAAAATCACCCCGAGCTCGCCCGGGTCCGCATCACGCGATACCCGTCCGGCGGTCTGCGCCTGGGTGATCACGGCGATGACGAACTCTGCCAGCGGGTGCTCACCCAATTGGTCCTCGACCGGACGGGTTGACGAAAAGTGCAGGCCCAGCATGTCTCTGAAGACCACCGGGCCCAATCTTCGCTCG
>Ga0335072_10010740_pt1 | contig 13159 bp, 13 predicted proteins | sample Lox_Sample_21_FD_206725 | JGI IMG/M metagenome (GOLD analysis project Ga0335072, IMG submission 206725) | Soil microbial communities from Loxahatchee National Wildlife Refuge, Florida, United States - Lox_Sample_2.1 | ecosystem: Environmental > Terrestrial > Soil > Wetlands | place: USA...
TCCAGCCGCCGCCGGGGCCCGGTGGGCGGTTCAGCGATGTCCGGGGCAGCCGACGGGGCGGGCGGGCGCCGCCCAGCTCGGCCAGGCCCTGCCCGATCGTGCGCAAGCTGCCCGCCGGGTGGGCCAGCCGGCGCGCCCGGCCCGCCCAGGCATCGGCGGCCAGCGCCCCCGCCCCGGGCGGGGGCGCCGGGAACGGCCCAGCCGCCGGGCCGGCCGACGGCGGGCCGGGGCTGTCATCGACCAGCTGCGCCAGGACCGCCAGCCCGCCGATCCCGTCGGCCAGCACGTGGTTCATCACGATCACCAGGCCGGTGCCGCCGCCGGCGAGGCCAGTGACGAACGTGGCTGACCACAACGGCCGGGACCGGGGCAGCGGCTCACCGAGCACCGACCCAGCTACATCCAGCAGGGCCCGCTGGTCACCGGGCGCCGGGCCCGGCACCTGCCGGACGTGGTGGCACAGGTCAAACACCGGGTCGTCGGCCCAGAACGGCCGCCCGCACCCGGGCGGCGCCCGGTGCAGCCGCTGCCGGAGCCTGGGCACCGCAGCGATCCGCTCACCTAGCACCCGCCGCGCCTGCTCCACGCTGAAACCGGGCCCGGTGCCCAGCACCAGCACCGCCCCGGTGTGCATCGGCGCGGGCCCAACATCGGCGGCCAGCTGCATCAGATCGGCCGGGCTGGCCCGGTCCAGCGGCACCCGCGCGGCCCTGCGCGCGCCCGCCACGCCCAGCGTGGCAGGCGGCAGGGTTCGCCGGACGTGACCGGTCACCTTGTTCGCCGCGCGCACGACCCGCCTCCTCGCCTTGGCGTCACTGCTCGATGATTGCCTTGATCGCGGCCAGGTCCTTATCCCAGCTGCGCCGCAACACACGCCGCAGGACCGGTGACAATAGGCGAAACGCCCCATGCGGGAACAATTCGTTTCTCACGGCCAGCTGGCACCCGCCCGGGAACCCGGTGACCTGACCCCGAAACCGCACGTCCAGCCGGCCTGACGTGCTCACCGCCGACCAGCCGCAGGGGCGATCAAACGCAGTATTCTCAATAATGGCCGTGCCGACGCCTCGGCCGAACCGGACCCGGTACCGGGTGCCGGCACCGACCGGCCCGGGCGTCAGCTTCTCGGCCTCCCGCAACTGCGGATTCCACTCCGGCTCCCGCCGCACATCGGTGACGTAGTCGAACACCGCTTCTGCGGGCGCCGCGATGCCGATGCTGTTCTCAACAACGTAGCCAGACCGCCGGCGGGCACTGGCCATCACTACCTCCCCTGGCTCCTGACGGGAACCGTATCCCCGCTCGTACCACGCTGCTGCCTCCCATACGCCTGCTACCGGCAACGCCCGGGTGCCCGACAACCACCGGCAAGTCCCATCCTTGCCATTCCCGCCGCACCCGGCAGGGGCCAAAGTCCCGCCGCAACAGATGGAAGGCCCGGATACTGAGCGTGGCGGGCTTCGCCGGAACCACGCAGGCAGGGGCGCCACAAGAGCACGGCCGCGCCCCCGGAGCCCTCGGCCGCAGTTCAGCTCAGCAGGCCGGACCGGAGAAATCTGCAAACGTGACTGGAGTCGGACACAAGAATTCGGCGACCCGTACGGCACCGGCAAGCCCACCCGCGTAATCGGCAGAACGGTTTGGCTACAGTCAGGCCAACCGGGTCAGTCACGCTCCGTGACAGCCAGAGCCACACAAGGAGCGCTGCCGTTAATCGACCGGCGCCAGGTAGCGTGCCTCGTTGCGACGGCTTGCTGCGGCCCCGCTTTGAAACTGGACTCCGTCTCGCCAGGGATATTCCGGATCGTGCGCTGCTAGGCCGCCGCGCCGGACTTCCGCCCAGCAATCCACCTCCAGCAGCTATGTACTGCCCGCCATCAAGGGCGCACACCCAACCCGCGCGCAGCCGCCCGCCTACCGAACCCCCAGCCATGATCGGCTACATCAACAGCGGCACGGTCGCCGGGCCCCCAAGACCGCGGACCGAGCTCGCGGCGTGCCTCATGAGCGGCCTGCCCACTGATGAGGCGTCCTGCACCAAGCACGCCCCTCAGTCGCAGGGCCTGCACCGGTCCTTGCAGCGCGAGGCTGCTGGCTGAGCAGCCCCAATACGCACGGGACCAGCCGTCGCCTGGCAGGGTCGGAAGTCCCGCCCATAGGCTCGGAGGTCCCCGCCGCTGTAAGGACAAGTGTCCCGCTGATATCGGCTGATGGTCTCTAGTGACAGCAGGCAAGTCACGATGTTATGGCGGTGGCGAGAGGGACCAGACTAGAAGGCGCGAAGTCGCGAGCCGACCGGTTCGCACACCACGCAATCAGGACCCGCGAGATGCCGGATCTGGTCCTGTCTCGCCGCAGTTCATCGCGACGGGGGGTTGGGTCATGCGGATGTTCACGACACAAGTGCTGGGGAAAACCGGCGGGGAAGTGCTGGCCACGGCTGAGTTGCTGGCCATAGCGGCAGCTGCCGAGGGCAGGCCGGCCGCGTTCATGTCCACAACTTCTCCAGATGCGGCGCTGTGCATGATCGACGGGTGGACCGGAGCTCCGCAGGGCCTGCCGCCGATGACCGACGCCCTGATCGTACAGGACCCGGACGAGGCTCGCCGCGCGGACGCCATCGGCGGGCTCAGCCCAGACGCATACGTGCTGGTGAATGCGACCTGCGGGTTCGGCGACCTTGGCCTGGCCGAGCAGGTTGGGCGGTTGTGCCGTGACCGCACACTCATACTGCCGGTAACGCGCCTGGCACGGGATTCGTCCGACGAAGTGATCCGCAGCAGCGTGATCGGCGGGTTCGCCGCGCTGTGCCCGGTGGTCAGCCTGGACAGCGTTGCCTCGGCGATCGAGGACCGCGAGCCGGGAGACCTAGCCCTGGCGTGCGTGGACGCCGCAGCGGCGGCGTATGAGTTCGTGCGGGCCGAGAAGGAAGCGCTTGCCGCCTGACAAGGCTGGTCGGGATTTGGAGCGCTTGGGCCGCGGCCGGGCATCAAGGACGCTGGGACCAGGATCGCTATGGCGGCGGCCTGCTCACATGCCCATTAGATCTCCTACCCCCGGGCCCGGCGCCCCTGGCCCTTCGAGCGCAGAGGCCGTGATCATGATCGTGACGATTGTTAGTGACGGGGGTAACGAGAATGCGGTCATTGCGGCGACAGTCCAGCGAGCTCTCTCGGAAGCGGCAATGACGACTCGGGCCGGGAACGGCCAGCACCGGATCGTGGTCGGCGTGGACGGGTCGGCGCCGTCGAAGGCGGCCCTGACGTGGGCCGTCAGCCAGGCGAGGCTGGCGGGTGCCACGGTTGAGGCAGTTATCGCGTGGGAGTTCCCGACGATGGCCGGGTATTTGATGCTCGTGTCGGATGTCGACTGGGAGGATCTGGCTTCTCGGATAATCGGCGATGCCGTCGCCGAGGTCACCGATGGTGGCGGGCAGGTCAAGATCATGAACAAGGTCGTCGAAGGCAACGCCGCCCAGGTGCTGGTTGAGGAGTCGGCCGGAGCCGACCTCCTGGTCGTTGGCAACCGCGGCCACGGCGGATTCGTGGAGGCCCTGCTCGGGTCGACCGGTCAGCACTGCGTTTAGCATGCCACCTGCCCAGTGATGGTGATCCGCGGTTCAACCGCCGGCCAGGAGACGGAAAGAGAACCAGGCTGACAGCGCCTGGACAGAGCAAGCGGCTGGCGGGCACGGCCGGCCAATTGGGACTGCGTGCCCTGGCGACGCCTGCGTCGCTGGCGCGGCTGTGCACCGACTCGCAGTAGGCGGCACCGAGGCGGCAAGGCGTGGCGCTCATCTGCAACGACTACGCGAGTCATGCCCATCCCCTTGCCATCCCGAATATGCACCGGCTACCCGAGCTCGCAGCGGTGACCGCCATTCTGAGTGTCTCGCCGCTTCATCGGTGCTGATCAGGGCTGAATGGCCCCGGCGGCCAGGACTTACATCATGAGCCGCCCGATCCCGGGTCAGCTGCTTTGCAGGTCACGCCGTGTGAATTGCCAGCCGCCGAGCAGAGCGGCGGCGCAGCCGATCGCCACGTAGATGCCGACGATCTCCCAGTCCGGGTTGACGGCCGGGGCGAGCGCCAGGTGGTACAGCAGGGAGGTATCCATGACCCAGTGGTTGACCTTGATCGCGGAGCCGAGCATGTCCAGTAGGAAGCCCCAGGCCAGGAGCCCCCAGCAGGCGACCGACGTCAGCCGGGGAACGAACCCGAGCGTGAGCACGCCGATGCCCAGCAGCAACGCGGCCGGGGCAGTGCTGTTAGTGCCTGCGAACAGTAGCTCGCGGAACGTCAGCCCGGCATGCTGACTGGCAGCGGCCGCCCAGAAGGCCAGCCCGCCCAGCATGCCGACGGCCGCCAGGACGGCGAGGATGAGGCCGGCCCTCCCAGCCAGCCAGCGCTGGCGGCTGACCGTCCGCACGATCAGGTTGTCGAGGTATCCCTCGGCCTCGTCCTCGCGCACCTGGCCCATGGCACTAGCCACGAAGGCCATGATCAGCGTCATCAGGATAAGGAAGACGACGCCCGCGAAGACTCGTGTGCCGGCCAGCTGAAGCTGGTGCTGTGCCACGTGCGTCAGGGTGCCGGTGAACCTACGCAGCGATCCGGACGAGGCGAAGGCCCGGCCGGTCGACTTCGCCAGGGAGCCGTAGAGAAGGCCGGCCACGACGGCCGCCGCCAGCCAGCTGGCGATGAGTGCCCGAGACATGCGCAGCGCGAACAGGGCTGGCGAGCCGAGCATGGCGGTGCGAGCCTGGGCGGTGGCGGAGTCGGCCAGCATGCTGGCGCCGAGATCGCGGTCGGCCAGCAGGACCGTCGCCACACCGCACGTCGCGACCAGGCCGGCGATCGGCAGCAGCCAGAGCGGCTGCGCGCCGGTCAGCGGATGCAACTGCTCCACCCAGCCCAGCGGGCTGGCATAGACCAGCCAGTGAGCGCTTGAGGTCGAGTCGCCGAGGGCACGCAGCATGAAGGCCGTGCCGAACACGGCGGCGGACAATCCTGCGGCCCGGGAACGCGTTGGCATGAGCTCGCTGGCCACGGCGCCGATCGCTGCAAACGTGGCTGCTGCGGCCACCACCGCCACGGCAAAGAACATGGACGCGCCGGGGCCGATCCCCACGCTGGGCCGGGCGCCGACGGCGATGGTCAGCAGCGCCGTCACCACGTACATAATCAGTACGCCAGCGCCGAGCCCGGCCAGCACGCCGGCGGTGGCCCGGCGCTGGGTCGTCTGTCCGGCAAGGATCACTTCCCACCGTCCGGCCGATTCTTCGCCGCGGAGGGCCTTGGTGGCGGCGAGCAGTCCCCAGATCGATGCGACCAGCGTCGTGACCCCGATTGCCCGCCAGTCGGTGAAACCGCCCAGCGTCGTGATCCGTCGGGTGTCACCGAGCAGGGCCTTGAGTCCCGCGTTGCTGGCCATCGTGGCCAGCAACCGCTCCCGCTGAGCTGCGCTCGCCGCGATCGTGTGGTAAGCGACCGCATTGTCGTATACGTATATGCCGAACACGAGCCCCCATAGGGCGCCGGTGCGCATAATGCGGCGGCCGGTGAAGCGGGCCGTGGCCAGCTGCGGCCGGGCGTAGCTGGTCAGCTGGGGCGAGATGGCGGCATCGGCCACCTTGATGCTGGTCATGACACGGCCCCGTTGTTTCTGTGCTCCTGCTCGCCGTAGATCGACAGGAATAGTTCCTCCAGCGATGGTTCGCGGCTAAGCAGCGTCTCGGGGTGGGCGGCCGCGAGCACGGTGAGCAGTCCGTCGATCGACCCGCGGACCTGGCAGGTCAAATGGTGGCCCGCGACCTGCACAGCGCTCACACCGGGAACGCGATCCACTGCCGAAGGGGGCGGACCCGGGAACGACGCCTCCACCGTCACCGCTGACAGCTGGCGCATCTGGGCCAGCGTGCCGATCTCGGCGAGCCGACCGGCACGCACGATCGCGATGCGGTCGCAGAGTGCCTCCGCCTCGGACAGTACATGCGACGAGAGGAAGACCGTCTGCCCGTTATCCCTTGCCTCTAGCACGCTCTCCCGGAACGCCTGCTCCATCAGCGGGTCGAGGCCGGCTGTGGGCTCGTCGAAAATCAGCAGGCGCGCTCGGCAGGCCAAGGCGGCAATCAGATTGATCTTCTGCCGGTTACCTTTTGAGTAGGTCCGCACCTTCCGGGATGTGTCAAAATCAAACCGCTTGATCAGCAGGTCGCGGTAGGCGACGTCGGTCTCGCCGTGCATGCTGGCCAGCAGGTGCAGGGTCTCGGCGCCAGTGAGGGACGGCCACAGGGTCGCTTCGCCCGGCACATATGCGATCTCGGCGTGTACCGCGATCTTGTCGCGCTGGACGTCCATGCCGAAGATCTCAGCCCGGCCAAAGGTCGGCTTGATCAGCCCGAGCAGCAGCCGGATCGTGGTGGTCTTCCCCGCGCCGTTGGGCCCGAGATAGCCAACGACCTCACCCGCGTTCACTTCCAGGTTAAGGTCCTCAAGGCCGATAACCGCACCATAATGCTTGCTCAAATGCTCTGTCCGTACGGCCGTGTTCGCTTTTCTCGCGCTTGTCTCCATGCCCCGCAGGCCAGCCTGTTTATTCGCGCCGTCTTGGCGGCGGCCTGATTTCACCTCACCCGGACCATAGGACGCGACAATCGCCGTAAGGCAGGCCTCAAGGTCCCCCTGACGCGTGACGGACGTCCTGATTCGCTCGGCAGGCTGCGAGCTGTCACCCGCGAGCACAGCCGAAATCGTCACCCGATCAGATTGGCCGCGAAGGCCGACGATTTGCCGAGTCCGGCGGTTGATGCCTCGCCCGCGAAATCGGCAGGTCACCCCCAACGCGCTCGCCCTACGCAGATTCCGCCATCATGCCTTCGCCCGGGATCGTACTCGGTGGCTCTCCCGGGCAGCTCCAAGTCAGTCCGGCGGCGCCCCTGGTGACGTGCGGGCGGGTGAGTACCGTCGCGCGGTCGCGGGGGTGAAGTCTGAAACTCGCCATCTTCATCTCCGCCGTGACCATGTGTGTAGGGTCACCTACAGTATGTAGTCAGGGATTCTGGTGGTGGATGATGTGCCGGATCAAAGGTTCTTCCTGCGAAGGATCTTCGAGCGGGCCGGGCATAAGGTGTCCGACGCCTGGAACGGCGCCGCCGCGCTCGCGGCGGTGCGCGAATCGCCGCCCGATCTGGTGGTGACCGACCTGATGATGCCGGTCATGGGCGGCGTCGAACTGATCCGGCGGCTGCGCTCCGAGCCTGCGACTGCGGGCATCCCGATCCTGGCGGCAAGCGGGGACGCCCACCTGGCGAGTGAGGCGGACGCGGTCTTAGCCAAGCCGTACTCATGGAAGCACCTCCTCGAAGTCGCCGAGGACCTGCTGCGAAAGGAACGTGACCCGGGGTGACACGGATTCCTACCGGCAGTCCCGGGCTGGACCTCATGCTCGGCGGCGGCCTGGAGCGGGGCGGGGTGATCGTGCTGGCCGGACCGCCGGGTACCGGCAAGACGATCCTCGCCCAGCAGGTGTGCTTCGCCAATGCCACGCCCGGGCACAAGGCCGTGTACTACACGACCGTGTCTGAGCCGCACACCAAGCTGGTCAGGCACCGGGAGTCATCGCCTTCTTCGATCCGGCGGCCCTGGGCGTGACCGTCGAAAATATTCACGTGGGTGACTTCCTGCGGCCACCGCGCGGCCGGGGAGGGCGGGCTGGTGCCTTTGGTGTCGGAGATCGTCCGCAAGACGCTGGAGGAGGAGCCCGCGGTGGTGGCGATCGACAGCACCAAGATGCTGCGCGATTTCGGCACCGAGCGCGAGTTGCGCCACGCGTTGTACGACCTGACCGGGCGCGTCGCCGACAGCGGAACGGTCCTGCTGATGCTGGGCGAGTACACGCCGGAGGAACTCCAGAGCGGCATAGAGTTCTCCCTGGCTGACGCCATCATCCAGCTTGAGTATCAGCACCGCGAGCCAGTCGACCGGCGATCCCGACGGGTCACCAAGTCGCGCGGCGCGAGCCAGCGGCCAGGACGGCATGCCTTCCAGATCGGCCCCGGCGGGGTCGAGGTCTACCCGCGCATATAGACCTCCTCCCGAGCATCGTCGCGATGAAGCCGAGCCTGGAGCAGTCCACGCTCGTATCCGTCCAGCGCTTGGCGGGCGCGCTGATCGGCGCCGCCGCGGCTGCGCTGCTGCTGCTGATACCCGCCAACGAACACGGACTCAGGCTGTTCGCGATCTCACGCGGCCTCGAAGTGGTCGCGCTCGTCCTGTTCATGCACGGGGCGGCGATTCGCTTCTGGAACTACGCGCTCCACACCGGGGCCATCGCCGCGGGAGTGCTGATCTTCGTGGATCGGCGTGGTCGTATGCTGCTCGCAGGCCTGCTCGCCCGGCGCACCAGGACCAACGACTCTGCCTCCCGCCGCAGGCCATTGGTTGAATAGCCGGTAGGCGGCCTGGGCCACAGGCCGACGTGAGTCCTGGACACCGATCGCACCGGGAGAAACATGACGACGGCGGTGGAACGCTCGGCGCTGACCGAGGGGGAAACCCGGACGCTGGATAGTTACTGGCGGGCGGCCAACTACCTGTCGGCAGGCCAGATCTACCTGCTCGACAACCCGCTGCTGACCGAACCGCTGCGGCCCGAGCACATCAAGCCGCGGCTGCTGGGCCACTGGGGCACCTCCCCCGGGCTGAACTTCATCTGGGCTCACCTCAACCGCGCCATCATCGCCCGCAACCAGTCGATGATCTTCGTCATCGGACCCGGCCACGGCGGCCCAGCCGCGCTCGCCAACAGCTGGCTCGAGGGCAGCTACAGCCAGGTGTACCCGGGCGTCGCCCGCGACGGCGACGGCATGCGGGAGCTCTTCCGCCAGTTCTCCTTCCCGGGCGGGGTGCCCAGCCACGTGGCCCCGCAGACCCCCGGATCGATCCACGAGGGCGGCGAGCTCGGTTACTCGCTGGCCCACGCGCACGGCGCGGCGTTCGACAACCCCGACCTGATCGTGGTGTGCGCGGTCGGTGACGGGGAGTCCGAGACCGGGCCGCTCGCCACTAGCTGGCACTCGCACCGGTTCCTCGACCCGGCCCGGGACGGCGCGGTGCTGCCGATCCTGCACCTGAACGGTTGGAAGATCGCGAATCCGGCGGTGCTGGCCCGGATCCCGGAAGACGAGCTCGACGCGCTGCTGCGCGGGTACGGCTACGACCCGATCTACGTGACCGGCCATGAGCCACTGGCCATGCACCGCGACATGGCCGCCGCGCTCGACCGCGCGATCGCCGCGATCCAGGCGATTCAGCGCGAGGCCAGATCCGAAGATCGAACAGCAGTCATTACGCCCCGTCTCTCCCCGGGCGGGTCCGCCCGCTGGCCGATGATCGTGCTGCGCTCCCCCAAGGGCTGGACCGGTCCGGCCGTGGTGGACGGGCTGCCGGTGGAGGGCACCTGGCGAGCCCATCAGGTACCGCTGGCCGAGGTCCGGACCAGCCCCGAGCACCTGCGCCAGCTCGAGGAGTGGCTGTGGTCCTACCGGCCGCGGGAGCTGTTCGACGCCGGGGGGCGCCCGCGGGACGGCCTGCTCGGCCTGGTGCCGAACGGCGACCGGCGGCTGGGCGCGAACCCGCACGCCAACGGCGGGCTGCTGCTGCGCGACCTGGCGATGCCCGACTTCCGCGATTACGCGGTCCCGGTCCGCGAGCCCGGGGCGCACGCCTCGGAACCGACGCGGGTGCTCGGCGGCTTGCTCCGAGACGTGATGGCGCGCAACGCGGCGAACCGGAACTTCCGCGTGGTCGGCCCGGACGAGACCGAGTCAAACCGGTTGGGTGCCCTGCTCGAGGTCACCGGCAAGACCTGGGAAGAGCGGGTCATCGACGTCGACCAGAACCTCGCCGCGGACGGCCGGGTCATGGAGATCCTCTCCGAGCACGTCTGCCAGGGCTGGCTCGAGGGCTACCTGCTGACAGGTCGGCACGGCTTGTTCTCGTGCTACGAGGCGTTCGTCCACATCGTCGATTCGATGTTCAACCAGCACGCCAAGTGGCTGAAGGTGAGCCGGACGCTGCCCTGGCGGCGCCCGGTCGCCTCGCTCAACTACCTGCTCACCTCGCACGTGTGGCGCCAGGACCACAACGGCTTCTCGCATCAGGACCCGGGCTTCATCGACCATGTGATGAACAAGAAGGCCGAGGTGATCCGGGTCTACCTGCCTCCGGACGCCAACACGCTGCTGTCGGTCGCCGATCATTGCCTGCGCAGCCGCGACTACGTGAACGTCATCGTCTCCGGCAAGCAGCCGTCCCTGGACTGGCTGGACATGGACTCCGCCATCCTGCACGCCGCCCGCGGCGCCGGGATCTGGGAGTGGGCCAGCAACGACGGCCCGGGCGAAGAGCCCGACGTCGTGCTGGCCTGCGCCGGCGACGTGCCGACCCTGGAGGTGCTGGCGGCCACCAGCATCCTGCGCGAGAACCTGCCGCAGCTGCGGGTCCGGGTAGTCAACGTGGTCGACCTGATGCGGCTGCAGCCGTCCACCGAGCATCCGCACGGGATGAGCGACGCCGAGTTCAACGCGCTGTTCACCACCGACCGGCCGGTGATCTTCGCCTACCACGGGTACCCGTGGCTGATCCACCGCCTGACCTACAGCCGCGCCGGGCACGATCAGTTTCACGTCCGCGGGTACAAAGAGGAGGGCACCACGACCACGCCGTTCGACATGGTGGTGATGAACGACATGGACCGGTTCCACCTGGTCATGGACGTCATCGACCGGGTCCCCGGCCTCGGCAACTCGGCCGCGTGGCTGCGCCAGCAGATGGTGGACACGCGGGTCAGGCACCGCGCCTGGACCCGCGAGCACGGCGAGGACCTGCCCGAGGTCAGCAACTGGACCTGGCCTGCCGCCACGCAAGCATGAATCGAGCCCTGGTCGTCAACGCCGGGTCGAGCAGCCTCAAGCTCAGCGTGCTCGGCCCGGCCTACGAGATCGCCGCCACGCTGACCATCGACCCCTGGGACGGCGGGCTGGACCACGCCGGGCTACGCCGGTTCCTGGGCGGCCAGCCGGGCCTCGACGCCGTCGGCCATCGCGTCGTCCACGGCGGCAGCCGGTTCACCACGGCCACGGTCATCGACGAGCCGGTCATCGCCGCCATCGGCGAGCTGACCACCTCGCGCCGCTGCACCAGCCCCGCGCCCTGGCCCGGATCAAAGCCGCGCGGGCCGCCCTGCCCGGGGTGGCCCAGGTTGCGCTGGCAGGATGGAACCGAGAGCGTCGCGTTCATCCGTGATCACACCCGCGGGTCCAGCAGCCACCTCGTAGCCAAGTTCGAATAGCTGACCGTCAGCGCCTTCCCGACGCCGAGATCGCCCGCCAGGTGCGCGCCACGCTCAGCCTGGCCTCTGCCGCGCCGGACTCAGGGCCCTAGCCGGGCCGACCTTCGCCTCTGGAGCATGCCGCCGGGAACGGGCAGCGTGGAGGGTGAAGGCGTGCTCCGGATACGCGCCCCCGTCAGAGAAGAGGCCGGACGATGAAGCCCATCATGTGGACAGCCGTGGCGCTCGCCGCCGCCGTGACCGTGGCACTGGTCGCGGGCAAGGATGACATCCGCCGGTTCCGCCGGATGCGCAGCATGTGAGCGCCCGAAGGGTTGCGGCTGCGGTCACTCACGGCAGCCGGAACCCGAGATCGCGGGCCGCCTTCCGCAGATCGTCGCGGACGGACGGATGTGCCACCCGGTCGATGATCTGCCCGGCCTGCTCGCCGGCATCGTAGCCCCACACCGTGGCCGCACCTTGCTCGCTGACGATGAAGCTGTGCTGGAACGAGGTCACCGGGCCGGCCAGCCGGGGCACGACGGTGGAGACGTCGGCCTTCGGGTGCCAGGACGGCAGCGCGATGACGGCCCGGCCGCCCGGCGAGTGCAGGGCGCCCACCACGAAGTCGGTCTGCCCGCCGAAGCCGGAATAGATCATGCCGTGCACGCGGGCCGCGTTCGCCTGCGCGAACAGGTCGACCTGCAGCGCCCCGTTCACCGACACCATTCTCGGCTGCCGGGCGATCAGGCCCGGGTCGTTGGTCTTCTCGGTCCGCAGCAGCCTGACCCGCGGGTTCAGGTTGACCCAGTCGTACAGGTCCGGGCTGCCGAACACGAACGACGCCGTGGCCGGACTGCCCGAATCCAGCGCCCCGGCCCGTTCCAGGGCCAGCACGCCGTCGCTGAACATCTCCGACCAGACCGCGAGGCCGCGCCGCCCGGTCAGCGCGGCTAGCACCGCGTCGGGAACCGCGCCGATGCCCAGCTGCAGGGTGGCCGCGTCGGGTACCAGCGCGGCGACACGTTCTCCGATGGACCGGAACAGATCCGATCCGGGATGCGAGGGCGGCGACGGTAGCGGCACGTCCGCTTCCATGGCGTAGTCGATGCAATCCTCGGGCAGCACCGCGTCGCCGTAGGTAAAGGGCATGCGCGGGTTGACCTGCGCAATGACCAGGCCGCCGCGGGCCCGGGCCGCTTCGATGGCGGCGGGCAGGATGTTGACCTCGATGCCCAGCGAGACGGTGCCGCGGACCGGGGCCGAGGTCTGCATCAGGACGACGTCGGGCGGCAGTGCCTCGCCGAGCAGTTCCGGCACCAGCGACAGGCGGCACGGAAAGTACCGCAGCCGCTCCGCGCCGCGCATGCCGGGGCCGATGAACGAGGACTCTAGGATCACGCCGTCGTGGTCCGGGACTCCGTGCTGGGCGTTGAGCGCGAACAGCCGGTAAGGGCTGACGGACGCGTCGACCACGGCCAGAGCCTGCCAGGGGGTACCGAAGTTGCCGCCCAGCACCACCCGCGGCGTTCCGGGCAGGCGCTCCAGCACCGCCGCGAGCTCGGACTCGGTGACAAACCGCATGGCGGTTCTCCTTTCCCGCTACCGCCCAGGCCCCGGACCGGCTGACCGAATGACCGCCGCGGAGTGCGCATGATGGATACCACGACTTTCATGCCGGTCCGATCGTGGCCACCATGAGGGCCTTGATGGTGGGCATCCGGTTGGCCGCCTGGTCGAAGACGACCGACTGCGGTGACTCGAAGACCTCGTCGGTGACCTCCAGCGCCTCCAGCAGCCGCTTGTCGTATATCTGCCGTCCGACGTC
>Ga0335072_10010741_pt1 | contig 13158 bp, 14 predicted proteins | sample Lox_Sample_21_FD_206725 | JGI IMG/M metagenome (GOLD analysis project Ga0335072, IMG submission 206725) | Soil microbial communities from Loxahatchee National Wildlife Refuge, Florida, United States - Lox_Sample_2.1 | ecosystem: Environmental > Terrestrial > Soil > Wetlands | place: USA...
ATGGGGACGTCGTTCGCGATCTTCTTCAGGCCCGACGGAAAGGTCGTTTGAGATGATAACCGCTGACCAGGCCGAGCGTATCGCCGCCGAGTTCATGGAGGCACTGCCCGACCAGACCCGGACGGACTGGCATCTGCGAGAGTTCCCGCAGGGCTGGCTGATCGCCGAGAGGCGTGAGGAGCCGCTCATGGGCGCTGCTTCCTACGTCGTCGAGCGGGACTCCGGCCGCATCATGATGTTCCCGTCCTTCATCGCGCCCGTCCGCATCCTTGAGGAATACGAGCAGGTCGCCGCTCGTGGCCTTCCACATGACTCCAGCCCCGCCAGCTAAGGCTGAAATGGCGTGACTCTACTCACAGGGTCTGGTCGGCGAGCGCCCCTCATTCACTACAGGAACTCTGGCGGTTCAGGAACTATCTAGGACTCAATGAACTATAAGCCAGCTGAAGAGAACTTACCTGCAGGCGTACAGGGTCTGCGCCACCGACGATGCAGCCGACGATACGGCCCCATAGTCCCTCGCAGGAACGGCGGCGCAGGCGCTTTTCACCCACGACTCAATGGCCGTCATGGTGGGGGAGCTGTTGTGCTGGCCGAAAAGGAATGCCGCCGGCCCGGTATCGGTAGCGCTGAGGAGGAAGAAGCGAAGCTGCCCGGTCCGCACCCGCTTCTGCACCTCGGCGAGGGTGGGGGAAGGGACCGAGCCGGTGAACCCGCCGATGGACATGACCTCCTGGCCGGTGGCGATGATGTAGGGCAAGGCCTGGGTCCATGACGAGACGGCCATGAGGTAGTCGGCGCCGTGCCGACGCGCGCTGACGTAGCCGTAAATCTGCCGTTCGGTGGTGGTCAGCGGATCGCTCGACTCCTGGAGGCCGCCTGGGTTGGCGCCGGCGCCGTCCGGGTGGCCGGCCTGAGGCCTCCCGCTCACGAGCCAGCTCAGGCCGCCGTTGTCAGGGCCGGCGCTCGCCTCGAGTGAGTTTCCTGCGTACTTCACGTCCAGCACCGACGCGGCCCACGTGGCCGGCGCGGCCAGCATCGCCACGACACCACAAGCCAGCCCGGCCGTGACCACCGGCAGGCGCGTCTCCCGCAGCTGCCGTGCCCCGACGATGATGATGACCGCGGCTATCCCGGCCGCCAGCGCGGCATCGCGCGCCCAGGGCAGGAAGCCGCCGTAGGAATGCCACAGGAAGGCGGCCCACGCCAGCGACGCCGCCACCACGATGGGCAGCATCCAGCTGCGGCCGGAGCCCGCCCGGTACACCCGCCAGAACATCACGGTCCCCGCGCCCGACAGCGCCGCCAGTGGCGGGGCTAGCGACGCCACGTAGGCGGTGTGCGGGATCGTGCCCATCTTGCTGAGGATCAGGAAGAACGTCAGTAGCCACAGGCCCCACAGCACGAACCCGCCCCGCACTGGGTCATCGCGGCGGGCGCGTCGCGTCCACAGCAGGCCGCAGATCAGCGCGAGCACCGCCAGCGGGTACAGCCAGCCGATCTGAGGTCCGTAGGTGCTGCCCAGCAGCTTCGTCCACCCCGTGCCGAAGCCTCCGGCTCCGTGGGACCCGTAGCCCCCAGGGCCGGCCGTGAGACCCGGCCATGAGGTCACCGAGCCCGGCACGGAGATACCGAACCGGTCCAGCCCGTTGTACCCGAACACCATCGCGAACGCGTTGTTGTCCACTGACCCGTCGATGTACGGCCGGCTAGCGGCCGGCGTGACCGTGTACAGCGCGATCCATGACAGCGAGACCGCCAGCGTGACCAGGCCGAACACCGCTACGTGCCGCAGTCGCCGAGGCCACGAGGGCGGCGCGCACAGCAGGTACCCGAGGACCAGGGCGGGCAGGATCATCCACGCCTGGAGCATCTTGGCCTGGAAGCCGAGTCCGACCCACAGGCCGGCCATCAGCAGCCCCGTCAGCCGTCCCTCGAGCACGGCCCGCTGGTAGGCGTCCGCCGCCAGCACCAGGCACATGGTGAGCGCCGCGTCCTCCATGCTGTGCCCGAACATCGACGCCACGATCGGCGTGAGCGCGAAGATCAGCGCGGCCAGCAGCCCCGAGGCCACGCCCGCCCAGCGCCGGACGACCCGGTACATGACCAGCACCGAGACGACGCCCTCGATGACCTGGGGCAGCGCCAGCGACCAGGGGTGGAACCCGAAGATCCGGGCGGCCAGAGCCTGCGGCAGGAACGAGCCCGCGAGCTTGTCAAGCGTGATGGTGGCCTTAGGGTCGAAGGCTCCGTAGAAGAACGCCTTCCAGCTCTCCGACTCGCTCTTGGCCGCCACCCAGTAGAACGACTCCAGTTCCGGGTGCGCGACGTTCCACCCGTACACCAGCGCCGCGACCGCGGCGATACCGAGCAGCGCTGGGCGTGCCCATGCCGGCTGAGCAGCCGGGGATCGCCACACCTCCCAGCGGCGGCGCGGGCGGGCGCGCGCATGCGCGGCGACTGGATCTACGTGCGGGTGCTGCGGCTCTAGCAGGGTTGTTGACATCGTCAGATTCCCCCGTCGACGTTGAGCGTCTGGCCGGTGATGTAGCCGGAAGCCTCGCTCAGCAGGAACAGCACGGAACTGGCCAGTTCGTCAACGGTGCCGAGCCGGCCGAGGGCAGTCTTGCTGGCGAAGGTGGCGCGGATTTCCTCGGCGTGATCGGCTGGCATGTCGGCCAGCGCCGCTGTCTCGATCTTGCCGGGAGCGACCACGTTGACCCGGATACCGCGCGGGCCGAGCTCCCTGGCCAGCGACCGGGTCATGCCGATCATCGCCGACTTGGCCGCGCTGTAGTGCGCCTGAAAGACGACCCCCTCGTCGGTGCCCCGCCAGCCGATGTTGACCACGCAGGAGCCGGCTCCGAGGAACGGAAGGCACTGCTGTGTGACCCGGTAGGCACCGGTCAGGCTGGTGTCAAGCACCCTTGACCACTCCTGCGGGGGCAGCTCGGCGAACGGGATACGGCTGGCCCTCCCGGCGTTGTTGACCAGGCCATCGAGGTGTCCCTCGCAGTGCTCAGCCGCCGCCGCGACCAGCGCGTCAGCCTGGGTCACGTCGGCCACGTCCGCCTGGATGACCTGATGCTCGCCGCCCGCCTCCTTCAGGTCCCTGGCGAGACTCTCGGCCGCCTCCATGTCGCGGTGGTAGCAGGTGACCACGCGGGCACCCGCTCGGGCCGCCGCCAGCACGATGCCCCGGCCGATCCCACGGGTGCCCCCGGTCACGAGGATGTTCTTGCCTTGCAGTTCCAGTTCCACGGGGTACTTCCCCTTCGCTGATGTGGTCACGGCGGGACAAGTCGAGAGATCACGCCGGGGTGCCGAAGGTGGCACCCGCCGCCGCCTCCACCTTTTCCTTGATCAGCCGCATCTGCTCCAGGGTGTTCCGGTTCAGCCGGTCGGCCATCCCCTTGTCGTCCAGTGGGGCGCCGGGCTTCATCTCGAAATCCTGGATCCAGCGCATCCGGACGCCATCGCCGGTCTGGGCGTACTCCCAGCGGATATTCATGTAAGAGAAGGGGCCGGTTTCCACCCGGTGCGCGCGAACCGAGTGGGTCGCTGGATCCGCCGACCGGCGGGAGACCCAGCTCCATCGCTGGCCGTTCTCGTCCGGGCGCAAGGTGAGCCGGAAGGTCAGCGAGTCCTCGTCTTGCTCAAGGATCTCGGCCGACTCGTACTCGCTGAACAGCTGCGGCCAGTTGGCCACGTCATTGGTCATCGACCAGACCAGGTTCATCGGAGCGGTGATGACGATCGCATTGTCGGTGTGGCCTGACATCACGCCCTCGCCTCCGCCAGTCGCGCGTTGACGTAGGCCACGACCTCGCGCGGGGTCATCTCGTTTTTCAGGTCACTGTCCGGGATCCGGATGGCGTAGACCCGCTCGGTGCACGCGGCTAGCTCAAGGACGGCCAGCGAGTCATAACCCAGTTCATTGAGGGGAACGTCGCCCACGTCCTCGCCGTCCAGGTCGATCCCCTCGTCAGACCCCGCGACCTTGCGGAGGATCTGGAGCAGGTCGGTCGCCGTGACGACGGTGGCATTTTCAGTCATGCTGGGAGTCCTTTCACCAAGGGTTCACTCTTGCTGGACGTACTTGACGCCCCTCTCGCCACTACCAGGGCGGAGGTGAAGCCGCCACGGCCGCGGGCCAGCACGAGTGCCGTGCGCGGCCTGATATGCCGCGGCCAGCCCATGACCAGGTCGATTTCGCAGCTGGCCGCGAGACGGTCTGGCCCGGCGGTGTGCGGCACTATGCCGTGGTTCAGGGCTAGCAACGCGGTCGCCGTGTCCAGGGCGGCGCCTCCGGCATAGAGGCGTCCGGTCAGTGTCTTGGGAGCCGTCACGGGGACACCGCCCGGGCCGAACACGTCCGCGATCGCCTGGGCTTCGGCTTCGTCCTGCTCTCGCACCCCGGCCGCGTCCGCGAAGACCACGTCAACCTGGTCAGAGGTCAGGCCCGCGTCCCTGAGGGCACGCCTGATCACGGCGGCCAGCACGCGCGGTCGGCCCGAGTCCGGTCGCGGGTCGAGTCCCGCGGCGTAGCCGAGCAATTCGCCGTAAGAGCCGACCCCGCGCTGCCGGGCCGACTCGGCGCTTTCCACGATCATGAGCGCGCCGCCTTCGCCGGGCACGAAGCCGTGGGCGGCCGTCGTGAACGGCAGGTACGCGCGGGCCGGGTCGTCGCCCGCGGCGAGGCACCCGGTGGCCATCTGGGCCACCAGCCCGTACGGGCACAACGAGGCGTCGGTGCCTCCTACCAGGGCCAGCCGGGAGCCGGATCGCAGTAGCCGCCAGGCCTGGCCGAGCGCGTCAAGGCCGCCGGCCTGCTCACAGCACAGCACCCCGCACGGGCCACGCATGCCATGCCGGATCGAGAGTTGCCCGGTGGACGCCGCGTAGAACCAGGCGATGGACTGATACGCGCCTACCCAGGAGGGGCCTTTCTGGTACAGCCGCTCCATTTCATGCTGGCCAAATTCGGTGCCGCCCGAGGAGCTCGCCGTCACGACGGCCATCTCGTACTCCGGCAACGCCGAGGGGTCCACGCTCGCGTCGGCCAGTGCCGCCGCGGCGGCGGTGATGGCGAAGTGCGTAAAACGGTCGCTTTGTGGCACCAGGCGGCCGGGCACTTGCCGGGCCGCGTCATATCCAGGCACCTCTCCCGCGACCTGAACCGGGTAGCCGGACGGATCGAAACGGGTGATCCGCCCGAGGCCGCTCTTGCCGGCCAGCACCGATTCCCAGTGCTGATGGGTTCCGACGCCAGTCGGCGCGACCACCCCGATCCCGGTCACCACGGCCCGGGTCCTTTCCTCACGGATCCCGGTAGCACTCATGCGGCGCTCCTCGCCGCGGCCCGCTCAGGGCGGGGCTGGCCGAGGATGATGGCGCTCTGGAAGCCACCAAACCCGCTGCCGACGCTCAGCACATGCCTGATCCGGCTCTCCCGCGCGGTGTTGGGCACGTAGTCAAGGTCGCATTCCGGGTCGGCCACGCTGAGGTTGGCCGTCGGCGGGACGACCTGATGGCGCAGGGCGAGGACGCAGGCGACCACTTCCAGTGACCCGATAGCTCCGAGGGAGTGCCCGATCATTGACTTGATCGAGCTCACGGGTGTCTCGTAGGCCGCCTGGCCCAGACTGGCCTTGAATGCCGCCGTCTCGTGCCGGTCGTTCTGCTTGGTCCCGGAGCCATGCGCGTTGATGTAGTCGATGTCGGAAGGGTCGAGCCGGGCCCGGCCCATCGCGGTGCGGATCGCTTCCGCCATCTCCCGCCCATCGGGCTTGAGGCCAGTCATGTGGAAGGCGTTGCTCCGCCCGGCGAAGCCGAGGACCTCCGCGTAGGGGTCGGCGCCGCGCTCACGAGCCGCCCGCGCCTCCTCGATCACCACCACAGCTGCCCCTTCGCCCAGAACGAACCCGTCCCGCCGTCCGTCGAAGGGCCGTGACGCATGTTCCGGGTCACCGTTGTTGGGACTCGTCGCCTTAATCGCGTCGAAGCAGGCCGAGGTGATCGGCGACAGCGGGGCATCGGCCGCCCCAGCCAGGACCACGTCCGCGGTGCCCTCCTCGATGAGCTGGACGCCGTGCCCGATGGCATCAAGGCCTGACGTGCACCCGGTGGAGATCAGCGCCACCGGCCCCTCGGCTCCGGCCTGCCAGGCCACCTCCACGGCGATCGTGCTCGGCGCCATGTAGTCATACAGGTGCGGGACCCGGTAGCGGTGGTCGACCAGCCAGTCGCGCCCGCCGTCCGACAGCACGGCGTACTCGTTCTCCAGGCCCATCGTGCAGCCAACCGCGCTGCCGATGCTTACGCCGACCCGGCTGGGGTCGCTGGCGGTCAGCTCGATGCCGCTGTCGCCGATCGCCTCGCGCGCGGCCACCACCGCGAACTGGGCGGCCCGGTCCATGCGGCGGACCTCTTGCGAGGACAGCCCGCGCGCGAACGGATCGAAATCGCACTCGGCCGCGATCCGGGAGCGGAAGCCGGACGCGTCGAACAGGCTGATCTGGCGAGTGGCAGTCCGCCCGGCCGAGAGCAAGTCCCAGTAGGCGTCCCGGCCGATCCCGCCCGGGGAAACCACGCCAACGCCGGTGATCGTCGCCCGTCGTGTCATCTCGGCCCACCGACCATGGGATCGGCCGCCGCCGGGCGCGCCGGCTCCTCGGTGTCGATGTGGCCGAGCTCCGGGCGAGGCGCGAGCGGTGATAGGTGAAAGACCACCTCGGCCAGGCTTTCGCCGAGGTTCACCAGGCGGTGCCGGACCCCGATGGGGACCAGCAGGGAGTCGCCTCGGCCTAGCGCGACTGGCTCGCCGTCCAGCGTGATCTCCAGGCTTCCTCCCTGCACGACATGGAGGAACTCCTCGGAGTACGGGTGCAAGTGCTCGGTGACGTACTCGCCCGGTGCGAGCCGCAGCAACCCACCGAAACCGGACGTGCAGCCCACCGTCTTAGGGCTGAGGGTGACCCTGATGTCGCCGCCGCGACGAGCGTTGGCGGGCACCGAATCCACCGAGATCCGCCTCGCGTCTGCGGGCCTGCTTATACGACCACTCCCTGTGCCCGCGTTGTCCGTGAATTCCTGAGTATCTGCGTTATGGGGAAGCATCTAAACCTCAACCCTCGTAGTAATCTGCGGGCGGTCGCGACCGGCCCAATGATTATGGCCAGTGGAAAAGAAAACCCGTGAAGTTGCAGCTCAACGACCAGTTCACCCGGCTGCCTTGATTCGGAGCATAGCATAGCGAGCTCATTAGAGAGCCGGTTGCGCCACAAGGTGATTTGGCGTCATCGGCAATTTCAGCCAGTCTGGGGAGTATTTCCTGATGAGGCTGATAATGCGGCGAGGAAGAGGAGAAAAGGCCCGTCGGCGGTAACTAAGTAGCCCTATGCCCCGCGGTCGGTAATCAAGTCCATCGAGCCGCTGGCCAGCAGGTCCCGGGGGCCATCCGCGGTCGTGAGATTCCAGTCAAGGCCGGGGCCACGCCAGTCGACCACCCGCACGACCAGGTCGTCCCGCCTGAACAGCGTGCTGGCCGTCAGCGGCTGGCCCGGATCCCGGACCGCTGCCTCATCCAGGTCGGCGAGCAGCCGTACCGCCGCCTCGCCACCGCCCGGCCGCACGGTGTAAAGAAAGCCCCGCCGGGTGACCGGGCCTTTCGGCCCGGGCATGGCCTGGGCGTGGTGCACGGCCGGGAGCGCGGCGCGGGCGAAGAAGGCCCGTACGGACGTGGGGTCACTGAAGTCGCGGGGTTCCTCCAGGTACGGGTTGATGGCCTCCTCGACCGCTCTGACCTCGGGCTGGGCGGCCACGTGCCGCATCGCGTTGCCCAGGTCACCGGTAACCTCGACGGCTCGCACCACCCGGTTGCCGTACATGAACAGGGACGTGCGGCGGAGCCTGGTGGTGGCGTCCACTCGCGCCTGTGGCGCACTGTAGTTGGCCAGGATCTCGGCCACGGCCGGCTCGCTGCCTGGCTTGACCGTAAAGGTGATTCCGTGCCGGACGATCCCGCCACTGGCCAGGGGCGGCGCGGGCAGCGGGTCGGTGCGGGGCGCGCCTGCCGCCGGGCCGAGTTGCCCGTGGATGGCCGCGCGGTCAGCCGGCTCCGGCCGGCTGACCAGGGGATCGGGGGTCTGCCGCGTGATGACGTAGCGCAGCGAGTTCCTGCTGCCCAGGCAGGCGCTCAGCGGCGCTACCAGCTCGCGGTGGGCCTGGCTGTCCACCCAGGCCAGGAAGGACTCAGAGTCCTCCCACTCGCTGGTAATGAGCCACTGGGAGGAATTCCCAAGGGATTGGCAGAGCTGGTCGCTGACGTGACCAGGCACGTCCGCCACCTGGTGCCGAATCTGCTCGTAGGCCTGCAGGAAGCGCTCCTGATGATCGTCGAGAACGTCCATCAGAAACAACACCCGCAACGGGGATGTCCCGGCGGCGGAGGGCGGGAGTAGCTCGTCGTGCGAGGTCGCCATGGCTGGTATTCCCTTCCGTTGCGGTGGGCCTGACCGGACCAGGGCCAGTGTCGATCACACCAGTCATGCTTCCATATTGTGACTGAGTGTGTACGCTTCATAGCTGGGAGTGTCGGCGAAGCGCATCACTCAAAAGCCTGGAGAGGGCGAGTCCATGACCATGAAGGCCGACGTGCGCGTGCCCGTCCTGATCGCTGGCGGCTCCCTGGTGGGCCTGTCCGCATCGCTGTTCCTGGCCCGCCTCGGCGTCGGCCACCTGCTCGTGGAACGGCGCGCGCAGACCTCGCACCATCCCCGCGGGCGCGGGAACAACCTGCGCACGATGGAGCTTTTCCGCACGGCTGGAGTCGAGTCCGCGATCGTCCAGGCCGCGTCCCTGCTCGCCCAGAACCACGGCATGCTCCAGGCCGAGACGCTGACTAGCGGGAACGATGAATGGCTCATCCGGGAGGTCGACCCCGATGGCCAGCATGCCCGGGTCAGCCCATCGAACTGGTGCCAGTGCAGCCAGAACGACCTGGAGCCTGTCTTGATCCGCGCCTCCCGCGACCTCGGCGGCGACATCCGCTTCGGCACCGAGCTTGTCTGGTTCACCCAGCACGACCAGGGAGTGACCGCCTTGGTCAGAAGCCAGGAGAGCGGGGATGAGCGGATCGTGCGAGCGGACTACCTGGTCGCCGCGGACGGGCCGCGCAGCCCAGTTCGGGAGCAACTCGGGATCGGCCACGTCGGGGCCGGCGACCTGTACCACAGCGTGAGCCTCACCTTCAAGGCCAAGCGCCTAGCCGAGGTCGCCGGCGATCGCCGCTTCTTCTGCGCCTACCTGACCAACAAGCAAGGCCCCGGCGTGCTGCTGCCTGTCGACAACGAGGAGCTCTGGGTGGTGCACGTCCCCTTGCAGGCCGAGCGGGGCGAGGTGCTCGATGACTTCACCGACGAGCGCTGCGAGGCGGCCATCCGGACTGCCACCGGCGTGCCCGACCTGGAAGTGGAGATCACAGGAAAGGCCCAGTGGACCGCGGCCGAGCGGGTCGCGACGCGTTTCGCCGACGGCCGGGTCTTCCTGGCCGGCGACTCGGCCCACGAGATGCCCCCGACCGGGGCCTTCGGCTCGAATACCGGCATCCAGGATGCCCACAACCTCGCCTGGAAGCTCGCGGCGGTACTAGACGGCTGGGCCGGGCCAGGCCTGCTCGAGACCTACGACCATGAGCGGCGTCCGGTGGCCGTGGCGACCAGCGCTCGCGCCGCCGCCCGTTCCGCCGAGCACAATCACCCCGGCTACACCCCCCGCTCCGGCGGAGGCCGGCAGCCCGCCCCGCTCGCGCTGGTCCTGGGCTACCGCTATTTCTCCAGCGCGGTCGCGGACGCCCGGCCCGACGCGCCGGTTGTCCCGCCCGACTTCCTGCCGACGGCCGAGCCCGGCCGCCGGGCACCGCACATGTGGCTGGATCAGTCCGGCACCCGGCGGTCGACCCTGGACTTGTACGAGCGCACGCTGGTGCTGCTCAGCGGTCCCGACGGCGGTCTGTGGCACGCGGCCGGCCAGCGGGCGGCCGCCCGCGGCGTCCCGCTGGCCTGCTACCGGGTGGGCCACGGCGCGGACTGCGACCTGACGCCGCTTGACGGCTCCGACTGGGCACAGTTGCACGGCACCGACTCGGGCGGCGCGGTCCTGGTCCGCCCGGACGGCTTTGTGGCGTGGCGTACGCCTTCATCCAATACCGAGCCAGAACGAGTCCTGGCCGGTGTCCTTGACAGCGTGCTCAGCCGCCGATAACGGCGGCTGAGCACGGTCCTAGCGGGGTTCGGGTTGCGCGCTTCGCCACTGGTAGAACGCCGTCGCCATCGCGTCGGATGGCACCCGCCAGGTGTCCGGGTCGTAGGCGGCGACGAACGGCTGGAGGTTCTTGCTGACCTCGCGGAACAACGGGTCCTCGCGGGTCTCGTCCACGGTGGCGCTCAGCGGCTGCTCGGCCTCGATCAGATGCATGTATAGATCGTGGAAGCGAAATAGCGTCCGCGATTGCACTCCGATGCGCCGCGGCAGGTCGGTAGCGTCCGAGGCGGCGAAGACGCTGGCGATATTTTGCTCGCTGCCGGGCCGCATCCGAGCCACGATCAACGTTCTCTCCATGGTTCCCCCCATTCTCTTCCGGTGCGTCGAACGAGAGTTACGCTAGCGCGCCGACCGCTCAGATTCGCACAGCCGGCCCGTGTCGTCTCGATTACATTTTGTAGTCAATGTTTCCAATCGACGTCACGACCTTCGCCTTGGTGGGCCGCTGCCATTAGTGCGGGTGATCGATGTGCCGGGCGGCGTCCGATGCGGCGTCATCGGCGGCGTGCTCCCCAAAGCCGACCCCGATTGCCTGGTCATAGCGGCGCTGTTCGGCATGGACGAGCGCCGACAGGACCCGGCGGTCGGCGTCGGTCGGCTCGCCGCCGAACGGCAGCGCCCGGGGGTACAGTCGGCGGGCCAGGACCGGGTTCAGTTCGGCCGCGTACATGCTGAGCTTGGCCAGCAGCAGCAGAAACGCCACGATGCCGATGACCGAGCCGAACGCACCGTAGGTGGCCGAGGCGTGCCTCAGCTGGTGGGTGATCAGTCCGGTGCCGATGGTGATCAGCGCCGTGAAGACGACCCCGCCGGCGACCGCGCCCGGCAGCAGGCCGCGCGGGCCGATCGCCTTGGCGGTCAGCAGGGTGAAGGCGGCGAAGTACAGCCCGGCATTGACGGCCAGCAAGCCGGCCAGGACCGGGATCCTTATCCCGTAGCTGGTCGTGCCGCCAGTGGCATATCCGGTCACGAAGGCGTTGACGACGAACGCGCCGCCGATGGTGACTAGCCCGGCCAGGCTACGGCCGAGCCGCGGGACGAAGCCGGTCCGCTGAACCTGCGGGATGTTCCAGGCCGTGGCCATGGCCAGCTGCGCGGTCTGGGTCACGCCCTGGGCGCCGTACAGCAGCCCGATCAGGCCGATGACCAGACCGGGCGCGCTGCCGTGCAGGGCGCTGCGGTTTTCCGGGTTGAAGCTGGAGCCGACCACCGGGAACTCGTGCAGTGTCCGGATCAGCCCTTCGCCGACCGATCCCGCGCCGATGAACCCAAGCAGCGTCACTACCACGAGGAGCAACGGGAAGATAGCGGTGAATCCGTACCAGGCCAGCCCGACGACCACCAGGTTGGCGTTGTCGTCACCGAACTTCTTGACCACCGCGTAGGGCACTCCGGCCCATCGCACGCGCCGCTGCCACCCGTCAACCGCGCCAACCGCCCGGCGTGGGAAGCCGGCCGGTGCCACCGGGTCAGTCGCCGTGCTCTCAGTACCCATCGCCCGCCTGGTACCCGCCCGCCAAGAAACAAACGTCAATCGGCTGCCTGGTCGGGCCCTCTAACCCCGGTCCGCGGCGCAACTTACGGCTCCGACCGCCCGAATCGCCACCGCCCGCGCCGCGCGCCCCGAACCGCCACCGCCCGCGCCGCGGTCCAGGCCGCATGCTGTTGATTATACCGCGAAATTCGGCACAATCAACAGCATTTGCCCCGCCCGGAGACGCCACCTCGTTTCCGCTCAAGCCCGCCGGGTAGCCCACCGCGACGCGGGTAGCCCACCGCGACGACAGTGCAAGAGGAGGGGGCTGACCATGAAGGGCAAGGCAAAGGCGACGATGGCGGTCGCCGCTGGCTACTTGCTGGGCAGGCACCGCAACCTTCGGGCTGCGGCGGTCGCGGCGACGGCCGCCGTGATGGGCGGGAAGAACCCGGCCGTGCGCCGGGGAGCGAAGCGGCTCAGCAACTCAAGCCTGGTGGGCAAGGTGATGCCGGCACCGGTCAGGAAGCTCCTTCGTCACGCCGCCTGACCCCCGGTCCAGTACCGAGCAGGGCCAGGCAGCTGGCCCACAGGGCGTCAAGGTGCTGCGTGTCGTTGTAGAGCTTGGCGAACAACACCTGGCCCTCGAGCTGCGCGACGATTGCCCGCGCCGCCGCGACCGTGTCAGGAGCGCTGACCTGGCCGCGTTCCCGCGCTTCCGTGATGACCGCCGCCACCATGTCGACCTGCTCGGCGAAGATCTCCTGCAGGCGCAGCCGGATGGCTTCCGTCTGGTTGCTCATCTCCAGGGTCAGGTTGCCGAACATGCAGCCCGAGACGGTCCCGCAGCTTTGCTGCCCGGTCAGCTGGTCGGCCTGGGTCGCCTCGAACAGTTGACGCAGCCGCTCGAGCGGCTCGGCCTCGCTTCCAAGCAGGCCGGCCCAGCCGAGGCGCTGGCAAGCCCAGTGCTCGTCGATGACCGCTAGGGCAAGGGTCTCCTTGGACTCAAAGAAGTAGTAGAAGCTGCCCTTAGGCACGCCCGCGGTCTTGCAGATCTCGGCCACGCCGAGCGCCGAGTAGCCCTGGAGCGCGATGAGCGACTCCGCAGCGGTGAGGATCTTCGCCCGGGCGTCGCTGGTTCGTCCCATGCCACTAGTTTACGACCAGTCGTCTACTTAACAGCGAACCGGCAGACTAGCAGGTCAGCGGGCCAGTACCCCCGGTAACATGGCCACCGTGGAGCTACGCCAGCTTCGGTATTTTCTTGCGGTTGCCGATGAGCTGCACTACGGACGGGCCGCCGAGCGGCTGCTGATCGCCGGGCCATCGCTATCGCAGCAGATCAAGGCGCTTGAGCGCGA
>Ga0335072_10010742_pt1 | contig 13158 bp, 10 predicted proteins | sample Lox_Sample_21_FD_206725 | JGI IMG/M metagenome (GOLD analysis project Ga0335072, IMG submission 206725) | Soil microbial communities from Loxahatchee National Wildlife Refuge, Florida, United States - Lox_Sample_2.1 | ecosystem: Environmental > Terrestrial > Soil > Wetlands | place: USA...
CGCGGGCAATGAGCTCGTCGGAGCCGGACGTGCATCGGCTGTTCTGGTTCATTGCCTGCTGGCTGGGGGCCCTGGTCCTGCTGATCGCGGAAAGCCTGTCCACGTTTCGATCCTTTCATCGCCAGGGCCAGGCGGAGCGGCAGCTTGAACAGATCGCGCGGCTGCAGCAGAGCATTCTGGACTCGGCCGGACCGATGATCATCGCCGCGAATCTCGACGGCGTCCTGCTGCTGTTCAATCCGGCGGCCGAACGGATGCTGGGCTATGCGGCTCAGGAGGCCTGCCGGACACTCAAGGCGGAGGAGTTGTTCCCCGAAGGCGAAATGGAGCGGGTGGGCCGGCAACTGGTCGCATCACTGAGCCGGATGCATGCCGCCCCGGGCGCGGCCAACGCCTCCATCCTTCACAATTTCGTCCAGTACATCACGAGCTTTCCGGCCAGCCGGGTGCGCGGCGTGGAAATGCAGTACCGCCGCAAGGACGGGAGCACTTTTCCGGCGATGGTGTATCTGTCGGCGGTTCGCTCGGCGCAGGGGGCAGTGACGGGGCTGCTGGCGATCAGCATGGACCTGACGGCCACGCGCCGCGCGGAGCAGGCGCTGCGTGAGAGCGAGGAGCGCTACCGCGATATCTTCGAAAACGCTATCGAGATGATCGCCACGCTCAGCCCGCATGGCCGCTATCTCTATGTGAATCCGGCCTGGCAGGCTCTTTTCGGCATCAACAGCGACGGATTCGAAGGGCTGATGAGCTTTGAATCGCCGTTTCCACCGGAGGTGCAGGCGGAGGCGGCGGCGCTCTTCCGGCGCGCGCTGAACGGGGAAAGAGTGGAGCGGGAGCCGCTGCAGCTGCGCAACACCGACGGGAGCCGGGTGGAAGTGGAAGCCAGCCTGAGCTGCCGCCGCGACGAAGGCCGGGCGGTCTCGGTGCGCTGTATCTTCCGCGACGTGACGCAGCAGAACCGGCGCGAGCGCCGCCTGGGGATGCAGCTGCAGGTAAGCCAGATCGTGGGACAGTCAATTTCGCAGGAGGAGGCGCTGCCTAGCGTGCTGGCCGTGCTCTGCGCAAATCTGGGGTATGACATTGCCAACCTGTGGGTGGTGGACGAGTTCCAGGAGCACATCCGTTTCGACTGCAGCTGGTCGGCGCCGGGGCGATCATATGAGGAGTTCCAGCGGGAGAGCGCGGCGCGGCCCTACAGCCGCGGCCAGGGCCTGCCCGGGCTGGTGTGGACGCTGGGCGCGGGACGATGGCTCGTCGATGTGCGCGACGATCCGGGATTTCTGCGCGCTCAGGCGGCTCGCCACGATGGACTGATTACGGGCTGGGCGGTACCGGTGCGCGTGGGCAACCGGATCACCGCGGCGGTTGAGCTTTTCAGCCGGCAGCGCCGCGAGGAAGACGCGGGAACCATGGCCACGGTGGAAACCGTCTGCGCCTCCATCGGGCAGTTCATGGCCCGGTCCGAGCAGGAGGGCAAAGTCAGGGAGCTCAACCAGCAGAACGAGCTGATTCTCAGATCGGTCGCGGACGGCATTTTCGGGGTCGATGCGGAGGGCCGCGTCGACTTCGTCAATCCGGCGGCCGCGGAGATGGTTGGCGCGCTGCCCTCGGAGCTGGCCGGCCGCCCGGTGCACGCCGCGCTTCATTCCGGGGCGGCAGGGGAAGTCTGCGACGACCAGTGCCGGGTGCGGCGCGCATTCCTGCTGCACGAGAGCACCAGCGGCCAGGACGTTTTTTACCGGCAGAACGGGAGCTCGTTTCCGGTGGAGTTCTCGGTCACGCCCATGCTGGAGCACGGGGTGATCATCGGCAGCGTGCTCAGCTTCCGCGACATCGAGCAGCGGTATGCGCTGGACCGCATGAAGGATGAGTTTGTGTCGACGGTGAGCCACGAGCTGCGCACACCGCTCACCTCCATCCGCGGCGCGCTGGGGCTGCTGTCGTCGGGGCTTCTCGGCCAGCTCAGCGAGAAGGCGGCGAGCCTGCTGCGTATCGCTGTCTCCAACTCCGACCGGCTGGTCAGGCTGATTAACGACATTCTCGATCTGGAACGCATGGAGTCGGGACGCGCCCCGCTGAACTTCCGCAGCTCGTACCTGAATGAGCTGGCGCAGCAGGTGGTGGACGCGATGCAGCCCATGGCTGATGCCGCCAGCATCCGACTGCTGGTGAAGACCGAAATCACGCCGGTCGAGGCGGACCCCGACCGCCTGCAGCAGGTAATCACCAACCTGCTAAGCAATGCCATCAAGTTTTCCCAGCCCGATTCGAAGGTATGCGTCGAAGCCGCGCCGGTCGACGGCGGGGCGCTGCTCAGCGTCATCGACGAAGGACGCGGCATCCCAACCGATAAGCTGGAGAGCATTTTCGATCGCTTCCAGCAGGTCGACGCGTCGGATTCGCGGCAGAAAGGCGGAACGGGGCTGGGTCTGGCAATCTGCCGCACCATTGTTCAGCAGCACGGCGGGCGCATCTGGGCGGAACACAACGCCGAGCGCGGGTCGACCTTCCGGCTGTTTGTTCCGGAACGGACGCGGCTGGAGTCGCTGCCCGAAACCAGCAGCTTCCTGGGCGAGTCGTTTGCGAAGGAAGACACCGTTCTTATCTGCGAGGGTGATCCGGCGGCGCGCAGGCAGATCGTCGAGGCGCTGCGGAAGCGAAATTACCGCATCCTCGAAGCGGAGAACCGCGAGCAGGCGATTCATCTGGCGCAGCAGTTCTCGCTGGGCGCGATTCTGCTGGGGGTATCGCAGCAACGGCGCGAAGGATTACTTACGCTGCGTGCGCTGCGCGAGGATCCGGCGGTAGCGCAGGTTCCGATCGTCGTTCTGAGCCTTGCTCCGGAGGACCGCAGCGCGGAGGCGCAGGCCGACTCGTGGCTGCCGACTCCGGTCGACGAAACGCTGCTGCTGGCCGAACTGGCGCGGCTGGTCAAAGGGCCGCGCGAGCATCCGACGGTTCTGCTGGTCGAGGACGACCTCGACCTTGCCGGAGTGATTCTGACGACTTTCGAGCGCGCGGGGATCGTTGTGCATCATGCAGCCCGGCTGCATCACGCGATCGAACTGTGCGAGTCGGTACGCCCCGATCTGATGATCCTCGACCTGGCGCTGCCGGACGGCCATGGCCTCGAACTGATCGACTGGCTGCGCACCCGCAAGGAGCTGCGGCGTCTGCCCCTGGTGGTTTACTCGGCGCGGGAAGTCTCGAGCGCCGAGCGCGGGCTCTTTCAGCTTGGTCCGACCGAGTTTCTCACCAAGACAAAGGTGCAGCCGCAGGACGTGGAGGCGCTGGTCTTCACGATGCTGCGCCGCTACCGGACGTCGGAGGCCCCGGTAAGCGAATCGGTGGGAGGCGGCTCGTGAGGTGACCGCTGGCGCCGAGCGCCGGCGTGTACCTGTCTTCGAGATGCTGGTCAGGGAAATGCTGGTCAGGAAATACTGGTCAGGCCTGTTTTGTGCCATTCTTACTTTTAAGTTTCACCAATGAAGGGTCCCCCATGCGACGCCGCATCCTGATCATTGATGACGAAGACGATATCCGCCAGGTGGCGGCGATGAGCCTTGAGACCGTGGCCGGATGGGATGTGGTCACGGCAAGCTCGGGAGCGCAGGGCATTCGCCGCGCGCAGGTGGAGCAGCCGGACGCGATCCTGCTGGACGTGATGATGCCGGGGATGGATGGTCCCACGACCTTCCTGGAGCTGAGAAAATCCGGGGAGACCGCGCGGATTCCGGTGATCCTGCTGACGGCGAAGGTTCAGGGAGCGGACCAGAAGCGCTTCGCCAGTCTTGGCGTTTCGGGGGTGCTCTTCAAGCCCTTCGATCCGCTGACCCTGGCGGCGCAGATGTCGGATGCGCTGGGATGGAAGGAGTAGCAGCCATGAGCGGGCCGCAGGACTCACATGCGCAGGAGATGGCGGCTCTGCTCGATACTCTCTGGAAGAGCAATTACGGGGTGCTCATGGAGCGGGTGGGAATTCTGCGTGATGCCCAGGAAAAGCTCGCGGCGGGATCGCTCGACGATCAGAGCCGTAAAAGCGCCGAGGAAGCCGCGCACAACCTGGCGGGGATTCTGGGAACCTTCGGACTGCCGCAGGGCAGCGCGCTGGCGTCGAAGATTGAAGTGTGGCTGGCGCAGAAGGCACCGCCAGGAGCGAACAGCGCGGATGTCCTGCGATCCTGGGTGGATGAACTGGAGGCGATCATCGCCTCACGCCCCTGAGCGGGGCGGCGTTTCCGACTCAACACTAAAAGCCATGGTCGTCATCCTGAAAGGCAATCGGAAGAGCGGTCTCAAGATTGATTTTTTCCGGCGCGGCGGCTTCGGCCTGGTCGCGCAGTTTCGCCACGGAAAGCCAGTCGTCCTTGTGCGGATGGTCGGTAACCCACGGCGGCAGCGGCATGCACAAAAAGCGGCTGAGCGCGACCGCGTAACCCTCATAAAGCGCCCGCATCTGTTTGAGCCGCTCTCTCGAGTCGCCGTCGCGGCAGACGCGAACGCCGGCCTGGCAGAGCTCCTGGTAAAGCCGGTCGAAGCGCTCCGGGGGCAGGCGATCTTCGCCGTCAAGCGCGGGCGCCTGGGAGAATATCTGGGCAATGTCGACCAACGCGTGGCGGGCGATGGCGAAGGTAAGCTGGGCCTGGCGCGCCGCGTGCTCCTGCACGCCGGCGATCATCAGGGCGCAGACGTCGAGAACAGCAGTGAGCGCCGAGAGCCAGCTCTGATTCGTATGCTGGGAGCGAAAATAGCAAAGCAGCGGATAGGAGATGTGGCTCTCCAGCAACTCGGCCGACCATCGCTCCCACTCGACGAGCAGGAGATTGAGCGCGTCGTTGCCGCCTTTGAAGGAGTGGCGGCGCATGAGCTCGGCCGCGGTGGGTGGGCTTCCGGCGCGCGCATCGAGCAAAGAGATGCTGACTTCGCGGCGGGAAAAGGCCTGATACAGCACGGGAAAATAGCTGATGACCATGGCCAGGAATCCGAGGCCGATACCGGATTCGAGAACGAGGATCAGCCGCGCCCAGGAGGAATGGGGGGTCAGGTCGCCGATTCCCAGCGTGAAGATGGTCGTCCCGCTGATGTACAGGTCGGAGCGAAGGTCGTTCCCCGAAAACATGGTGTCTGCGAGCGGAGTGCGCAGGGAATGAAAGAGGAATCCGAATCCGATCAGAAGCCCTCCCGCCCAGATCACGATCAACAACAGCAGGGAGAGCGGGCCGTATACGCTCAAGGCGGTCTCGCGTTTTCGCGGATGTTGGATTCTGCTTGCCAGGTGCGACCATGGCCACCAGGTGACGACATAGAAGACGCGGGTGATGCGAAACCGCCCGGTGGCGCGGCGCGGCGAGATTACCGTCTGGAAGGCATCCAGCAGCGCAACGCAGATACACACGATACCAGCGCAGAACCAGAAAACCTGCATGGTCGGTTCCCCCTTCCACGCAGCAAAACAGGAGAGAGCCCTCGCCGTCAACCGCGGCCCTGTTTAATCTGATCCCGGCCTTGGTTAATCTGATCCCAATGACCGCGGTTGCGCGCCTGCTTGTCAAACTCGGGCTGATCCTGATCGTTGCGGGCGGCTTTGTGTACCTGCTGGGCAGGCTGGGCATTTCTCTGGGCAGCATGCCGGGCGATCTAACCTGGCGGCGGAAGAATGTTACCGTTTACTTCCCCATCGGGACCTCAATCCTGCTCAGCATCGTGCTTACGCTGCTCTTCTGGCTCTTCTCGAGGTTCCGGCGCTGAGGCTGCGCGGGCCGGTTCTCGATTAGACTGAAGAATCGTGGACGCGCTCTCCAACCCGCGAGGCCAGCTCGGATTCACCTTCGAAGAAGCAAAGCCGGCACAGCGCCGCATCTGGAAAGTGAGCGAACTCGCCGCCGAGATACGGGCGGAAGTGGAGCGCGCTTTTTCCGATCTGTGGATTGAGGGCGAAATCTCAGACCTGCGGCCGGCGGCGTCCGGTCACGTCTACTTCACGATCAAGGACGAGTCCGCGCAGCTTTCCGCCGTGCTCTTTCGCCGGCAGGCGGCGCTGCTGCGCTTCCGGCCTGAGAATGGGCTGCACATTCTGCTGCGGGGAAGGCTCTCGGTGTTCGAGCAGCGCGGCCAGATGCAGGTGGTTGCGGAGCACATCGAGCCGATGGGTGCGGGATCGCTTCAGCTCGCCTTCGAGCAGGTGAAGCGCCAGCTGCAGCGCGAGGGACTCTTCGATTCTGAACGCAAGCGGCCGCTGCCGGAGTTTCCGCGCTGCGTCGGCATCGTCACTTCCCCCGCGGGCGCGGTGATCCGCGACTTCGTCAACATTGTCACGCGGCGGCACTCGGCGCTGCGGATCCTGGTCTACCCGGCTCTGGTGCAGGGCGAATCGGCGGCCGCGGAAGTCGCCACGGGCATCGCGTGGTTCAATCGCACGGGTGAAGTCGACGTCATCGTGATTGCGCGCGGCGGGGGGTCGCTCGAAGACCTGGCGCCCTTCAACAGCGAATCGCTGGCGCGGGCGCTCGCTCGCTCGGGTATTCCCGTGGTCTCGGCCATAGGACACGAAACCGACTTCACCATCGCGGATTTTGTCGCCGACCTGCGGGCTCCGACTCCATCGGCCGCGGCCGAGCTGATCACGGCCGCGCAGCACAAAGTGGAGGAGCGCCTGGAACGGCTGGGCCAGCGGCTGGACCGCGCCACCCGCTACGCGCTGATGCAGGCGCGGGAACGCTTCCTGCGGCTCTCGGCGCCGGCGGCGTTTGCGCGCATGCGCGACAATCTGAACCTGCGCCAGCAGCGGATTGATGAGCTGTCGTTCCGGATGGAAACCGCGTGGCGGATCCTGTATCAGAGGGCCGGGCAGCGGCTGCAGCATCTTGCCTCCAGCGTGCTGCGCCACGATGTCGCCAGCCGGCTGATGCTGGTCGGCCAGCGCCTGCATACGCTTAGCACGCGGCTCTTCCGCGCGCAGGCGGCGCTGCTACAGCATCGCCGGTCGCGACTGGATGGGCTGGAGAGACAGCTCCAGTCGCTCTCTCCGCTGGGCGTACTGAACCGCGGATATGCGCTGGTGTACGACGAATCGGGAGCGCTGGTCAGAGACGCGGCGCGGATCCAGCCAAAACAAAAGCTCATCACGCGGGTTGCGAAGGGAAGCATCGAAAGTAGTGTGATGAAGGTCACACCGGAAACGGAAACAACGTGAGAGAACCCTACAGAGCATGAGAAGACTGTTCGGAACCGATGGAATTCGCGCCGTTGCCGGCGAAGCGCCGCTCGATCCCAAAACCATTTATGCCGCCGGGATGGCAGTTGCGCACCAGCTCAAGGCAAACGCGCATCAGGCGTCGATCATTCTCGGCATGGACACGCGGGAATCGAGCGAGTGGATTGCCGCAGTGCTCACGGCGGGGCTGCTCCGGGGCGGGGCAGCGGTCGAGAGCGCGGGTGTTATTACCACGCCGGGCATCGCGTACCTGGCACGCCACCACAAATTCACGGCGGGAGTGGTCATTTCGGCCTCGCATAATCCGTGGCACGACAATGGCATCAAGGTCTTCGGCGGCGACGGATACAAGCTGCCGGACGAAACCGAACTGCGCATCGAAGACGAGATTTTTCGCCAGCTCGAGTCGATCGCCGAGCCCGACATCACACAGCTCGCGCCGCCGGTAACGAACTCGACATTCCGCGCCGGCTACGAGGCTTTTCTGCTCTCCGCTGTGCCCGGCCTGCACCTCGACGATCTGAAGCTGGTCATCGACTGCGCCAATGGGGCCGCTTCGGCCATCGCTCCCGAATTGTTCGTCCGCCTTTGCTCATCGGCTCAGCTCACGCACGCCTCTCCAGACGGCCACAATATCAACGCCGACTGCGGAGCCCTCCATCCCGAAGTGGTGGCCGCCGAGACCAAGGCCGCCGTTGCCGATATCGGCATCACCTTCGACGGCGACGCCGACCGCGCGCTCTTCGCCTGCCGCCATGGCAGGGTCGTCAACGGAGACGCCGTACTGCTGCTCGCCGCCCGCGATCTGAAAGCCCGCCAGATGCTCAACGGCGGCATCGTCGTCGCAACAACCATGTCGAACATGGGCCTGGAAGGCGCGCTGCGCCGCGACATGATCAGGATGCTGCGCGCGCCGGTGGGCGATAAATACGTCCTGGAGATGATGCAGGCGAATCATGCGTCGCTGGGCGGCGAGCAGTCGGGGCACATCCTCTTCCCTCACCTCGCCACGACGGGCGACGGCCTGCTGACAGCTCTGGTTGTGCTCGATATCGTGCATCGCTCCGGCAAGCCGCTCGACGAGCTTGTCGCCGACCTGAAGGTGTTTCCGCAGACGATCCTCAATGTTCCGGTGAAAGAGAAGAAGCCGCTCGACGAGATCGAGACGGTCGCCGCGACGATCCGCGAAGCCGAGCAGGCGCTGGACGGCAATGGGCGTGTGGTCGTGCGGTACTCGGGAACGGAGCCGCTGGCGCGCGTGATGATCGAGGCAGAGTCGGAAGAGACGATGCGGCGGCATGCCGACGCCATTGCGGGCGCGATCCGCGAGGCGCTGGGGGCGTGAGTGTCGTGCTTCCCACCCTTGGCTTCGCCAAGGATGGGGCACCCCAGTGGTTCGCTGGGGACGCCTGGTTTCCTAACTCTTCAGGTCGCGCCAGTTCGCGCCCACGCCGACGTCGGCGACGAGCGGGACGTTGAGCTCGATCACGTGCTCCAGTTCACTCTGCACCAGTTCGCGAACCTCATCGACTTCGGCATGGGGCACGTCGAAGAGGAGCTCGTCGTGGACCTGCAGTGTCATGCGTGACTGCAATTTTCGATCGGCGAGCTTGGTGTCGATGCGGATCATGGCCAGCTTGATGAGGTCGGCCGCCGTTCCCTGCAGTGGAGTATTCACCGCCGTGCGCTCGGCAAAGCCACGCAGATTGGCGTTGCGGCTCTGGATGTCGGGAATGGGGCGCACGCGCCCAAACATGGTCTTCACTCTCTGCTCGCGCCGCGTCTCGTCGAGCAGCCGGTCGATGAACGCGCGCACGCCCTTGTAGCGCTCGAAGTAGGTCTCGATGTAGAGGCGCGCTTCATGCTGATCGATGCCGAGCTGCGCGGCCAGGCCGAAGGGCGAGATGCCGTAGACGATGCCGAAGTTCACGGCCTTGGCGCGATTGCGCGTCTCCTTGCTCATCTGGCCGGCGGGCACGCCGAAGACTTCGGAGGCGGTGAGGGTGTGAATGTCCTGACCGGTCTTATAGGCCTGGGTCAGCAGCGGATCGCCGGAGAAGTGCGCCATCAGACGGAGCTCGATCTGCGAATAATCGGCCGAGAGCAGTTGGCATCCGGGAGCGGCGATGAAGGCGGCGCGAATTTCACGGCCGAGCTCGGTGCGGATGGGAATATTCTGCAGGTTCGGATTCGTCGAGGAAAGGCGTCCGGTTGCGGTGCCCACCTGGTTGAAGGTGGTGTGCACGCGGCCCTCGGCGTCGGCGAGCAGCGGCAGCGAGTCGACGTAATTTGATTTGAGCTTGGCCAGCTGGCGATACTCCAGCACCATACGCGGCACTTCGTTGTGCGCGGCCAGCTCTTCGAGCACATCCTGCGCGGTCGAGACCACCTTGCCCTTGCCGTATTTGAGCGGCCGGGGCAGGCCCATCTTGTTGAAGAGCACATCGCCGAGCTGGCGGGGCGACTGGATATTGAAGCGGTGGCCGGACCTGGCAAAGATTTCCTCGCCGACGCGCTCGATCTCCGCACCGAGGGTGACCGACATGCTGTTCAGCACGGCGGAGTCGATGCGCACGCCTTCTTTTTCCATGCGCAGCAATACGGGCGCGAGCGGGAGATCGATGGTCTCGTAGACTTCGCGCTCATTGAGCGCATTTACGTCGTCGCGCAGCACCGGAGTCAATGTCTCGACCGCATGGGCGGCTTCGGTCAACTCGCGCTCGCCGGTCTCCTGAAGCGGCTGGTCGCTGAAGCGTGCCGCCACGTCGCTCAAGCGGTGCGATGCATGGGTGGGATTGATGAGGTAGGAATAGAGCATCAGATCGTCGCCGGCTCCGCGCAGTGTGACGCCGTGCTGATCTCCATTCCGTTCAAATCGTGGACGCGCTTGGGGACGCTCTCGTCTTCGAGCAGCTCACGCACGCTATCCAGCGGAACGAGCAGCGCCTTGCCCGCGCCCGCGGAGACGGCCAGGCGAAATGCTTTCGGCTCAGCGGGAGCAGCCTTCGCTTCAGCGGCATCCACCAGGTCGAGCAGCGACATGGTTTTCAGCTCAGGCTCGCGCTCTTCGATCGATTCGGCTTCCTGCTCGCTGACCTGCTCGGCGGCCTCTTCGAGCTTCGACGAGGAGACGGCCAGCGCGAAGCCCTGCGCACGAGCTTCGCGAACGAAGTCCGCAATGTCACCAGAGGACGGCTCGGTCAGGTGCTCTACGGCTCGCGCCGTCTGCGCCGGCGCAAGCTCCTTCAACAGCGTCGTGAATTCGAGCTCGGTGAACAGCGCGCGGCATGCGCTCACATCGGGCGGCTGCGTGCGCATCTCGTCAAGATTGAGGGGCAGCGGGACGGAGGTGTGGATGGTGACCAGCTCCTTGCTCAGCAGCACGGCGTCACGGTTGTTTTCGAGCGATTCGCGATAGGTCTTGCGCTTCACTTCCGACGCGCGGTCGAGTGCCGCTTCGACGGTGCCGAACTGCTGGATAAGCTCGACCGATCCCTTGTCGCCGATGCCGGGCGCGCCGGGAATGTTGTCGACCGAGTCGCCGCGCAAGGCCATCACGTCGATGACGCGCTCGGGAGGCACGCCCAGGGTCTCGATTACTTTCTCCGGATCGAGCACCAGGTTGTCCTTGACCGGGTTCAGCACCTTCACCTGGCCGGTGACCAGCTGGAGCATGTCCTTGTCGTTGGAGACGACATACACGGGATGGCCGGCTTTCGCTGCCTGGGCGGCGAGGGTGCCGATCACGTCGTCGGCCTCGAATCCCTCGGCCATAAGAATGGGGATGCGAAATGCCTCGAGGGCGCGGCGGATGTAGGGAAGCTGCTGGAGCAGATCGGGAGGGGTTTCGGCGCGATTCGCCTTGTAGCCGGCGTATTCGACCTCGTCGAACTGCTGGGTGCGGATGTTGAATTTGCGCACGGTGGTCATGGTGCGCGCGCGCTCGTCGCGAAAGACGGGCGTGCTCGGGTCGAAGATGGCGGCGAGATACTCCGGCTGAAAATCGCGACGCAGCTTGTTGATCATGTTGACGAAGACATAGGTTGCGGCGGTGGGCACGCCGGTGCGCGTGGACATGGGCCGCTGCCGCTGCATGGCGTGATATGCGCGGAAGATGAACGACATGGAGTCGAGGAGAAAAACGGGAGGCTTGGTCGCGTCTGCAGACATCACGTCTGAGTCTACCGCCTGCGGCGGGAGAGCATGCGGCGACGGCGCCATTGCGTTCGGGAATCACATGGGGCGCAGGATTGGACGCCGATCCCGGTACAATGCACACGGAGATTCACACATGGTCCCACGGTTTCTCGCACTCGCTCTTGCCGCCGCATGTATTTCCGTCGCCGTCGCGCAAACTTCTCAGACCACGTCCCAGACCGCAGCGCCGGCGAAGCAGCCGCTTACCTCGCTGCCCTACTCGCCCAGTCTCGACCTCACCAACATGGATCGCACCGCCGACCCCTGCGTGGACTTCTACCAGTTCACCTGCGGCGGATGGATGAAGAACAACCCCATTCGGCTATAACGAATCCGCATTCGCCTGGATGGGCGCGGGTCAATGGCATCGTAACCGACATGCCGCAGTTCGCGAAGGCCTTCGGATGCAAAGCCGGGCAGCCGATGGTGAGTGAAAAGCCGTGTAAGGTGTGGTAGCCGGAGACCTGCGATCAGGACAGGAACATGCAGTCGCCGTAAGAAAAGAACCGATAGCGCCCGGCGACCGCGTGGCGATACGCGTTGAGGACGTGCTCTCGGCCTCCGAATGCGCTCACCAGCATGAGCAGCGTCGATTGCGGAAGGTGGAAATTTGTGAGCAGGGCGTTCACGGCGCGAAATTCGAATCCCGGCGAGATGAAGATGTTTGTGCTGCCGGAATGGGGCGTGAATTCCGGGCCGAGTTGGGCGCAGTGTTCGAGCGTCCGCACGGTCGTGGTTCCTGCCGCGACGATGCGGCGGCCTTCGCGACGGGCAGTATTCAGTTCGGCGGCGGTGGATTCGGGCAGGGTGTAACGCTCGGCGTGGAGATGGACGTCCTCGACACGGTCGACGCGGACCGGCTGGAAGGTTCCCAGTCCAACGTGCAGAGTGACGCAGGCAATGTGAACGCCGCGAGCCCGGATCCGGTCGAGAATTTGTGGCGTGAAGTGCAGACCGGCGGTTGGAGCGGCAACCGATCCACGCTGACGGGCGTAAACCGTCTGGTAGCGTTCGCGGTCCCGGTCCACATCAGCGCGATGGATGTAGGGCGGCAGCGGAATGTGCCCCAGCTTTTCCAACGCAGCGAAAAAATCTGCGACCGGCTCGAACCTCAGCGTGCGCTCGCCGAATTCTCCGTGCGCGATGATCTCGGCGCGGAGCAGACCGTCGCCGAAGGTCAGCACTTCTCCGGTGAGAGCCTTGCGGCCGGGACGAGCCAGGGCGAGCCACTGCCATTTAGATAACTGCTCGGTGAGAAGTACCTGAATACGTCCGCTGGTGTGATGTCCCGGCTGGGTGTGAAGCCCGGCGCGGTGCGCGTATAGCCGTGCAGGGATGACACGGCTGTCGTTGAGCACCAGAAGATCACCCTCGCGGAGCAATTCCGGAAAGTCGCGGAAGATGTGGTCTTCGTATTTGCCGGTGGTCCGGTCGAGGGCAAGCATGCGCGCGCCCGCGCGCTCCGCGGGAGGTTCCTGGGCAATCAATTCTTCAGGGAGGTCGTAAGCGAAATCGGAAACCAGCACTGCGATCATCTTACCGGGTGGTCAGGCCGGCTTTTTTATAAGGCGGCGCCAAATCTCGTCGATCAGCATGCCCAGCAGGTAGAGAATACTGGCGTTCAGGATAAAACCCAATATGGCGGGCAGGAGCGAATTCGGCGTAAAGAATCGCTCAGTGAAAGCGTACGACGGCATCGCAAGCATGAGGAACGGAATCCAGCGGTAACCGAACTCGTCCGGCTT
>Ga0335072_10010743_pt1 | contig 13157 bp, 9 predicted proteins | sample Lox_Sample_21_FD_206725 | JGI IMG/M metagenome (GOLD analysis project Ga0335072, IMG submission 206725) | Soil microbial communities from Loxahatchee National Wildlife Refuge, Florida, United States - Lox_Sample_2.1 | ecosystem: Environmental > Terrestrial > Soil > Wetlands | place: USA: Florida...
TATATATACATAGGACTTACGTCTTATTGAGTCAATCAATGAAGAAATTTATTCACGCTGCGCTCATATTTCCAACATAGATTGTGTATATATAGCAGGACCACCTCCTCCCTAAAGCTCTCCTTCTATTTTCCTTATCTTAATATCTTCGATTAGTGCAATCTACAAAGCGGGTTACTCTCGCATTTTGTATGTACCGCCACATGCCGTGTCTGACAAATTTCAACTTTATTGAAATTCTGCTCTAATCCAGCTCCTAAAAACTATCTTGCAGCACATCGAAACCTGCAATATCTCTAAAAGACTATTAATGTGGGTATTACCTATTAAGGTTAGGGAAACCCAGCTATAAGCAAAGCTTTAAATAGTTATTCGATTGCACTTAAACTTACTAGAGTAACTAGCTTCTCTGATTCTGACTAGGCTAGGGACTTATACACTTATAAATCAACTTCTAAACAGACTCTTTTATTGCATAGCAAAGAAATTTCATAGAAATCAACGAACCAGAGCGTTGTTGCAACATCTAGCATAAAAGCCGAGTATATTGCTTGCTCTGAGGCCGCAAAGGAAACTTTATAGATTAGGAGACTGCTAGCAGAAATTTAAGGCAAACCTCTTCCTATACCCACTAAACCATTTGGATAGCACGACATTGATATGTAGGTGTAGCTTGACGCCCTACAACTTGCTTCACCTAATACTATACAGCAACTACAAGTGATTTTTGTAGACAACCAAGGAGCTACTAGACTATCCAAGAACCTGCAGCATCACAATCGGACAAAAAACATTAATGTGAAGTATTACTTCGTCTTAGGACTCCTCTTAGAATGGTCTTATAGAACCGGTCTATTTTCCTACATCCGAAATGGTTGCGGACATCCTTACAAAAGCACTGCAGCGAGAAAAGCATGAGAAGCACACGAGAGTGATAGGCTTAGGTTAGGAGGAGATTGATGAAATTATAGCACTCTTCTTCTACTGTTAAGGGTTTTCTCCATTTAAATGGTTTTGCCTAAAAGCTTGGCAAGCAGCAGCCAAAGAAGTTTAATGAAGCTATATAGGACTACTACGCTGAGTGGGAATGTTGGAGTTACAGCTGCTGTGGCATGACCTTGTTGGGCCATTCAAGAGCGCTCTCATTTTTATCACGGAGGACGCCGAGGTATATATCGACTAACACCAGTATTGGGCCCTTGTGTAGTGGGACAATCGGAATGGTAGGGTGACATCAGTGGGCAATGCAGCACATCCTGTACTTCCCTGTAAGTGACAACTTCTATAGTTAAAAAAATGAGGGTTGTTATATATAAATTTCTATTGATAGGAGACAGATATTGACAGCTAATCATAGAACGGGGCCAAGGTGCGGCGCACTGTATCTGTGACGTGGCAAATCTCGTCGATGCACTCGAGCACCTTCAAACCGTTGATGGTTGCTAACCTATAAATCTCTCTAAGCCAATTTGAGCATATGACGACGAGATGGTCAAGCATGGAGTCGGAGAAGTTGATCTATCCGTTGTAAGTATAAACACGGTGCACGATTTGGCTACTTTGATAGAGGCTCCCGTGATAAAAATTGGTATCGCCAGTGTAAACTGAAGAAGAAACTCGAATATGTACTTTAAGGACTTAGATTGTCAACACACAAATAACTAGCTGAACAGATTGCGGTTGATGGTATTGCACGGACGATTTTTAATGGAGAGTAAAATTCAAAAACCGACACATCCCTGTACACTGTGGACACAGAAGATATCTTATCTTCTCCCTCCTCTTTGTACAGTACATTGCGGTGTGTTAGAAGAATGGGGTAGCGCTAGCGTCATTGAGACCCAAATTACCCAAGCTCCAATTATTCTCCACGGTGGCCATTTGGGAATAGTGATCGTACGAATTTGAGTCTGAAGTGCCTTCAGAACTAGCTGGTACAGCATCACCCAAGAGGAAAGAGAATACTTGATTGTTACTGGTGTAACTCTCGGTCTCGTCAAAGGCTTTGTCGAGATCAGTAAGGAAGACTGGTTCGGGATTCAGGAGGAGACTCACTGAGGAGGACAAGAGTGTTATTCAAAAAGTTTGAATCTGTCAATAGAGGTGTAAGGAAGTCTCTAGCCCACGCTCCTGCTACTGTAACCGAGGTATCGTGACCATCATCCGCTATTATAACACGTCAGCAAGTTTAGTGTCCAGATTTACGTTGGACTTACTCATGTTAGGCGTGATAAACATCCATTGTGGAAGGGCATTGTTCGCTAGATCTTCATAAAACATAGTGAAGTTCTTGATCTTAGCTAGTCGATTCAGATTCGAAGTAACCGAGTCGTAACTCATAAGGGGGCTGACGAATATTAGCCCAATGATTTTCCAGAAATGAAGATAGTCCTCACTTATGTTTTCGCACATAGTCATTCGCTCCGGTCTGATGGTTCACGTAAGATCCCTCGAAGCCACTATATGGAGAGTCTTCCATGTATTCGCTCCAACTAATCCCCTTCGCTTCCAACAAATCGACTATCGTCTTGATAGACTTTCCTAAGCGGGAGAAGTTGTCACTTGAAATGCCATGAGTGTCGCCGCCGACTGAGGCAACGTAGTTAGGCTGAGATGGATGCGTTATCGCTAGATAATTTGTGAGAGTGATGCCCTGACTGGCAAGATAGGAAAGATTGGCTGACACTGTTAGCTTCTGTTGCTTTGGTGTGGCAGGAATGGCCCCTCACGATCAGCAGCGGCGGTGTCATAATCTGTGTTCTCGAGGAATATAGTTACGAAACGATCGAATGTCTTTCCTCGAACATAGCTAGTAGGACTTTCTGTCAGGGCAGTGGCACGAGCTTTGGCAACGGCGGATGCACCCGTTGCAGTATATTGTGTTTGGGCCGCCGCGGTAGTGACTAGTGCCACTGTAGTAAGGTGAGATCGAGTGAAACGCATCTTGGCTACCTGAGACGTAGATCACTATGAATTAGTTCGAAATAGTCGTCCGCTGAATTTCTCTAATTCTTAGAAAGACTCCATAACATTTATGCTTAATTCCCCACCTTGTTACGGCAGCCTCCGAGTCAGGTTCTGACATATCTTGATTGAAGGTAAACGAACAAGCTGCCCAGTTAAATGAGATGCCTTACAGTCGTGTTCTTCGGATAATTGGACCCTGGTAAATCTACCTCATGGCCGGGCCATAGAGTGACATGTCAGCCTATTGAGGCAACTATCTCGAAGTGCCGTAGAAGCAAAATCTCCACACCTGCCATTGTAGGAGCGCGAGTTCTGCAGGTCTGTGAAACGTGATCCATAATTAGAGAAGATTGGTTGGGACGGAGGGGGGCCAAGTCTCACTGCCGGCGATAAGGAGTGGGGTTCTCTCCTCGGTAGTGGTTGACCTTCTACTTTCGTCAAATACTTCCGGGAACAAGCAACTGACAATAATTACCCTGGATTATATAGTGACTCGCCGTCTATCCACGAGAGATCACTATTATATGAAATTTATCTTAGCAGTGTTGATATATTAGTGACATGGGGAGAATTCTTACTGAGAAGCAAGAAATTGTTGGGGAATAGGCAAAGCGAGTCATAATACTGTCTACTAGAAAAAATAACTGAACTAAAGGAGGAAGGGAAGGTTCCTGGGAGAGCAACTCGAGACATTTGCTGGAAAGCGGTAGCGAATATTACCAGCAGTGAATATCCAGTTGAGTGAACACATCGCCGTCGCCGTCGCATAGGGAAAGGCATTCGACTACGGGAAGCGATGGATGGGGATGCAGAGGATGGCCGCTGTCGCAGAGAGGAAGATATTCGACTGCGGAAAGGGAACAAAAGAGAGACTTTGTTGCTATGGAAGAACTTCGTCTGAGAGAAAATGATCCTCCACTTCGACGGGCCGGGTATCATAAGTATATACATGATCCTAGTCCTCCTGCAGAAGAATGTCATGAGGATACTGTTAGCTTTAGAAAACCGGAGTCTCGCAGAACACCAGTGATAGTAAGACACTTGAAAAGCTCAGATTCGAGTATTTCAGGGATGCCGACCAATCCTGGGATTGCCATTCAAGAACCTTCACCGGGAGGAGCATCCATAAGCAGCCTAGTCCGATTGCATTGGACTATCTCCAATGCACTGCGATATTCCGAACCGCGCCGAAGAACCATTCACAATATGGAAACAACAATACCTACTGTGCATGGCAATATTTCTCCACCTGTCGCAGAAATACAAGTTATACGAGAGAGTGTGTCATATTTGGAAACGCTCCACGAATAGACGTCAAATAGTTCCATCACATCAGAAATGGACACCTAAAGTTAAGGAAAGTCAAGAAAAGAGGAAAAAGACTTGGTTATGATGCAAGTGGATTCGCCAACTCTGGGTAGAGAGCTTCGGTGTTTTCCATCTCCGACTTAACATTTAAGGAGTTTTTATTCACCACGAACTATAGGCATGAATTAGTGTCGAGATATATCAGCATCCAAGCAGTTCTCATCTCCGCGGTCCTTTGCGTACTTAACTGAAATATGACAGGCTGCTCGCAACTCATTTCGTAGCATCAAAGTGTATGCTGCCAGTCTCTTCATGGATCCCAAGGCCCCGTCGCCCTGTGCCCACTCAAAATCTCCGGCTCGCCGTTTCCTCTAACGAGTAAAACATCCTCGTGTCTGACTCCAAATTTATCAACAAGGTATATACCGGGCTCAGACGTAAAAACCATCCCTGCTCTCAAAGTCACGTTCACTTCGCCTTTGTTCAGATACGGGCTTTCGTGCGCCTTAATACCAATACCATGACCAACGCGATGGGTAAATGCATCGCCATACCCGGCATTGGCGATGACTTTCCGTGCGGCAATGTCCACCGATGCGGCTGAGTTGCCGGCTTGCATGGCTTGAAGTGATGCGGTTTGTGCATCAAGGACTATGTCCCAGACTTTGAGCTTCTCTTGGATTTGTGGTGGAAGAGAATAGATTTGCGTTTTGGCCGCTGGTTTGGGGAAGAATGGAGGGAAGAATGTGCGGCAGATGTCGGATGAGTAGCCATAGAGGTGAGCTCTATGATCTCTTTAGTCCTTGATAAGAAACGAGATTCACAACAAACATTACCCGACATCGATCAAGATGAAGGTCTCTGCTTCGAGGATTTTGTTGCCATCTGTTCCACCGTGTGGGTTCGATGCATCTTCATCTACATGGACGTTAGCCCTCAGTGGAGTTACCGAGCCTCACAAGTGATCTCTCGATTCGAACACGCTGCAGTTCTGTTGACCTACCAAAGAGCACAATGTCAAAAAATGGCTCCAATCCCGCTGCGCGAAGGGTATTGTCCAGCACCTCGACGACGTCATTCTCCGCCAAACCAGCATACATACACTCCCGCATCGCTCGTACTGCTGCCACAGTCCCAGTATTGACTGCCCTGAGGATCTCCACCTCTCTTGGTGATTTGGTCTGCCTCACTCGCTGGACGTCGCCACCAAGGCCCACAACGTTAAATCCGTTTTCGCCGAGACCTCTTTGAATGAAATCACGCATCTCCTCGTCAACCATAACTTTGGGGGACATTACCAGAGCCTTCGAAACTGCATTTACAACGGGATATATCCTCCAAGAGCTCTTCAATGTCTCATAAGGATTCCAATGCTCTTCCCATGGTACAATTTTGAGGCTCTCTTTAAACGGCATGTTCAGCAGTTTCACCCTTTCAACCTCAAAGCTAGGCGCAAGAAAGCAGGTCTCGGAGTGGATCTCTCCTGTAGTAGAATTTTGGTGTGGTTGAATTATCATCAAAAAGGGACGTTCTTCCGGCTCCCACACTTCCCAGTCTTTCTGGCTGATGTTGGCATAATACTGGAAAGCATAGCCTGGTTCAAGGATAAATGCATCCACACGATCTGCAACAAGCGCCCTTGCCAGATTGTCCCGGCGCTGCACGAATTCGTCCACTGGCAGAGGTGATGCGGATTCCAGAAATGAGAGGCCGGTGCTTAAGAATTTGTCGATGGAACAATGCTGGAAAGAGGCCTTTTTATGATGTTCCAGCCAGGATTCCAGCTTTTGAGGCCAACTGAAATGGTATCTAGATATCTGTATGTGTGGGCGTTATGTAAGGTGGCCGCTCTAAGGATTTACTTACCATTAGAATGTAAGCACTGACAGATAATAAAACGACGATAAGAAACTGTTGCGCCCTCCAAGGAATAACTTTAATCGTAGACGCATGGATTATGATCGAGGTGTACGGTTTAAGCATTTTATATATTGTGGCGCTCTACGTTGAGAAGGTGAAACGGCCAGCTACTGGTTGACAAACAGGTATGATTCAAAACGCCGGTGAAAGCTCGCCTCTGAAAGGATTGGTAGCGATGCCCGCTAGACATAGAGATATATTATACCGATGGTTGTGCGGAAGTAGTGATCCGACCTGTATATTGACATGGAATCAGAAAGATTGGGTGAAGTATCTCTACGATTCGGTGGTGTCAAAGACTAGGGCAATACCCGGGTTCGTGTCAGAATTGTACGCGAGTGTATCAGTCACGCACATATAGTATTGGCAGCGGATGGCTTCTATACAGGCGGTTAGGCCTGTTCACGTGTGTATTCAATTGATTGTATTAATAATTGAAAATGCTTAGTTAACTCAACACTAGGGATGCTCCCCTATAAGTAGAGGTATCCCAGCCACCTCATTTATTAGGTAATGTCCTATATTACGTAAGCACTTCCTGACAGTTCGAACAAAGATTACGAGGTCACGTGAAATCTACCCGTCTGAGAAGTAAACTATGATCAACCTATGACAAATAGCTGGTGTTTCGCTTCACTTACCTTCCGCCAACTTCAACTTCACAGGTGAAATTCAGATCAATCTCCATTTGAGAATCAGACATTGTTCCAGGGTCTCCGGAAATGAGTCTTTCAATCGTTCCCAGTTCGTTCGCACGCTGCGTACATAGATATCAGACCCAATAGAGACCACTTCTTCTATAAAGTGTATCCTCCTGAGATAAGGCGGCATTTCCGTGCCCCATTACTTAATGCTCATCTCAAGTTCTTTTATCTTCTTCTTCAATTGATCAGCTATCGTAATCTCCTGCGATTGTCCGCCACTGGAGGTTGGAATCCTGTTTGTGCGAACGATAGATCTCTTCGTTGATCTAGTTGAATTTCTCATATTCTGCTTTCTTTTTTTATGTATTGGAAGTGGTTGTGCAACCTGTCCTCCGGACGCGACATTAGCACAAGTGACCAAGCTTTCGCCGATTGCGTTGGCCTGCTGATTGATAGGTTCTTGTCGACTAGTAGAAATTCTGACTGACAGACGTCGAACAATGAATGAAAACCAGGCCTAATCACCGATAAGTCAGTCTTTGACGGTGAAATAAGAGAACAGAATTTATGTCTCACTGTGTTCCAACAGATGAAACCTGATAGAAGAGAGCTCTCAGCACCGGATTGAATTCGTATATATGACCGGAAGACCTGGCTTGAGACTAAACGAGGGAGAATAGATCGTAACAGCAAATGGCTTTCCAAAAGCTGTAGATATGGCAGCGGTAGTAGACTTGGCGGATAGCCCAGAAATGCCACTATTTCACAAATGTATCAGTACTAGGTTCCTTGTGAGAAGAGTTCTGCGAGTCCTCTGCCCAAGAGTTGCAAATCTTAGGAGATAGACCTTATCGAATGCAGATATCGAGCCAAAGATTTGATGATGTCCTTGGAGTTAGAACTAACTAAATTTGTGGATCAGGGTGAAGGGACTGCGAGGCGAGGTGAGGCAGAGAGGAAGCAGGAATGTGAAGTCATATATTTTCTGAAGGCGACTTCAAGGAAACTATTAGCTTGTGTGATGTTTACTGCCAGGTGCTTGGGCAGCTATTCAGAATCGCTGTTGCTTGGATCTGACCGTTTGCAATGAAAACATTGTTTGGTCAAAAAAGAACGTGACAACGTAGCAAGGAAGAGGTGAGAGATCTTTTATGCGCTAAACCAACTCAATCGTATTCCTGCTCGGGTAGATTCTGTTTTGAAATACATTTACTGTCAGATCTTAAGTCTCTTTCATGACTGAGCAGATCTTACTGCATCTGGTTCACCTGAGTTCAGAGACGCCCTGGCTTAAGCTTTCCATGCTTTTTTGACTACGAACTGTTAAAATTACAGAGATGAAGGAGTGGTTAGGATTGAATCAACTGATTCATGATTGGCAAAATGGAACGAAAGCCCCTATACATACACGAATTGGTTCCTTGCAGTGACATTGCTTGCATTGCCGTTGAGCACTATACTGAGGCATTGCCCAGATCTGTTACTCCAACAAAAAACAATCCTCTCTCCTTGATCTCTAACTCTTCTTCCATCCGCAGATAGGTCTTGCTACATCTAGCTCACCTCAGCATATCAGCGCTTAATCAAACCTCCCCCATGCCTTCCCATTTACGACGATATCTTCTTTGCTCAATAGCAAAATCTCCTTTGTATTAGTGCCTTTATTTCACTGCATCTGAATCACCTACGCCCTCTCCACGCGCAGGTTTCACACTTTGCAGCCTCCCTGAGCATACTTCTAGGTCGATTCGTTCTGAGATTTCCCACAAGAACTTCTTCAAGGGATTCGGTGGTATTAAATTCCTCCTATGCATTACATAATACAACATTTGACTAACTTTAGTAGTACGCCCGGATGCGATGGATCGAAACAGATTTATAGAAATCGCAAGCCTAGGGGAGACCGCCATGAAGCTATATTTCGAGTACTTCGGCGGAGATTATCCTACAATGCATAGTCTGGCTGGAGCAGTTTGGGTCGACTACGAAGTAACGGCGGATGACGAATAGGACTGATATACGGAGGCTGGACCAAAGACTAACGGGTGGAGCTCCTAGATGTACCAAACTACTTCCGCGGTTTTTTTGGAGCAGTTTGGGGCGGTTCCGGTACCAAGCTATTCTATATTTGCACTAGGTTGAGTGATGTAAGTCATTTCACATCAGAAGGCTCTTGTACTTGTAATGACAAGCGCAGGATCTAGTAAGTGCAGCAAAGTATCACCAAATTGCCTAAAGAAGTGCAGCAGTTTGTTACAATTCGGTTTCGATCTTGACACAAGCTCACTGCATCTCCAATCACAATCGATTACAAAAGTAACGCCTTCGAAATTTCTCAACACCCGAAACCAAATGGTATCTAGGCTTCTTTTATTAAAATTATAATTACGTAAGTCTATAGTTGTATGAAATGTTGAAGAGGAGGAGCAGCGCCCAAGCGTGTCATCTAGGTATACCCTCCCAGTCTAACATTCCAGTCTAACCTCCCAAGTCAAATTGCAGAATCAAAGCGCCGATGCCATGCTATGCCGTGCCTTCCAATGCAATGCAAGTTTTATGCTGAACCACAAATCATCTCTCTCAAAGCCGTTCCATTGACTCATCCGCCCATGATTTCGTATTAAGTGCCAACACATGAACGTTCCCGTCCCACCTATCGTTGGTAGTGGTGATGTGACGGTAGGGTGAGGGTGGATGAAAATGAGAGCGCTTAAGAGCGCCTGGGAGCTCCAACTGGCCACAAGGCTGGGTTGGTCCAGTAGTCCTCGGCAACAGAGAGCTTCTTGCCCTGCTTGCGCGCCTGTTGCTGGGCAGGAGTACGGTTAACGCGCTCAGAAGAGGTGGAAGCGCGTGGGGTCTGGGCAGTCTCGGAGACTGGCTTGCCGACGCGGGAGGAACCGAAGAAGAACATGTTGTTTGGAGTGTGGAGTTGTTTGGATTGTGGGATGTGTGTGGGTGGTCTAGAGTGTGGTATGAGTGTTTGCAGAAGAGTGATTGTTAGATGTCTGTCTTGATGCTTTGATGTGTCTGATGAAGAAAGAATAAAAGCAATTGATACGAAGGGTAAGTCCCCTTTATATACATTTATTGCATGCGCATTGATTCTCTACATATTCCCTCGCTTTCTCACACCATACGTCATTTCTATGTCTGACTCAGGTCTTTCTTGCTCAACATTGGGGCGCAGACCGAAAATAGCCTTCAGGTATAGGGTAATAGTTTCGGTCCTCAGGTGCAAGTGTCGATTGATCCCTGAGGCACTAAAAAGAGTTTTCAGCAAGGCGTGATGACCGTGCTAGCTAAGCGGCCGCTGATTGGCTAGGAATGATAAAATGTCGAACATTCGAGACTGGGGGAAATTATTTATAGTTTTTCCGCAACTTTTCATGGTTTTTCCGCGGCTTTTCTGTGGATCTTATAGGGTAATGATGCGAAAGATTTTTTCGGCCACTTACAAGCCGTGAATATCCTTTGGTGATGACGAAGCAATTGGATCACATAATCTGAATTTGATGCGCTTGTAGTGCTAAGGGCGTGAGGGCGCAGGAACACAAGGCCAGCTTGGACACGACCGCGGCAACTACGATTCAAATGATGACCGCCATTTCTGTTCTCTACAACATCGCTAATAGGTGGGTAATACTAATGAATGCAGCTCTTTTATACTTTGGCGTTATTCAGCCCAACCTTATAACCCCTTCCTGAAATCGTTGTGCATTGGTCGTGGTAAGGAGACGTAAGTAGAGACTGCAACCTCTCACAAAGCCGTCATATATTCCAAGATGCATCTACTAGTGCTGTGCCCTCGGATGAAGCGCCTCCAATGAACAACAGACGATGATTCGACGCTACTCAATGACGAAGGAGAATGGCTGTTTGCGGGAATACATTCAAGCTACCCTCCTACCATAGGATTAAAGAGGCAATACAAGTGCGCTCTTCCACGAGATCAACGGTAATACCTTGGCACTGAGAAAAGGGTAGCGGGTGTAAGACTGAACTGAACACAGAGGCTAGTGCAAAGAAATGGTGCGGTGAGAGGAAGATAGATGGAGTCATCCATCAGAACCCAGAAGGAAGGGAAAGGCGAGAGAAGGATTCAACAAACCAAAAGACTGAGATAACTTAGATTTTGTTGGAATTATAAACAGGACTGAGAAAATAAAGTTAAGCTATAGCTAAGCAGAGATAGCGAGCTTCTATCGAATAGAACACGGATAAAAATAATTTCTTACGATACTCTCGCTATATCTAAGGAGTTATGGATAGCGAGGCTACAGAGCAGCTTGAAGACGGTAAGATGGATGTTAAGCACTTTTGGCCCATATAAATTTGAGAAAACTGTCAATAAAAGGAAACACAAAGCTCTAAGCTGCCATACCATGACACCCAAACCACTTAGCCTGCCCAAACTGTCCCTTAGGTGAGCCATGAACTGCGCCCCGGACCGCCCTCGGTCAAGTAATCACACGCAAGCTGGGTTAGATGTTCCCAAACAAGCTGCTCTTTTTCGATAGCTAATTACATCTACGTCCAACAGGTCCCTAGTATATATAGACTTCTGATAACCTCAAGGATAACCTCCAAGACAGCGACATTGCAAACCGACATCGTTGTTGAGGCGGCGATATCACAGTCTGTATTGAAGCTGTGGATAGCGGTGAGTTGAGTAGGCGTTCCACGTCCAACTCACCGCTGTTCACAAAACACCATGATTCGACAGTACAGGATAGTTGTTCTAGGACAGGCAGAAAAATCTCCAAAACCTGGCTGTCCAGAAACTTACCATCCGGTCTCGCTTTCCTGCGAGAAGTGTGGCTTTGAGAGTAAGGTAGCCGGCATTCAAGTATATAATCAGGACAATTCCCAGCCGCTTGTGGTATTTAATTTCCATGCAGCATTCCATCAACCTGACTCTCTGTGAGGTTTTTCTTGAGCGTATAATAAGATTCTCATCCCTAGGAGCTGTTTCTGGGTGTTTCTTGCTGAGCATCCTTTCGCTTAGCTCTAGCCTTCGCCGAAACAATTCTTCTGTGGATGTGTACTTGCCCTATTTATAAAATGATGTTTGCAAGATTATTCATTCTCGCCAGCAGCATGTCTAGGTGCTCCAGGCCTGACGCCTTCTTATTGAGCTCCAGTGCTTGCGCGCATCTGCTCGGCCTCAGTGTATTTGCCCTGCTTCGTCAACACTAGCACCAGGCTGTCTATACTTGTCAGCGTGTCTGGGTGCTCCGGGCCTAATACCTTCTTATCGAGCTCCAGCGTTTGACGGTGCATCTGCTCAGCCTCAACGTACTTGCCCTGCTTCGCCAACACTATCGCCAGGTTGTCCATGCTTGTCAGCGCGTCTGGGTGCTCCGGGCCCAACACCTTCTTATCGAGCTCCAGCGTCTGGCGGTGTATCTGCTCAGCCTGAACATACTTGCCCTGCTTTGCCAACACTAGCGCCAGGTTGTTCATGCTCGTCAGCGTATCTGGGTGCTCTGGGCCTAACACCGTCCTCCTAAGCTCTAGCGTCCGCTGGTCCATCTGCTCGGCCTCGATGTACTTGCCCTGCTTCGCCAACACTAGCGCTAGGTTGTTCATGCTCGTCAGCGTGTCTGGGTGCTCCGGGCCCAACACCTTCTTATCGAGCTCCAGCGTCTGACGGTGCATCAGCTCGGCCTCAGCATACTTGCCCTGGCTGCTCAGAGCTCGCGCCAGGTTGTTTATGCTCGTCAGCGTTGCTGGATGCTCCGGGCCATATAAATTCCCTCTGACCTCTAGCGTCAGCCGATTTATCTGCTCGGCCTCGACGAACTTGCTCTGCCTCCACAGCGCTAGCCCTAGGCCGTCCATGCTTCTGAGCGTGCCTGGGTCCTCCGGGCCTAACACCTTCTTATCAAGCTCCAGCGTCTGACGGTGTAGCCGCTCTGCCTCGACGTACTTGCCCTGCTTCCTCAGCAACCGCGCTAGGCCATCCATGCATGCCAGCGTATCTGGGTGCTCCGGGCCTAACACCTTCTTATCGAGCTCCAGCGTCTGCTGTTGTATCTGCTCGGCCTCAATGTACCTGCCTTGCCTCCTCAGCACCTGTGCTAGGTTGTCCATGCTTGATAGTGTGTCTCGATGCTCCTTTCCTAGCACCCTCTCACAGATGGCTAGCTCTTGCCGGTGTATCCTTTCTGCCTCTACATACTTCCCACTCATATAGAAGCACTCCCCAAGCTTGGAGAGCAGTTTCCGTTGAGGTTCCTCAAAATCACCAGAGTACACTTGAAAGCTGAGCACATAATATGCATGAGGAAGATATGTTGTCCATGTAGCTTTGTTCCT
>Ga0335072_10010744_pt1 | contig 13156 bp, 11 predicted proteins | sample Lox_Sample_21_FD_206725 | JGI IMG/M metagenome (GOLD analysis project Ga0335072, IMG submission 206725) | Soil microbial communities from Loxahatchee National Wildlife Refuge, Florida, United States - Lox_Sample_2.1 | ecosystem: Environmental > Terrestrial > Soil > Wetlands | place: USA...
AGCTCCTTCACTGCTGCTTCATTGTTGCTTATGCTAACTCGGCCCCAGTGACTCCGAGAAGCAGGCTAGCCATGGTTGGGGTGCTAATGAAGGCAACGCTGAACTTGCAGACGAGCAGGCAGGAGAGAGCATCGCAAAGACTGACGAGAAGGAAGCGTTGGTCGATGATGGAGCTGATGCTCCAGTTGATGCTGAGGGAAACAAACCCGAATCTACACCTGCAGCTGAGCCCGAGCCAGAGGATCATAACATCTCCTACGCCGACTACCTCGCCCAACAGGCTGAGAAGAAACTCGCTCTCGGCACCGGTATTCCAGAAGCTCGCAAGCCTAATGAGGGCAGCAAGGATGACAAGAAATGGGCCAATGCCAAGCCTCTAACCAAGGAGGAGGAAGAAGCTTTCATTGCTGGCTCTGGTGGCAAGGCTAAACGTGAGCGCGAGCGCAAGCAGAAGCAAGTGGTTGAAATCGACCAGCGATTCGTTGAAGCCCCTGAACGTGGTGGACGTGACGGACCTCGTGGTGGTAGAGGCGGTGGACGTGGTCGCGGAGATGGACCGCGTGGCAGAGGCGATGGATCTTTCCGCGGCAACCGTGGTGACGGACCCAGAGGTGGTGGACGTGGCCGTGGCGATGGCGCCTATCGAGGTGCTCCACGAGGCGGACCACGAGGTGGTGGATCCAGCGCTCCCATCAACACGGACGACACCAATGCTTTCCCAAGCCTTGGCTCATAGAACCTCGCAAGGCCAGCCCTACGCATCCCCTTCGATTAGTCAGTAGTCCTATATAGTTTTACTGGCGTCGACTCGAAGGGTAGAAGTCGAAGCAGAAATTTCCTTTTTACACGGAGAAGAAAGATTCAGGGGCGGAAATTGTGGATTGTGGTATGAGTTTAAACAAAAAGCAATCATGCATGTCAATCATATGGATGGAATATTCATGAATTGCAAAAGAAATCGAATTCCTAAGTTTCATCTGGTCATTCAGCAACTCAACGGCTCTTTTTTTTTATTTTTTTTTATAGCAATCAGGATCTGCGATTTGTTGTGAGTTACTCGGATCTTGTTCCGTGGGCTTCTGGGTCGGCAAGATTGTAACTGGTAGAAAAGAAAGCGTCTAAATCATTTGAGTTGTTGCTTTATGTAGGAATTTCGTTTTACATTGCTTGGAATTGATAGTTTGTGAGTAGTTAGGCTTCATTATTGTAAAAGCCCATGAAGGGCGAGAAGAACCTTGGATGGCGCTAGCCTAGTTCGCTCATGCCTTGTCTTCTTCCACGATCACCTTTTAAGCATCCTTCCCTCGAGTTTTCACCTTTCTGCTGTCATTTTTCCATAAGCAAGGTGCTCTTTCAGGCCTGTTAATCATTCCAGACAGACTCTGCCACTCGAGGTAGAATTACCTGCTGTCTCCATTTGCCTCTAGGCTCATAGTTTTCAGTTTGTTCAGATTCAACGATTCCTATCATGATGCTAGACTCCAATCGGTCAGATACTACGTCGTTCTCCTCCACCGAGCTTTCACATGAGCCCAAGTTACAGCGTTCACCTGGGTCGCCTGAGACGTCCGGGTAAGTCTAGCAATCACCTGGACGCAGCGTGCTATGTCTAGCTGACACAAGGTAGAACCGTATACGGAGACGATATTTTGGCGACTGCGTATCAGGCATTCGAGAGGTGTATATATGGCTACTGTATCCTTAATTGCGCCTTTGATCGGACCTCGACCGGGTATCTAGCATTGAAGTGGCTATGAGAACATGCAGAGGAGGTCATTACTATGTCAGTATGGTCCTCGGGAATGCTAGCTGATCTTTCTAATTATGGAGGTAGTCTCAGTCGACAAACTGCTATTCACATTTTGGTGGGGAAAAATAAGACCAAGCTGACCTGCCATCAAGCATTGCTACGCTTTTACTCCAATTATTTCGATACCATGTTCTCTGGGTTTACTGATGAATGCATCAGTCTTCCGGAATACAACACGCATGCTATGAAAGGTTTCCTTTCTTGGGTGTACTTGGCATTGTGGACGTGGAGATGCACAACCTCTGTCGCCTTTGGGCCTTCGGTAATCAGCTAGTTGCTCCTAGATTTACCAATGTAGTCATGTACGCCTTCTTCAGCTACTTTTATGTTGTAGAGATTTATAAGACGACGTCACCTGGATCGAAGCTAAGAAAGTTTTGCGCTGACCTTATTACGGCAAAACGTGCATTCTCTGGCGAGTTTTCTCGCCCGCTCGAAAGCAAAAAATGGAGGACACTCATCAAGAAGGGAGATGTTCGTGTATTGGACCAGGTCGAGACGGGCTCTATCAAAGACGTTTCACACAACAATCCATACTACTACTGCAGTCATGCTAAGTATATCGATAAATTGGAGAAAGTTGAGCTTAAGGGGTGGCTTAAAGGGAAGGAGTGAACATTGTAACTCATTTGCAGACTACGTATGCCACGTTCTTCAGAGCACACCGAGCCAAATGCTCACTTTCCAAAAACAACCATACACATGGCCGTGTCTATTATTTCGACTTCCACATGGCTCAGCTACACATCAATCTTGGCATGGAAGGACTGGAATCCTGCCAAAAGCATCCATCATGATTTTAATTCCTCAGGTGGAAGCAGATAGTGCTCAGGTGGCTTTAGGACATAATATTCTATTGCAATACTTGACAGGGCAACTTAAAGAAGGTGGTGGTACAGGCGCTATATTCCTTGAGTTTCTGCGTCTATCTTCACGCACTTTGTACAAGCAAGGTCAGCTAATAGAAAGTAGGGTCATCCTTAGCCAAATCGATTCCTACACGGTCTATATATTTATGTTTTATTGAAAACTCTCACGCCTCTCTTGTATGCCAAATCTCAAGGGATTACCCGGACTTTAGACATAAATTTTATGCGTACTTATGCACATCAAAGTCATCCTTATTTCTGAGATGTTCCTCCAGATTTGCGTTCTAAAGTCATAATCTAGAGGACTGTTGTCAGAACTGTCAGAACTGTAAGACATCTCTCACACCAAAATATTCTTTACCTGAAACTGGACTTGCTAGTTACCCATTCACTTACCCTGATTCTCATTGTCGGAGACTGAAGGCTCTACCTACATCAGCTCTGCGTCATATCCAAAGTCTCACTTTAGTGTCATCCTGGCCATCCATCCCAAGGCGGTACTGGACAGTTGCACTTCTGTCAGCAATCTTAGACCTTTCATTACACGTTTCAATCATTAGCTCTGATCATAATGGAGAATATTTGTGGAGAGGAACCTCTGCCTAACATTTCACTATAACTTAAACAGTGTATTCTAAAAACTCTTGGTGTTCACTATCGCATCTCAGCTCTTTAGCTCACTTCTAGAAACAAATGAGCCTCTATTCACAGCTCACCTATCAGACCACCATCCGAAGTTATCATGCCTGAAAAGTGAAGACCAGCACGTCAGAGCTCCTGCCGCTTCTGCCAACACCATCTCACCGACGGAGAATGACACAAGTGGTAGACACAGACGTGATTTCTGGAAAAGATGTCTAGGAGGAATGCGAACAATTTGCCAAGAAATCCACGGATTTGTAGTTTTTGTGATGCCCTCGCTTTTTTTTATGTGATACTCTCGCAATTTTAACACCATCCTGATCTGATCTTAGTTTTTAGGAATAATTTTTGGAATATATATTCAACAGGTTTTCCCTCGCACGTATGCACTTTCCCGTATTTTCGGAGGATTCAGCACTCCCTGAATCAGTACTCCCGATACATCACTCAGCAGAGGTTGCTCAGTTAGTATTTACTCTGCCTTTTTTACTTACTAAACTTTCTTACTTCAGCTGAATTCCTAGATTTGGCCGCACTTCGCGTGGTAGGATATTCTGACTTCGATATCTCGGTTCTTCTAATATGACTACTCACTAACGCCTTCTTTTCATTTCCTTGGGAGAACTTCTTTTTCGGAATTAAATCTCACTAATTGTGAAGGATCTTTAACAGCCAAATATGGCGGAGACTGGAGCACCGAAGCCTTTGCAAATTTTGTGATCAAACAACATATGAGCGATGTTGCTCTGTTGTGAGTAAACCGTCCCATCGGCAACGCATCTCTAATAAAATTGTTAATCTAGGGTCAAAAGGAGTCCCATAGTCAAGCTTATCGTGAAACCCGAAAAAAGACTGAACACAGTTGCCACAAATTGCTTCTGAGCTTTTACTCTTCCTCTTTCGGCAGGGATATCTTTGGATCACCCAAGGGCATGATCACAGAAGCCATGAATTTCCCAGCATATTCTGAACAGGAGATGGATGCATTTGTCGGTTGGCTATATTCGGGGAGACTGGATCGACAGCCGAATCAAAGATTGCCATGCTTGCTCTGGACTTTTGGCAGGAAATTTGAGGCTCCTCTATTTCAAAACGATGCTATGCGGCTCCTATCAGATAACATAAGGCTCGGCGCTCTTAGAGTTCCTACTGTCAATTTCGCCTACAACACTACTGCCGCTGACCCATTTCTCCGTCTCTTCATTGCGGAATGTTTTACTCATGCAAATCCACTCGCCACAGGCCGGACTGAATCATGGATTGGCGAAAGACAGCGAGCTTACAAGATTGAATGGGTCAACCTCATTGCAAAAGGCGGAGACTTTATGAAAGACGTTGCGCTACTTGGGTTACACAACGACAATAAAGAGCAGGATCCTTGGCGTGCTGCGAACTTCCGCAAATTCTTTGAAACGAAGCCAGACAGATCACCCGCTTCCTGGAAAATGGGCAGAATACTGGAGACTTTGGAACCCCAGGGCGCAAATGAGAAGCAGCAGCACGTAGGGGATCAGAGAGGCGTGAAGCGTACCAATATTAGTATGGAGGAGCAGCCGACAGCAAAGAAACAGAAGAAAACAAATGAGGGGACTCCAGCGACAAAGCAGGAAGTAAAGGACCAGATCGCGGTAAGGCAAAGCGTTCAGACGCCATCAAGGCGGAAGGATCAAACTCCTATGAGACAGAACGCCCAGACTCCGACTAGACTAAATATTCAGAATCCGATTAGATGTGCCAATCAGGCCCAGTTGCGAGAAGACGATCAACCGTCAGCGAGACAGAACAATCAGACTCCAATTAGATGGAGCCAGGCCCCATACCAAAGCCCCAATTGTTGTCGTGGACGCCATGGATACTGACTCGAGTGACAATGACAAGCCGCTTCGCGTGCGGCAGCAGACTGGACGTATGTAATAGATCTCCTGTCATGGTTGCTTATTACTGGGATGCGACATTATGATGATGGACGGTCATTCGGGACAGATGAGCTTGTCTTTAAGCAAGAAGATGCTTGGTTGACAGGGAAATATGCTTTATGCCATCTTCTGCTACAACTACGCTTCAAGGAGAAGCTTATATTCCTCTGGAAAGCCGGATGGGTTATATTCTACGCAGTTAGTTTTGAAAGACACAGAACAAGCATTTTAATGTTGCCAGACGGTACGCATGCTTAAAAAGAGACGTGTACTCTGGGAATCAGTGTAGAGTGGCTAATAAGGGTAATGCTTGAGCAGCCCACTTGATAATGCCTTGATAGTTGAATGTGAAAGCATGGAGATGAACGCTGAGGAGGTGGTGCCACTGGCCTCATACCTTCCACACTATTCCCACCTGGATTAGGTTGCTGCGAGGCTCATGTTATTCTTTACTGTACCTCTGGCTTCTGTGTCAAGGTGAGCATCTCACTTCTAATCTCCTGCACGTTTTCAGTTTTTCAATATTCCGCGCTGTTACTGTGCCATCACTTCACTTTACTTTACTTGCACTCTAGCTTGCACTCTTTCGACAACATACCAATCAAGGAAGCCTCTGCTTCGCAACAAAGAACTCAATTTCCTTCCCGTGTATGTATCTTCATCCCCCACTTTTCCCCCAGGCCTCATTTCCCTGCCACGAGACTCAGCACGACTTCGAGATCCATGCTATTCCTCAGACTTAGAGTATTAACCCGTATGTTGTCCTCGGGTCAGTCATGAAGATGACACTCCGAGTCGATTCACGGCGGGCAAAGAATGGTGTCACTGCTGATTGGTGGAAATGAAGATCATAGTGAGAAGGCTGCCAATTATTGGGGCATGGTTTGCTTCTACGGGCCGCGACTTGCTTTCACGCCCGGAGTAGTTAATGAAAGCAACGCTAACAGATTTGTCCCACCATGTCGTGAATGGGGGAAAAGCGAAGACGAACGCTAGAGAAGTGCCCACCCCTTAATGTCAAAACCGACCTCCTACACCATATGAAGCAGAAAGTGATCTCACAACAACAAGAACTCATAGAGACAAAGTCTTACAGTTGGGTAGTTGCAGGTCAAGTACTGGCTCTCATTATCTTCATCTCAGCATTACGGACGTAAAATCTATGATATTTTCTAGACGCATGTGTGAAAGAAATCACCGCTTATGGAGAATATGCGCTTTAATCTTCTAGTTTCGTAGCCGTCATAGCTTCATCATCATCATCATCATCATCAATGTCGTTGTCGTAAATCAATGAATCGTGGAAATTGCTTCCAGATATTTTTCATGCCCGCTTTTGTCTTGACGTGCATTATTCCCCGGCATATTCGTTACCGTTCTAATCACCAGTATTTTTCGTATCCCAAGTAGCAACCTTACTCATCGTCCGCTTCCGCATCGCGCTCTGGATCTGGATCTCCATGCTCTCCACGCCTTTTTCGAGAGCTGAGTCTTCCTCTGCGTAACGTTTCTCGCGCCGCCGCTCCCAGATATACCAACAGAGGACGATGACAATTGTCAAAGGGACCGTGACGACCCAGTAGATCCAGAATTGGTTGGAGACGACTGGGGGGTTGGAGCTTGAGTCATCGCTGGATGTTGAATTGTCAGAGGAGCCGCCGCCGCCGCCGCCTTGGTTGTTTTGGAAATTGAAGAATGTCATGCTGAAGACGGACTGGATAGTATAATGGATTAGCACGCGGATTTGATGGGAGAAGTGTAGAGAGAATGGGGAAACGAACGGCTAGATAGGCGCCGGGAAGGAAGACCGCACCCAGAAGGGCAATGGTTTTTTGCGCTCCCGAGTCACGTTTACTAGCATGAGCAAGTTTCCTTTGCTCACCAGCCATTTGGAAATTAAGCTTGCTCTCTCGCTGTGCGATTATGTTATACAACTTCGCATTTGGCATTAGCATCATGCAAAATGGACCCGAGACTAGGCACAACTTACAGCGCTCCGTTGAATATCCAATCTCTGCAAAGTTGTGTACGCATAACTCTCTATTCCTTGCAACCTCTTTCTGTAGAACTCTAGCCTGCTCAGCATACTTTCATGCAGTTTTCGCATATCTGAGATGTTTCTCTCCTGAGGAAGCCTCTGCATAAACTCCTTCATGGACTTGTCGAAGCTATCTAAAAGCTGCAGGTATGCTTTTGGCCTCTTCCATAAAACCTGTGAGTGACACTCAACCAAATGTCTATTAATAAGATCCAAATCCACTAAGCCATCTTCGTTGACATAACCTTCCTTGTCTTCGATCTCGTTTCGCAAGGAAACTGCATGTTCGAGTTTGCGCAACCAGTCTCGTGACTCTCGCTGCTTTATGTCAGTCTTGGCTGACATGTCATGGCTGAATATTATGGTGGGAAGCAGCATTGGATGTCCAACTTGCAGCGCGCATGCTTTGAGGTGCTTCATGCATTCGACAATATCAGAGCTGGGAGTGCCTTTGCAAAACCCAGTTGTGATGCCGCTCTTCATGCTATGTGAGAGAGACAATTCCCATCCGCTTTCCCTTTAATTAGTCCACATGTTCGACATATTGGAAAGCCTGATTTACCGAGTCATTCCCTTCTTTCGCACATCCGATTTGCGATATATGATTTCTAGAATCATATTAGTTTTTATTTACAGCATTGAATTTATGGCTATCCGAGAATCGCATGAAGCGCTGGGGTTCTCACGAAGATGTGGATTCTCTTCATCCTGATCAAAGGCAGCCCAGTAGAGTGGCCCGACCGCACTTGTACTCTCAATCATCCGATATGGAAGACGAAAGGTCTCTACCATAGAAACGTATGTCTCTGGTCTGAAGCTGATAACACCTGGCGTGAAGGTTTCTGGATGCTTTGCGTTTTGCTGAAGGCTATTATCCCATCAGTCATGCGTCTATGCCAAGTGGTCAATGGGACTGACATCAACCGCATGCCACCAAGCATCACCACCTCTGGCGGTATCTTAGGTGGCTCGAACGCGCCCTATCTGATGTATTAATGCCCATGTATCCCAATTGAGCAAGGATCTCACCCTTCGATTCAAAAAGTTTTCAAATTCATCCATGGTCAATGGATGCTCTTCGACAGAGTTTCGTGACGGGTCCTAATAGTATGGATTAGCGCATGGTAATGTAAGGAGGAGCACTGAATGCATACGGAGTAGGAGAATATCTCAAGATAATGCGTATTTTCCTGGACCGACTTGCTCCTGTCGACGTAGTACTTGAACATGTAATCATCCATTGTGACGGGCTTTTATCACGATTGTTCCAGCATGGAGTCATTGAGCAGCCAAAAGAGGGTAAAGATAAAGATATTGGGAGATGGTGGTTCAATGATTGATTTAGACGTAAGGAAAAAGAGAAGAAAAGATATTGCGAAAGGGAAGCTCGACGTCGGCATCAGCAGTAGCCACACCCCGCTTAGGTCTTTCATGCAGTCTGCATGCAGCAACTTTCGACGGCTGCGCTAATGCAACCGTCCCGGCCGGGGGTGGTCAGGGATGTGGAAGGGCGGTGTAGTGCTAATAGGCTCGCGTTCATTTGAAATTTCACAAGGCTGATCGCACGCTATTAGGAACGAGATCTTGTTAGAGGGGGTCATTGCTTCCTATGGACGCAACGATGATAGCGTAAGTAATGTACTGCATGGAATGCTCCCTCCCCGCACCAGGAATTTCCTCCATTTCACAACTTGAACATTGCAAGGAGGAAATCTGACCTTGTCTTCGTCAACTCAGATATATTCCCAGGAAGTCAGTAAGCAGGACAGGCACTGGTTGATTTTTATTTTAACATCGGAGAGCTGTCTCCAAGATGCCCGCCCGCCGCCCCAAACGACTATCCTAAGTGGCTAAGGCGACTCCGTTGAATGCTAAAATTTACAAGGCTAACAAGACTCCTTCGAAATGCCAAAAGGTAACGCCCACGCAATGCATTCACATGAACTCTAAGCTCTTTGCTTGAGAAACCCCTGTATAAATCCTGCAAAGAGTCGCCTGTCAGATGAAGTTGTCATGGAACGTATGAAGGCGGTTCCATCGACTCCCAGGGATGGGAAATATGTCCGCTCCAGGTGCTCAATAAACATCCTTCCAGTCTTCATGTATATTGTCTGTTCCAATCCAGCTATCTCATTCAAGACTTGCTTAGCCTGCGCATCATGAGCCGGGAACTCCGGGTTTCGTAGAACATCCCAACAAATAGGGTTGAAACGCTCAATAAGAAATTGATCGAACCCTGGAAAAGCTGGTGAAGGGCTAGCCTGTGAGCTGATAGGGTCATTAGATATCGTTGCAACATCAGATCCTCCCCATAATACTGCCATGCGGGTGAGAACCGAGAAAGCAAGTCGGCTTGCCGCAAGGTTTCCCGTGCCACTTCCAACGGTCTTCGCCAAGTCGGTGACAGATCCAATGAGCGGCTCGAAGAAATCCTGGTTTGAGTCGCTAACAAGCACGGATCCGAGGTCGTTATTTAGGATAATTTGAATGAAAGTCAGATACTCGCGCCGAAGCTCACCGAGCTGAATCTCATCATCGGTCCCAGTAATTGGTTCAGCTAACCCGGTGAAGACTCTTTGTAGAAGAGGTGTCAGCAGAGAGTCAAGAACGCTGTAAATCTCTGCTTTGAATCCAAAGACAACCAAATCAAGCAAACGTAAGAACATGGCCATTTCGTCTTTCGAAGAACTTTCAGATAAGAGACCGTCGATCCATCGTGGTAATTGAGGTAATATCCGTGTACCAACAACTCCCACAAGCCTGGAGAAGGATGATCTAGCAGCTGTTCGGATCTCAAATGATGACTTCAGAGACTCGAGAGCAATCAAGATTGCTTCTGCAGCGCGAACGAACTCTTGTGATATCTCCGTAGGCGGCGCTTTTGATGATGCGCTACCGGGTTTCCAGTCCGAAAATCCGTGAGCTAAAGTACCAAGAGCCATAATAATATGGTGGATCTGCAAAGTCGCTTGGGGATCAGCGGCTCTTGCAGCTGGCAAGTTCTTCTCTATATCGGAGAAAAGTGGCTGTATTGTCGAACGGGCATAGAGTACCTGATTTTCAATTGGTATAGTTGACACTGAGGATATGCAGCCTATCGCTTCGTAGAGGGATAGCTGGCTATTGAAGACAGCATCGGCAGAGTGGTCGCTCTGATCAGATGACATATCGTCATCTGTTGCATCATCCTTAGGTACCTCAGCTTTGATAGGGAGGAGATCACTGATCGACCGAATAACGGTCTCAGTAACGTTGCCAAGCAGGGCCCGAAGATGCTTAACAAACCGTCCAAATAGGTACCAAGATCGTAAGCGGACTCGAATATGATCATGATGAACAAGTCTCACGAAATGCTCAAGTACTTGAGGAATTAGTCCGGTCTGCATTTCGAAGAAGGAGCAATATCGAACACAGATCTCCATGTACTGTAGCTGTATGGCTGGGTGTCTAAAAGAGGCGATGTCTGCGACTAAGTCAGTATATATCTGTCTTGGGGGAGAACATATTGGCTTACTAGATTCAACCATTTTGGTCATCATGGCCACCAGACGTTCAGTTGCTACAGTAGACGGTTGGCTCTTGCTGATCAGGCCGCCATTAGGAACCGCTAACTCGCCAAACAGGTACATCTCGTGCAATGCTAGGTCGAGATCTCTCCAGTCCATCCGTGATCCTTGTTGGTCAAGATTTTGGAAGGTATTTCCAACAACAGTGGTCAGAATTTCCATATAAAGTGGCTGGTCAACAACCGCCACAGTTTTCTGAAGCACCTGAAGTCTCTTTCTGAGTTCTTGAAACTCAGCCTCGTCGGTTTGTGCGTCCTCGTTCCCCCAGGAGGACGTCTCGTCGTATCTCATTTTCATTATTATAGCATTTAATATCGGAGACAGCATGGCCGTGTACTCCGCAGGTAAAGGCTGTGCCTTTCGAAATAGGGTAAGGAGGTCCGTAAGTGAGGGTATAACAGTAGAACAAATCTCATCATATTCATCAGAGAAAAACCGTAGAAGTAGAGGAAGAAAAGTATGAAGTAGTTGGCCTGCTCGGGTCCGCGTGGTGGCGTCAGCTGGCGAATCCTCCAACCCCTTTACGATATCATACATAGCGTTGTTGACAAGCTTAGCAACAGCTTCCGCAAGATCGTAGTCGTAGTTGGGTGTAGTACGTAGATCGTTAAGTGGTGGACTAGCAATGAGTTGAGAAACGATATCTCCCAAATTCAAAAGCATAATCATCTCGATCTTGTCGGCCACCTTCATCTTCTTGCCAATAATTTCAGTGAAACAGTCGACAGCTACCTGCTGGACCTTGTCCTCGTTACCAGAAGAACGAGTCCTTCCCAGCAGTTGAAGGAGAATGTTAAGGAAGTCTTGATTGACAACAAGAGATATATCGATCCAACTGACCCACCGGCCGATGACTTTCAGGCACAGCTCAGTAACCATGTCATCTTTTTCTCGCCAGTACGTTATGATACCCTGCCAGGAACCTGCTACCTTTCGGACGTCACGGCTTCGAAGAAGATCCTTCAGCTCAGTGTTTCGTTTCTGCTCTGAATTCGATCGTGAAAGGAGGACGTCAGCAATCTCATCATGAATTGAACTGAGTATCCGCATATACATAATAGTGCCTGGAAGATTGTCTGGAAAGGAACTACCCGGAAGCCGTGTTAAGGATAGGAAGTCGTCGAAGAAGCCACCCCAGTCCTCTTTGTACAAAGACACGAAAAGGAACGTCAAAGTCTGCGTGAGCTTATTCTGTATCGTGCTTGAATCGAGTCCGCCTTGGATGCCTCTTGCACCGTAGACACGCCGAACATAATCCAGCATCGTATCCCTGAGAAAACGTAAACTCTGCAGGTCTAACGCCTCCGTCTGGACAACATTATTGACAACATCCAATGATACTAGCCGAACAACCTCAGATGCCTTTTCGGGACGGGTGACGAGGGTAAGGCAAACTTGCCAGCCAGACGGATCGGTGCGGAGCTGGTTTAGAAACTCGAAGGCCTGAGCCTTGAGGTTCTGGTCGGATTTAGGGTCCCAGGCGATTTCGATCGCATTTTGAACCTGTCAACGTTGAAGAGTCAGCATTAGCTCGAATTCTTGCCATCCCATACTTCATCCCCCGCCTTAAATTTCAGACCGATAGCCTTAGTAAATCACAGCCCCCATGTACTTACCTGTGTATCCATAGCTGCCGCCCTCTTCCGCAAGAGATTTTTGAAGTCTGAAAGACTCGAGGAGTTTTCTGTGTCGGCTGCTATGATCGTGGCAGCTGTTAGTGATAGCATGAGGCATGCTTCGAAAAGTCGGGCTACCGAGCCGTCATAGCTTTTTACTGCTCGTGTACAGCCTGAATGGGTCTCCTCCAAGTCAAGAAATGGCCGTAGATAGCTCACATGAACATATCAATGCTTGAGATCTGCTTTCCAAAGTCCAGCACCTGCTCTAGAGTTTTCGAATATGGCGGGGTCCAAGGGTGTCGTGCCAAAACGTCCACCGCCTAGATGCCTGTAACTTTAAATTATGGCAGAGCTGAGCACGTGCCTCTCACTATCTGCCCCCCTCCTCCTTTATCTACAGTAACGGTGTCTTTTGATCAAATTACTGCCAGCGTTTTCCTCTATATCTCATCATAGGTATAAACCTTCAGCCTATTGTCACTCGCCGATTAAGATTTCAAATAGCGGAAGTTGTTACCATGTTACGAAAGACTTTTAAGTCCAAACCTAGCCTCCCTCAGAGTGAAGGCGTATTGTTCCTGGGTATCCTTATGATATAAACATTTTTTATTTCATTTTCAATTTCTATCTTCTCCAGCCAGTATCTGCCGCTCCATCTCCTCAAATGCAGGCAAAATTTTTCCATAGCGCTTCCAG
>Ga0335072_10010746_pt1 | contig 13156 bp, 12 predicted proteins | sample Lox_Sample_21_FD_206725 | JGI IMG/M metagenome (GOLD analysis project Ga0335072, IMG submission 206725) | Soil microbial communities from Loxahatchee National Wildlife Refuge, Florida, United States - Lox_Sample_2.1 | ecosystem: Environmental > Terrestrial > Soil > Wetlands | place: USA...
GGTCGTAATCGTTGACGTGATAGCGCTCGATCCAGGTGCGGAAGTAGCCCGGCGGGACGTCGTTTTCGGCTTCGCAGGCTCGCACGCAGTTGCCGCAGCCGATGCATTTGCCGGGATCGATGAGCATCGCCCACCAGTGTCTGGTCATGTCGTAGTTCGGCGAGGCCTCGGGCGTCCCCGCCAATACATGCTTCCAAGCCACGGAGGCAGCGCCAGTGAGCAGAATGAGCACCTCGCGCCGGTTTAAGTGCATGGCTTAAGCTCCTCCCAGCGGGTCGTGCGGTTTGTGGCAGGTGTTGCAGACCACGCCGCCCGAATGGTCGGCCGAGACCACTTGTGGAAACGATTTCGGTTTCGAAGCGTTGGCTTCGTGACAGCGCACGCACAGAGTGGCCACGTCGGGCAGCTTCGGGACCACCGACACGGGGTCTTCGGCATGATTGGCCAAGGGGCCATGGCAGGCTTCGCAGGCGACGTTGGCGTGTTTACCCTTGCTTTTGGCCGTCGCCTCGTCGGTGTGGCAGGCCTCGCAGGTGGCGTGTCCGGCGAATTTGACGGGACGGGCGCGGATATCGCCCAGGGCGGCGGGCCGGAAGTGCCCATATTCACCAAAATTCTTTGGGACGACCACGGCCCGGATCAGCAGGAAGGCGGCCACGCCCAGGGCCAATAGAACAACCACGCGGAGCAGATGCCCGGCGTCCCGCAGGAAGTCCCTCATGCCGCGGGAATATGCAATTAGCCAGCCCGACTGCGAAACGAACCCGGAAGTGCTTTGTTTTCAGTACGCCGAAATACGCCGGGGATCGATGCGGCTTTTCAAGCCCTGTGTGATATAGCGCCGGAAAAGAGTGAAATGCCGCTAGAACTTGTTCAGTTCCGCGATCAGCGCTTTGAGGCCCTTCTTGCGGTAGATCTGCGCCAGGCGCTGTTCTTCGGCTGAGGGAGCGACGACATGCTCTAGTTGCTGCTGGCCGAGATCGGCGCGGCTGGGGATCCACAAGCTGCCGTCGGAAAACTCGACGCTGGAGACAAAGCCGGTCATGCCGTCGATGGCGAGCGGCTGGCCGCCGCGGGCCGGGAACTTCAGCGTGGTATTCTCCAGGATCTGCTGGCGCTGGCCGGGCGCGAGATTCAGATCAGCCGGGACGGAACCGGCCAGGAATTCGCGGCCGTTGCGATCTCGCAGGATCCAGGCCACTTCGATGTAGCGGACCGGGCGGTCGGAACGGTTCTTGACTTCCAGGCGCGGCGCCCGCGCTTCATTTCCGGCAACCCGCGCCATGCCGTCCAGCGGCTCGATGGGCGAATCTGGCAGGCTCAAGAACGCGAACCGCACGTTCTGCTCGGTATCGAAGTTGGTGGCGCGTCCGCCGCGTACCACCTGGACATCCAGACTGGGACGGTCGGCTTCATGCGTCAGCGTGGCGAGCATTTGCTGCTGCAAGCGGTCCGGGCCGCCTTCGGCAAGCAGTGACTTGAAATATTTCCGGTCGCGACGCGCTTCCTGCTCGGCCAGCGCCATGGTGCGGTGCGAGCTCAGCTGGTCGGGGCCGTAGAAACTGAGGTCATCGAACAGCACGCCGTCGAGGCCGATCACCACAGGAACGGCGCTGGAAGCCTGCAGCGGGCGCAGGAGGCGCAGATCGACGCGCACCGGAAATGTGTCGCCCGGAGCGACATCCAGGCTGGTGACGGTGACCGAGCCCTTGCCGCCTGGCGTGACGTCCTGCGCGGTTACCGCGAGGGTAATACCGCGGATAGTGCGCTGGCTGGAATTGCGCAGCGAAAGAGCCGCGTGCAGATCGAGCAGCAGCGCGCCGCCGCGCGCGGTTTCGTTGGAATCGCCGTAGTCGGCCGAAAGCACGGCCACCGGCGAATCCTTGGGGAGGTCGATCTTCGGAAGGACTCCGGCGTAGATTGTGCCTGCTGCGGCGGCGATTGCGGCGGCGAGAAACTTACTGCTCGCCATAGTACACCTTGTTGGTGGTCACCTGGCCGGTGTCCGCGTCGACGAACCGCACTCCGGCTTCGCCCTGCAGGCTGACCGAAACGGTGCCGCCTTCGGCGTGCGGGTGCGTCAGCGACATGGCGCCGCCGTTCTCCTTCAGTTCGATTCCGGAGGAGGATGCTTCCAACACCACTTCGTCGGACGCGAGCGCCGGGCTGCGCACGAACATGCCGAGCCGTTCGACGCGGATCCGCCTCAGAGAGGCCATGAGGTGCTGAGCCTGTTGCGGCGGGAGGCTGGACCAGAATGCGACCGCGAAGATGGCGCAGGCAGCGGCGACGACCATAGCCGCATGCCAGCCCAGGCCTAATTTCTTAGGTGCGACCGGGCGGTCGAAGCGCGCGATGGCTTCACCCGCGGCCAAGCCGACGCGGATATTGGCGGTCATCTCTTCGGCCAGCCGAGTCCAGTTCAGATCTTTCGTGAATTGCGCGGGCATTTCGCCGGCGGCTTCGCGCAGATCATCGCCGACGGCCCGCAAAGCTTGCACTTCTTCGGCGCAGCCGGCACACCGGCCCACATGCCGACGCACGCGCCAGCGCTCCCAGCGTCCGAGGTCCGAACCCGCAAACAGCGCCAATTGAATTTCGGCCGGATGTTTCATGACAGCCTCTTTCCGGTGCCCCGGGAACGGTCCATATAACGTTTGAGCTTGATGCGCGCGTTGGCGATGTGCGACCGCACGGTGGCCTTCGAGCAGCTCATCTGCTCGGCAACGACTTCAGCGGGAAGACCTTCTACGTCGCGCAGCAGCAGCGCCGTCCGCTCGCGGTCGGTCAGAACTGCCAGGCCGTCTTCCAAATAAGCGCGGTGCTCGGAGCGCAGCAGGGCTTGTTCGGGCGATTCCGAGGGTTCCCGCAGAGGCTCGACCAGCGCGTCGATCTCGCAGAAATTGACCTTGCCGTTGCGCCGCAGAAAGTCGATGGCGGTGTTGCTGGCGATGCGCGAGAGCCAATGTGTCGCTTTATCCAGTTCCTTGAGCTGATCCTGGCGCTGGAGCGCCTTGATGAAAGCTTCCTGGGTGAGGTCCTGGGCGTCGGCGACGTTGCCCACAATACGGTAGATGAGCAGGAAGATCCGGCGTAAGTTATCTGAAATAAAGCGGTTCTGCTGTTCCTGGGACGCCAGCAGCGCGGCCTCGACATCCGACGGCAGACCCCGGTCGCTCATAACTGCCTCATATGTGCGTAGCGCCAATGTCATGCCTATAACAGGCTGACGTGAAAACCATGAAAACGTGCAGAGTTTTCAAGGGCGCTAGGTACAAATCGGCTCCTCCCTCTCGATAGTATAGGGTTTCCGGTCTGTTGAGGAATTCTCAAAATGCCGGCTGTCCAGTTCACTCGACCTGCAAGGCCCGCTGCCCTGAAGGGAGTCGTCTACGCCCGCCGGCGGTCCCGCAACTGGCTCAGCAGACCCCGCCGCCACCGACATACAGATTCCAGCGGCCCAAAGGGAAGTGAAGGGGTCCGGCCGGGTTGTACAGAACGTGTGCTGGCGCCGGGCGGGCATCTGCATCTGGTTCAGCGAACGGGACCGACCGCGACCGCGCTGGTCTTTATCCAGGAGTACGTGACGCGGGTGGCGCGGCGTTGTGCACATCGTGCTGGGTTGGATTCTGTTTCCACTACGATGGCAGGGTTGATGGGCAACCACTGTTATGCCTGGTCGCGAAAGGCGGAAGCCTGACATGTCGATCAGAGCTGTCTTTCGGCCGTGGCAACTCGCGGTGCTGCAATGCGCCGTGTTCCTTCTGCTCGGACAAGCCTTTGTGCCGCGCCTCGGCGTCGAAGCCGATGAGGCTGTCTTCGCGGGCCCGTTTTTTGCGCCACGCGACAATCTCCGCACGATTCAGCTTGGCCATTCTCATTTTCCCCTGATGGTCATGGACTACATAGGGACGTTCAAGACCCTGCTGTACCAGCCCGTAGTTCGAACGCTGAGAATGAACGTTTGGGTCTTGCGGGAGCCTGTGTTGCTGGCCGGCGCGCTGACCATCTGGCTGTTCTATTTGCTGTTGCGGCGCTGCGCCGGCGAGCGGGCTGCTCTAGCTGGGTGCAGCCTGCTGGCGTTCGATTCGGTTTTTTTGCTGACGACGTGCTTTGATTGGGGCCCGGTGGCGCTGCAGCACTTACTTCTAACCGCGGGAATGTTCTTTCTTGTGGTGTTCGCGCAGACGCGAAGAGATTGGTGGCTGATGGCCGGCTTTTTCACGTTCGGCCTGGCGATGTGGGATAAGGCGGTGGCGGCGTGGATGCTGAGCGGGATCGCCGTGGCCGGCGTTGCGGTCTTTGGGAGACAGATCCGGTCGCTGATCTCGCGGCGGCGGGCGGCCATCTCGGTCGTAGCGCTTTTGATGGGGTGTCTTCCGTTGATTCTGTATAACGTGCGGACCAAGGGAAGCACGTTTCGAAGCGACAACCACGCGGGCGCGGGCAACGTATCCGACAAAGCGCTGATTCTGCTGGAGACGCTGCGAGGGGAGGGGTTGTTTGGGTACTTGACGGCGGAGGATTCCCAAACCCCGCGGCCGCATCCGCCAGAAGGTCTCTTTCAGCGCGCTGCTTTCGGTGTTTCGGAGTGCGTACACCATTCGCGGCACAATTGGATGCTTTACGGTCTGGTACTTGCCGTTTTGCTGGCTCCGATCACGGGAGCCGGCGCACGACGCGCCATTCTCTTCTCGGTAAGCGCGATGGCCATCACGTGGAGCGAGATGGTGCTGGTGGGAGGTGGAGGCGCGGTGCATCATGCGATTTTGTTATGGCCGCTGCCCGCGCTGATGATGGGGGTCATTTTTGCCGGAGCTTCGCGGCAATTTGGCCGCGCGAGCTTGGCCGCGGTCGTGATCCTGCTTGCGGCGTCGCAACTGCGGTGACCAACGAGTATTACGTGCAGATGGTACGCAACGGCGCAACAGCCAGTTGGACCGACGCGATCTTCCCTTTGGCCAATTACGCGAAGGCTACACCGGCGAGACAGGTGTTCTGCCTGGATTGGGGCATGCTGGAGGGACTGCGCCTGCTTTCCGACGGCCGTCTGCCGCTACGGCAGGGCTACGGAGGCATCACGAAGGCGGAAGCCGCCGCGATGGTCGCGGATCCGTCTAACATTTTCGTCGGCCATACACAGAATGCGGAGATTGTGCGCGGCAACGCGGAGGAGCTGATCCAATTCGCCTCGGAATCGGGCTATTCGCGCCGCTTGCTCGCGGTGATCAGCGACAGCTACGGACGGCCGGAGTTCGAGGTGTTTCGGTTCGCTCGCGAGCCCTAGCGCTCACTGAGTTACGTATAGACTAGCTGCAAGCCCGCCGCCAAAGTCCAGGGTGGCCGGGTTCGGGATAAACGACAGCTGCAGTGGGACGGTGAAATTGATCTGCATCGCACCGTCGATCAAGCCGGGCGCCGCGCCGGCGTATTGCACAGCGGCGTTGACTCCATTCACCGAAACGGTGCAGAAGTAGCACCAGTTGTTGGCTGCGGCGGGTACCTGGCCATTCACGCTGGGGCCATCGTTGCCGTCGAAGCCTGTCGCCCAGATGCTCACGATCGTACCGGCTTTGGCCGGATTCGCTGCCGAGTTGACCGTGCCATCCTGATTGATGGCCCGGGCGGTTCCGTCGGGATTTTCGAAGATACCGGGAATGGAGGCATCCAGCGAGACGTGGAAATCCGGCAGCGTCGCCGTGCTATTTAGGACGCGGATGGCGCCGCTCGTCTCGTAAAGAGGCGCCGGAATCTCGGCGTTGATCTGCGACGCCGACACATACAAGAGCGGAATGGCGGAGCCGTTGAGCAGGACCTGGACGCCGCCGAGCGAGGTGGGAAAAGTGCTCTTGACCGGCGTCGCCGTGGCGGGCGTGGTTGGACCCAGGCCGAAGCCGTAAATGGAGATGATCTCGCCCGGCGCGATTCGCCCGGAGACTTGACCGGCGGCGGCATTGACGATGCCAAAGACGCGCGGTGTGGAAGGTTGGCCAGGTGTGATGGTAGAGACAAGGCCGGTGAGACCTGCGACGTGGGCAACTCCGGGCGCTTCGATCACGACGGCTTGTCCGGCCGTTCCCGGAGCGAATTCCTGCGTATAGAGAAGTCGAGAACCGCCGGCGCTCAATTCGGCAAGGAAGTCGCCGGGCGCGGCCACAATTCCCGGGGACGGCGTGGGAAAGCCCGCGGCATTGTTGCCCGCCAACCATACGTTGCCTGCGGTATCCAGGCTGACCGAATTGGCTACATCGCTTCCCGGCCCGCCGAGATACGTCGACCATACGACCGCGCCGGCCGGACTGAGGTTCTCGGCGAAGGCGTTGTCCTGGTTCGTGCCGGCGTTGAGCTGGGTTTGATACGCGCCGACCGTCGTGGGAAGTAACGGATCGTTGGTAAAACCCGTCAGGTACGCGTTGCCAGAGCTGTCTACGGCGATGGCGGTCGCCCAGTTATATTCCCCGGGCCCATAGGTTGCCTGCTCCTCCGCAGGGGGACCCAGATACGTCAAGTAAGCGAGCCCACTTCCCGCGCCGTTGATCTCGGCGGCAAAGGCTCCATAGCCAGTCAGCCCTCCCGCACTCACCGGCAGATCAATTGTGTTGGTGTTTCCCGCGATGTATGCGTTGCCCGCGCTGTCGAGGGCGATCCCTACGCCCGAAGTGTTTCGATCCCTTAGAAAACAACTGCTGCCTTCGGAGCAGTCCAGTGTGTTCCCAGCAATCACGGCCGAGTAGATGATGTGGGAGCCGGTGGGATCGAGCTTGGTGACAAAAGCGCCGGAAACAGAAGTAATCGAGCTGTTAAGAGTTGCGGATGGCAGACCGGGCGTCGAGGGGAAGTCATAGGAATTTGTCGTGCCGGTGAGATACACATTGCCGCCTGGGTCGGTCGCGATGCCACTCACAGTGCTGGTGCCCATCGTGCCGCCGAAGTACGACGCATAAATGATCGTGCCATCCGGGGCCAATTTCGCCAGAAATCCGGTAGTGGCCGCCCCGGGAGCGGCCTGCAGCGGACCGTAGAGCGGAAAATTCGTCGATGAAGTTGAGCCGCCCACCCAAATGTTGCCGGTCGGGTCCAGGGCGATGGCCGCGCCCTGGTCGCTGCCCTTGCCTCCGAAGGTGGTGGTGAAGACGATGTTGCCGGCCGCATCCAGCTTGGTGACGAAGACATCACTCAGCGGGTTGTTAATGCCCGGTACTTGGATCGTGCGTCCTCCGGTGACATAGGTGTTGCCGGACGAATCCGTAGTGAGCGCAGCGACCTGATACTGGTTGGCGTCGCCGATATAGGTGGTGAAATCCGCGGAATTCGCCAGCGTCGCGAGAATAAACAGAGGAAGGCTGAGGCGGCCGACCAACCTCATGCGACGATCATATCGCGTTTCACTGCGAAGATGGCCGACTTCGGTCTAGTGCGGAAGCTGACTCAGTAGGCGGATTTGTCGCTGATGAGCGGGTTCATCGCGCCGCACTGCGGGCATCGGAAAACGCGCAAACCAGGGAAACGGATGCGAACACGGAACTCTCTGAGCAATGTGGCTGCAGGGCATCCGCTGCCGCAGCGAAGACATACATTGACCCACGTGGTGGTGTCGATTGGTTCGGCTACGTTGCCGAAATAGAAAGCCCATCCATAGACGCTGGTACGTGTGTTGAGCCATCGGTCGAGCCGCCGGCTCAGCCAGGCGTACAGAAACAGCGACCATTCGTAGCCACCACCTAACAGCAACAACCGGCGCGGCGCGGGCCGGGGAGACTTGCGGCGGTTCAAGAAGGAGAGGGACGAACAAAGAGTTCGCGTGGCGACGTGGTGCAGACCAGTCGCGGCGGCGATGAGGGCTGCGGTCTCCTCCGCCGATGTAAACGCGTTGACGTGCCCTCCTCCCTTTCCGAGCCATCGATAGATCTTGTCGGTCAAGGTGGAAGCATCCGGCACTGCCACGAACAAAGAACCATCCGGCTGGATGACGCGGCCGATTTCGCGCAGCGCGCCGGTCAAATCGTCAAAGTGTTCCAGGCTGTGGTTGGATATGACCGCTGCGAAGGTTCGGTTCCGAAACGGCAGTTTTGCGGCGTCGCTTTGAATGAAGCTCGACAGAGTCGCGGCGCCGGCCGGCGCATCACGATCAACCCTGATTACCGTGGCAGACGTGGCCTCTTGGGGGAAACTGCCCTGGGCGCATCCAAGGTCGAGAATGAAGGAGCCCGCGGGCAGATTTCTCAAAATCTCATGCATGGGCTGGGCTGCAATTTCACTCGGGGAGCCGGACCTTCGGGCCGAGGCCGAACAGGCGGCCGAGCCGGAGCCAGCGTGAGTCCTTGACGGCTTGGAGAGCCCGGCGCGTGGCGGCCCATTCTTCGAGAAGCTCGTTGACGCCGGCGGAATCCAGCACAAACGGTTCCTTGGCGGCGACGATGGGCAGCGATTGTGGACCGGAGAATACGACGCCGAATTTGCGGCAGCCGGTGGCGTCGAAGCGGATATTCGGCAGCCCGGCGGCGATCAGCTTGGCCCGCAGGTCGGCTTCGGAGAAGGTGCGGAGTTCCAGCGTGGCGCCGTCACCGCCGTGAAAGACCAGCCGATCGAAGACCTCGTATTGTCCGCTCGCTGATCGATTCACCAGCACGGTCGAGCTACCGACTTGGGCCAAGCCGGTCTCATGAAGACTCGCGAAGTTTTCGATCGTGGCATCAATGAACGAGTAGGGGACGGTCAGAATCAACACACCGGTGGGCTTCAGCAGGCGGGCCAGAGTTTGGAAGACGCGATCCACATCGCCTTGCACATGCTCCAGGACTTCGCTGCAGATGACGAAGTCGTATTTTCCGAACTCGGTGGGATCGGGTTGCGAAAGGTCGAAGCCGGGAGCCCGGTGATAGAAGGTGTTCTTGTAGTCGAAACGCGTCTGCAGACCACCGGCATAGGTGTCGGAGTCGCTGAGGCCGAGGCCGCGAACGGTTTTGAGCGTCGGGAAACCGGGCAAGCTCAGGTCCATTCCAAACAGCGCGCGGGAGAGGGCGAGAATGACGGATCGCGTGCGCAAGGAGGATTGACAAACTTCGCAGCTCGCGCGCTCACGGTCGTTCAGATCGGCGGCGGATGCGTTCGCGGCTCCGCAGATGTTGCAGGTGAATCGGCCGATGGCGATGCGCCTGTGCGGCGGCTGGTCGCCGTTGATGTTTGGCATGGGCACCTTCCCGCTATATTAGTGGTTCGGGAACGATGAGTGAAACACTAACACTGCGGAAATGAAGAATCGTCCCTGGGTTCGGAAAGCAGTTTTTCAGGTTCATTTGTGGTCGGGGATGATCCTCGGCGCGTACGTGGTTGTGGTGTGCGCGAGCGGCAGTGCGATCGTGTTCCGCAACGATCTGTATGATTGGCTGGAAACGCCGGCCGCTGCGGCGTATCGCAGCTCATTCTACTATTGGTTGTCGTGGCTGGGGCGGCTGCACGGCAGTTTGCTGATGGGCGCCACGGGTATGACAGTGAACGCCATCGGAGGCTTTCTTCTGGCGGCGTTGTGCCTGAGCGGGATCGTTGTCTGGTGGCCGAACTCCGGGAATTGGCGCCGTGCTCTCACGATTCAGACACGCGTGGGATGGAAGCGATTCAATTTCGATTTACACCGCGCGGTGGGGTTCTGGACCTTCCTGTTCCTGTTGATGTGGGGCTTAACGGGCGGCTACTTCGTGTTTCCCGATCCGTTTCGCGCGTTGATCGGCTTCTTCACGCCGATGTATCCGGCCGGGCCGCAGTTCGTGCATGGGCGGCGTGTTCTAGCGCTGGGTGGGCAGATTCTGCGCGGGTTTTCGTATGCGCATTACGGCAACTTCGCGGGATGGGGCGTGAAGACGGTGTGGGTGATCCTGGGCCTCGCGCCGGCGGTGCTGTTCACGACCGCGATTTTGATGTGGTGGAACCGCGTCGTGCGTCCGAGGATGCGGCGTTCGCAGAGGCGCGAAGTCAGGGCGGCGGCAGCAGTCGAGTGAAGCAATCGGAGGGCAGGTCGGCGAGCGAAGCTACCGCGATGTCGGCGGCCAGTTGCTTGCCGTTGCGTGCGACACCGATACTGCGCATGCCTCCGCGGCGGGCCGCTTCCACTCCCGCGACGGCGTCTTCGACGACGATGCAGTGTGAGGGTGGAACATTCAGACGCGAGGCGGCAGTGAGGAAGACCTGCGGATCGGGCTTGCCGATGGTGACGTCTTCGGCCGAGACGAGCGCCTGGAAGCATTCGGCTAGGCGTGTGACTTCCAGCACGACTTCCACGTTCTGGCGCGGCGCGGACGAAGCGATGGCTTGCCGCCAGCCGTCGGCGTGGAGGCGTTCCAGCCAGTCTGCTGCGCCGGGGAGCGGAGCGAGCCCTTCTTCGCGGACCAGGCGGCGATAGCGTTCTTCCTTGGCGTTGGCGACCTGCTGAATACGTGCGGGCGTCGCCGAGGCGCCGAGCCAGCGCGGCAGGATCTCGTCGTTGCGCAGGCCGAAGGTTTGGAGAAACTGCTCGTGCGTGATGGGGATGCCCTCGGCTGACATGGTGTCGCGCCAGGCGCGCCAGTGATAATCTTCCGAATCCACCAGCGTGCCGTCGAGGTCCCAGAGTACGGCGCCGGTCATTTGGCTAGAACCGGCTCAAGCTGGGCAGGCCGAAGTGCATGCGGCCGGCATTGGTGGAAGTGTGATCGGTCTGCAGCGTAACGTGCGTGCGGATGACAGCGAGATTGCGCAGGGCGCGGCCGAGCGGCGCGGCTTTGTTGGCTGCCGAAGTTCCCGAAGTCCGGAACATCAGTTCGACTGCGTCCCAGGCCAGGCGGATTACTTGCTGCTCGACGAGAATCAGGCGGCGCTCCAGTTCATCGGTCAGCGGCGCGCCTTCTTCCATGTGGCGGCGCGCGTATTCCATGTAATTTTCGGCCATCTTGAGCAGGGCGGCCTCGGCGGTGTCCACCCAGGCCTGGGCCTCGCCGAAGTGCTGCTGGAATTCCTGTTCGAGATAGCGCGGCTGGAACGGTTGGAAGCTGGTTTTCTTGTTGCGCAGGATCTCATCGTAGACGTCCAGTGCGCCGCGCGCCGCGCCGACCGAGACCGCGGCCACTTCGGAAATCAGCAGCGGCGAGATCCAGCCGTGGTAAAGAGGATTGCGATGCACGGCGTGACCGGGCTGATGGCGCACCGGCTGCCATTGGGCGTCGAGAAACCACAGCGCGCGATTTTCCGGCACGAACGTTTCTTCGATGACCACGCGGCGGGAGCCGGTGCCCTGCATTCCGATGACGTTCCAGTTGTCAACGATGCGGTATTGGCTGCGATCGAATAAGAACCAGGAGTTGCCGAGCGGAGCCTTGGTTTCGGGATCGTGCACCATCGTGGAGCCGAAGAAGTGCGTGGCGAGGTCGCAGCCGGAGGCGTAATCCCAGGCGCCCTTCACCCTGTAGCCGCCCTCGACAGGAAACCCGGTGCCGCCGGGCATTCCGACGCCGGGTGCACGAAAATCGCCTGTTGCGCCGAAGGCCTGGCGCTGAGCATCTTCGGGCAGCATGGAGGCGAGAACCGTATGGCCCGAAGTCAGCGCCAGCACCCAGCCGCTTTCCGAGCAGCCGCGCGAGACGGCCGTCATGATGCGCAGGAAATCCGGGAGATCGAACTCGTAGCCGCCAAAGCGGCGCGGCTGAAGGATGCGATAAAAGCCGGCGTCGAGGAACTGCTTTTGCGTGTCTTCGGGGAGCTGGCCGAGTTGTTCGCACTCCGTCTGTCGCTCGCGCAGCATCGGCTGCATGGCCTCAGCGCGAGCGATCATTTCCGCGGGCGTGAGGTGCGGCTCCGGCGGAGCGAAGTCGCCCGGCTTTACCTCGACTTCCGTGGCCATGCTTCAGTATAGGCACCACACAGGAGAAATTCGCATTCCATCAAACACGAATAGACTGAGCCGCGACCGTAAGGGAGCGTGACCGTACCATGACCTACTTAATCACCTTTTCGTGCTACGGCAGTCATCTGCACGGCCACGACTTGGGCTCGGTCGACCGCAACCATCGCGTGCCGGGTAGCCGGTTGTTAGAGGCCAACCCCGAGCGTTTTGGGGGGGAGCTGCGGAGGATGGATCAGCCGCCGTATTCTCTCGATCACGATCGCCGAGCGGTTGTGCTGGAGGCTCTCAGGAAAGTTTGCGGGCATCGCGGGTGGATTCTTTACGCGGCGCATGTCCGCACGACTCACCTGCACGCTGTCGTGGAGGCCGAGGATCGGCGGGAGAAGGTCATGAACGATTTGAAGTCTTACGCCAGCCGCTGGTTGAACCGGTCCGGCTTTGACGACGCGAATCGCAGGCGTTGGACCCGGCATGGAAGCACGCGATGGTTGTGGGATGAAGCCAGCGTGTCAGCGGCGATTCGATACGTTGTCGACTCGCAGGGTGAGCCGATGGCGGTGTATCGGGCGTAGGGCATTTCGCTCCCTCACGGTCGCGGCTCGGTTTATGGCGTAGAACGAAACGGTAAATATATCGGGATGGCGCGGTTTATTGGAACGAAACGCACTAAATGGTCAGCATGCCCGTACTGTCGCCGAGCTTGTCCTGCTCGACGCCGGCTTTGTCCAACAACGCGAGCAGCAGGTTCGCCATCGATGTCCGTTCGGCGAATTTCAGATGGCGGTTGCCTTGCAACCGGCCACAGGCGCCGCCGGCCACCAACAGCGGCAGCGGGAAATGATTATGCTCGTTCGGATTGCTCATCGAGCTGCCGTACAGGATGATCGAATGATCCAGCAGGTTGCCGTCGCCGTCGGGCGTCGCGCGCAGCTTATCCAGGAAGTAGCCGAACAGCGTGGCGTGATAATTGTTGATCTTCTCCAGCTTGGCGATCATGACCGGATTGTTGCCGTGATGCGAAACCGAATGATGCGGCTCGGGCACGCCGATCTGAGGGAAGGTGCGCTGGCTCAAGTCGCGGGCGATCATGAACGTCGAGACGCGCGTGATTTCGGCCTGATAGGCCAGCACCTGCAGCTCGAACATCAGCTTGGCGTGCTCAGGGAACGAGTCCGGCACGCCGATAGGAGTTTCGGGCACGTTGATCGAAGAGGCGGCGCGTTTCTCGGCCAACTGGATGCGACGCTCGATTTCGCGGATGTTGTCCAGATAATCCGCGACCCG
>Ga0335072_10010747_pt1 | contig 13154 bp, 15 predicted proteins | sample Lox_Sample_21_FD_206725 | JGI IMG/M metagenome (GOLD analysis project Ga0335072, IMG submission 206725) | Soil microbial communities from Loxahatchee National Wildlife Refuge, Florida, United States - Lox_Sample_2.1 | ecosystem: Environmental > Terrestrial > Soil > Wetlands | place: USA...
GCAGAGCCTGTCCGACCTGGGCTATTCCACCATGGCCGCCGCGGTGAAGCAGCGCCTCTCGCAGGTGACGACCTGGCGCAACGTGACGGCCGCAGTCGGCGCCGCCACCCTCGCCCTGGCGCTCGCCCTCTCCTGGGCCATCACCCGCGCGCTGGCCGCCCCGCTCGCGGAGGCGATCGAGGTGTTCGGGTGCATTGCGGCCGGCAAGTATGACAATTCGATCGATCTCGCCGGCTCGGATGAGACCGGCCGGGTGCTGCGCTCGCTGGATGACATGCAGCAGAAGCTGCGCACCCAGATCGAGAACGAGCGGCTGGTGGCCGCCGAGAATGCACGCGTCCGTCAGGCGCTCGACAAGGTGTCGACCTCGGTGGTGCTCGCCGACGGACAGCAGCGGATCATCTATCTCAACGACACGGCGAGCGCCGCCTTCGCGCGCAGCCAGCACGAGATCCGCCGCAGCCTGCCCGAATTCGACGTGCAGCGGCTGCGCGGCGCGAGACTGGAGGCGCTGTCGGCCGATGCGGCCGCGGAGCGCCGCGAGCTGGACGCTCTCGCGGGCTCACGCGCCGCCGAGCGGCAGCTCGGCGCCTGCACTTTCCGCACGGTCACCAGCCCGGTGCTCGACGAGCACGGCGCGCGCATCGGCACGGTGATGGAATGGACCGACCGCACCCAGGAGGTCGCCGTCGAGAAGGAGATGCAGGGGATGCTGTCGGCCGTGGTGGCCGGCGACCTCGGCAGCCGCATCGATCTTTCCGGCAAGACAGGCTTCTTCGAGGCCATGAGCCGCGGCGTCAACCAGCTTGCCGACAACATGGCCGAGGTGGTCTCGCGGGTGAAGGGCGTGGCCGCCGACGTCCATCGCGGCGCCGACGAGATCTCCGCCGGCAACGCCAACCTGTCGCAGCGCACCGAGGAGCAGTCGTCCTCGCTCGAGGAAACCGCGTCCTCCATGGAGGAGATGACCACCACGGTCAAGCAGAACGCCGACAACGCGGCCCAGGCCAACCAGCTTGCCCTGGCGGCACGCGACCAGGCCGAGAGGGGCGGCACGGTGGTGAGCCAGGCGGTCTCGGCCATGACCGGCATCAACGAGGCGTCGAAGAAGATCGCCGACATAATCGGCGTCATCGACGACATCGCCTTCCAGACCAACCTCCTGGCGCTCAATGCGGCGGTCGAGGCCGCCCGCGCCGGCGAGCAGGGCCGCGGCTTCGCGGTGGTGGCGAGCGAGGTCCGCAGCCTCGCCGGCCGCTCCGCCACGGCGGCCAAGGAAATCAAGGAGCTGATCCAGGACTCGGTGCGCAAGGTCGAGGATGGCTCGGTGCTCGTCACCCAGTCCGGACAGACGCTCGAGAAGATCGTCGCCTCGGTGAAGAAGGTCTCCGACATCGTCGCCGAGATCGCCGCCGCGTCGCGCGAGCAATCCTCCGGAATCGAGCAGGTGAACCGCGCCGTGATGCAGATGGACGAGCTCACGCAGCAGAACGCCGCTCTGGTCGAGGAGGCCACAGCGGCCTCGCAGGCGATGGCCGAGCAGGTTCGCGGACTCAACGAGATGTTGGCGCGCTTCCAGGTCGGAGTGTCGCAGATCGCCGCGCCGGCGTTTGCCCCGGCGCAGGCATCGCGTCCGGCGGCCGCTTCCCCGGCCCGGGCCGAGCGCCGCGGGGCCAACCGGCCCTGGGCCGCGCGCGGCGGCGCCGCCAAGGCCGCGAGGCACAAACCCGCCGCGGAGCCGGCGCGCGCCGCTGAGAGCGTTGCCGCCACCCGCGGCAACGGCACCGTCGGCACCGGCGACACCGGTGATTCCGAGTGGCAGGAGTTCTGATTCATGTCGACACCCAACCCAACCCTCGGAGCGCCGTGATGGCCCGGATACTCGCAGTAGATGACTCGGCAGCCATGCGCCAGATGGTGGGCATCACCCTCACGGGCGCCGGCCACGACGTGCAGCAGGCCGCCGACGGCGCCGAGGCGCTCGAGATCGCGGAGCGCCAGAAATTCGATCTCGTGATCACCGACGTCAACATGCCGAAGATGGACGGCATCACGCTGGTGCGCGAGCTGCGCAGCCGCGCCAACTATCGCTACGTGCCGCTGCTGGTGCTGACCACCGAGGCGACACTCGAGCGCAAGCAGCAGGGCAAGGCCGCCGGCGCGACCGGCTGGCTGGTCAAGCCCTTCAACCCCGAGCGGCTGCTGGCGACCATCGCCAAGGTGCTCGGTTGATTCTCCGATCCAGTTTCATGAAGACAACGAGGAACGCCCCCATGAAGTCCCCGAAGCGAATCCTGGCCCTGGCCGCCCTGTCGGCCGCCTGCGCCGTGAGCCTCCAGGCCCACGCCGACCAGTGCAGGCTGCCGCCGGCGCCGAGCAAGATTCCTGACGGCAGCACGGCCACCCAGCAGGAGATGATCACGGCCATGGAGACCATCAAGCAATACAACAGCGACGTGCAGACCTACCTCAAGTGCCTGGACTTCGAGACGCGCCAGAACCAGTTGAGCACCGGCGACCAGACGACACTGCACAACGCGGCGGTCGAGCAGCTGACCCATGTGGCAGACGAGTTCAACCAGCAGGTACGCTCCTTCAAAGCGAAGCACGGCTGAGGCGCGAGTGTCGCTCTCGCTGCCGGCACGGGGCGCGCCCGCGGCGGGTCCCGATGATTCCGCGTGCGATCTGGCGTGCGCGGCGGCGACCGCCGCGGCGCTGATCGAGCTCGCGCTCGGCGAGTCGCAGCGGCCCGTGGCGCAGCTCGGCGAGGCGCTGTCGCGTGTCAGCGCGGCGCTGTCGGCCGGCAGCCCGCCGGCGGCGGACGATCTCGCCGTGTGCGTCGAATGCCTGCAGTTTCACGACCGGCTGATACAGCAGCTGTCGCAGGTGCGCGATCTCCTGGCCGCGGTGGCCGCCGCGGGCTCGGCCGACACGGCTCCCGGCGGCCGCCAGAGCTGGCCGGTGCTGATGGAGAACCTGCGCGCACGCTTCACCTCGGAGTCGCATCGCATCCTCTTCAACCTCCTGATGCCGGACGCGGAGGGCGTGAGTCACGCCCCATCGCTGCATGCCAGCGAGGGCAGCGTGGAGCTCTTCTGAACGCCCCCGTACAAGCCGCAGCGGCGCGCGACGCCACCAGCACCACCCTGCGCCTGCGGGAGTTCGCCTTCGGCGATGAGGACTTCCAGGCGCTGCGCCGGCTGGTCAAGTCGCTCACCGGCATCCATCTCTCGGAGCAGAAGCGCGAGCTCGTTTACGGCAGGCTGACGCGGCGCCTGCGCGCGCTGCAGCTGCGCAGCTTCGCCGAGTACCGTGAGCAGCTGCAGGGAAACGTGCAGGAGCTCGCGGAGCTCTGCAATGCGATCACGACCAACCTCACCTCGTTCTTTCGCGAGCCCCACCATTTCCAGTACCTGCGCGATCACGTGCTGGCGCCGCAGGCCGCGGATCCGCACGGCAAACGGCGGCTGCGCATCTGGTCGGCGGGGTGCTCCACGGGCGAGGAGCCCTACTCCATCGCCATGTCGGTGCTCGAGGCGCTGCCGGACCGCGGCAACTGGGACGTGCGGATTCTCGCCACCGATCTCGACTCGGAGGTCCTCGCGCGGGCGCGCCGCGGCATCTATCCCGCCGAGCGGATGACGACGGTCTCGCCCGAGCGCCTGCAGCGGTTCTTCATCGAGCGCCGGGAGTCGGGCGGGGACTGCCGGCAGATCGCGCCGGAAGTCGCATCGCTCGTCACCTTCAAGCAGCTCAATCTCATTCATGCCCTGCCGATGAGAGGGCCCCTGGATGCGATCTTCTGCCGCAACGTAGTCATCTACTTCGACAAGGAAACCCAGCGGGAGCTGTTCGCGCGCGTCGCGCGGCTGCAGCGTCCCGGCGACCTGCTCTTCCTCGGACATTCCGAGAGCCTCTTCAAGGTCAGCGACAGCTATGCCCTCATCGGAAAAACCATTCACAAGCGCGTCTGACAGCGCGCCGGCCACGGACGGCGCCGATGAACAGCCTCCCGTGTTGCGGGGCTTCGAGCATTTCCAGCGCTTCTGGGACCGGGAGAACGCCTGCTGGATGGTCAAGATCCTCCCGGGCGAGTACTACGTGAGCCGCAGCGACGAGGCGATCTCAACCGTGCTCGGCTCGTGCATATCCGCCTGCGTGCGCGATCCGGTCCGCGGCCTCGGCGGCATGAATCACTTCATGCTGCCCGAGGATGCCGCGCTCGGCCGGAACGACTGGCTCGATCCGGCGGTCGGTCTCGCCACGCGCTATGGCTCCCACGCCATGGAGAGCCTGATCAACGACCTGCTGAAGCTCGGCGCGGCGCGCGAGCGCCTGGAGATCAAGCTCTTCGGCGGCGGCCGCATACTCGCCGCGATGACGGACGTCGGCGGACGCAACATCGACTTCATACGCGGTTACATGGCTCTCGAAGGCTACCGGGTCGCGGCGGAGGATCTGGGCGGCACCCAGCCGCGCAAGGTCGTCTACTTTCCCGCGAGCGGCCGCGCGCGGTTGCGCAAGCTCCGTCCGGTGGAGAACCGGATCATCAGCCATCACGAGCAGCTCTATCTCGCCAGCCTCGGCAGGCAGGCCGCCGGCGGCGACGTCGAGCTGTTCGAGTGAGAGATGCGAGCGTGATCCCCACCGCGCAGTCCAAAGCCGTGTCCACCAGGAAGGCGATCCGCGTCCTCATCGTGGACGACTCCGCGCTGGTGCGCAGCCTCCTCACCGACATCCTCAAGGCAGCGCCGGGCATCGAGGTCGTCGGCGTCGCGGCCGATGCGCACGTGGCGCGCGAGAAGATCAAGCTGCTCAACCCGGACGTGCTCACGCTGGATGTGGAGATGCCGAAGATGGACGGCATCACCTTTCTGCGCAACCTCATGCGGCTGCGCCCCATGCCGGTGGTGATGGTCTCCTCGCTGACCGAGCGCGGCGCCGACGTGACGCTCGATGCGCTCGCGCTCGGCGCGGTCGACTATCTCTCGAAGCCCAAGATCGATCTCGCCGCGACCTTCAAGGACTACGCCGACGAGCTCATCGAGAAGATCCGCATCGCCGCCCGTGCCAGCGTACGCGCGCTCGATCCCAAACAGTTGCGGACACCGGGCGCGGTCGGCCCATCCCACAGCGCCGACGCCGTGCTTCCGAAGACGCTGCCGCCCGGCAGGCCGCTGCGTACGACCGACCGCGTCATTGCGATCGGCGCCTCGACCGGCGGCACGGAAGCGATCAAGGAAGTGCTCATGCGGCTGCCGCCGGACTGTCCCGGCGTCGTCATCGCGCAGCACATCCCCAAGGCATTCAGCACGCCGTTCGCGCGGCGGCTGAACGATTGCTGCCCGATGTCGGTCTGCGAGGCGCAGGACGGGCAGCAAGTGCTGGCGGGTCACGCTTACATCGCGCCGGGCGACCGTCATCTCATGATCGTGCGCGACGGCAGCCGTTATGTGTGCCGCCTGGATGACGGCGTACCGGTGAACCGGCACAAACCGTCGGTCGATGTGTTGTTCCGCTCCGTGGCGCAGAACGCCGGCCGCAATGCCATCGGCGCGCTGCTCACGGGGATGGGCAAGGACGGCTCGCGGGGCCTGAAGGAGATGCTGGACAGCGGCAGCCGGACGATCGCCCAGGACGAGGCGACGAGCGTCGTCTGGGGCATGCCCGGCGAGGCAGTCGCGCTCGGCGCCGCCGAGCACGTCGCCCCCCTGGAGAGCCTCGCGGGCAGGATCCTCACGCTGGCCGAGGCGCTGGACATCACGCGCGAGACGAAGGCGCTCAGCGACACCGACGATCCGTGAACCAATTTGACGACTCAGGTCTCGATCCGGCGCAGGATGTGCCGATAGCACAGGAAGAGGTCAATGCGATGACGAGCGCTGCAGCAGAGAACACCCCAGGCGTCGGCGACCCCGAGGCTTTCGCCTTCGTGCAGGCGTTGGCCGGCGAGCTGTCGCGGGGCAAGGTGGACCTGCCCAGCTTCCCCGACATCGCCCTGCGCGTGCGCAAGGTGCTCGCCGACGAGGAGGTTTCCCAGGAGAAGGTCGTGCGTGTGGTGGGCTCGGAGCCGGCGCTCGCCGCCCGTCTGATGCAGATCGCCAACTCGGCGGCCATCAACTTCACCGGCAAGCCGATCACCGACATGCGGACCGCCATCGCGCGCATGGGCTTCAACATGGTGCGCAGCGCCGCCATCGCCTTCGCCATGTCGCAATTGAAGAAAGTGGATACGCTGAAGGGACTGGAGCAGCCGCTCGATGAGCTCTGGCAGCGCAGTGCCGCGGTCGCGGCCATGTCGCACGCCGTGGCGCGCCGCTTCAGCCGCGTCAATCCCGACACCGCCATGCTCGCAGGGCTGCTGCACGGCATCGGCCGGCTCTACATCCTCACGCGCTCGACCCGGCATCCCGCGCTTTTCGCGAACCAGGCGGCGTACAACGCCATCGTCCGCGACTGGCATGCGCCGGTCGCCAAAGCGCTGCTGGAGAACTGGGAGATGGCCGAGGAGATCATCCTGGCCGTGAGCGAATACGAGGATTTCGGCCGTGAGCACGACGGGGCGCCGGACCTCACCGACGTATTGACCGTCGGCCACCTCCTCGCGGCCTTCAAGGAGCATCCGGACAGCCTGGAGCTCAACATGCACGATGTCGCGGCCTGCAAGCGGATGCAGATCGACCGCGCGAGCTACGAGAAGCTGATCGACGAGTCCGAGCACGAGATCGAGGCCCTGCGTCACGCGCTCGGCGTGTGACCGCCGCCGACAGAACGACCATCATGCACGCCCAACGCACCCCCCCATCCCCAGGTAATCACCAAGGCCAGGACGGCGCCGAGCGCGACGTCGCATTCACCTTCGTGCAGGCGCTCGCCGCGGAGCTCTCCGGCGGCAAGGTGGAGCTGCCCGGGTTCCCGCACATCGTTGCGCGTGTGCAGCGGGTATTGAGCGACGAGACGACCGATGCCGCCACGATCGTGCGGGTCGTCGGCAGCGAGCCCGTGCTCGCCACCCAGCTCATTCGCATGGCGAACTCCGCGGCCCTGAACCCTGCGGGAATGCCCGTTACGGACCTGCGCGCGGCAGTGACCCGGGTGGGCGTCGATGCGGTCCGGACGGCGACGATCGCCTTTGCCGTGCAACAGCTGCGCGAAGCGCCGGCGCTGCGCGGCCTGGAGATGCAGCTCGGCGTTCTCTGGCGCCGCAGCGTGCAGGTGGCCAGCCTCTGCTGCGTCGTCGCGCGCCGCCTCACCAGCGTCAATCCCGACACGGCGCTCCTGGCCGGACTGCTGCAGGGCATCGGCCGCCTCTACATCCTGACACGGGCCAGCCGCCATCGCTCCCTGTTCTGCGATGCGGCTGCCTATCAGGCCATAGAGCAGGACTGGCACCTCAGCATCGCCGCGGCGCTGCTGGAGAATTGGGGCATCGCGGATGAGATCGTGCAGGCGGTGCACGAGTCGGAGAATCTCGAGCGCGACGCGCGCGGCGCGCATGCCCTGGCGGATGTGCTGGTCGTCGGCACGCTCCTGGCCGACCTCAACGGAGATGCGACCGCACTCGCCGCTCAGGTGCAGTGCGCGAAACCCCTGCAGCGCCTGCGGCTCGATCAACAGGCGTGCGAGCGGTTCCTGACGGAATCCGAGCACGAGGTGACGACCCTGCGCGATGCGCTGGGGTGAGGGCGGTGCCTTTATCGACGACACTTAACGTGTCGTCGATCCGCCCGAACGCCCGGCCCACGGAGGGCCGGGCCGGGGGGCCCCGCCGCCACGGAAGGCCAGTGGCACGGCCTAGGCCGCTCCGATGACGCGTCCCGGACGGCTGCCGGTACCCTTATAGCCCTTTGGGCCGTAGGTGTCCGTCCGTGAAGGACGGCCGGTCAGCGCTCCGAGCATCCCTTCCACCCGCTTCAGCCGCGCCGCCACGACGATGCCGTTGCGGTCGTTGAGATCGCGGCAGCGCACGGCCCGCTCGGCACACTCGCGCAGGCGCGGAAGCAGCGTCCCCTGGCCGTCGCACCAGGCCATCAATGCTTCCAGACCGGCGCGATCGCCCGAGAACCCGTGCAGCGCGCAAAGCGAGCGGCGCTGCTCCTCGATGCGGGCGAGCGCGCCCACGCGCTCCTGCCGGGCGCGGGTCGTCGCCTCCAGTGCCTGGACGTCTGAAGTTTCGAGAATGCCGGACTCGCGCCGCAGGAGCTCCTCGAGCTCCCCGAGAAGCGCCGATTCTTCGCGCAGCAGCGTCGTCAGGTGCTCGCGGCAGACCCCCGGGTCCACGCGTCAACCTCCGGGAAGCTCGGCGAGGGACTGCTCGAGCTGGAGGAGTTGGTCCGCGACGTGCTGCGGTTGCACGCTGTAGGATCCCTGCTCGATGGCCGTCTGCAGCTGCGCCACGCGCGCGCCGTCCACCGCCGGCAGACTGCGCAGCGTCTGTTCGAGCGACGCCAGCTGACTGGCGGAATCGGTGATGTGCACCTCGCTGGTGCCCGCAGACGAGTCTTCCGGCGCGGACGAGCCGCCGCCAGTCGTCGCGTCACGGGCTTTCTCGGCCGGGCGGCCCGCATCGAGTGCCGCAGCAGCCCCTAGGCTACCGCTCAAACCGCTGATTTTAGTAGGCATATTAGGATCCTCACGAGGTCCTTCGAGCGTGTATCGGCCGGCGGGGGGAATACTTTAGGGACTGACATCGACGACCCGATCGCCTTCGACGACCCCTTGAACCACCTTGGAGGAAGTGGCGTTCTGCACCCGGATCAGCGCGCCCTGGCGCCCATTCTGTAAAGCCAGGCCCGCGGCGCGGACCTCGATGCCGTCGACGGCGGCGACCATCGTCACCTGCTCGCCCTGGCGCACCATGAAATCGGCCAGCAAGTCGTCTGCAGTCAGTACCGCCCCCGCGGGCAGGGAGTGGCGCAGCGTCGCGCGGCCGAGCTGCGTGGGATCGGTGAGATATCCGACCGGCAGGCCGCCGACCAGGCGGGTCTCCGGGGCGACATCCCCGGCGGTGAGGCGGGCGCCCTGCATTTCGGGCGTACGCAACGCCCAGACCCGAATCCGGGACTGCACCATCACCGGCACGTAGATCGTCCACTGGGCTCCCTGATGGCAGCCGACGGCAACCGACACCTGCGCCTGCATGCGCATGCCGGAGAGAAGAGAAGTCTGCAGCGGCGCGGCGCAGTGCGCGAGACGCAGGCGCGGGTCGAGACCGGCGACCGTGATGACGATATCGCTCTGTCCGGGGGGCATCTGCGAGCGCACGAAGGCCTGCGCAGCGCCCCTGATGGATTCGAGCGGTTGAGTCGCGGCCCCATTGGCGGCGGCGGCTCCGGCGGCGCCGATGCACAGCACGGCATGGAGCGCGGCACGCGCACGGCCACGCGCGGACCGACGGATTTTCGACGCGAGCTGAGTCATGCGCCGATACGCTTGCAAGCCGCGCGCCAGGCTTCCCGCTGCAGTGCCGGCTCAAGTCATCATGCAACCTGCCGATGATGGGGACGCACGAGCGGGACTCTCATTCGGGTCCCCTGATGCCGCAGGCGGCGGTTCATTGCCGCGCGAGTGTGAACCAACTCACACTCCCGGCGCCGCCTCCGCCCCGCCGGGTGCGCCACGGGCGGCGCCGCCGGATTGGCATGCGTCTTGCTCGTTGTCCGGCAGACTCACAGACCGCCGGAAATCCGACATGTCCGTCAACCTCGACTCCTATCTCGGCATCCAACCCGATGCCCTCGAGGTTTACTCGCAGCGCGCCGATGTGCTCGCGGCCAACCTGGCCAATGCCGACACTCCGGGCTACCAGGCCAAGGACATCGACTTCCGCGCGGCGTTGGCGGCCGCGGGCCAGAACCAGGACCCGGGTGCGCCCGGCGCCTCTTCCGCCGGAGGCGAGCTGCAGCCGGAGACGACCAGCCCGGACGATCTCACCGCGAGCCCGCCGCAGGGCGGCGTGTCGACCCAGCAGTATCTGAAGTACCGCGTGCCGCTCGCCCCCTCTCTCGACGGCAATACCGTCGATTCGCAGATGGAAGAGAGCGCGTTCGCCCAGAACAACGTGCGCTACGAGGCGTCCCTCACCTTCCTCGAGGAGCGCTTCGGCGACCTGAACACCGTGATCAGCGACTAGCAGGCCCCACCATGGCACTGTCCAACATATTCGATATCGCGGGCTCCGGCATGTCGGCGGAGTCGGTCCGGCTCAACACCGTGGCGAGCAACCTCGCCAATGCCGACAGCGTCAGCAACAGCCCGCAGAGCGCTTACAAGGCGCGCTACCCCGTCTTTCAGGCGGTCCAGGACGCCCTGACCGCAAGCACCGGTCCCAACGGGGCCGCGGACGCGTCGGTCAAGGTGCAGGGCATCGTCCAGAGCACCACGCCCGGCACCGCGAGCTACGATCCAGGCAATCCGCTGGCCGACGCCAACGGCTACGTCTATTCCTCGAACGTCAACGTCGTGGAGCAGATGGCCGACATGATCTCGGCCTCGCGCTCGTATCAGAACGACGCCGACGTTCTCAACACCTCCAAGCAGCTCATGCTGGATACCCTGAAACTCGGGCAGAGCTGAGCCGCCCGTAACCTCGAGGATCCCCATCCATGTCCGTCGATTCAATAGGCGCCTACGCCACCCAGACCGCAAACGCCGCGGCCGAAACCGCCGCGAACATGTCGAGCTCGTCGGCCTCCGGGATGGCCACTCCGCAGTTGAGCGAGAGCGATTTCCTGTCGCTCCTGGTCGCGCAGATGCAGGACCAGGACCCGACGCAGCCGACCGACCCCACGCAGTTCGTCAGCCAGCTCGCCAACTTCAGCGAGGTGAGCGGCATGGACAGCATGCAGAACTCGATGAGCAACCTCGCGAGCTCCATGCTCGCCTCGCAGGTCGCGAGCGGCACCAGCCTGATCGGCCAGCAGGTGATCGCGTCGACCTCGACTGCCGCCCTCACCACCGGCGGCACCGTCACCGGCGCCTTGAACGTCCCATCGACCACCACCAGCCTCGAGGTGCAGGTGACCGACGCGAACGGCAACACCGTGTCGACCTTCCCCGTGACCGTCCCCTCGGGCGGCGGCGAGACCACCTTCACCTGGAACGGCCTGAACAAATCCGGCGCCGCCGCGGCCACCGGGATCTATACGTTCTCGGTCACCGCCGCCGGCGGCGGCCAGTCGACGGCGCTCACGCCCATGTTCGCCAGCACGGTGCAAAGCGTGTCGGTGAATCCGAGCACCCAGGCCCTCTCGATCAATACCAGCGCCGGCTCCGTACCCCTGAGCTCGGTCGTGCAGATCCAGTAAGGAGACCGCTTCCATGTCATTCGATATCGCCCTCTCCGGTGTCGACGCCGCCAATACCGACCTCAACGTCGTCTCGAACAATATCGCGAACGTCGATACCACCGGATTCAAGGAGTCCGAGACGGAGTTCGCCGACGTCTATGCCCAGACGCAGCAGGGCGTCGCGTCGACCGCCACCGGCAACGGCGTCGCGGTCACCGACGTCGCGCAGCAGTTCGCCCAGGGAAACATCACCACGACGTCGAACAACCTCGACCTCGCCCTGAGCGGCAACGGCTTCTTTATCCTGAGCAACAACGGCGCCACCTCCTACACCCGCAACGGCGCCTTCCAGGTCAACTCGACCGGCTACCTGGTGGACAGCTCGGGCGACCTGGTCCAGGGTTACCAGCCGCTGTCGACCGGCGGCTTCAATACCGGCCAGCTCTCGAACATGCAGCTCACCACCGCCGAGAGCCAGCCGCAGGCGACCACCACCGCCACCATCAATCTCAACCTGCCGTCGAACGCGACTGCGCCCACCGACGCCACCTTCAGCCCGTCCGACCCGAACAGCTACACGCAGAGCACCTCGCTCACCGTCTACGATTCGCTCGGCGCGGCCCATACGGCGCAGCTCTACTTCATCAAGGGCGCCACGGCCAACAACTGGACCACGCAGCTGTACGTGGACGGCACGGCGGTGGGAACCACGCCCCAGGCGCTGGACTTCAACAGCTCCGGGACGCTGACCACGCCGGCCAACGGCCAGATCGACTTCGACGGCTACACGCCCGCGACCGGCGCGTCCGCCATGAACATGACGTTCGACTTCGGCGGCTCGACCCAGTACGGCGACACTTTCGGCGTCAACTCCCTGTCGCAGAACGGTTACACGACCGGCAGCCTGGTGGGCATCAACATCAGCGCCACCGGCGTGGTGCAGGCCAACTTCACCAACGGCCAGTCGACGACCCTGGGCCAGCTCGCGCTGGCGAACTTCGCCGACCCCCAGGGGCTGCAGCAGATCGGCAACACGCAGTGGGAGCAGAGCTACGCCTCCGGCGCCCCGGTGCAGGGCGTGGCGGGCGGCTCCGGCTTCGGCACGCTGCAGTCGGGCGCCCTCGAGGACTCGAACGTCGACATCACCTCGCAGCTGGTGGACATGATCACCGCGCAGCGCGCCTTCCAGGCCAATGCGCAGATGATCTCGACCGAGGATCAGCTGACGCAGGACGTCATCAACATCCCGAGCCAGGGCTGATCTAGGCTCGCCGCAAAGCCATGGACAAGAGTCTGTACGTTGCGATGACCGGCGCCAAGGAGATCCTGCAGGCGCAGGCCGTCAACAACTACAACCTGGCGAACGCCAATACCACCGGCTTCAAGGCGGACCTGTCGGCCTTCCAGAGCCAGGCGGTCGTCGGGACCGGCTATGCATCCCGCGTCTACGCGACGGATGCCACGGCCGGGTGGGACAGCGGCGAAGGATCGGTCACGACGACCGGCCGGTCACTCGATGTCGCCGTGCAGGGAGCCGGCTTCATCGCGGTGCAGGGCCCGAACGGGCAGGAGGCCTACACACGCAACGGCGACCTGCACCTCACACCCGACGGAGTGCTGGAGACGAGCACGGGGCAGCCCGTGCTCGGCGACAACGGACCCATCACCGTCCCGCCCAGCAGCTCCGTCAAGATCGCCGACGACGGCACCGTATCGGTCGTGCCGCTCGGCGCGACTCCAGGCACCGTCGCCAACGTCGGGCGCATCAAGCTGGTCAACCCTCCAGCCGCCAGCCTGACACGCGAGTCCGGCGGCCTCTTCCAGCTCACCGCCGGCGGCACGGCTCCGGCCGACGCTTCCGTCAAG
>Ga0335072_10010748_pt1 | contig 13153 bp, 7 predicted proteins | sample Lox_Sample_21_FD_206725 | JGI IMG/M metagenome (GOLD analysis project Ga0335072, IMG submission 206725) | Soil microbial communities from Loxahatchee National Wildlife Refuge, Florida, United States - Lox_Sample_2.1 | ecosystem: Environmental > Terrestrial > Soil > Wetlands | place: USA: Florida...
TTTTCCGTTGCACATCTTGACCCCGAGCCCCTGTGTCGACATTGAGGAGTGAAAGCGATACATAAGGAGTGGGCAATCGACCGCGCCACATTCAAATCGACGAGCAATTCTCAACCACATTTCGTAATCGCTCCCCACAAGAAGGTTTTCATCGAAGTATCCAACAACTTCGACACACTTTTTTCGAAAAACCACAGACCCGGACCCAAACAGCGACCGTTGAAATAGCGCAGGGAAAATCCCGCCGCGACGGAACTCCATTCGAAAACGCTCTTTTACACTTGCATCGATGACGCCATTCTTATCGAATGTACACATATCCGAATAAATCAAAGCAAGTTCCGGGTGACGCGCCGCGTATGCCATCTGAAGTTCAAGTTTGTTTTCCCGCCAGAGGTCATCTCCATCTAAAAACGCGATCCATTCGCATTTCGCCTCTCTTATTCCCCGATTGCGTGCTGCAGGTTCGCCGCGGTTCTCCTGATAGACGTACTTGATGTTTTTCCCAAACTTAGCCAGCTCCTGCCGAGTATCATCGGTCGAGCCATCATCGACAACAATAACTTCGGACGGCGGTCGCGTCTGACCGAGAACGCTCTTGACCGCCGCGGAGATATATTCCGAGTTGTTGTATACCGGAATTACCGCGCTGACATCGTAGTTCATGGCCTTTCTTACTCCGGCACCGCCGGACGAAGCAACCCGTACCGCCGAAGGATCGCCTGGGTCACACCCTTGCTTCTGGCAACTTCATCCTTATTGAAGAAGCCCACCGAAAACAGTACAGCGGGAAATGCCGCCAACAATGTAAGTTTCACCACCACCTGTAAAGACACAGACGTCAATGCCAGCACGTTTGATAGGAGATAAATAAGAACCGCCAAGCAAATTGCACCGGTTACTCGCGAGAATACATACGGTATTGGGAAGACCCGCTGTGAAACGGCGTATGACAATGCCGACATGATGCAAAAACTTATTGCCGTTGCCCAGGCCGCGCCCATCATACCAAAACGAGGGATGAGTAGCAGGTTGAGACCAATATTTGTGCTAGCACTGATTAATCCCACCGGACCGAGCGGCATGGTTTTTTTTGCGATATAAGCCCCAGCAAGAAAAAATCGATTAGCCCCTTGAAACACATATGCCAGCGCAACAACCGGTACCACCCTATACGCCATATGAAACTCTGGAGTGGTAAGGACAGACAATATCTCTTTAATGCAAATTGACAAGGCCAGTCCTGTGGCCGCCAGCACAAAACAGTAGTATTCAAATAGCCGCGCAAATGTTGGGCCAACATTTTCTTGCTTGGCGATCTCGTAGATGCGCGCCTGCCAGATCATATCGAATGGCTGCACGACCAGCAGACTCAGCATGAATCCAAATTTGTAACCTAAGGCATAAAGCCCAACATCAGAAATCGTAGAAAAGTGTCTCAAGAAAAAGCGATCTGAGAAGTTAAGCGTAAAAGCGGCAGCGCTCGTGATGATCAAAGGGGTCCCAAACGAAATGATGCCTCTGAGCTTCTGTAGCGAAAAACGGAGTTGAACTTGCCTAATCGTCTGGACGGTGAGCGGAAGTGTTATCAATACGCTCGATATCAGGTTGCTGTATAACACGCCGAGAACGCCGATGTGCAGAATAGCGATGAAATAGATATTCAAGAGCAATGACAAAAACAGACTCACCAAACCAGTACCGACAACGAGAGATGAACGCTGACGGGCCCGCAAGTAGCTTATGCACACGACGTTGAGCGTGGACAACAAAAATGCCCACGACTCCAGAACGACGTACCTGTACAAGTCTGAATCGTTTAGGATCAAGGCCGCGAGCGGACGCGCAAAGCGAATCCCGGCACAGGTGACGATCACACCAACCGCGAAGGCGAAAATCAATATGGTGCTAACCGCCTCATTTTGATTTCGCCTATCAGCGAAGTCATTGTAATGACGCACCAAAGACGCGTTCAACCACATGGTAAGTATCAGGGTGGTCAGAGTTAGGCTTAGATCCAATAACTCTAGCGTGCCGTAATCTGCGGGCTTGAGATAGTGAGTATAGAACGGAATCATCACGAAGCCGACAACCTTCCCCAGGACGTTGCCAAGGCCATAGATTGTCGCGTGTTTTAGAAGCCGTTTTATCTCTTCCAGCATATGTCTCAGACCTGGCTACTCGAGGTAGCCCAGGCCTCTCAATCGTTGTTCAAGAATCAAAGAGGATTCAATCGGGGTATCGTTGATGGCTGGAACAATCTGATTATCAACTTCCTCGTATTTGGGGCTATCTTCCGAAACAATAATCTCAGTCAGGACCCTCCCATCCACATCGGAGGGTACGGCAAGCCCTAAGAGATGCAAGATGGTCGGTGCTACATCAATCAGTTGCGGATGAAAAGCGGCCTTGGGGCTGCCGATCCCCGCTCCGCTGACCAGTAAAACACCATTTTTGCGATGCGTGCCTTCATCCGATATCCGCGGAGGGGCGTCAGATAAAGAAAATGAAAAGCCATAGCCTTCAACAGGTACGAGCACAAGGTCGGGCACGGAGGTGCCCGCATCGGCCGGCGGATATATATCACTGCCGCGTACCACATCCATGAGCACCTTCTCACGGATCTGAGGATGCCGAAGGCCCTTGAATCGTGCAATCAGGTCTTCAATCACCATTTCATATTCTTTGCCCGGTTCCACAATCCCTTGTGGCCCCCGCCCGACAACATTGACGAATACAAAGCCCATTTGGTAGGCATAGATAACAGCCGCCCTCGTCTTACCCCAGTCCCACATGGCACCGCGTTTTCCGAGAACGTCCCCGGCATTATCCGTCCACGATTGATGAGTCTTTTTTGTTCCTGTTCTGGCGAAACCCGTGCTTGCCCGCGCCACTGAACGATACAAACCTCTTATTATCCGGGACTCTGAATTGCGAAAGCGCTTTTTGAACAAGTTCAAGCCGTCTTCGCTGCCCGTCTTTACTGATAAATAACCCCACTCCTTCAGATAGAAGTTCGGATTTAAGTTACCCATGAGCCGTCCGAATCCGTGATCGGACAGCAAAATAATGACTGGTTGGAGTGGTTCCACTTGTTGAAGCAGGCGACCGATACAATGATCAAACTGTTGGTAGCAACTTCGCGCTGCTTTTACTTCTTCAGTGTCATCGTGGGCGTTCTTGCAGGCCTTCTCGATATGTGTCCAAATTTTGTGTTGAATCCAATCGGTCTGCTGAAAATGAACCATGAAGACGTCCCATTGCTCTTTGCCCATCCAGTGCGAGGCTATCGTCGCCTGTTGTTCGAATCCGGTTTTCAATTTGCACACAAGCTCCGTGAATTCCTTTGTCGACTGCAAAGGCTGCAACTCACTAATCCACAGGTTATCCTTGTATGTTGGATACATCTTGAGAACATCTTTACTTGCCTCGGGCGGATAAGAAAAGCTGGAGCCATCCAGCGGCGCATCCCAGCCGGATACCATGATGCCGTTTATTTCATAAGGAGGATAAGTGTAGGGCAGGTTAAGAACGATGACACGCTTGTTCTTATCGCTCAGTATCTGCCATAGCGTTTTGCTGCGAATAGCTCGCCCCGTGTTGATCGTCCAGTTGTAGCGATCCGGGTTAAAGCGGGCGAAGTCAAAAATGCCGTGCTTGTTCGGGTGTTTCCCCGTCATAAAAGATGACCACGCCGGAGCAGTAACCGGTGGGACCACGGATTCAAGCTCCGCTGAAACCGATCGCTTCATCAATCCCCCAAGGTTCGGCATATATCCCTGAGCAATCAGAGGATTGATTACGTCGAAAGTCGCACCATCGAGGCTGATGATAAAGATTCTTTTTCTATCTTCACCCATCCGGCATTTCTCCCACACCAGCTTGTTACAGATTCGTTATTCCACGTAACCTAAGCCGCGCAAGCGCTGCTCAATTAGTGTTGATTCCTCATCCGCATATTCACTCAGATTCGCGGGCTGCGAACTGTCCGCATCGACAAATCGGACGGCCCGTCGCTCGGTGAAGACTTCATGCAAAACTCTGCCGTCCATGTCTGAAGGAATAGGCAGATCCAACATGTGGAGCACGGTCGGCGCGACATCGATCAAGTTCGGCTTCAGATCCGACACCTGGCCGTGGACCCCCGGGCCACTAATGCTGATAACTCCGTCGTGTCGATGGTCGCCTCGCTCGCCGTCCGCTGTCACAAAAGAATCGACTAGGCCTCCTGCAACTGCATAACCCTCGAGAGGAACGAGCACAACGTCGGGGATAAGCACTCCCTCTGATGGCGGGCCATATATTTCGGAGCCCCTGGCTACTCGTGTGAGCAATCGGTCGCCGGTTTGCGGATTCTTGAAGTCCCTAAACTTTGTAATCAGAGTCGATACGATATCCTCGTATTCAGCACCTTCTTCCACGCAGCCGAAGGGACCTCTGCCTTTTACGTTGACGTAAATGAAGCCAGTTTCGCTCCCTCCCATGAAGACCGCTTTCGTGCGGCTCCAATCGACCTTGACTTTCTCGAGCACCACGCTTTCATTGGCCATCTGCGCCCAGTTACTGAATCGCTTAACCTTCCGCTTCTCACGCACCTCGTTTCGGGCACGCCGCAACGTGCGATAGAGGTTTCGCACCGCCGCATAGCGTGAATCTTTGAATGCACCCTTCAGCGGATTATCCACTTCAGATTGAAGACGGTATAACCCTAAGTCGTAAAGCAGTGTACTTGGATAAATGGTTCCACGATGCGGCCCAAACCCATGGTCCGACAAAACAATGCGCACCGGATTTACGGAAGCAGCTATCCGCAGCAACTCGCCGACACTTTCATCGAACACCCGATAACACTCTCGTACACGTTGAAAACGCCAGCCCGTTTCACCCTCATTCCGACACGCGCGTTCGATGTAACCCCAAAGTTTGTGTTGAATCCAATCCGTCTGCTGGAAATGCACCATGAACACGTCCCATGGATTTGCTCGCAATAGATGTGAGGCAATGACGGTGTTCTGTCTGCAACTTGTCGTGAGCTTCCTGATAAATTGCTCAAATCCCTCATCGGAGTCAGTCGGCAAATAGCTCCACAACGAGAGATCTAGTGCCGAGCCGTAATCGGGAACAAGGTCGAAGATTGTTCCCTCCAACTCGGCCGGGTACGTGAAGGCAGTCGGGGCAGGAGCATCCCACCCCGATACCATAGCGCCACACACTTTGTATGGCGGGTATGTGTAAGGCAGGCCCACTACAACAACCTGCTTATTGTTGTCCGATAGAATTTGCCAGATCGTTTTGCTGAGGATGTGTCGGGAATTGTTGATTTTCCAATCGGCGGTCTGCGGATCAAAACGGATGAAATCGAAAATTCCGTGTTTATTCGGGTTTTTGCCAGTCATGAACGAGCTCCATGCTGGCGCGGTTACCGCGGGCACAACAGATTCGAGCCTGGCGGCGACTCCTGTCTCAAGCAGACCGGCTAGATTTGGCATGTACCCCTGGCGAATCAGGGGCTGTAGCACATCAAATGTTGCGCCGTCGAGACTAATAATAAGGACTTTTGTGGAACCAGTATGCACTTAATGCTCCGGAAGAATCGAAAGATTACACTCAGCCTGCAATTAGTCGAAATGCTTTGTCTCTAAACCGTGAGTTTATAAGCCGCCCGCCGGCCGAAGTCGAAATCGCTTAAATCCCGATTTCGCGCTAACACTCCTTATGATTTCTGGCGCCAACACAGACAGCGAGTATCGCAAGAGCGGTAACGGATCGTTCCAGCGAAACATTCCATATATGTGTTTGCCTCTGATCACTCTCCTCAGCGTCGGCAAAATACGCTTCCCTTCCAAGAGGTTGGAGACTACCTGTCTTGTGAATGCATCTTCCGCTATCCAAGTCGCACGCTGGCGCGCCGGCTTCCCACCGGGTATTTGGATACCACTTAAATATCGGTACGCAGATAAGCTGAGGTTTGCGCCGCTTGCGCTCCCCAGTTCATGCCAATCCCAATGCCGCGGATTCATCTCTATCAGCTTGAGCGCTCCATCTCGGCAGTCCCGCTTGTATTCGATTTCGGCAATTCCCTCATAGTTGAGTTCTTGGCATAGTCGTAGGCTCGGCTCAAGTAAGTCGGGAACATTGTCATTTGACACCAGGCAGCCAGAGCCGAATTCGTCGGGAGACTGGATAAGCTTGCGCGCGGTGAAATACGTAAGTCGAGAACCTTCTCGGCCGACATATCCGCCCCACGTGACCAGTTGATCCGTGTCGCCTGGGATCAGTTCCTCCACAAGAACGCGGGGATTCACGCGAGAGAGCCGATCATACAGTTGAGTCAGCTCCTCTAACGTGTTGGCGCAAAGTGCTTTTCTCCTGCCTATGATTCTCCAATCGTTACCTTGTCTCCAATCGAGGGATCTTACCGGCTTCAGAACGCACGGGAATCCAACTTCTGCGGCCGCCAATTCCATTTGTGCGGGTGATCTCAATACGTAGGTCTTAGGCGCGGAGACTCCAGCCTTCATTGCCGCGGCGATCAGTTCATCCTTATTAATGATCCTCGACAACACTCCTCGGGCCGGGAGCGCCAGCCGATAGCAGCTCTCCAATGTGTCACGAAAACGCTCCAGAAATATCAGGTCTGCGTCGGAGGTTGGAAAGACTATTGCGCCGTGAAGTTCTTCCGCTGAGTCAAGAAGCATGTCTTTCAACTCATGCGGTTGCCCGAGGGAGTTGGGCGCGCGACGCACCTCGCAAAATCGCGTGAAATTACCGTATATCTTCGAGTCTGAAGACAGCCCTATGACTCGCACTCGGCTCTTAGCAAATTGGCGCGCGATCCCCAAGCCCGTATAGAACAGGTTTAAGATGATGACAGGCGGAGGGCTGACGACCGCATTCCTTACCAGCGTAGGTCGCAATCTCGACCCATTCGGCAGTTCCGAGGACCCGATAATCTTGCCATGGGTTCCCACTACACCCACTGTTGTCGGATTCTGAGTAGCAGACATTTAGTTTCGGTCGCTTCCAAAGGCCCTGGACCAGTCGAATTTCAACCCGAATAGTCCATTGTCAGTTTCATTGATGCCGATTCGCTTCAGTTCCAACAAATCCTGATTCGGCCTGTTTACACCGGAAATTGTCGTAACTGCTGTCTGAAACCCAGCTTGGTGTACGACATGTTTTGCTTCCACGCCAAAATCGGTATGCTTACCAAACGGATAAGCAAAATGAGGCGCTGGCAGCTGCAGTCGATCCTCAATCGTCTTCTTCGAGCCCGCGACTTCCTCATGAAGCCTTGTCGGCGAGAGTGATCCAAGAACAGGATGCGTGACAGTATGCGCGCCAAACGAGACCCCTGCCTTGCTCATCTTTCTAACCTCTTCCCAGGTAAGCATGGTCGCAGGAAGGTTCAGATCCCTGGGCACCCGGAGTACACGGAACAGCTCTGCAAGCCAAAGAATCCGATCGCTGTCGCCTGCCCGTCGTAGCCATTCGAGCGCAAGTTTCGAAGCCCGCAGACGATCAGCCTCGGTATTCAGAACTGCACTGGGACCACCGGCCGATTCCATCGACAAACGGCACGCGGAAGTCAATTTGAATGCGAGCCGGACCTGGTCGTACCAGGGCAAACATCCGGAGTCAATAAATCCCGTAGTAAGGAAGATAGTGGCGGGAATTCCCATCCTCTTCAGGATTGGAAACGCATGCACGAAATTATCTCGATAACCGTCATCGAAAGTAATGGCGACGGGGCACTTACTTCCATTTTGAGGCACTTGCCCCGCGTAGATCTGATCCAAGCTTACAACCCGACAATGTCGTACTAAGTACTCGATTTGCGCGCAAAACTGAGAGATGGAGAGCGCATCGAAAAATGGGTCGCATTGATCATTGACTCGGTGGTATCTGAAGATGGCGCACGTCGATGCGGTATGCGCTCCAGTGCCCGAGGCATGATCGGCAAACCAGCTCGACGGATAATGATCGGCCAGGGACCTACTGACCATTCCCAACGGTGTTTCCGAATAGAGATGAGAGGCAGACCAGCGCAGCAGCCGCTCCGTTTTTGACGATCCGTTGACATTGCGCCCGGTGAGCGCCAGCTTATTATGGCCAACGAGGATTTCGCGACGCCATGCCCGGATGCTTGCCGGCACTAGCCGACCAACTCGCCCGCGCATAGAACTTGATAAATGCGGAAGCGACATAGAGATCCACGACGCAGCGGTATTGTTGGCGATTAGCAGGCGTTGGCTGAATTTCTCGCTGGCTCCCCAGTCAAGCTTGTGGCGAGCGTTACCGGCAAGAAAGTCGTAGTCGTGCATCCCGCGGGCAATTGCGTCCCGTATCACGAATGCGCGAAGAGCTGATCCCGGACGCAACGCACTAAAGGAAGGGTCGTAACCTTCTTGCAGCACATAGAAATGCTTTCCATAGCGAAAGCCGAACTGCATTGCGAGCGGTCGCTCGCCCCAGTTCAGGCGATGGAGAGCCAACCAATCTTTCTGCAAAGTCGACCGGCTTAAGAGACGATAGAAAATGCGGCGCTCAGCGCTGCGAAACACACCAGGACGGTCCTTTCTTTCCCAGCGACGGGAGTGCAGTTCGAAGAGCTGGTCCAGCCAAGCATCCAATTCCTCAACTGAGTTACACTCGGCCGGGGCTAGTGCCAAGTGCCGCTCGGTGTAACACAGAACCGAACGCACTTTGGTTCGCATCCGAGGCCGCAATCTCGCGAGATAACTTGTCCAGCTTTCCGGCAGTCTAATGGATGCGCACGGAACACTCTCCACGACCGACTTCCAACCCGTTTCTTTTGCAGTCTCAACTACCGTGTCGATCAGCGGAGACGCACACGCTATACCCTCAATCTGAATCCAATCCCATTGATCGCGTGCCGACTCGAGAAACTGACAACAAGACGCCAGCACCTCGCGCTCTCGCCCAATCTTGGTGAATATGTCGAGGTAGTCGGAGTCACCCGAGCCATCGCCGATAATCAATAACCGTGTCCAGCGTTTGCCCCATCGCGCTAGCCGGTCCTTATATAGAGGCACGACTCCAACCAGCTCACCATCTTCCCAGGCCGTAAGTACAAAAAGGGATCGATTGCAGCCATAGGCTTTCCACCATGCGTCGCACCACTCCCATGTTAGGAAGATAGTGTCGCTGGCACTTTCCGCCAGCAAGCGATTCCATGCCCCACTAAGTGGCCGGAGATCGTCCCACGACTGGTGGAGTTCAATTCTCATAAAGCAGTCTCTGCTATGTGCCTCCGATGCCAAAGCTCGAGCATGAGGAATACCCACAACAGATCTCCGTAATAGGGCGTATCATCTTGCTCCATGTTTGCCATCAATTTCTCAATGAAGTCCTTGCGATAGTAGCCGCGCTGATATGCCGTAGGAGAAAGCAGAACGTCATGAAGCATGGATCGTAGCTTCGGGTTGGTTTTGAGCCAGATTCCGATTGGTAATCCGAAGCCGTGCTTCTTTTTTCGCAGGATTTCAGGTGGCAGAAATCCTTGCGTGGCGCGCTTGAACAGATAGCGCTTTTCAAAGCCTTTCACCTTCATCCGGGCAGGAAGGCGACCAGAGAACTCAGCCAGCGACCGGTCAAGATAAGGGAAGCGCACTCGAATCCCGTTGCTCTCCGCTGTACGAATTACTTTCGGCAGATCCTCGTCTCCGAGCGCCATATGGATGTCGACATATAGAAGACGATTCAGTTCGGAATGGGCTGGCGCATGGCGATAATGCTCTCGCACCGCGGCCAGGCTATCTCCGTTGACGCTTGGCATCGCGCTTCCAAGCACTTCTTTATCTGAAAACACCTGCAACATACGCCAGCGGCAATATCGTTCTGGGTTCGGAATATTCGAACGCTTAATGTACGCTTTCACCTTATTTATGAACCCGTTCTCGAAAGGAATAGCGGACATGCCGAGCTCCAGCAGGCCCCTCACTGGCCGAGGGACCCTTTGATAGACGTCGTAGACCTGATGAACGCGATAGCGTTCGTTTCCGCCAAAAAGCTCGTCGCCTCCATCGCCCGCGAACATTATGGAAACTCCCCGACTTTTCGCAAATTCCGTGCAGGCGTATGTGGGAATCGCTGATGCATTCGAAAAAGGCTCATCGAAGATATCTACAATCTTCGGAACTAAGTCGTAGGCCTCTTCGGGGCGCACAATGCGAGTAAAATGTCTAAGTCCGAAGTGCTTGGCGGCGATGTCTGCGTATAACAGCTCATCGAATCTCTCTTCCGCGAAACCGATGGAAAATGCACCGGAAGGAGCCTGACTCACACGTGTAAGTAGTCCACAGATACTGCTGCTGTCTGTCCCCCCGCTCAAAAAACATCCCGCAGTCTCCGGTTTGATGCCCTTGGAACTGACGCGTACCGCTTCCTCCATCCGCAAAAACAATTCCTGGGCAAGCCGCTTTTCACCGCTCCGCTCCTCCTCCGTATATTGCAATTGCCAATACCGTGATGTCCTGCTCCGCTCGCGTTCCCAAAGAAGACGTTCCCCGGCTCCGAGCTTGGATATACCGACATAAGCAGTTCGAGGCGCTGGAACTACATTGAAGTTCAAGTAATCGACAATCGCCCGATAATTTACGTTCTTCGGAATTAGCCCGCTCTTCGGTATTCCTTTTGGGTGCGATCCGAATACCAAACCACCCTTTGTTTCGGCATACGCCAGGACTCTGATCCCAAACCGATCGCGCATCAGTAAAGCTCGCTTTCTCGACCGGTCCCACAAAGCAATGGCGAAAACGCCGTCAATCATGTCGATGAAATCTTCCCCATGCTGTCGGTATAACTGGGCAATCAGTTCGGCTATTGATCCGTTCGAACCTTGACAATTATTCTCCGCGCGCAAGGCCGCTTCGTTATAAAGCTCCGCCTCACAGGCCACGACGATCGCGTCATCGCAGAACAATGAGGTACTTCCATCTTCTTCAATGATCAAGCCAATCTCTGGGAGTATTGACGACTTGGCTTGCCTGCTTCGAACGGGGCCTTCAGCCGACAGCATGGCAGAGAGTTGCTCCGCCGTAGGCCGTCCATTAGTCGTCGCAATGCCGTAGAGTGCCATCGTCGTTCCCAAATTACTTGTCTTTAATTCATGTACTTTTCAGTTACGTTCTGCCCAAAAGGAGCGCTTTTATTGGCGGCCAAACGGCAACACTTTTTGTCGAGCACTTCCCGGTACATATGGCTATAGGCGCCAAGCATTCGATCTAAGGTAAAGTGTTCTCCGATCCTTTTTCTGGCATTCGCACCAAGCTCGCGCCGGCTATTCACATCAACGATTAGTGCCTTGATATTTCGGGCTAGCTCCGTTGCATGTTTGGGATCAAACATCAAACCTGATATCCCGTGCTCGACTAGCTCGCAGTTTCCTCCTACCTCTGAGGCGATACAGGGCAGCCCTACCGACATTGCCTCCAGTAGGGCATTTGACATACCTTCCGCAAACGATGGGAGCACAAACATATCGAAGCTGTTCAAATGCGATACGATTTCGCAAGTGTTGCCAATAAACTTCACGTTAGCGGATAACCGACAGCTTCGTACCTCGTTTTCCAGCTTTGCTCTGTCTGGCCCATCTCCGACAATCACTAATAACAGTGGTAACCCCTCCCCAAGAAGCTCTTTTACTGCCGTGAAGAGTGCCGAGTGGTTCTTAATAGGATCCAGGCGGCCGACGGTTCCTATCACCACGGTATCGTCCTTCGCGCCGAGGGCCTCGCGCGTAAGACGCCGCAGGTCCGGACGGGGAAGAAACCTTTCGTTATCGACACCGTTGGGAATGACATCCATCCCTTTTTTGCCCAGCCACACCTGCCCGGCGTAGTAGCCCCGCAACGATCGGCAGACAGCGAACACACGATCTGCAAGAGCATAGCCGCCGCAGCGAATTACATTCCGCCTTACCGGCTGATGGCGAAAGGTTGATGCCTCGAGGCCGTGCTCGCTATGGATCACTCCGGGAACTCCGGCAAGCCGCGCTCCCATGATTGCCTCAATGGCTCCCCAATTTCGGGAGTGCACGATGTGTGGTCGCTCAACCTCAAATACCTGCTTGAAGCGCCAAACCAGTACTTGATTGCCACTTGAAGACCGGTCAACCGATACCACCCGGCCCGCCGCGCCCGCATCTGGCGATTGCTTCGCCGTGACCGTACACACAGACTGCTCAAAAACAGACTGGTCTAACCCGGAGAGAAGTTTTCTGATCCCTCCCTCGGTGCCGCCGGTCCCCAAACTATCGACAACGTGCATTATTCGGATACGATTCATTCCAATCCACATTTACAGCGATCAACTGGTAGCGCAGTCAACACACAGAAAAGCGATAACTGCATACATCCAATCAAACCGCCAGCGCAACACGGTCTTCCAAACACCCGGCGCTCCTCGCGGCCGCCGCGCGTACGTATTGTTCTAACTGCGACGGTAGATTGAGTTCTTCCACATACCGACCAACCGCAGCTCGCAACTGCCCGTTCCCGCCACCGTTGCCGCTCAGGTACTCAAGGACACGATCTGCGATCCCATTCGGCTCATCCTCAGCTGCTACGAGAGAGGAGATCTCGCTGGGCAACGCCTTCGCTGCCCCTGAGCTGGCAACAACGGGCACATCCATCGCCAACGCTTCCAAGATTTTGTTTTGCACGCCTCGCGCGATCCTCATGGGAGCAGCCGCTACTTTTGCGCCGCGCAAGTATGGCCGCATATCGGGAACAGATCCAGTAACGTGGATCGAATCGTCAACGGCAAGACGTTTAACCGACAAGGACGGATTTCTGCCTGCGATGACAAACTTCACATCGGGCGCTCGCCGTCGAATGATAGGAAAGATCTCGCGGACAAACCATTGGACAGCATCCACATTCGGGAAGTAATCCATCTGTCCGCTAAACAATAAGTACGGTTGTAGTCGACGAATATTCTCAGGAATGTCAACAGCACTGGGCCGGAAGTATCCCATATCCAGAGAGTTTTGCAGGACATTGATTCGTCCTGCAGGTACCTTCGTTCGTAATAAGTTTGCCTCCGCATCCGTGCACAATAATGTGTTCGCAAACTTGGCCACGTAAGAGCATTCTGCCTTCTCCAGCCTTCGCCCCTCAATTGTCCAGAG
>Ga0335072_10010749_pt1 | contig 13153 bp, 13 predicted proteins | sample Lox_Sample_21_FD_206725 | JGI IMG/M metagenome (GOLD analysis project Ga0335072, IMG submission 206725) | Soil microbial communities from Loxahatchee National Wildlife Refuge, Florida, United States - Lox_Sample_2.1 | ecosystem: Environmental > Terrestrial > Soil > Wetlands | place: USA...
GGCGGTTGGTTCACATCAGAATTTTTCCGGCGAGGGGTCGGGCAGGCCGGGATGATCGTTACCAGGGTTCCGGAGGGTTGCCGGCATACATAAGGCAAAAGCGGAGGGAGAGGGGGATTCTCCCGACAAGCTCCTTGTTTCGGAGGGTGATGCCTGTTTCCTGTTCGAGCCGGGGGAAGTCTAGATGGACTCGACCAGGGCGGCTTCCTCCACTGCCTCCACGCACATCTCGTCCCAACCAGCTTCCCATCCACTCGTTAAGGCTCCGGCGGGCCGCTCCAGCCAGGCCTCGGCGAGGCGGAGCAACTCCTCCGCTTCCTCGTAAGAAAGACCGTCGGGTTCAGCAGCGCAGGACGCCGCCGTGCGCCAGATCAGATTCAGGTCGGTCCAGAAGGTGGCCGACTGCATGTACGCAAGGTCCAGCCCGGCCTTCCTGGGCTTGACGCAGAGCTCATAGAAAGCGTCGAGTTGATCGGGAGGGATCCGGCACAGGATCTCTTCCTCGTTCCGGAAGGCAAGCGTGGCCAGTCCGGTGATGCCGGGGCGGTATGGCAGATCGAGCAATTCGTGGTGAGGCAGCTTGGGACGCGGGCCGACCAGACTCATATCGCCCTTGAGAACGTTCCAGAACTGCGGGAGCTCGTCGAGTTTGTAGCGCCGAAGGAAGATGCCAAGTGGTGTAATTCGCCGGTCTCCGCTCACGGTAATGGGCGGACCTGGAGTATCTTCGACGCGCATGGAGCGAAACTTGTACAGCGTGAACTCTACCCGGTTTCTTCCCGTACGACGCTGGCGAAAGAAAATCGGGCCGGGCGAGCTCAGGCGTACCAGCAACATGATGAGCGCGATAACCGGGGACAGCAGGAGCAGGGTGATTGCCGCCACGGCGCCGTCGAAGAAGCGGCGCACAACCGAGACGAGCCAGGGGTTAACATCCGTAAGCTTGCCGGCGGTTGCCGGGGCAGAAGCGTGGACAGCGTGCAGGGTACCGGTATTTCGATAGCGATCGCGCCGTGGATGTGAATTTCCTGCCGCGCCTTGATTGGGCGTGACATCCGGCACGTCAGCAAAATGAGGTTCTGCGATAGGATGTGCACTCATTAGAGGCGAAATTCCCCGACTAGCCTTGAATTTTGAAATCAATTGAGGGTCGATAAAGCTTGGTTTCTGAATCCGTTCACAAGTAACTGCGAAAGTACAGAATCGAGGAGCAACAGAGAAATCTGTGGGACTTGAACCCGATCATACCTAACAAGTTACGCACGATCAACAAAAAGTCCGCGACGATTAACTTGGTGGACTATATAGGAACAAGAACGAGATCGGGAAAGAATTTCCGTTAAAACCGACGGAGGAATCGTCTTTTTCATCATTCTTTCGGCGGAGATTTCGCATTACGGCATTAAAAGTAATCGGTAACGCAACGCATTATGCAAGGCTTCGTCATACTCTTGTCACGTTATTGTCCTGCAATGTTGCTCCGAATAAATCACCTCGGTTCGCGTGATATCCTGCTGTTGAAACGGAACTTATCTCAAGGAACTTTCGCGAGGCGTTGTCTGCTGCGGAATGGCGCAAGGTGAAGTATGAGGTCCGCAGAACTACTTCCTGTATGTTGAATCGAAGAATTTGTCTCTTGATACTGTCATTGTTGACAGTCTCCCTCTACGCACAAGACCAGACCACAGGGGGAGTCACTTCCCAAGGCACACAGGAGCCATACGGCACAGTGGACTGTTCGGACCCTCTCATGGCGGGTTCACAGCAGTGCGCACAGCAGACTCAGGGACGAGAATTCAACCTGCCGGCCGGGAGCCAGTCGCTGTCTCCGGGGGCACTGCCCAGCGGACAGCTCCCCGGGAATGTCTTGTACCGGGATAACGGTACTCTTGCATCGCAGACGACAAACCGCAACCAGGTTCTGAGAACATTGCTCCCACCCGAACCGCTCACCGAATTTCAGAAATTCGTGGGCTCGAGCACCGGTCAGGTTCTGCCGATATTCGGAGCGGATCTGTTTCGTAATGTTCCCTCTACCTTTGCGCCGCTGGATATGACGCCGGTGCCCCCGGACTACGTTATCGGTCCCGGAGATGAGTTACGCATCCGCGTGTGGGGCCAGGTTAACTTCAATGCTGACTTGCGTGTAGATCGGTCGGGCGAGATTTATCTGCCGCAGGTGGGTGATGTGCACGTGGCCGGGCTTCCCTTCTCCGGTCTTGATGGGCAGCTGAGGAAATCAATTGGACGCGTCTACCGGAATTTTGACCTGACGGCCAATGTCGGGCAGATTCGCGCGATACAGGTTTATGTTGCCGGGCAGGCGCGGCGCGCAGGCGTCTACACGGTCAGCTCACTGAGCACGCTCGTCGATGCACTTTTTGCCAGCGGGGGTCCGTCGGTGGAGGGCTCGATGCGCCACATTCAGCTCAAGCGCGGGGGCGAGGTCATCACGGATTTCGACCTCTACGCACTGCTGGTTCACGGCGACAAATCCAAGGATGTAAAGCTTCTGTCGGGTGACGTGATCTTCATTCCGGCGGCCGGACCCTCGGTAGCAGTCACTGGCAGCGTGCGGAACCCGGCGATCTATGAATTACGTGAAGGCGAGACCATCGGCAATGCTGTGACGAACGCGGGCGGGCCTTCAACGCTGGCGTCGAATGCACGGGTCTCGATACAGCGGATAGCCGACCACCGTGATCAGCAGGCGCTGGAAGTCGCCATGGACACGACCGGACTGGCTACACCACTGGCCGGCGGCGATATCCTGCGCGTAATTTCGGTTGTGCCAAGATTCCAGAAGACTGTCACGCTGCGCGGCAACACAGCTAACCCCGGACACTTCGCCTGGCACGAGGGAATGCGTCTCAGCGACCTGATACCGGACCGGGATGCGCTTTTGAGCCGTGACTACTGGTGGAGGCGAGCCCAGCTCGGATTGCCCTCTCCAGAGTTCGAACCGATTCCGGCCTTTTCCACGCTGCGGCAGCCCGCCACACCGGTGGAAATCCCACGAAGACAATTCCAGCCCCCGCAACAGCGGCCGCTCGCACCGCGAGGAACGAGTCTGCAGCCAGGCACATTGGCTTCCGACCAGGACCAGACGAACCCCTCTGACCAGTATCAGAATTATCCGTACCCGTATCCGGCGCAACAACAGTTGCAGCAGGATGGCCAGCTCTACGAGCAACAGCCCATGGATACTTCGGGGTATTATCCCGATAATTCTCAGCAGCAGTACCTGAACCCTCAGCAGCAGTATCAACGCGCCGCCAGTTCGTCGCTGGCAGCGCAACAGATGCAGCTTCAGACGCAGAATACTCCGCAACAGACAGAGCGGACGGATGTGCGGATCTCCGCGCCGGAGATTGACTGGGATTACGCCGTGATCGAGCGCCTGGATCATGACACGCTGAAGACGTCGCTGATTCCCTTCGACCTCGGCAAGCTGGTGATGCAGCATGATCCCTCGCAGGATCTCGAGTTGCAGCCGGGGGATGTGGTATCAGTGTTCTCGCAGGCAGACATCCATGTCCCGCTGGAACAACAGACGAAGTACGTTCGTCTGGAGGGCGAGTTCATGCACGCCGGCATCTATAGTGTGAAGCCAGGCGAAGGATTACGCGATCTCATAGAGCGAGCGGGCGGGCTAAGTCCAAAAGCCTATCTATACGGATCGGAGTTCACCCGCGAGTCAACGCGCGTGGCGCAGCAAGCGAGGATCAACGAGTACGTTCAGAATCTTGAGCTCCAGATAACGCGTGGGACGCTGGCGGTCGCAGCGATGCCGACGGCTTCAGCGCAGGACCTGGCGAGCGGCACGGCGGCGCAGGCCAGCGGGCGCGAGCTGATTACGCGCCTGCGGCAGATCCGCGCTACCGGGAGGATCGTGCTGGAGTTCAATGCTGCGAATACGGGTGCGAACCTGGTGCCCGATATTCCTCTGGAGGACGGCGACCGGTTCATCGTGCCGTCAATGCCGGCGACGGTAAACGTAGTGGGCGCGGTGTATGACCAGAACTCGTTCCTGTTCAGATCCGAACGGCGCAGCGGCGCTTACCTTCACCTGGCGGGCGGACCGAGCCGCGATGCGGACAAGAAGCACGTGTTCATCATTCGCGCGGACGGTTCGGTGGTAAGCCGCGAGGCAGCCAACGGGCTCTGGGGCAATACTTTTGAGCAGCTTCGAATGAATCCGGGCGATACCATAGTAATGCCGGAAAAAGGCTTCAGCGCTTCCCCGCTGCGGGGTGTTCTTGAGTGGTCGCAGTTGTTCTCGCAGTTTGCGCTCGGCGCCGCGTCGCTTGCTGTGATTTCGGGACAGTAGGCGTCGCGACCAAATAGTGCTGATAGATATCAACAATGGCAATCGACACAGACATCCCGGTTGAGAGGCACGAGATACCGGCCGCCTCTCCAGCCGCCCCTGTTCATCACGAGGATGAGATCTCGCTGCTGGACCTGCTAATAGTTCTGGCGAATCGCAAGGGACTGATTCTCAAGGTTACGGCGGCTTGTCTGGGGCTCGGGCTGCTTCTTGCTTTTCTTCTGCCCAAGCGTTACACGGCGCAGGCCACAGTTCTGCCGCCCCAGCAAAACACGTCGATGGCGAGCGCTTTGGCCTCACAGCTGGGCAGCCTGGGCGCATTAGCCTCGCTTGGCGGCCATGATCTGGGGCTGAAAAATCCCAACGACATGTTTGTGGCAATGTTCAAGAGCCAAACGGTTGAAGACGCAATGATCCGGCGCTTCGATCTGATGCAGGAGTACCAACAAAAATACCTGTCCAACACGCGGAAAAAGTTCGAGCGCTACTTTAGCGTCGACGGAAGCGGCAAGGATGGGCTTATCCGTGTCTCGGTAGAGGATAGGGACCCCAAGCGCGCGGCACAAATGGCAAATGCCTGGATCGAGGAGTTTCGGAAGCTCTCGCAATCACTGGCGATCAGCGAGGCGTCGCAGCGCCGGCTGTTTTTTGAGCTGCAGATGCAACAGGCGAAAGACAACCTTGCGAATTCAGAAGAGGCCCTGAAGAAAACCGAGCAGACGACAGGCGTGATTCAGATGGACAGCCAGGCCCGCGCGCTTATTGAATCGGCCGTGACGTTGCGCGCGCAGATTGCAGCCAAGGAAGTGCAGTTGCAGGGCATGCGCACCTACGCGACGGACGAGAACGCAGGTGTTGTGGAAACACAAAAGGAACTGGATGGGCTGCGAACTCAGCTAGCACGCCTGGGCGGCTCGGAGGATAGCAGCGATACGCTGATTGTACCGAAAGGAAAGGTGCCGGAGGCCGGGCTCGAATACATTCGCAAGCTGCGCGATGTGAAGTACTACGAGACCATTTTTGAGATTCTGGCCCGTCAATTCGAAATGGCCAAGCTGGACGAGGCTAAAGAGGGCGCAGTGGTTCAGGTGGTGGACCCGGCATTGGTCCCGGACAGAAAGTCGTCTCCGAAGCGCGCGCTGATCGCGCTTGCCGCTTTGGCGATTGGACTCTTCCTGGGTGTCATGCTTGCCCTGATTGGAGCAGGCCTCGATCGCATGCGGCAGGATCCGGAAACCAGCGAGAAGTTGTCTTTTCTTCGCAGGGCTCTAAGGGTGCGAACTTAGAACTTCACGATATCGGCGTGAGCGCTGGAGTGTTCCGCGGATGTATGTTTTCTCGCGCCGCAAGAAGCGATCTATGTAACAAATGAGATCTTTGGGTCCGGGCCGCCAAACCCTTACCGGTTTCAGGTCGGAGAATCCTTATCGCAGTACCAGGAAGAAGCTTCCCAGAACTGCAACGCCAGCCATCGTCCAAACAACATAGTCAGCGGGCTGACCGCTTTGTATCTGGCGGGCCCAGCGCATGCTGCCTTCCAGATGTGATGGCCAACGCATCTTCCGCGGAAGACGCCGATGAAAGACAGCCCAGACAGCAAGGATCAAGGCTAGTCCGATCGCGGCGAGACCATGACCGATCATCGAGCCGATGCCGGTCCCGGGCAGCACGGGAGATGCACCTGGAGACTGAGTTCTGGCGTAGATCGCGTCTATAAACCCGCCCTGTGAGAGAAAACGCGATGAGGCGGAAAGGGAAAGATCTGCCAGTAAGGGTAAGAAGGACAGCGCGATCCCCACTGCGAGACATAGTGCCGCAGGCGCAAAAAAGTGGACCGGGATCACCTGAGTCTCTTCGTTTTCTTCCGGCAGTTCATCGATTTGCGATGCACGGTCACCTGGTCCCTTATCTCCCCATCCGCAAAATACCCGCATGAAGACGCGAAGCACTGCGCCGCCGGTCAACGCGCCGGAGATGAGAAAGAGCACGGTGGCAGCGGCAAGGAAGCGGCCACTTCCCGCGTGAGAGATCATATGCTCGGCAACCGCGCTGGCGAATGGCGGCAGGCCGGCGAGGCCGCAGCCTCCCAGGAACCACAAAGCAGCCGTGAATCTCAGCTCTTTTCCTTGCGCGAAGAGCAGGGGCTCGCTCATGGTTCGCAGCCGATGCAACAGAATACCTGCTGTGAAGAACAAGCCGGACTTGATCATCGAGTGGGCACACACATAGATGAGCCAACCCGCGATAGCTATTGGTGACCCAATCCCGATTGCGAAGAGCATCATTCCGGAATGGCTGATTGTCGAGAACGCGAGCACCCGTTTGAGATGATGCTCTGCAAAGGACATGACTCCGCCCCATATGGCGGTCAGGCCGCCAAGCACGAGGAAACCGAGCCGCATGGGATCTGGAAGGCCCGCAAACGTGGAGCCGAATATGGCGGTTCCGACACGCACGACCGCAAAGAGTCCAAGCTCGACCATTATGCCGGAGAACAACACGCATACCGGAGTGGGCGCGACGGAATGCGCGTCGGGCAGCCAGAAGTGAAATGGGACGATCGCCGCCTTAATCAGAAAGCCGCTGAAGATAAAGAGAGCTGCGACCACGACCAGCGAATCATGGCGCGATCCCAGTAGCAAGCCTATCTGAGCCATGTTCAGCGCGCCCGTGGCTCCATAGAGAAACGCGATGCCTGTCAGCGTAAAAAATGCGCCGACGGTGTTGGTGATCGCGAAGTTGAACGATCCCTGCAGCGGCGCCGGCTCCTGGGTTTTGAGTCCGCAAAGCGCAAACGCGGCAGTGCTCATCAATTCGAAGAACACGAAGAGATTGAACAGGTCGGCTGTCATGCAGAATCCCGACATGGCGGAGAGAAAAACGAGCATGAGCGGCTGAAAGAGGTTTTGCCCGCTATCGCTCCTTCCCCATGAGTAGGTCAGCGCAAGCAAGGTCAGGAACGCCGCTAATGTGGCCAGCATGGCACCTGCGGGATCGACCAGAAAGCCGATGCCCAATGCCATGTGTCCGCGCGGGAACCAATTGCCGAACCAGTAGACGATGCTGTGCCGCCACGAGGACCGAAGAAGCCAGGCGCAAGCTACCAAGTTGAGCAGGGCGGTCAGTATTGCCAACAGGTCGATAGCCCGGCGCGGGAGCCATTTGCGAAGAGCGGCGAGAACTGCTGCGCATAGCAATGGCGCGGCTATTGGAAGTGCGGGCGATGGGGCCATTGATTATCCCCGCATTACTTTCAGATCGTCGGGAGAAAGCGTGCCCGCTTTCTCGTGTACCTTGACCACCATGGCAAGCAGGAGCGCCACGACGGTCGCCTCGACTACAACATCAGTGAGCATCAGTGCCTGCACCACGGGATCGACAGTGACCGCGCCCGGAGAAATGTCTGCAAAGACCGGCGCGACAGCGTTCCAGCGATAGCCGATGGCGAGCAGCAGGATGTAGGTTGAGGTCTGCATGATGGCCAGCGAGATCACGGTGTGGACGAGATGTTTGCTGGTAATGATTCCATACAGGCCGCACAGAAAAATCCAAGCTGCCACGGCATACGGGATGAGGTTGAAGGCAATCACGAGACCTTGCCTCCGCCGGAGATGATGTCCTCGAGGTACGTATAGCTGAGCAGAATGAAACCGGCGGCTACCTCCAAACCAACAGAAGCGCTGATGACCGCGATTGTTCCCGAGGAAAATACGTCGCCGGCAGTGCCCAGAGGTAGCCAGTTTGTCAGAAATGGCGCACCAACCAGAAGTGCGCTCACGCCCGTCACGGCATATAGCCCCGCGCCCAGCGCTTCGAGAGCTTCCATTAACGGGTGCGACGTGATCGCTTTAAAGCTCTTCAGGTTTTCCGCAATGTAGATCAACATGAACGCGGTGGCGATGATCACGCCGCCCTGAAAGCCGCCCCCCGGCGTTAATTGGCCGTGGGTGCAGATGTAAAACCCGAAGATGAGCAACAGTCCAAAGCACGCGGCTGATCCGAACTTAACGGTTTTGCTTAATCCCTGGCCTTCGTCAGCCGTACCCGATTTCGGGTTCGGATCTCTGAGCAGAAGCATCACGCCGAGCACCGAGGCGAAAAGAATGTATTCCTCACCCAGAGTGTCGAAGCCGCGATAGTCGTAGTCGATGGCATTGACTACGTCGGTGGTATGCCGCTCGTAGACGGACAGACTGCTGATAACGTCCCCGTAGGGTCCGCGATAATGGCCCCAGGGCGGGAGATTCTTTGCAGCAGCGAGATAAACGATTGCAAAAGGAATGGCTGACAGACAGAACACAATGAGCCGACACTTAGCGCTCACGGCTGCGGCTCCTCTCCCTTAACCTGTCGCGGTTCTGCATGCGCGCGATGGCGAGCATCACCATCAGTGGCAGGGCGACGGCGCCGACGACAATCTGTGACAGCGCGACATCGGGAGCCTGGAAGAAAAAGAACATGACGGCCAGTATGAGTCCGTAAAAGGAAAGAGCCAGAATCTGGGCAGTAACATTGCGCGTGCGCACCACCACGAAGCCGCTGATGGCGATGAGCATGAGGAGAAGGCTTCCTGCAATTTTCATGACTTCTCCTGTCTTGCAACAAACTCGACGCCGTCACCTTTGCGAGGCTCCCAGTGTCCGAGCCGTCGCGTGCGAATTGCGCGCGCTGCGGCGTGCGCTCCGATGGAATTGCTGGCGACGAGCACGGCGCAAACCACGATGCCCTTGATGGTTGCAGAACTCCAGCCTGTTTCGAGAAAGATGGCAATCGTGAGGGAGATTGTGCCCACCGTGGCCGGCACAGAAAGGTAATGCAGCGACTGCATGGGATCGCGCATGCGCCACGCGCCCAGGGCGCCAATCCAGCAACTCCCAACAACCATCGCCAGCGAGGCCATTGTAAGAAGGTGGCGCATCAGAGATCCCTTTCGAGAAAGCGGGCGAACACCAGGCCTGCGCCGAGCGACATAAGCGCGAGGGTGAGCGGCAAATCCATGAAAGGAAGCCGGCGAAATCCCACAGTCAACAGAGCACACACAACCGTGGCGATCAGACTGGACAGTTCAAGGCCGACGAGGCGGCGCTCCACTGTTCCCCGGAGACAAAGATCGGCGCAGGGGAACAGGCATGCTCCCACGCCAAAGGCTGCGATAAGCCACAGGTTCACTTTCCCGCCTCCAGTTCATCGATCATGCGTGGAACATCGCTGCGCTCGATCTGGTGAAAGAACAACCTATTTCTATCGATTCCGATGACAATGAGGTTTGGGGAAGCCGTGGAGCAGGTAGTGGCAAGAATGTTCTGCGCGTCACCTTCGGCATTGGTATCGGCCCGGAATGGTGTGACCCTGAAGAATGAACCTGCACGCTTTCCCGCCAGATCGCGAAGCAGGACTATGCAAATCTCCCAACAGTCAGCGATGACATACCAAGGCAGACGCCAGCAAGCTAGCAGGTGTTGGAATGTCGGATGGAACCGCACCTTTGTCTGATGCCAGGCGAGCAGGCTGATCCACGTGGCCACCACGGCGAAAGCCACACCAAGCAGCAACTCGTGAAGCGATAGCTGTGCAGCGAAGAGCAGCCACATTCCCATGGCCATGACCGCCAGCGAGATGACGACGAGAAACCGTCTGTGCTTGCGCATGTCTGAGGCCAAGGGCGGCCTGACACAAATCGGCCAGGCCGCGATCTTAATTAGGCGGCCTTCTCAGCGTAGGGATTTACGCGGTTGGCGATTTCAGTTAACAGATGGTCCGCATGACCTTCTTCCTTGATGGTCTGATCCAGGATCTGAGCATCTGACGCTTCTCCGAGGATCCGAGCGAAGTGGCGCACCGCACCATAGGTAGCGATCTCGTAGTGCTCCACTCTTTGGGCGGCAGCGATCAAGGCGGCATCGCGAACCGATTCGTCGGAAGCATCCTTAATCATGTCTTCGGCCTCATCCACAAGCGCCGCGAGCACCTTGCATTTGATGGAATCCGCTTTACCCGTGGCCCGTTTCAGAATGTCATCGAGGCGCGTGACGTGGACCTCGGTTTCCTGGAGGTGCGACTGGAATGCCTGCTTGAGTTGCGTGTCGGTCGCCTTTTCTATCATCTTCGGCAAAGCTTCCGTGATCTGCTGCTCGGTCGATAGCAGCATTTGAAGTTGATTGATGTAGAGCTTGCGAAGGCTGTCAATATTTGCTGAAAAGAACTTCATAAACGAATCTCCTTGGGGTTAGCTACTTGATTTGCCATGACGCGTGCTCGAGACATCACTTCGTTACTTCGTTCCACCTCCACTCGTGCACTCGTGCTCCGCGAGGGCGCAACGAAGGTGAGGCGATCTCAATGGCTGCCTTACTCTAAGGTAGTGTGATGCGACGAGAACTATGAAGGGAAGCTTGCATGATATGGCGCACACCAGTTCGACTAACCAGGTTCGAATGACCAGGGTGGATACCTCCGATCTGGATTCTCTGCGCAGGCATCTTCTCCACGTTAATGTGACTCTCAACAAGAGACTGCGATTGCATCGCGGCTTGAGTTCAAATCATGACATCATCTCCTGTAGTTGTTGTTACCGGATCGTCTGCCGGTCTTGGTCGAGCCATCGCTCATGCATTTGCGAAGCGGGGTGCTAAGTTAGGGCTGCTTGCTCGAAACCCTGAGGCGCTCGCGGCAGCCCGAAATGAGTGCGAAGATCTCGGTGGACAAGCCATCTTTATCCCCACCGATGTGTCCGATGCAGCAGCTGTTGAAAGCGCGGCCAGCCAGGTCGAAGAGCAGTTAGGCCCCATCGATATCTGGGTTAACGATGCGATGGTGAGTGTTTTTTCGCCCGTCAAGGAGATGGAGCCCTCGGACTACAAGAGGGTCACCGACGTTCTCTATCTCGGCTTTGTTTATGGAACGATGGCTGCGCTAAGGCGTATGCTGCCCCGCAATCGCGGAACTATCATCCAGATTGGGTCGGCATTGAGTTATCGGTCCATTCCGCTGCAATCGGCCTATTGCGCTGCGAAGCACGCCATTAACGGATTCACGGATTCTCTCCGTTGCGAGCTTTACCACGATAAGAGCGCCGTACGCCTGACGGCAGTGCAGATGCCGGCGATGAATACGACGCAGTTCGATTGGGTAAAGAATCGCATGCCGCACAACACCCAGCCGGTTCCTCCGATCTTCGAGCCGGAGGTAGCCGCCGAGGTCGTCGTCGCCGCGGGCCTCGCTCAGAATCCTCGACGAGAGTACTGGGTGGGCGCCTCTACGGTGAGCGCGATCGTGGGGCAGAGGATCATCCCCGGGTTGTTGGACAAATACCTCGGCAGGACTGCATACAAATCGCAACAGCTGGCAAACGAACCCAGAGATCCGGCCGCCCCAAACAATCTGTACGACTATGTGCCCGGCGTTCACAGCGCGCGCGGCAAGTTCGATGATCGCTCCAAGCGGTCAAGTGCCGAGGTGTATGTCTCATTGCATCGGAAGTGGTTCGTGTTGGGTGCACTGGCTCTGGCGGGAACGAGTGCAGCTGTGGCCGGCTGGCGGAGCGCCCGATGAGCGTCTGCCTGCCGACAAAAGGTCTGGACGATTACTCCTATCGCGTCTTGCTTGCTGCCGCTTGTGCCGCGGTGGGAACTCTGATTCCAGTTGCTGCACATCAGGTCGGCCTGCTCGACCATCTGCCGGATCCACCGGGAGGGATTTTTGATTCAGATCAGATTACGGAGTCCGACGCCGCTCATCCGCTGGGGATTCCAGACGGCGTTCTCGGGCTGGGCAGTTACGGAATCACCCTTGCGCTGGCGCTACCTGCCCGCAACTGCCCGACCATGCGCAGATTACTTGCTCTCAAACTTCTTGCCGACGGTTCGCTGGCCGGCATCAATGTAGCCCGGCAGGTAATTTCCTTTCGCAAGCTTTGTTCATGGTGCACCGGAACCGCGGCATGCACAGGGTTGATGCTTCTTGCCGGACGCAAGCTGATCGCGGAAGAGGTTTTCGCGGCAAGGCGTGACCTTCAAGCCGGCTATTTGCATTGACGATATCGGGCGGCATCCGCGATCGCGATGTGGCCGCGTGTACCCAGTCGGGCGGCGGAAGTGCCACAGATTTCTGACGTACTGTCATTTTATGAAGCCGGACTTCTCCATCACCAAAGGTTCTGTCAGCCTTTACACCATTCCGACCGATGCGCCGGAAGCCGATGGCACCATTTCGTGGGACAGCACTTCGATGGTGCTGATGCAACTTGAATGTGGCGATATCCGAGCGCTTGGTTATACATACGCCGATGCCGCGACGGCAGCCGCCGCGCACAAGCTCCTCGACGACGTCGTGCTCGGCTCGGATCCGCTCTGCCACGCCGCCACGCTGCAGAAGATGCTGCGCCGTATCCGCAACCTCGGTGAGACGGGCATCGCGATGATGGCTGTCTCGGCCATCGATAGTGCGCTGTGGGATCTGCGCGCTCGTCTGGCCAATTTACCGCTTGTCAGCCTTCTGGGGCAGGTTCGCTCCTGTATCCCGGTGTATGGCAGCGGAGGCTTCACCACTTACACCGACAGCCAGCTTTCCGATCAGCTCGGCGGCTGGGCGAGCAAGGGCTTCGCCAACGTCAAGATGAAGATAGGGACGAATCCCGATCTCGATCCGAGCCGCGTGGAAACTGCGCGGCGAGCGATCGGCGATGAATGCAATTTGTTCGTCGATGCGAACGGCGCGTACACGGTGACCCAGGCCATCGCGCTGGCGCACCGCTTCTCTGAGCAGAGGGTCAGCTGGTTTGAGGAACCAGTCAGTTCAGATAACCTTGTGGGGCTCGATCAGATA